>Ga0179593_1611426_pt1 | contig 25419 bp, 58 predicted proteins | sample CZODoug2_1_08_16_FD_185931 | JGI IMG/M metagenome (GOLD analysis project Ga0179593, IMG submission 185931) | Vadose zone soil fungal communities from Angelo Coast Range Reserve, California, USA - CZODoug2_1_08_16fungal (PacBio error correction) | ecosystem: Environmental > Terrestrial > Soil >...
CAGGGGGGACCTAAAATGCGCCCACGGGAAGGGACCACAAAACGGATGGAATTGTGGGGGACGAGGACGAGAAGTTCAAAGAAAAAAAGTTGTCAAGCTACGACAATAAGAAGCAAGAGCCGAAAGGGGGGGGGAAAGAAGATTACCTGCCGTCGTGGGAAAGGGGATAAAAAAGCGCCTTTAAAAGGAATATCCAGAGGTTTAATCAACCACAAAGGGCAAAGTAAAGTCCCGTGCAAAGCAAAAAAAGCCAGTCCCAGGAAAGGTTAAGAAGGGGCCACAATGGGAGGAGCCGTCGCAGGATTGAGGGATTGTTTCGATCTGGTGTCACCAAGAAACGCCAACTGAGCGATCCGAACCGGCAAAGGAAAAAAAAAAGGATAGGAGAGGGCAATGAAGCCGGCGGCGGAATACGGAAGAAAAAAAAACTTCGCCCGAAGATAGGGAAAGAGCGGGGGCGGCGATTTGCGCAGAAATAAGGAACACAAATGGCCCCCCCCTTGAAAAAGGCTGAGCCAAAACTACAGCCCAAGAGAGGGGAAAACTGTCAAAGAAGACGTGAAAGGATGTGCTCGGGAAATAGGCCTGGACCAATAAAACGGGGGCAATTCCAACAATTCTGGAATGCAGCACAATCCTCTAAGGGTTCAACACAGCTGAGCAAAAAAAAAAATCAGCCATGGTTGGGGCGGCAATCGGCCAACGGAAGCGGAGCAGAGGAAAGTCAAGGAGGGAAACGATGGGCAGGTTGGAGTTAAGAAAAAAGAAAGGTGTAGCTGAAAAAAAGAAAGGGAGTGCCCGCCGACGACGACGGAAAAATTTACAGCGGAAAGAAGTCAAATCAGGAAAACGAAATGCCTACTGGGGGAAAAGTTTTGGGGACCGGGTGCACCGGGACGAAAGGACAAAAATGAATGCAACAGAAAACCCGTGTTTAGAAGACGAAGACTTAGGAATGGGGCACCTGTTAGATGCAGGGAAAAGTGAAAAAGAAGAAAAAAGCGCGGGGGGGCAGGAAGGAGAAAAAGGTGCAAGAAGCAAAACGCGGAACTTAAAAAAGCCAATGGGGGGGGAGTCCAAGGGGGGGGGGGGAGAGCAAAAGCCAAAACCAAAAATAAAAACAAAAAAGGGGGGGGGATCATGAAACAAAACTGTCCGGGCCCAAAAAAAAGTCAGTGCTTGGGGAGTAAATAAAAGGCAGGTTCCAGGCCCGTGTGAACACAAAAAGGTAAAAAAGGATGGCCTAGTTTCGTCAGAAAATCGAAGGGGTAAAGGGCAGTCCTTCGAGAATAGCCACAAAACAGGCAAATCCGGACACGCACCATCGAAAACCACAGACGTCCCCAATCTAGGGACGAAAGTCAGTCAGGTCTGAATTGCCCCGGGGAGGAAAACCACCGACCCCCCCCCGACAGAAAAGAACAAGAAAACCAGGGGGGAACGGCCTGGGGTCCGGTGCAGTGAACGGACGGGAAACGGGGGGTTGAGGAGTGAAAAGAAACGCACGGGGAAGGGGACGGTTCAAACGGAAAATCCGTCCGTGGCATAGGCAGAAGAAAAAAGGGGGAATGGTATACAGAAGGGCACGAAAAGGAACTGGTGAACTGAAAGGGGAGGAGATAGCCGAAACACAGGGAGCGAGTCTGCACAAAAAAGTTGGGAGGGGAAAAACCGACACAAGGAAACGAAAATGGGGATCCTCAAAAATAACAGCCGGGGGAGAAAAGCGTTGGGTGGTGCAAAGGAAAAAAGGTCGTGAATGGAAGGCAGGAAAGGGGGGTGGGACGAAGTCAAAACGAAAAAAAGTACGGTGCGCGAGGTGGTGGCACAGTGTGCGGAGGGGGGGGGGGGTGGGTGTGGGACCCAGGCAACAAAAAAGAAAAAAAGGGCCGCTGCTGTGGGCGATTAAAAGACAAACGAGCCAAACCTGAGACGGGAAGATATCCGCGGAAAAAGAAGTGAAAAAAAACAGGACGTCTTCTAGAGGAGGGGGGCGGGAGGAGAACGAAAAAACAAGAAAGGCAGGGAGTAGTTGACGTCACTGGAACAACGAAAAGGTAACGAAACGAAGATTAAAGAAGGCAACCGCTCGAAAGAAATAGAAAGGGTGGAGGTCAAAAATTGGGGGCCAAAAAAAAAACCGAGAGAGGGGCGAATAAGACCTTGCAAGGAGAAAGAAAGACGGGTCAACCTCGGGGAAAAAAAAAAGTGATGTAAAAAATATGCACAAAAAAAGGAATCCAAAGTAGAAGAGGGCTCATCAGCAGAACGAAAAGGAAAAAAAAAAAGGAGACATGCCAGCGCGGGGAAATAAACGTGGGAAGTACTGGAGAAATGGGGGGGATTGCCCTTGGATGAAAAGTCAAGCAAAGTCGGAGAGAGGCGTAAGAAAGGGGGAGGAAAAAGAAAAGAAAAGGAAACGGCCCGAAAAAGTTACCGTGTCTTTCCAACTTCTGACTGGCTCAAGTCCCGAGACTAAAGGAACGAAGATGCTACTGCCCACGAAAAAAAGAGGAACGGCAGCAACAACCTGCTGAGAGGGAAGAGCAGAGAAAGGTCGCCCACATGGGAAATTGCAGGGGGGGACTGGAATCGCGCTCCCCGGACCAAAAAAAAAAACGAAGGGGGGTCACTGCCTGGCGCCGGGGGGGAAGCGAGAAGGAGCTCTTCACAAGAATGGGAAACCAATCCCGACATGGTCGGAGACAATCATAAAACTTCCAACCAAATGGGGGAGCGCGCCAAAAAATTGTGTTCGGAATTGGCGGGGTGGGGGGAGGAGAAATCGGAAAAAATGAGAGAATCGTACGGGAGGCATCGAAAAGGGAGAGTAGTCGATTACCAGCAAAGGGTGGGTAGGCTGGAGAAACCGGGGCAACCGGCGGAAGTAAAGAACACCGCCTGTAAGAAAAAGCAAAGGAACGGAATAGTCCCGACACAAACAGAGTCAGGAAACACAACGGATGGGGGGGAGGGAAAGATTCCTAAATCAAAGGTAGGAAAAAACAAGCATATACCGAAGCTGGGCCGCCCGATCACACGTTAGGGAGATAAGGGAAGGTGGAAGTCCAAGCGTAGGCCAGAAAAATGAAAAAAAAGTGAAACCGATCGGGCCCTTGATTACCAGAAAACAGGGAATTCGCTCGGTGCACAGGGGTGGGAAAAAAAAAGGGACAAAAAGAGGAAGTGGAAAACTTTGGGGGGGGGGGTTTGAAATGTTGCTTCAGGGGAAACCGGAAAAAAATCAAGAAAAAAAACGGAGGAGAGAAAGAAGAAAAAAGGTCAGAGGCAACTTGCAACGTGGAAAAAGGAAAACTTAGGGGCTCGGCGGACCCCAAGCTTGAACAGAATCAGAAAGGAAAGAAACAGAATATTTACAACGAATGAGGGGACGACGAAGGGGGGGAAAGGAAGGGTAGGAAGAGGATAAATCACAAACGAAGGGGACAAGCCTTCGGGGGACAAGAAAAAAAGACAATTCCTCAAGACTGTCGTAAGGGAAAAAATGAAGAAAAAAGCCGGGGGGGCAGAAAAAGAAATTACCTGGGCCGAGTGAAGAGAGGGAAGACTGAGTACTCGCCGGGACAGAGACATCAGGGGGCTTGGGGGAGTGAAATGCTGGAGAGAATGGTACAAAAAAAAAGAAAAAATAAAGATTCAAAGACCAAAAAGGACTTTTCGTGAAGAAGGGGTTTCGGGTACCAAAGCAAAAAAGAATCAATAATCCCCAAAAGCGCCCAAGGGGGGGGGGAGAAAATGGAGAATCGCGAAAGGGGGCCAGGAAGGGTTGGCAAAAAGAGGTACTGCGCGACCATGCTGGGGAAACCAGTGTGGTCTCTTAAAGAAAAGGACGAAAAAAAAATCCAGTGTCGGAAGGAAAATAAGCGCAAAAGGGGCCAGACTACAGGTCCGAACCTTGCCAACCGAAAAAAAGGCGGAGAAACAGACAAAGCAGGGCACGAAACGGCGCAGTTTGAGATGAATGGATAAAGGGTTTCCGCAGAGGGCAGAAGGGGGGAAACCGTATCGCGTGACCTCCAGAAGGGAAAAAACGGAGTGTTGGAAAGAGGGGGTGAAAAAAACAACATGAAAGTTGATTGAGAAGGCAAGCGTCAACGATCCGTATTCCCAGGTTTAAAAAAAAAAAAAACAAGGGGAAGGATGACCAGCGTGCTAGGGGAGGTGAAAAGCATCGGGGGGGAGGTGCGGCTAAAGGAGGCTGGGGGTGTGAATGCAACTGAGGACAAGAACGGAACAGAAAAAAAGATTGAAGATTCGAGGAAAAGTGCCACGGGAAAACGAGGGCCCGTCTTTGGAATCCGGTTAGGTTTTGGGGGGGGAAAAAAGAGAGGACCAACCTTGAGCCGAAAGGAAAAAAATAACGCCCAAGTCGAACCGGGCGGCTGTGGTCAAGCGGGAGATAAACAGGGGGGAGAGGGGGGGGGGAGGGCAAAGGATGGAAATCTCGACTACGGGCGAAAAAATTAAGGTAGAAGGAGGCACGGGAAAGGGAAAAAAGAGGGGAAAGGGCAAAAAGGGAATCCGGTCGGAACAGAAATCGAAAAAAAGGGGGTCGGCCGGGTTTCGGAAGGGGGAATGGGAAGGTTTAAGATTTCCTGGAAACTTCCAGAAAGAAAACCAGCCAGAAGAAAACAACTTATACAGACCGCACAGAAAAAAAGAGGGTGGATCAAAAGGGCAAGGGGGGACTGGAAACAACAGACTGGGGCAAACTGTGGGACCACAGGAAATCAAAAGGACACAGTTAAACAGTCACTCGAAAATAAGGAACAACGGAAGTAGTTCGGGCTAGGAAGGGGGGATACATTGAACTGGAAAAGGATCAGTTAAATGAAAGAGGAAAAACACAGACGAAAAAAAAGCGCATTGGGCTTGAGACAGATACTAACTTCAACCAGGGGAAAAAGGGAACGACGCAAAAAGAAAGGTAGCGGGGAGGGTTAGTGGGACAAACAATTTCAAAAGGGGAAGAAAATAGGCAGGTAGTTAAAATTAGGTACTACGACTAAAGACAGGACGGGGGTGGAAACGATGTCCGTAGTCTGACTAAAAAAAACCTAAACTGGGGACTGGGGGTGACGTGAAGAATAAAAGAAGCTTACGAGGGGGGAAAAGGGGACCTGAAGGGGGAAAAAAAAACAAAGGGAAAAAAAAAAATCAGAAAAAGGGGAAGGGTGGGCCAGGCAAAAGAAACAAGCTTGTCAAAAGGTACCGGTTGCGGGCAAGGGGCGGGGGGGGGGCAGGAGAAAAAAAATTCCGCCAAAGGCGGGGTGGAAAGAAAGGGGGTGGATGTCGGGGAGAATGGAAAAAAAAAGGGACAACAGGGGATTGAAGACCAGAGCAGAGGGGGGAAAGTCTAAAAAAGGAGAAAAAAAAAAGTTGGACAGTATGCGGGCGGCTAAAAATCAGGGGCAAGAGGAAAGTAGGGAAGAAACAGGGCGACCCGGGTTTCGACAAGTGGCAAAGGAAGGGGAGAGAACAAACAGCACTGGAAAAAAAAAAAAAAAGACGTCCTCAATCAGTCGGCCTGGAAACGGATAAACTTGGCGACCCTACGGAAGTTGAAACGAAAGCAATACCGGAAGGGCAAAAGGGCAATAACAATTAAAAAGGACGGGAAGGAAGGGGAGAAAAAAGAGGGCGAGTGGTAGACGGGATTATTCAGCAGAGTCAACGAGAAAAAGACAAAATATACCAAAAAAAAAAAGAGTCGCAGCAGAGGGGGAGACAAAGAGACGAAAGTCCTTATTTGACACGCAATGAAAACGAAGCTTGCTGAGGGAACTGTCAAAATGCACAAAAAAAAGAGGCAGGTGCCCAAGAAACACTTAAGGCAAGGGTCAGTGCCTCGATCCAGGTTGGGGGGGGGGATATAGGCCCGGAAGAAGGAGGGGGAAAAAAGGAGAAAAGGCAACAATATCCCGGGGAAAAAAACCGTGGGTCAAGCGATAAAGAAACACGAAAACAATCCAAAGAGAACAGGGGGGGGGACGGAAAAGAGGAGCAGCCGAACCGTGGCAAAAAAGAAAAACGGAACGCAAAAAGTGGGATCGCCATCACAAACGGGGGGGGGGGGGGGGGAGGGGGTTTGAGAGTTACAGATATCCACGCTTCATCGCTGAAAGGAAAAACGACGGGAGAAAGTAAAGAAACCGAAAAGCAGTCTAGTTACGACGGGACCAAGCTCGAAACCGGAAAGGGACGGGCAAAGGACCGCCTAAAAGAGGTATCGCGAGGCGCAACATGAAGAAAAAACGCGAAGTAGAGACAGATACACCAAAAACAAAGGAGAAGAGTACCATCCAGGGGAAATGGGGAAGGGAAAAAAAAAAAGAGAGCATGCCGCGAGGAGGCGGAAAGGCGGTTGAAGAAGGAAACGGCACCGAGGACTTTGTGAAATTAGAAAAAAAAAACATTAACAACCTGAAAAAGGGGGAATGATGATGGGGGGCAAGGAAGGGGGCAAAAAAGGATTCAGCGACTGGGAACGGGGAAAGATCAACCACAAGCAATGAGTCAAAAAAAAAAGGCAGGGGGGAAAATTAGGAAAGAGGAGGGCACGCGTTGAAGGGGGCGAAGGGGGACAAGGCCATAAAAAAAAAAAAAAAAACTCAAAAACAAGTAAAAAGGAAAGGGACCTTATGGGGGAAATCAGCCTCAGGGAATAGGAAAAACAAACTATACTAAGGAAGGGATACAAAAAATCGGCAGGGGGGAAAAGCGGAAAGAAACGGTCGAAAGAGACCAAGATCCAAAAACAGACGCCACCAGGGATCTGAAAAATCGGTGAAGCAGGGGTAGGGGAAAAAAACAGAATCAGGGAAAAAATGAAGAACGGGAAATTGGAAACTGCCGGAAAAAAAGAAAAAAGAAACGTGAGCACGGTGGGTCAGAAAAAACGTGGACAAAAAAAAAGGTGGCAAAAGGTCAGGGGGGGAAAATGCAAAAGGGGGCATCCATTCTCGGAAAAATCACAAAATCCATAAAAAAAACCCCCCAAAGAGGACTGGGGAAAAAAAATGCCTTCGAAAAGAGCCCATGGGGGAAAAAGAAGTGGGGCTTAAAAGGTAGCGAGAGGGCAAGCCGAAGGTTTCAACCGAGGCAAGTCCGTTGGAAAAGAGAAAAAATTTGCTGAAGGCCAAGGAAACAGGGGCCGACTTGAGGGAGTCACTACTGCAAAGGGGCGGAAGGAAAAAAATGAAACCGAAATTCAGGCAAGAAAAGGAATAAAGAAGGTTTCATCCAGTTTGCCGAAAGAAAGCAGTGGAAACTAAGACAAAAGAAATTTTGGGGGGAAACGAAAAGAACCTTGGAAAGTCAAGGGGGGGAGGAAGGGGTTTTCAGAGGACACCGAGGGGGGGGACGACTCAAGGAGGAACGAAAAGAGGGAACGGGGGGGACCTCAGGGAAAAAAAAAGAAAAAGCAAGAAATCTGGGGAAGAAGAGAAGTGGAGATCAGGGCAGAAAAGGGGGAAAGGAAGCAATTGCAAAAACCCGATAAACGGGGATGTGAAAGGGCAAGACGAGCTTGGAAGCAACACCCTCTTGCGTGGGGGGGGGGGGCCAGGTTAAGGGGAAAAAACCATAGGCAGGGGAGGCCAAAAAAAAAAAAAAAGTCGAAAAGGAGTCGAACAAAGCTCAAGAAATCAGATGGGGAAGCTTGCTAAAGAAGACAAGAAACAGGAAAGGTCAAAAAAAAACAACACCCGGAGTGGCCAGAGAGAGAGAGAAAAAGAAAACGCGGGGATGGCGATTGAAGAAAAAAAAAAAAATACCAACCTAAAACGGAAGAAAGAAAAAAAATGCTGTAACGTGCTAAGGGAGGAAAAAAGCACGGGTGGAGCTAAAAGCAAACGAAAAACATGCAATTTCGGTGGCTAAAAGATAATGGGGGGAAAAAGGTCAACGTGGGAGCAAGCTAAAAACCAGGGCAGGGGAGAACAGGTATGGGCACGGGATTGTTGGGGAAAAACTGAGCCTTGAGGAGGGGCGCACGGGGAGTGATTGCAAAGTAGACCAAAGGGGAAAAAAAAAAAACCGGCAAAAGACAAAGGAGGTCCGCGCAGGGACCGAAAAGAAAATTGGAAACCTGTTGGGGGGGGGAAAGGAGGGGGTAAAAAGCACGATAAAGGGGGCAAGGGGGGGGTGCCAGGGAGGAAACGAAAAACCAAGGGGGAGAAAAGGAACCGAAAAAAACGAACTGGCCATGAGGGGGGAGGGCAAACACCGCCAGTTCAGGAAAAGACAGCTGAAAAGAAGAGGGGAAGGGTCGATCGGTTGAGAAAAGGGGGGGAAAAAAAAAACCGGAACAACTAAAAGGGGGGAAAAACCAAGACCCACAGCCTCAAGGAAAACCTTAAAACTCAGCAAAAAAAAGTAGATCGGGGGTGAAGCCATAGGGGAAAAAACAAAAGAAGAAAGACGGCTGACCAAAAATTTTTCCGGCGGATACAAAGGGGAACAGAGGGATTTCGGGGAGGGGGGGGGTCACAAGAGGAAAAAAAGAGCAAAAAACTGGAAGGCTAGGGGACCGGATCGAGGGCTGAAGAAATTCAAAAGAAAAGGGGTCCAAAAAAAAAAAAGACCATTCGGGGAATTAAAGGAAGAAAAAAGGAAAGTCACGGATCAGGGAAAGAAAAAAAAGGGTCGGAGATCGGACAGGAACACTTTGCCGGTCAAAAGGGAAAAAGAACGGAAAAGGGGAAAAAGTAGGGGGAAAAGAGAACTGGGCTGTAAATAGGAAAAGCAGGGCGCCTTGGAACCAGGAGGACAGGGGAATAGGAACGAAAGGGGAAAAAAATTCAAAAAAGAAAAGGGGAGGGGGGAGGGCCGTCCCAGAAGGGGAATCGGCCACCTAGGAACAGCAGGAGCAACGGCTTCACGGAAAAGGACTAGAAATCTACCCGAGCAGAAAGAAAAAGTCTTGCGGGGCCTGCTGTACTCCGGAAGAGGGGGGAGGAGAGGAGACGCAAGGGAAGCCTGCCCCGCCCAATGGTCAAGGAAAGCAGAAAATCGGTCGAAAATCAAAGGAAACAAAAGGGGACACGGAAAAAAACGAGATTTGTCAAAAGCGCCATTTGTTGGAACAAAGGGTGGGACTCGAAAAGCCGAAAGAATCAAAAAAAAAAAAGGAAAAGAAGAGGTACGAAGGAGGTAACCTTGATTGGGGGGGACTGATCAGCAAAACCCGGGAAACAAAAAAAACCAGATCAACAAAAAAAATCCAAAAAAGGAACCGAGATCGAATAGTGAGGGATTTCACAAACAAGGGGAAGGGGAAAAAGAAACGTCAAAGAAAAGGAGCGGGGAGGGGAGAAAGCAAAGGGAAAATTAGGGAGTGGGCAAAAAGCGGAGGTCCGCAGGGGCCCTTGGGAAACAAACCTTGGGGAAAAAGCGAAAAAAAAAAAAAAATTGCAGCGTCAACAAGCGAGTGAAAATGGGGCGGCTTGAGAAAAGAAATAAGAGGAAGGAGAAGGGGAAAAGGGGGGGGGGGGGGGGGGGGGGACCCCCCAAAGAACCGAAAGAAAAAACAAGTGTTTTTCTCAAGCAAGTTGGCTCCGCCGAAAAAACAAAAAACGAGGAGGGGGAAAAAAGGAAAAGAGGAGGAGAAGGAGGAGAACAGGGAAGGAAAAAGGTTGAACAACTCGGAGGAAAAAAGAAAAAACCGCGGGGGAAGCAACGACCAATCGTCGAGAGACTGACAAAGCCCACAACCAGAAAGGGGAAAACCAAAAAAAAAAAACGAAAAAAAGGTTTGGAGAAGCTGATCAGGGAAAATAGGGAAAAACGTGCTATTACAAAAGCAAGAAAGAAACCAATCAAGAGCAAGGCAGGCAAGGAGGGGGGGAATCAAGATGCCCTAGGGACCAAGGACCGAGGGGAAGAGGGCAATGCCGGTTGAGACTGACATCCAGGGGGACCTATCCGGGGCTGATAGAAAAAAAAAGTAAACGGGTCGGGTCGGCACGGGGCTGGGAGAAGAAAGCCCGGGACCATCTCTTAACCGACAAGAAAAAAATTAATGCTAGATTAGGGAAAAAACCGAAAAGTTTAGAAGGGGAAAAAAACGCGCCCAAGACGAAAAAAAAAAGACAAAAGTGGTTGCCGGGCGGGGAAGGGCAAGAATGCTGCGTCGAAAAAACGGGGAGGGTGACCGGGGGGAAAAAAAAAAAAAAGTTGAAGAGGGCGGGAAAAACGCGGCCAAAAGGGGCAAAAAAGAGAGAAGGGAAAGGGAATGACGGGGACCGCAGGTTCAGCGGGAGAGGAACAGAACGAAACGCCTCTAGAACAGTGCGGGAAGAAGAGAAGGGCACCAAAAAAGAAAGGAGTGGGGAGAGACGTAAGAAATGGGAGACCGACAGCGGAGCAAGAGAAGAAAAGGGACTCATGCCAGACCAAGGCCCTGGAAGGTGAATGGTGAAAAGCGAAGCCGAAAAAAGGGTGAGTGGGAAATGAAGTCCCATACAAATGCCGTAAGGAACGTATGGGGCAGGGGACAAAAGGAACGGAAATCAGTTGAAAAAAAATGGGTATGAAGGCAGAAAAAAAATATGCAGGAGAAAAACGAAGAAAAAACCGGAAAAGGGGGATTTGGGGGGGTGAAATAGAAAAGGATCCAGACGAAAGGAGGCGAGAACAAGGCCGGTATTCGAACGATCAGGCGTGGAGGGGGTTTTTGGGGAAAAGTAAAAAAAACACTCACGGGAGGGAAAAAAGACAAAAAGAATCAGGGGACTCGGCTGTGGCAAGCGGAAGGAAAAGGGAAGGGTTTGGGGGCGGCAAGAAAGGGCCGAGGGAAGAGGGTCCCTGAAAGGAACGGCGAGAAGCGAGGAGGAAAATCTTCATAGAGGTTACGGTGAAAAACAGGAAACAGCCAGCCGGAAAAAGGGGGGGGCACAAAAGGGCAAGACGACCGGGAATGAAAGGTTGGAAAAAAGGTTCTAAGAAAGAAAAGAAAAAACCGACCGGAGAAAGAAAAGAAGGGGTTTCTCAATCGGAAAATGAGGAGGGCAGGGAATCCCAATGCCTGCGTGAGGTTGCAAAAGCAAGGAGGACCTGGTATAAGAAAAGGAAAGCGTATTTCGTGAAAAAAGAAGGGGTCCGCGTACGCATGTCCGAGTATGCAACAGTGGAAAAAAAAAAAAAACGACGCAGACAGGGAAAAAATCAAAAACAAAGGTGCACTGCAAGGAAAGGGGAGGGAAAAAAGGAGGCCTGGAGTAGGAAGTTGACACCGGGGGAAAATGCAAAAAAAAAGAGGAAAGATGGGGATATGAGAAGCCGGGACCGCGCGGAGAAGTCAAAGGGGGAAAAAAAGTGGGGAAGACGGCAGAAGCCTCCAGTAAGTGCCAGAAATAAGCACCCAAATGGGGGTCCGGAAAAAACACAAAACAACACAGGGGAAACTGCACAGAGTGACGAAAAAAGGCAAAAACTTAATCGATAGGTGGAAAAAACCTACGACTCTAAACGTTGAGAAAAAAAAGTGGATAGGGGGAATGGGTCTGGAGGGTTGGGAAGGAAACACAAATGTGCGGTGGGGGGGGGGAGGCAACGATAATTAGGGAACGGGAAAACATGCGCAAAACAGGTTTAAATACAAAGAGCGCTCCAGCCGGCAAAAATAAATGGAAAAAGGGTGACGTCCCGGAGAACAACGACAATTAGACTTAAGGGGGTGAAAAAAAAACGTCGACCAATGAGGAAACCAAGAACAGAAAAATTGCACGGAGGAAGAAAAACTTCCCGCACAGGGGGAACGGAGAAAGAGGAAAACGGAGGAAAACCCGCACCGAAAGGACCTTGGCAGGACGGGGGGGAGGGGACGCAAGGGGAAAGACATCGGGAAATGAATAGACAGAAAAAAGACGTTCTACCAAGCGTGCCATGCCAAGGAAATAGCCTGAAAAAAAAAAGGGGGGGACGAGCCTTTGTGCCAGCGGCGGGGGGGAGGGGGAAAGAAAAATTTTGGGGGGTCAAAAGAAACGACCGGAGGGAAGAAGGGAAGAGGGCGGAAAAACGGAACAGCGGAGGTGCAAAACAAAGAAGAAGGGAAGGTCGGTGCAGGGGAGGGGAGTTATCAAGGCCCCAAAGGTGCAGTAAATGACCAAAGAAGCGAAAAAATGGGCCGGAAAAAAAGAGAAAAAAAAAGGGCTGCAAAGGAGGTCTGTCGAAAGAAGGAAAGGGAGTAACCCCCGCCGCACCATGAAAAAAACCAAGATGAAGGGGGAACAGGATAAAAAACGAAACTTGAAACCAAACAAAAGCAATCGCCTCAAGAAAGGTGCAACGAAAGCTCAGCAAAAGACGCAAAAAGAGGAAAAGCGAAAAAAACAGGGGGAATACCGCCAATAAAACGACTGGGGGAGGGAAGTGAGGTGTTGGGGGGGGAAACCGACAAGAAAGGATATAAAAAAAGAAAAAAGGAGAATGGAAACCTCCAGAAATACGGCCAGAAGGAACCCAGGGGAAATGGGCTGTCTGTTGAGCCTGGGGGGAAGAGGCACCGAAATTAAGATCGCAAAAAACCGCGAAGAAGAGGAATGACGAAGAAAGGCTCCAAGGAACCCGCGAGTAGAATCGGAGTAACACGGAAAGGAAGAAAAAGAGATAGATACCGAACGAAAAAAAAGGGGACTGGATGCACCCAGGACGCAGGAGAGTCAGAATCCAGCAAAGGGGTGTGGGCAAGAAGTTCGAGGCGTCGAGCTTGAAAGAGAAAGCCGAACAAGAGACAGCACATTAATGGATGGTGAAATGCAAAGTACGTGGAGGGATGATGTCAGAGGAAAGAGAAGGGGAAGGGGAACTGTGTACAAACAAAACATCCAAAGAACCCAGGTGGAAAGAGAAAAAACCACAGGGAAAAGAAAAAAAATGCGGAAGGGGAAGATGCGGATTCGCAATCCCTGCGAGCACCTCCGTCGAAAAAAAAAGGAAGGGGGCAAAAATTGATTGGCGAGTCGGGCCTAAAAAAAAGCAGGAGGCGGCGAGCCAAAGGAAAAAGGCGGGAAAAAATCGGATACATGGGAAAAGGCGGGAACCGGGTCGTGAGCAAAGAAATAGACCCGGCCAAAGAGAGGGAGTGGGGGGGGGGAAGGAGGAAAAACTGTAACCTAATGGTGGACAGGAATTAACGGGTCCAAGGGGGGGGAATGCACCGAAACTGGGAAAAAAAGAAAAACCTAATCCTGACAATACAAAGTAGAGGGGAATGAAAAAAAAGATGGATCGGTTCGCGTAGAAAGAAAGAGGACAGAGTTGTGGGAGAAACTCGGGTGAAGACACCACAAGGAAAAAAGGTCCTCCAACACGCTCAAGCTGGGAGAAGAACGGGGAAGAGACCCAGGGCGGCGGCGAAGTCGGAACGAGGGAAGGGTCAACGGAGGGTCTGAAAAAAACTTGGGGGGACGAGCATGTAGGGGGAGGAGAAAAGGGAAGTTGAAAAAAAAGGAAAAGTGTCCATACCGGGGGGGAAAAAAAGAAGGGGGGAAGGCCAAAAAACTCCAGAAGCAACGAAAGAAAAACGGCCAAAAAACGCCTGAAGAACAAAAGACCGCCTTGTTCGAAGAAAGGAGAAAAAAAAGCACGAAACCTAAAAACCGTGGGAAAAAAAATAAACGCCCCAATCAGGATGGACCAAAAGGAACAGGCGCCATGGGGGGAAAAGAAAACACGAGAGCCACCTGGGGGCAGGAAACGACATCCGAAGGAGGGAAAAACCAAGAAATTGGAGGATAGAAAAGCCCAACAAAAAAGAAAAAAGAACCCCGAAGAAAAAGGAATAAAGGAGGAAAAGAAAATGGGCCCGAAAACTTAGCGGAGGAGGTGTAAATGGGTGAAACCCCAGGGAACAAGAACAACCCCCACAAGAAGGAAATGAATTTGGCCTGGCAGTAAAATGGAACCTTAACATCAAGAGGGGGGACCAGACAGAAAATCGCACAAAGAAAAGGGATTCCAAGAAAAAAAAAAAGAAACCGAAAGGAGAAGGAAAGATGAATCAATTCCCAAGACGATAAGAGGGACTTGGCATGTTAACCGCAAAGATCAAGAAGAGAAAAAAAGCCTTGAAGGCGAGGGAAAAAAAAGGAAGTAATTTCGGCGGGTTGGAAGAAGAAAAAAACGAGACAGCCGGAATTTTGAATCGTAGACGTAGTGAAAAAGGCCCATAGGTGGAGGAACTAATGCAAAAAAACAATAGGGGACCCCTTCGCCGTCAAGATAACCAACGAACATGGGTGTCTATGATAGAAAAATGGAAACACAGAAAAACACAATCTTCATTGAGTCGCGAAAGAAAAACAAAAAAAAAGGAAAAGAGGGAGCATAGGTCGGGCCAAAAAAAAGCAAATCACTTGCGGTGAGGAGGAACTTCCTTGGGGGGAACTTCCCAAGATGGGGAACACGCAAACCAGAGGGTGAAACAAAAACCGCAAACCTGCCGAGGGAAGGGTTGGTTCAACGAAGGGAAAGAACAGAAACGATGAGTTCAGGAGGGCCCAAAAAGAAAAACGGGGGAAAAAAAACGGGCAGTACTTAGTCGAGAGTGGAAAAATGGGGAACGCCAAAAAACCCGGGGGACCAGCGCTCAATTGGGGGAAAAAAACCAAAGCCCGCGGGTCAAGAAAAAAGCCGTCAGAATCCCTGCATCGGAGAGGGGGGGTAAAAAGGCAGAAACCTAAGGGGGAAAAAACGAAGAAAAAGGAGTGGGAGGAAAAAACGATCAAAAAAAATGGGGCCCGCATCGGGAAGCTCTCATGAGGGCTAAACGTGAGGAACCAAACAATAGCAGAAAAAAACGAGTGGCTTATGAGAGAACTGAAAAGAGGGCTGACATGCAAACAGGATGGGAAACGAGAGTATCCTTCAAAAGGGGGGGGGGGAAAAGACAGGGGGGGGAAAATAGGGAAGAAAGGTTAAAGCTGCAGTGAAGTCGAAAGGTCATCAAAAGGTACAAACGTGGGGACAGAAAAAAGACAGGAGGAAAAACGGGAGGCAATCGAAGATCCGGTTTGAAAAAAGGAAGTGCAATAAAGCAAGAGAGCACTAAAGGGCAAAGAAAATGCGAAAAGAGGCCCCCCAATTCCTTAGCATTAGGAAAAAGAAAGGGGAAGCAGGAAGGTAAGGCCAGAAAAACAGGCACAAGAGGGAACCCGGATTCAGAAAAAGTGAGAGAAGGGAAAAGGACATCAAGGGGCAGGCGGATCGGAAAAAAAAAGAAACGAAAGCAGGATTCAGGAGTAAAGAAGCAAAAAAAAACGCAATCCGAAATGGGGGGGAAGCCGAGTAAAACCAAAAAAGGCCTCAAGACCCGCACACCATGGGAAACAGCAAAATGGGGAAAAGAAAACAAAGGCTTGAACCACCAGCCCGTGGCACAACGGTTGAAGGCACCACCTCCCCTCGGGGGGAGACGTTTGTAGGATGGGGAAAAAAGGTCTTGGGGAAGGCGAGCCCCCGGGAAGAAAAAAAAAAGAAGTTAAAAAAGACGTCTCGGACGGAGGGGCGGAAAAGAGGGAAAAGTCGGAACCAGGGGGGGTAAGGACAGAAAAGTGAAAAAGGAAAATACCCTCAAAAAAAAGAAATCGCTGGAGAGAAAAACCCAGGGGGGCAAAGATGGCAAAAGCGTACAAACGGGAATCATTCGGCTTTGGGGGGATAGGGGGGGAAGGATGGGAAAACGCGGGGCCGAGATAAAGGAGCTCAAGGCAAAGAAGAGAAAAACGCAAAAGATATAAAACGCCCGATTCAGCTGGCAAGACAAAAGAAGGGAAAGAAACAAAAAGATAACGAAAGGTCGTGTGCAAAGGAGGCCGCGGCGAATGAAGAGCAGGGGGGGGACCGAGCCGAGATCAAAAAAAGGTTCAAAAGGTGGGGGGTTGGACCGGCAAGATGCGCGAGAAAAGGGAGTGACATCAAAAAAACGAGGAGGGGGAGGGGAAAATCAAGAGGTAGAAAAAAAGGTGAAGTTCAAAAGGGGAGAGAAGTTCGACCAGAAAACTTTTTGCAAAAACGCGACAATTCCGAAAACTCGGAACGCCCGGAGGGGGACATGGAGTAAAAAAGAGGGAATCGAAATCAAGAGGCCAAACGTGAGGATCGCAAGGAAAAAGAAGGCCGGCAAGGAAACTCAAGGAACCGACCGAGTTTTCGTATAGCCAAAGAAAAGGAAAGAAACTATTACCTGACCGTGACCGGGAAAAGGGAGGCCCTGATCGCGCAGGAAGGGAAGGGTAGGAGGGGAAAAAAAGCACGTTGGAAGGCCGGACCACTGAGGAATACCCAGCAGAAGGAGTGAGCAAAGAATAACTACGAAAAGAGAATATTGTAAACACAAGGAATGGGAAGAGACCAATACGGGCGAACGGTGGTGAAAAACGTAAGGGAAAGCGGTTCAGCGCTGAAGGGAAGCCAACCAAGATGAGCGCACCAGTGACAAAGAAAGTCGGCCCTGGAGCGAGAAATTTGTGGGAGACCTGTGGGGGGGGGGAAGGGGGGGCCAAAAAAAGAGCTTGGAGAAGCAAGGTGTCACAGCAGTGAGCAATGGGAGAAAAAAAAAGAAAAAACAGGAAAAAAAAACTGAGCCTTGCAGAAAGCGCGAAAAAGGGAAAGGGAAGGAAGGAAGGGGATGGATAGGGGGGGGGGGGCAGAGCAAGGGGGCAAGATGAAGGAGCAATAGAAAAGCCCAGGATAAAATAGGAGAAAACAAAACCAGCTTCCCTGACCGCAAAGTGGGGGGTGAGCAGGGGGTAAGAAAAAGGAGAATGCAAAAAAAATCATCCAATGAAAGGGGGAGGCAAAGAGGTTTGAAAAGTGGTCCACTATTAAACGGCAAAGCCCTTGGAAGGGGTTTGATTCAAAACCATCGTGATGCAGGGAAATATCAGAAAAGGCAAAGATAGTTAAAAAGGAGCCAGGGCACGAAATGGATCGGCAGGAAAAAACGACAAGACCGTACGAAGGATCGGGGGGTTTGCCAACTGGACGAAAAAAACGACCAAAAACCTATGAACCTGACGGCCCCATCAGATAACCCGCAGGAGGTGGGTGAAGCGGGGAAGCGACGGGCTCAGGTTGTTGGGAGCGTTGGACGGGAAAGCTAAAGACAGAGAAACTGCAAAGAAAGTTGGAACTATCTGAGAAGGGAAGAAGATGGAAAAATCAGGCGGAAGTCCGTGCAAGCGAACAAAAAACGGGCAATGGGAGGTTTCTGGGGCGAAAGAATAAATGGCGTTGATAACGAAGTGAGACACGCCGACATAAGGAACCCTGGAACGAAGGAGAAAGAAAGAAAGGAAGCGTTTGGGCTCACATATCGGACTTTGGGGGAGAAAAGCAAAAGCAAGGGGAAAAAACGTTCCTGGGGGAAAAAGCCAATTCAGCCATTCAAGAGACCCAACAACTGGGAGGGACAGACTAGGAAGTAAGGGAACAGAATGGGCGTGAAAAAAGGGATTGCGGGCCAGGCCTTGAAAAAACTGGAAACGAATAGGGGGACCGATAGGAGAAGAAAGGCGCTATTGTGTTCAGTCAAGCGCAAGAAACGTGAAATGAAAGGACTAAAGCAGGAAAAGTGGTCAGTGAGACCGTTTTGGGGGAAAAGTGGCAAGGCAAAGAGAAAAAAAAAAACCTGATCGCGAAGCTCGACGCAACGACCCGGTTGAAAAAAATGGCCGAAATGGTCGTGGGGAGGGCAACGTACGAGAAAAGAACAAAATCTGCGGAGGTCAAAAAGAAAACAACGTTGAAATTCAGTTAGGGGAAGGGTGGACGCGAAAAACTTTCAAACCGGACACCCAATAGGATACGGGCAAAAGGCAGTGTCCAGAAAAGAAAAAGGTGGATTTCTTGCAAGGGGGGAGAAATGCTGCAGCAAAAAAGGGGATAAAGAACCAAGGGCGGGGGGCGCAAAAGTCAGCTTCAAATGCACAAAAAGCTGAGAGGGGAGGATTTCGCCTCACCGGAGAGGAAGAGATAAAACAAGCGAAGCAAAAATGGGGAAAAGATGGGAGAAAAAAGGTGAGTTGCACAGGGAAACAAAGCCTGAATGGGAAGAACAAGGAGGGAAGACCCGGCGACTGCCAAGGAGGGGAAAACGTTCCAAGGTGACGTAATAAAGGATTGCAGGGAACGCAACTTTCAAAGGCAGGGTCCGCCTTGTCCGGAAAGACCAAGGATGAACAGAACAAAGGACCAACGCGCCGCGGGGAAAAGGAAGAAAGAAGACGCCAACTGCCGCAAAGGTTTTAGGTAAAGGGCGTGGTGCCTTAATACCTGGGGGGGGAAAGGGAAGACCCTTTTTCGGACCTGATGCACGACCCGAACCATCGGGAAAAAGGGTGATAGAGGACAGAAAGACGGAAGGGTTGGAAGAAGGTGGCTTCAATCATGGAGCAAGGGGGCGTGAAGGGGACTCCTGGACGTCCATGCGCAAAATAGGCAGAGAGGAGCCAAGAATAAACCAAAAAAAAAATCATGAAAGCGATAAAAGGGAGAAAAGGAGTAAAAACCCTTGCGTTCCCATGAAGAAAAACATATCCGGGGGACAGCCAAACGAGGGGCAAAAAGGTCAAGTCGAAGAACTCCAACGACAGTCTAAAAACGACGTGGTTTCAGACCGAAAGGAAAAAAAAAAAAACAAAAACCCGTTGCGCAAGCATCGGAAAAGAGAGAAGCAGGGGACATCCGCCGCAAAAACCGGGAAGGGCTTGTTTGTCAAAGGGAACGGGTAAAGGGGGGGAAAAAGGAGCTGCATTCAAAAAAGCCCCAAAAAGAGCAGCAGCATACAAAAAGGAAAAGAAGAAAAACTTGGGGAAAAAGAGGGGTGTCGAAGGGGGACGAAGGAGGGGGCCGGAAAAGGATTTCCAGGATCGGAAAAAAAAACCAAAGCCGACGATCTGGGAACGCGAAAAGGCCGAGGCGCATGACGAGGAAAAATGACGCACTCAAGTAAAGGAAAAAGAAAACAAACAACAAACACGGGGGAGGAGAAAGGAAAAAAAAAAAGCCACACGAGAGGAGGGGGGGGAACCGTCAAAAACGCAAAATTGGAAAAATCCAGAAGGTCAAAAAAAAAGTGTGGTGAAAAATAGGAAAGAAGGGGGCGGGGGGGGGAGGGGAGCTTTGTCCAGCCTCAGATACAAAAGAAAAAGCAAATGGGACAAGAGGATGCGAAACGTAGGGGGGAGGAAACGGGAGAAAGCAGAGGAAAGGAGGTATCAAAAATCCGGGAAAGGCATGAACCCCAAGGGCCACGGGGGGGAATGTAAAAATGACAAAAGTAAAAGTTGGCCGAGAAAAAAGAAAAGAGAGAGTAAAAAAAAAAACAGTATGAGACACGGAGTGATCCTTTGATTTTTTTTGGAAGTACCTGGGGAACTCAGGGGGTTCTCGGCCTATCCTCTCGAAGCCGGGGAAGACAGGGGGAACTGCATTTGACGCCGGAAGCAGGATCGGGGAATCACTAGCCAAGAGGACTCCTCGGAGGGGGGGGAAGGGGTCCCCCTTTAGGGTGGGAGGAGGAAGTGCTGAATATCAAAAAAAAAACAAATCACTGTTGAACGACATGCCGGAAACTCCCTGACAGAGTCCCTTGAAAACGGTGTCCTGCAATCGGGAACATGTTTGAAACTCGGTTCGCTGGGCCATCATGAAAGGAGGTAGGAGCCGGGTCCAACCATGCTCCTAAAAAACACACGCATTCGGAAGAAAGAAACGAATCTCAAATTGAAAGCGATGCAAAACACAAAAAAAACAGGACGCGAAAGAGGGGGAGGCCTTCAGTTACAAAAGGGAAAAACAGGGAAGTGGGGAAAGAAAAAAGTTGAAGGCGCAAGTCAAAAAAACGGAAAGCAAAAAACTATGAGTGGGGGCTAAAAAAATACAGTGCGAACTGCGAAAAGGCCGCAAAACGCGCCGGGTCCAAAGAGAAAGGTTGGAAAAAAGAAGCTGAAATAAAAAAGAACCGACGTTGTTCAAGGTAAAGGAAAAAAAAGGGGGCCGGACTGGGTGCGCCGGTCGATGGCAAAAAAAATGGCCGGCCGAACTGGTAGAAAGCAAGGGAACGCAGGTGGGGCAGGGAAAAAGAGACGACAACCCCTCGTCCCTGGGGCGAAACAGCCAGGAGGAAATCAGGGAACAAGCACAAAGAACCTGGGGGAAGACAGGATTCAAGGGGAAGAGCAAATAAAAGAGTGCCAAAAAAGAAAAAAAAAACGATCGCTGCGGTTTGGGGCGGGGGACCCCAAAAAGTGCAGGTGAACCAGCGTGCAAAAAAAAGAAACGGACATGACTTGTGGCCCCAAAAAACCTTTTGCAGAAAAGCAGGAGGAACCAGTTCACAAGCAGACTGGGCAAAGGGGTCAAATCGGACAAAAGGGGGACACATCAGGGAACGAATCCCGGCGGCTCGGCGAAAATATAAATCCGAAAGAAGGATGTTGAAACAGTGGAAAAAAGGACCTCCTAACAGCCCGGAGGTAAAACTGCAAAGGGGGTCAACGGTTGAGCACAAAAAGAGGGAGGTGTGGGGGGAGAAGCCCCAGAACCAGTCAGAGGCATATCGTAGGGGCCTCGCGGCCTGCGCCCAGGGGGGGGAGGCAAATTGATGGGAAACGAATACGGCAAAGGGGGGGAAAAACTGGACGAGGGAAAACAGGGGGGGGAAAGGGACATTGCGGTCACCGGTCCACGGCCTGGAGCAAAGAACGTAACATCAAACGGACGCAGACCGAAGTTCTTGTAGGGGGAAAAAAAAAAGGCGGAAAGGTTCGAGGGAGGCCGTTGGTAAGCGGGAAACCATGCACGGGGGAAGCTGAGCATCAAAAAAAATGCCAAGCCAAACCCGCTGCCCAGCTGGCGGGGGTTGACGATATTTATAAATCCAAAGAAATAAAGAAACCGCCGCTAGAAGAGCCCAGTCGGGAAAAAGGGAGATAGCTTGGTCAGCAACTTAAGTTTTGCCGGCAAAAAAACACAAAGTCGCAACGCAAACCAACTGAAAAAAAACACAACACAGTCCGAAAAAAGAAAAATGGGGGAAAAAAGTGGCCACAGCATGAAAAAGAAAAACGTTAGGGATTTTTTGAGGCAGAAGGTTGACCACCACCCTAAACGAGGGGGGGAGTCCTCGAGGGGAAATGAGGCTCAGAGGTTACTTAGGGAAAAAAAAAAATCCGGTCCTGGCCTGAAAAAAAATGGATGACAAAAAAAATAGCAGAGGGGGAATAAGGGCCCATCGAAGAATGGCCGAAATAAAAAATTCCGAGGGGGATAACTCCCGGGGTGGCAAAAAAACGGTAAGGGGGGAATACTGAAGGGAAGGGAGCCCTTGCCAAACGGTGAACAATCAAAAATAGGGGGGGACAAAGGATCGGACGCGGGAGAAGACTGGGAAAAAAAGGAAAGAAGAAAGTAGGCCCGGGAAAGATCCCGGGGCACCGTCTCAGGAGGGATCAACATCGCAAAAAATAAATGCACGGAGGAGGGGGGGAAAAAAAAAGACTAAAAAAAAACTCCTACTTAGAGAGACGCAACGACGACCGGGCGGAAAAAGAAGGAGAAAAGTTCGTTCGAACATAGGAGGGGGGGAAAGAAAAGCAGAAAGCACCGGGGGGGAAGCCGGAGGGGACCAGTAACGAAAAGCCAGGTTCACAGATCCGGCGCCGCAAGTGAAGCGACGACGGAGTAACCGCATGACCAGAAAATCCCCCGAATGGTCCCAGAGTGGCACAATTAAAGATACCACTCCGAAATCTGTCAGAAAAAAGAAACCTAAAAGGCTGCCCGGAAGGGTGGTAGAAAAAACCATTTTAGACGGGCCGCAGTGGCTTAGGGGGGGGGGGGGGGAGGCAGCGGAAACCAGAGCATAGAAGTAAAACGAAGAAGAAAAAAGGGAATATTCCAAAACATTTGGTAGGCGGAAAAGGGTAGGTTTCCGACCAGTCTAAAAAGATTCCAGGTCACCACCCTAAGGTTCAGTGGGTCAACCGGGCGAAAAAAATACAATTCCTCCGGAGGAAGCCATCAAAGCAACAGGCAGGTGAGGAGGGAACAGCTTTGAGGGGGATCGGACGACAGGGGGGGGGGCGGCCCTGGAGACGAAAACTATAAGGCCGAAATTTGCAACGAAAAGAAAGAGGCGGAAAAGCGGCCTAAATGTTGGCATTCTAAAACAAAAAGGACTCACCAGTAAAAAACATGTGGTGACACTCTTCGGGGGGGGGCTGGATAAGGCTCAAAAAAAACGAAGTTTCGCAGGCCGTTTGATGGTTGCACCCGAGCAGAGGGACTAAGGAAACACCTTTTTTTCAGGTGTTGGGGGGAACGGCAGTGATGAGACGAGCAACTCAAACAACAACAACGGAAGATAAAAAAAGAGAACAGGGTCGAGCCACTTGTCAAGGAAAAAGTGTTTCAAAAAAAAAAAAGGACTCGGGACCAAGGGGCAACGAGCAGATTCAGCCCAAAAAGCCCGAAGAGGAAAGGGGGGGGCAGGGAAATTGGAAAAGACTTGAAATCTGGGGAAGAGAGACAGTCGTGACTATCGCCGAAGCGGCGGGCACTCGAAAGCAGGTGGGGGGACCCCCAAAAAAAAAGACCTTTGTCAAAGGAAAAGGGGAACCCGAATGAAGAGAAAAAAAGCCAGAGGGAGGGGGGCGGATTACCCTGCAAACGTGAAGAAAAAATCCGACTATCCGGGCCTATCGCGCCGGGGACAGGAAGGGATTGAGACGGGTCTCGGCTAGGAAAAAGAATGTTGCTGATCAGCATAACGGAAACCATCGGACGAACCGCCGAGAAAGGGTTAGTCCGAGAGGTTCGAAGGCAAAAAAAAAAGATTTAAGCACAAAAGGCGACCAAAAAAATTGCCGCCAATAAAAAATCCGGCGACCTGGTGCATGGAGGAAGGGGCTTTGGGGGACGGGGGGACATTTCCAGCGCGACACTGCAAAGTGAAACGAGCCGCGCCAAAAAAGACGTCAAAGTTCAAACCGCACGGCGGGAAAGAGAGGAGTCGGACTAAGGTGAACCGCTGGGGCCGCTTCCCGGAAGGTTCCGAATGAAGGGCCGAACGCCCCGAAAGCCTGGAGAAGTCGGGGGATGGATAATAGAAATTGGGTCATAAAAGGCATGTAGTAGAAAGGGAGGGGCAGCTACAGAGGAGAAGCAAAAGAAAGCCACCGGGCTCTTGCTCCATCAGCCAATGGAAAATGTGTGGGGACAGGGGTTTGAAGCGTACAGATCCCGAATGGGAATATTGTTATCAATGCAGAACGTCAATAGAAGTTCCGATTCCAACCGTATTTTGAAACCGAGGGAAAAACGAGGAGAAAGGACCAGGTGAATGGGAAAGCAGCCATCGTGAGATGCAGGGGAGAAGTAAAAACGGGGAGTTGGATCACTTTTGTGAGGCCAGAAGAAGGGAGAAAAAATCAAAATCCATGTAGGGAAAGAAAGGGAAGGGGACCTCGGGTAGGGGACGTCTGCCGCCAAACAATCGGAGGGGTCGAAAGAAATAATCTCAAGACAGGGGGGAAGGGGACGGAATGGCTTAACAAGGGCCTCGGGGGGAGCAAGAAAAAGCTACGTACTCGGTTCCCTGGCAGGCGATGGGGGATAGGACCGTACGAGAGGAACATGCGGCTCGGGCAAGAAAAGGGAAAGTTTTGGGGCGGCCAGGGGAAAAAGAAATCCTGCGGTGGCACCAGCAGGGGGAAAAGAACCACAAGACTAGACGCCGACGAAAAAACAAAAAAACGGGGGTCTCAATCGGGTCTGTTAAACGACAAAAGCAGACGTGCCGGTCGGTTGACCGCAATGCAGGAAAGGCCTGGGGAGGGCGATCGAAGCGATTAAAATCGGACCCTGGTTCTCCAAAATGAACCATGGGCGCATTCAAAAGGATGCCAAACCAAACGATTTCCAGAGATCACCGCAGGCAAGGGGGCTCGGCAAACACAGAAAGGAGAGACACTGCCCTGGAGCGCCGGGCACGGAAAAAGGTCCTCTCGGGCCGCCGTGGCAATGCCAAGAAAAAGGGAGAGAGTCGGGATGATCAAAGCCGCGCGGGTGGAGAATCGGGGGAAGGAGAACCTCCAATCTGGGCTTGAAAAAAATCCGGTGGGGAAAAAACGAAGCAATTGGCAGTCGCGGGGACGAGGCTGCCAAGGTGCACACACACACAATCGAAAGAAAAGATGCGAAAAGGAGCCAGTCCCCTTGATCAGTTGGAAGGGGCAAGGGGGCTTTCCCTGATCCACAAGGCCGTTTGGCGCCAAAACAGGGGGAAGGGGTCGAAACAGACGTGCGCTTGGGTTGAAAGAAAAAAAGAGAGGGGCATCGTCACCTGAAAACAAAAAAAAAAGACCAAAATGGCCAAGATAGCGTCGGAACAACAGGCGGCAAGGTGAAACTAAAAAGCGAACCAATCTCGCTGCAATAAAGGTTAACAGAAGCAAAGGGAAGGGGGGTGGAAGGAGCTTTACGCAACGTCTACAGGGGTTTTGGGGGGGAAAAAAAAAAAAAAGTCAAGATCATCGGTCACACGCAAAAGGGAACAATGGGGTCAGCAAACTGTCACAAAAAAAAAAGGGGGGGAGAACATAACGTCGTTGAAATCCGGAACCTCAGGGGGAGCCAGCGACAGGGACCGAAAAATAGAGTTGCCAAGGGAAAAAATGGGAACGGGGGGGGAATGTGCTTCAGCGAGTCGTGTGCAGGAACCTGGAGAAGCTTCTGGAAAGCCGAATGGCCAAAAGGGAAAAGGAACAGCGGTAAAGCAAGGCTTAAGGGAAAAAATACGGGGGGGGAACCCGGAAAGTCTGTTTTCCTCTCACCACAGAAAGGTAAACTGAATTTCTTCAGGAACCGTCATGTCGAGAGCAGGGCAAAAGATCCAGAACACCATAAGCGGGCGTCTGGACTCGAGTTGAAGACAAAAGGGAAAACGCAGCTCCGGCGGAAAATGGAACCTTCCTATCCGGTTACCGGCACAAAGAAAGGAGGCGAAGACTCACTAGGAAAATCGAACAAAAAAGGCCAATACGGGGGTGACGGCGACGGCAAGACGCCCCAGGGGGCAAAAAAAAAGAGCAAACGTAACGCGCGCACTGAGGGGGAGGGACCGCATGAACATCCCTGAGGGGGAGTGTGTTGGGGGGGGAAACCAGAACCTGGGGATTCAACCTTCATTAAGAGGGCGCAATAAACCCAGTAAAAAAAACGGGGAGAATCAAAGCATCATCCATGGGGTGCGCACCCTATCTTGGTTGTGACACGATCATGGGGGGGAAAGAAAGCTAACGGGAACGGCGAAAGTTTTCAATAACGAACAAACAGGAATACAACGCCTGAAAATCTGATCGCGAAGCGGCCCATCTACCCTGCGTCGAGGGT
>Ga0179593_1625097_pt1 | contig 25417 bp, 45 predicted proteins | sample CZODoug2_1_08_16_FD_185931 | JGI IMG/M metagenome (GOLD analysis project Ga0179593, IMG submission 185931) | Vadose zone soil fungal communities from Angelo Coast Range Reserve, California, USA - CZODoug2_1_08_16fungal (PacBio error correction) | ecosystem: Environmental > Terrestrial > Soil >...
GGGGGGGGGCAGAAGAGCCGAGTCTTTTCCCCCTTGCCAGCGGGGACGTCAATGCAGGGAAGAAGGCCCCGCGAACCCGGAGGACAAGCCTTTTTAAGCCAAGAGGGGGAAAGGGCCGATTTCCGGTGACATAAAAAGACTTGGTGCGAAAAGAAAAAGCCAACATCGTTAACGCCGCGGCGAAGGGAAGGAAAAAAAAAGGGACGGGATCGCATTAGTCTGAGAGGTGTGCGAATGGCGGGGTCTTAAAGGGCAAAGAGAGACGAGCCAAGACGTAGAAAAGGAAAAAAAAAAAAATTTCTTTTTTCTTCCCGAAAGGGGGGCGGCAGATCGAAGATAACAGAAAAGAGAAAAGAAAAAGAGCGCCGCCCCGGTTGCTTGGGAGGGACGGGCACCAGGAAGGAAGGAGGAAAATCCCTGATTTCAAAGAGACTAGCTTCCTGTCCGGAAGTGAAAAGGAGGGGTCTTTGCGAGAGAGGTTGGCTCCGAGGAGGGAGACCACTCCATTGCCCACGGGGGTCTTTGGGTGGTTGGGAAAGACCGAAATTGGAAGAGGGCCAGCCCCGAATATCAGGGGGGGGGGAGGTTTTCCTTGAGGCAAGAAAAAGGTAGAAAGGGAGACGGGACGAAACAAGGCCGGCTTTCCTTGCAGAAGAAAGAGGGGGGGGGAAGGGGACAGGGGACCAAAAGGTCACCCGCTCTTAGTCGGCGAAAACCAAGTTGACGTCTTTGGAGGGCCAGGGGGGGAAAGGGGGGGCTCCTTCCCGCCTTTGGAAAAGGCACCTAGTGTCCCACGAAAGGAGGGGAAAGGTGATCGAGTCTAATGAAAGGGTGCGTTGAAAGGAAAGGGAAACACCGTTTCATGGTATTTAAAACAGGTTGTGCCGACACCCAAAGAAAAAAGTGTCGCAGGGGAAAAGAGCAAAAAAAGCCAGGGGAGACCCGCTTCGCCGGATATATTAAGAGCCGGCCCGGGAAGTCGGCCGTTGTGGAGGGACCAGAAAAAGGGAGGGGGGGGCCGGACACCCCTAGAAAAGGGGGACATCTCACAGCACCCGAGAAGCGGAGCAAGCATTTTTGGGGAGGGTGAGGGGGAGTAATCAGCAGCAATAGGCCGTTTTTGTAGGAAGGGGGGGGGACCACACTACTTCTGCGAAGTAAAAAAATCGAAAAGGAAAAAGAACTCTCGGGGGGTTCCATCTCGCTGCGTTGGGGGGGGTTGATCCTGTTCGGGACCTGAAGGGAAACAGAAAAAATAAGGAGAATCATCTAGTGAAAAAGGGCACTCCTCCGGAGGAGAGCGGGAAACCCAAACCCCGTCGCAAAAAGCTTCGACCCCCGACGTCATCACCACCATACTAGAAAAATATAGGGAACCAAGGACAAACAAAACACAAAAAAAAGCCCCGTTTAGTGGAGGGGAATGAAAACAGACAAGGGAAGAGCGTTTGTGCACGGGGGAGCAAATGAAGAAAAAAAAAAAAAAAAAAAAGGGGAAGCGGGGAGCAGAAAGTCTGGCGAAAGGGGAAAAAGGGGAAGAACGTTCAACGCGCCTGTGCAAAAAAAAAAAATAAGAAATTCATTAAATCGTATCAATATGACAAAAGGGGGGGAAGGGCTAATAACACAACGACAGCAAGGACCCAAAAATAAAAAAGAAAAAAACCAAAGATGGAGGCTGGCGAAAAAAAGGAGAGGCGCAAGACAGAAAAAATTTTCGACGAAACCGCAGGGAGATCTTAGGGGGAGGGGGGGGGGGGGGGGCTGCGTGAGAAGGGGGGGTGAAGCAAAGGCGCTTTTCTACAACCGGCGGGGGAGGAAAATCCGCGATGTGCCGCTCGCAGAAAAAAAAGGGCTGCACCACCTTCACGGGAAAAAGACACGCGCGACCCTCGGGGGGGGGGGAACGGAGATACATCAGGAAAAAAAAAAAAGAAAAAAGGTACTTGTACACCAAAAAAAAAAAAAAAAAAAAAAAAAACAAACAAAAACAAAAATCGAAAAAAAACAAAAACAAAAAAGCCTTTCCGGAAGATTGAGGGCAAAGAAAACCAATACGTTCGAAAAAGGGGGGGTTTTTTGTGAGTTCCCGCAAGGGTTAACGGCACGATGGAGGAAGGAAAACCCAGTGAATGGGAGAAGCTATTGTGCCTGCCTCAAAAAAAAAAGGGAAAAAAAAAAATGAAGCTCGCCCGAGGGACCGGACAGTAACCCAAAAAAAGAAAAAAAACAAAAAAAACCGCCGTTTGTGAAGGGGGAGGAAAAACAAGGGGGGCCTTAAACCTGGGAACTTCGTCGACCCACAAAACCCCACGAGTGCGACGGGGAGCGGGGGGGGAGAGCCCTTGGTCGAGAGGGAGGGAGGAAAACCAATCGGCATTGCGACAAAAACGAAAAAAAACCCCATTTCTCGGCCATGAAAGGTGAATGTGGGAAAAAAAGGGGATTACGGCGTTGGCGAAAAAAGGTGAATTGTCGGCGGGGAAAGGAAAAAGGGACAGGGTGGCGAACGAGCAAAAAAATCACGAATGGATACAGGGCTGTGGGGAAGGAAAAAAGGGACGTTGCCTGCCGACGGAGCGCGGTTGGAGAAGACGCAATGCGAATTGCAAAAGGCTTTGCGGGCAGTCTGCAAGGGAAAGTGAACAGGTCAGGTTCAAAAAAAAAAGGGGGGGTTATCCTCTAGCGTCGGCTCGAATCCGAAAGAAGAGAAGGGGGGGGCGGCTCTTGCACAGAATGAAAAAAACGCGGCGGGGAAAAGAAAGAGCTAAAACGAGCTTTAGGGAAAAAACCCCAATGGGTAAGATAAAAGAAGGAAAGGACGTGCCACTGTCGCCCGAACTCAAAGGAGAATGCGAAGAGGAGAATTGGTTGATCGGGGGGACCTTCCTCGAAAAGCGGCGGTCGGAATCGGAGGAACAGATCAAAAAAAAAAGGCTTGCGGGGGGAAGCATGCGTCCCGCACAGGGGGAGGGAGGTTGGGAGTTCTATCAACGGCCGTTGGGAACAAGGCAGGAAAAAGGAAAGAAAGACCGGCCGAACCAGGAAAAGGTTAAAAAAAGAAGAAGCATGTTGGTCCGGGGGTGGTCTATTTAGAAAGAAAAGGGGGGGGACGGAAGGGGGTACCAAAACATTGAAAGGAAGGACCCACGCTGTTGCCGCGAAAAAAAAAAAAGGAGGGGTGACGAAAAAAAAAAAAAGATGTCATTGGGCTGAAAAAAGACTCGATACCGAGGCATTTCCTCTTTCCTACAGGGGGGGGGGAAGACCCCGGAAAGAGGAGGTTACAGCTTATTCTCGGAGAAAAAAGAGGGAGAAAACACCAAAAAAAGGGGGGGGGGCCCTCATGTAAACGCCGCTTATCTATCGCCAAAAAAGAAAGGGGAAAGCGTCTACCTTCTCAGCAAGGAACCCCTTCGCAGGTCCCGACTTGAAACCGTTGAACCGGGGAACAAAGGAAGAGGGGGTGGACGATTGACGCCAACCCGGTGAAGGGAAAAAAAAAGTGGAAAGCAACATCCAAGAAAAACGGGCCGAGCCGCCTGCAAGAGAAAGACGCCCCGGACTAAGGAGAAAGGGAAAAACACCTGACTGGTTCGGAAAGGGGGCCAATCCGTACCCACGAAAAAAAGAAAAAAATGGAAAGAGAATTCGCGAGGGGAAGAAGCTAACACGGCATCAGGTTTCCCGCAGGGATTGGGAGGAGGGAAGCATGGGCGAAGCGAAAGCCATCTGGCGGGAAGAGGAGGAGCGGTTGATGACACGCCCGGCCCGGGCGGGCGTTTGCAAAGGCACCGGGGAAAAAAAAAGCTCCGTCTATTATCCGGGGGGCGAAAGGGGGGGGGAAAAAAAGGAAGCGATTTTCCCCAGAGAGGAAAAAACAAAACGAAACCTTAGTGTAGGAAAAGAGAGAGATAAAACCAGGAGGGGAGAATACCTTAATCATCTACGAGAAGGAACCAGGTCTCTAAACGCCAGGGGGGGGAGAGGAATCAGCCTCCTGCGTGGTATAAACTGAAAGGGGAAAAAAAAAAAGGCCTCCGGCGTCCAGATGCGAAGGGGTCGGAGATTTCGAAAGAAGGGGGGAAAAAAAAAAAAAGGTCCACCGCCGATCTGCTTGAAATACCAAAGCCTGGATCTTTCCTCTTTGCAGTAAAAGAGGAATGGGGGGTAAGAAGGTGGACCACCCGGGCGGGCCAAGGGGGGAAAAAAAAAAAAAGGGCATTTTTCCTCCTTAGGAGACGGCCCGTCTCTCCTGTTTTTGGAAAAAAAGGGGGAGGTGCTTCCCCAATTTGAATGGGGAAGAGACAGGGAAAAAAAAAAACGTCAAGATTTTTTGTCGTTCAAAAAAAGGTCCCCATAAGGGAAATGCTAAATGGGGAGGAAAAAAGGAGAGAAAAGGACTGGCTTGGCGATAACGGAGTAAAGGTGAATGACATGGTAGCTCGGTGGAAAAGATGGAAAACCCGCTCGAGGGGGGGAAAAAGAGGGAAGGGGGAAGCCCGAGCCTAGAACCTTACCTTGAAGAGAGGTCGCCTCCAAGGAAATCTCTCTTACGCAGGGGGGAGGGAGAAGGAAAAAAGAGTTTCCTCGAATTGCCGGAAGGCGGGAAAAAAAAAAAAAAGAAAAACATAGACCCCCCTCCTCGCGAGGGGGGCCTTTACTTTTGTGGGGGGGAGGGGAAGGAAGGTTCTGCATATCAGAGGAAGTGGCCGAAAAAAAAAAGACGCAACTCCAACCGCAGGACAGCGAAGCACGCAGCGGTTCGGGAAAAGAGGGAAAGGAAGTTAAGGAAACCCCCCGCGCCATGTCGACAGTAAAAGGGAAAAAAAATATCATCATTCTCAACGTGGGGAAAAAGTGATTCGTGCGACCAATTCACGCAAGGGGGGAGAAAGAGGGGGGGACATTAGCGTACCCATTGGGGTAAAAGGGGAAACAAAATTGGGGGGGGGGGGAAAGCTCTGGATAAATTCATGCCTTGGGGGGAAAAAAAAGACGCGGTTTTTTGGCTTCATTAGTGGAAAAAAAAAAAGGAGAAGAAGGGGGAGATCTAGCCGAGAAAGGGATGTATGATGAGAGGGTCTGCTGTTTTCGGGAAGGGGGAAGGGGCGCAGCTACGTCCTCGGAAGGAAGAAAGGAGTAGATCTCTTCGCCCCTTAAATCGTTTTCTACGGCAAAAAAAAGCGGCAGGAACGCATTTGGAAAAGGGCGCGCCGCCACTGGATAAACGTGAAAAAGGGGGGGGGCACAAATTCCCAAAGAAGACCGAACAATTATCCACCTGAACTGGGAGAAAAAAAAACGCGTAAGCATACGCCCATCGAACAGCATGAAAGGAAAAAGAAAAAACGCAGTTGCAAATTTGGCCCGCTCCGGAAAAAGGAAAAAATGGAGCAAACTCGCCTCAAAATCGGACCTGGAAAAGGGTTAATGCGGGAAAAAAAAAAAAAAAAACAGGTCCACCGAGGGCTGTGCTGGGAAAAAGAGAGGAAAGGAAGTGAGTTTGGACATGCGCAAAAACTTGGGGAGAAGCCATTCCAGTACTCAATGCCTTTCTGCAGAGGGGGAAGAGAAAGGAGTGAAAAAAAAAAGAGCCGTATTGGTTTGGCGGAAACACAGTAGTCCCGAGGCTGGAAAAGAGGGGGGGGTACGAGAACATAAAAAAGACTAGATGTGTCGGCGTGGGGGGGGGGGCCAATCTGTCAAGGTGGGAGGAAAGAAGACGCTACGGGCCGGCGAGGGTGGGGGCACTACTGGTGCAAAGTAGACCATCTCGGGAAGTGATCACCAGATTCACGCAAAAAACCCAAGACTGCCCAAGTCTTTTCGTAGGGGGAAAGAAAGAGGGATCGTACTCAAAGATTGCCCTGGGGGACCAAATCGGAGGGAAAAAAAGGGAGAAGGGCGCAAACCACATTTTGACCAAAAAAAAGGATCGCCGTGTTTGAAGGGCTCCCTGAGAGGAAAAGAAAGAGCCAGCACTTTATTGAAAAGGGGGACAAGTCCTTCAAAAGGAAGCCGGCACCAAAGAAGAGAGAAGGGAATATCCTCCCCCCCGATCACGGGAAAGGGGGGGGGGTTATATCGCCCTGTGGAAAAAAAGGTGCGCGTTTTTTAGAAGGAAAGGGTCGTGCCAGCCGCTGAAAAGAAAGTGTTCAAAAGGAAGCGCACGTTACCTTGCAGGGGGAGGAAAAACAGAGAGAATGGAAAACCTGGGAGACTTCATTGGGGGAAGGGTTAAAAAATATTTTTCCAACAAAAAAAAACAGAAAAAGAAAAAAACCCGGCCCCCTCGGGTCAATGATTTCTGCAAAAAAAAAAAAACTCCTCCCCCAAGGGAGAGTCCTTTAGGAAACACAGGGGGGGTGGAGCATTTCTAGGGACAAGAAGGGACCACGGGGGAAAAAAAAACGGGCGACTTCCCGAAAGGGAGCTCATCTCCTTCGAAGAAAGGAAAAAAAGAAAGCAGGCTTATCTGTTTCAGAAAATGGCAACAAGAGGAAAAAAGGGCAGGTCTCCTATTCATCGTTGGGGGACATACGTTGTGGTCAGAAGGAAAAGGGAAGGAAGGACCGGGGAAAAAAAAAAAACAGCCGAACTCCTCGGATCGGGGAAAGGTCCGGTGACCTTCAAAACGGAGGGGAAAGGTAAAAAACCGAGGCCGCACCCAAGGGCCCAAAGACAAAGAAGGGAAAAAGAAGGGTTTCTTGTTGAAAAGGGAAGGCAGGCTCGATGAGGAGGGGGTTCGTAGGACGAAAAAAACTGGGGTTGGAAGAAAAGAAAACCGACTAAAAAGAGGAGGTTCCTCGCCGAGGGGGAAAGAGGACAATTCCGGCCATCGAAAACTCAAAAGACTAAAGATAACTAGTCCGGAAAAATCCCGATAAATTAACTCCGGAAGGAAGGGAGAAAAAAAGATGAAATCGGGATCCCTTCCCAGAAACGCATCGGGGGAAAAGAACTGCTCCTCCCTCCTGGAAAAGGAGGATACGTTCAAGATCTTCCGCCAAAGGGGGAGAAAAGGGAGAAAAATAACTGAAAGGGTGCAGTCAAAAGGGAAGAAGGAGACCCTTAATTTTTATACAAAAAGGACAAAGTTTCGCCATTCTATAGGGGAAGAAAGGAAAAAGGGAAAACAAAAGAAAAAAGAGAATGGATTCGGCGCTGTTCACAAGAGGAGGGAAAGGGGGGCCCCTGCCCAAAAGAAAGGAAAAAGGTTATGTCACCGACCCTCGTCCAAAAGGAGGAGAGGGGGGAAAAACCGGTGTTCGAGACCCGACGCTGTCCGAACAACTAAGCCTATTTGCCGTGGGAAAACGGACGCAGATCGGGAATCAAGGTCCGAGAGAGAGGGAAAGGAGAGGACTCAACACAACAAAAAAAAAAAAAACAAAACCCCAAGTCATCCCGGGTATTTTTTGAGGAAAATCACCCCGATCTGCAGAGGGGGAAGAAAGGAAAAAAAAGAGGGAGAGGGTTGGTTGAACGGCAAAATAGCGGAAAAAAGGGAAAAACCTTCGTCCAATCCAAAAGGCTGGTTTGCCTTGGGGAAAAGGGGAAGGGGAAGGAAACTGGGGCCCAGAAACGGGGGACGGGTTCTTAAAAAAAAAAAAAAACATGCGGTAACGAGGGGAAAACAGAAGAGGCTGGTACGGGATCGCCTAGGAAAAAGGTGAATTTTGGTCGAATGTGGGGAGGGGAAAAAAGGGGGAAGGATACGATGCAGTTATAGAGAGGCGGGCAAGGGAAGGAAGCCCCGCCAGTCCGAGACAATCCTTGGCAGGGGGAGAAGGAAATCGCCAGCTGTTTTCAAGCAGAGAGAGGGGACCGGGGGGGAAAAAAGACCCAGATACCCCGTTGATCGGAAAAGGATCCCCGATAAAAAAAAGGAAGGAGAAAAAAACCGGCGGTAGACGAAAGCTGAGGGCGGGGGGGGATTCGGAAAAAAAAAGAAAGAGGGTTATTTCTTTTCGCCACGAACTTCCATTTTTTCAAAAGGGGGGGAAAAGGGAGGGGCCTTGGAGAAGATGTCCGGAATGGAGGCCGAAGGCTATATCTTAATTTGGAAAATCGTTCCTTGGGGAAAAAAGGGACGAACAGTGTTGGTCAGGGGTGGGGACGGGACCGGCTTCTGCAATCTAGCCTGCGGAAGGGGGACAAACAACAAAAACCAACGAAAGCCACCGAAAAAGAGAGGGGGGGGGGGGGAAACCATTTGACGTCCTTTGGCAGGGGGGAAAAGCCCGTCGTGGGGAAAAAAGGGGGGAAAAGAGGGGGGGGGAGGTCACCGAAAACATGTTCAAAAGAGTTCCCAAGAGAGGGAAAAGTATCAGGGGAGGGGAAAGAAGTTCGTAAGAGCTTGCCGGGGGAAGAAAAGTATTTCATCAGCCCGGTCATAGGGAAGGAAGGCCCAGTGCCAGTTGGTGCCGGGGGAAAAACACCCCATACGGAGAGGAAACTAATCATCAGCGTGGGGGGAAGGGTAGACAACGGCTTCGGCCGGAGAAAGGAGAAAAAGAAGGAGGGGCCCTGTCGCCGTTTGTAGGTTAAAAAAAGGTCATTGCCGGTTACAAACCCCCTGCTTGGAAGAGAAAAAGCAACCGGAATTCCATATACGGAATAAAAGCAGGGGGATCGTCAGAATTGGTGGAAAAAAAAAAAAGGAAGAAGAAGAAGAACCCGCTTTGCCGGTGTTGATAAGAAAGAAAGAAAAAGGACGAGTCTGAATGAAAAAAAAACAAAACTCTCCACACAGGGGGGGAGGGAGGGACGTTTTTTTGGTTTTGGGCGGGATGTGGCCTTCAGCAGAGAACTGCCCAGACTGCGGGGGAAAAAAAGGGAAGAATCCTGAAGGAGGCCGCAGCAAGAGAAGGGCATCGAAAAAAAAAGGGAAGATATCGACCCACAAAAAAAAAAATCCCTTTCTTTTCAAAGTTTTTGCCCCCTGTTTGAAGGGGGGGGAGGGGGAGGATATGAAACAGACCGGAAGTTTCCTCTCAAGGAAGTTGGCGAAGGAAGGTGGATAAGAAAAATTCGGGCTGAGTACGCGGCAAGAAAAAAACGGCGCGAAGGGGGGGCACGTTTGGGAAATGGGTGTGCGGGAAAAAAAAAAATCAGAAGGGGGAGGGGACCCCGGACCAAAATACGATGGAGCTGGAAAAATCACGACGACCAGGGTTTTTCGAGCGAAAGGGTCTTGGTGGCGGAGATGGGGAGACTCTGGTTAGCACCGCTTGGTGGAAAAAAAAAGAAGTCGTGGCTCAAAAAACGAGGTCGCGGAGAAAAGGCACCTTTCTCTTTCAAACAACTGCCCGCCTACCTTCGGGAGGGGCGAATTTCTCTACTAAGAATCCTCCTGGGCGAAAAAAAAGGGGGGGGAGGGGAGACCCTCCCCACACCAATAAAAAAAGGATTTAGTGTTCAATATTTTGTTTGTTCCACAGGAAAAACTCTCCCCTCATGCAGGACGAGTACTGGGAAAAAAGGGGGGGGAAAGAAAGGGAGGGAAAAAGGAGTGGGGAAAGGTTCTAACAATATTTTGGAAAAAATCTCTGAAAAAACAGAGGATTCGTGTTTACCGCCCAGTTTTCATGGGGTCAGGGGAGAGAGAAGGAGGGGGGAAGCCCCCCACTTGAGTGCGACCAGGAAAGGGGGGGAGGGACTGGTCGAAGCGGTAAAGGACGATCATCGGGGGAAAAAGAAGACGCAAAAAAAGCCTCGCCCTGAAATTTGCGGGGGAAAGGGGAAGGACGTTTTTTGGGAGGAAAGGGCCAGTTGATATTGTCGGCGGGCGGGACAATGGGAAAAAAAAGCACGTCAAAAGGAGACAACTTGGTTACTAGCACAAAGAGGGAAAGGAAAGGGGGGGGAGCCTCGGATTCGGATTCTGAAGAAAAAAAAGCGAATTTGCGAAGCAGGGAAAGGCTTTGCCGGATTGAAGAAAACACAGGTCCTCTTGTCGCAAAAAAACCGCAAGACCGCTCATACCATGAAAAAAGCGATCTACAAATGCTAGCGAAGGGAGATGGTTGCGGGCTACCATGGCAAAGGGGGGGCACTGACCAAAAGGAAAAAAAGCGAAAACTAGCCGGAGGGAGCGCGGTTTTACCAAAAGGCGTCCCAATGGGGGCGTGCCTGTCGCCCGAACAAAAAAGGAGGAAAAAAAAAACCGTTTGCCCGCCTGGAATATGAAAAAAGCCCTTCCCTCCGAAAAAAAAGGAGGGAGCGGGGCGTCCCCCTCGATCAACCGCCAAGTCGCTTGTTTCGAAAAAAAAAAGGGAGGCGGTTTTGCGGGGGCGGAGGGAACACAACCGCCTCATCCCTTCCCCCTGGGAAAGGAACTATCTCCCATAAGAAGGGGAAAACCTAACCAAAAGGGAAGAAAACTTCCCAACACAAAGGGGACCGATCAGGTTGTCGGAGAAAAGGGGATTCAGGTCAGGAGGATGGAGGTGGTACCTCCAGGGCCGGCAAAAAGAACTAGAGGAGACTACAATCCGAAAAAAAGGGAGGGGAAGAGGAGAGTGCAATTGGAGAACAGTCAACTTGGAAAGACTCCTCATTTTGGAAGGAGGGCAAGGTTCGAGCTCGGGGGGAAAAAGAAAAATCCTGAGCCGGTTCCATCTATGTAAAAAGAACCTTGGGGAAGGGGGGGGGACGTATGTACGCCGCCTGAGGGAAAAAAAAGAGGAAAGGGGAACAGAAGGGAATCTCTACTATTCCTTGGAAGCCCATTTCGCAATGGGAAAAAGTGTTCCCGATGTAAACCGTTGAAAGGGAAAAAGGGAGGATTGGGTTGCCGATGGGGACGAACCACACAGGGATGGGAAAAGGAATACCCCGCACAAAAACGTTCTGGGAAGGAAGGGGGGAGCTTCTTCGCCCTGATACGGGGAAAGACTTTTAAAAAAAGGGGGGCCGCCACCCTTTGGCAAAAATAAGGAAAAAAGGGAAGGGGAAGAGGAAATCTGACTAATTTAGGAAACAAAAAAAAAGAAATCGTCTTTTGTCCCTTGGGAAGACAGGGGTCGTTCGGTGACTAAATAGGGGGATCCTTACCAGCGTGGCCGCCTATCGAAAGGGAGGGAAGCTTTATGACACTCCGGCGGCGCCCGGAAAAAAAAAGAAACCATTGAAAAAGCCTCCCTCGTCTATGAAGAAAAAGGGAGAGGGGAAAAAGGAAAAAAAGTCTTCTCGGGCGATTATCGCAGAAGGGAAAAATAGAGATATAAAAAGGAGGGCGTAACTTAATATCCGGGGAAGAAAAAAAGGGGTGGAAAAGGTTCGAGCCACGCCAGTGCGGGGGGGGGAACTATCATCCCTTTCGCGAAAAGAACGTGCGTCGAAAAAAAGGAGGGAAAAAAAAAGAAAGTCACAACGCCCAAGAAAAAAGGGGGGCCCGATGCCGTTTGTAGAGGAGAAGGGCACGAATCGATCAGATAGTCGTGTGGAAAGGGAAAACAGGACACCGACCGAACCATTCAGGTGGTGGTTCAAAAAGTTTAGTCCGGTGCGAGAAAGACAGGCCACGTTTGTCGGGGAGAAAAAGGAAAAAAAAAGGGACTTCAATTGAATTGGAACGACAATCAAGGGGGGGGGAGGGGCGTCACGGTCCCATTCGGGGGAAAGAAAGGGGCGAAGCGTATAGAGGATGACCAGGCCGGGGGGGAGGAGGAAAAAAAGAAAAGAAAAGGGCCCCAATCACAACGGGAGAGCGGTTGCCTCTATCGGAGAGGGGGGGGTCGGGGTCGATGTCAGAAAGGGGGGGGGGGGGAAAAAGGTTGCAGAAAGCTGGAAATGGAAGGAATCGGGAAAAATTTCACTCTCGCAAGGGTGGAGTCTCCTCTTTCCGAGGGGAAAAGAAAGGAGGGGAAGGCAATGGTGCCGGTACCTCGAGAAAAAAAAAGAAAAAGAGGGACCCTCGACCACAAAAAATCCTCCCAGGGACTTGGACTTTTTGGTGGGGAAGGGGGAAAGGGGGAAGGGGGGGAAAAAGGTTCTGCATAATCGAGGGACGTTGAGGGGGGCCTTAAATACTCAACAAAGAACTCGGTTTTGCGGCCTGAAGAAAAGAGGGAAAAAAAAAAGAAAGGAAAAGAGGGTTATCGAGGACGCCGAGCCTACAGATGACCCCCAATAGCATCGAGTCCGGTGATTTGTAGGGAAGGGAAAAAAAGGGGGGGAAGGAAAAGGGGGGGACGCATTAGCTTTACCCATGGGGTGAAAAACGGGGGAACTCTTGAGACGTCATGCCTTTGGAAAAAAAGTGTGGGACTTCATTGCGTGCAAGAAGCCGAAAAAAAAAAGAAAAAGGGGGGGAAGAGAGAGGCCGAGAGGCGGTAAGTGGATGAGAGACTAAAAAAAAAGTTGCGCACCAAGAGAGACCGTCAGGGGGGAAAAAAGAGGCAACTCCCGCAAGCAGGATTGAAACAGAGGACGATCTTTTGGGAACGAGCTCCGAAGGGGAAAGGGGAAAAATTTGCGCGTACCAGTGAGGAAAAACCAAAGGGGACACAATTCCCAATTGCAACAAGGAAAAGGGGAAACTGTTTACCACCCGCCCAAAAAAAAAAAAAAAGGGGAAGAAAATTTCATGGCCGAGAATGGGCGTTGGGCATTTGGAAAGGGGGGGACCCGCTCGAAAGAAAGGGATAAAACCGCTCCCCGTCTCAAGAGGGAAAGGGGGGGGAAAGGGAGGGGCCAACTCACGACCAAGGACAGGAAAAGGGGCTTACCTGACGGGCGAGATTAGTGGGGGGGAAAAGAAAAAAAAAAAAAAAAAAAAAGAGGGTTGAGGCAAGGCACAGAGAGCCAGTGGAGTTTACTCGTAATGGGTGGAAGGGCTCCGTTCCAGGAGAGAGAGTCCCCGTGCAAAGTAACCTAAAAAGGAAACCGCCACCGGTCCGAGGCTGTTCCCGGGAAAAGAGGGAGAGGCCATCGCCGGGCAACGACGGGAAGGGGACATCTTGCATGATGTGCAGAGGACCGGAAGAAAAAAAAGGGAAAAAAAAAAAAGGGAAAAGGGGAGAGTTTGAGCACGATAAAAAAGCGCGTCCAAAAAAAAAAAAAGAGGTTAAAAAAGAAAAAAAGTCCGCCTCAAAAAAGAGCGAAAACGTTCCTTGTTCCCGTAAGGGGAAGGGAAGCAAAAAGGGGGTATCTGCGTGAAGCAGAAAGGGGGGTTCCAGCAACTCAAAAAGGAAGACGCGCAACACCAAGGGAAAAAAAAAAAAAAAAGACCCCCCCCGGCGCCAAAAACTCTTTGACCTCGGAAAGGCCCCCCCCAAAAAAGGAAAAAAACAGGAAAAAAAAGGGGAAAAGGCCGAAGACCCGGGGTCAGTCCCAAGAGGAAGGTTTTTCATCTCCGAAAGGGGGGGAAAAATGCCTCCGAACTAAGCTTGGGGGGAAGAGAGAAGGGGGGAGAGGAAGCTCCCTTGCGCCGGGGTGGAAAAAAAAAAAAGGCGCAGGTACTACTATATAGAAAACGTCTGGCAGCGCAGGACCCGTGGGAGGGGGGGGGAAAAAGGGGGGGAGGGGGAGGATGGAAAACCTGTGGGAGAGGTAGGGGGACTACTCGCATCTTATGGGAAAAAAAAAGAAAAAAAGGCAAAGCGGGGTCATGATTGCAAGGGAGAAAAGGGGGAAAAAAAAAAAGAAAAGAACTCGCCAAAAATCGGGCAGACCGTGCAAAAGGGAAGGGCCAATATTGTTTTCACGGAAAGGGAAACTCAAACGGAGAAAGGGGGAGAAAAGAGAGTCATATCCGGCCGAGCACCGGGCTCGAAAAAAAAGTCCGAGAACGGTCCCCCAAACAGGAAGGGGTCGGCAACCAACCTGAAGGAAAAAGAGTGTAATACCTATGAACGGGGAAAGAAGTACTTCCAACGGAAAAAGGGAAGGGATAGTTCCAGCCCCCGGAAAAAAGAAGGGGGCCGCGGTGACAGTCGTTGAAATTTGAAAAAATCCAAAGAAAGGGGAACCATTGACCGCACCCAAAAAAAAGGAGGACAATAGAAGGGCGGTTGTCCCAGAAAGGGGGAAGACATTCTGAGCAAGCCGGGGGGGTCGTCCTACGACCACACTTTTTCAGGGAAGGGAACCAACTCACCCTTACCAGGGGAGGAAAAGGACATCGGCACTTCCAAATTCCGGAAAAAAAAAAGCAGCACGCCACCGAAAAAAAGGAAAAGGAAAGGGAGAAAAAGGAGAACGAGGCCGGAAGCGGCGCGAAAAAGATCCGTCGGGGAAGCCGGTTTCTACGAGGGGGAAGAAGATCAGCGGGTTTATAGGAGAGGGGGGGGGGGAAAACCAAAAAGAAGAGGGAATCCCTGATTGAACCCGGCGATGACCGATTGGGGCGCGAAGAGGAACTGGGCGTAGGAAAAAAAGGGGTTCGGCACTCCGATCTAGAACGGGAGAGGGGAAAAGGGGGAGAGGGAAAGGAAAAAAATGTGAAGAGACCAAAAAAGAAAGTTTTTCGCCACGTAGAAAGACCGTACCAGAAGATCATGGAAAAGGAGGAGGAAAGGAGGGCGGCCGTGTTTGGGCGGCCAAACACCCCAAAAAAAAGGTCGCCCCCGTTCCAGAGAAAGGTCACGCCTCGGGAAAAAAAAAAAAAGCAGGAGGGGAAAAGCCTGAATTGCCGACTGGTTCGAGACGAAAAGGGCGGGAACAACGAGCCGGATTTGGCGTGCAGGGAAAAAAGATCGGTATCAAGGTCGCTCCTTCAAAAAAATAAAAGAAAGGACACCAAAAGAAAAAAACAACACAACGGAGGGATATTTTGCTTAATCGCCGAAAAAGGGGGGGAAAGCCCGCATCCTTCGGAGGAGAAGAGGGAAGAAAAGAGGCTTCGTTGGTGACGGAAGAATAAGAGCTCCGTCGGCCATCCTGGAGCAATCCGGCCCAAGAAAAGGAGGAAGGGGAGGAAAAAAAAGAGAGGTCGGTGACATAAGTTCGGAAAAGGAAACACCTCGGCGGTGGAAAAGCAGGGGATCCCCGGGAGGAGCCAGGATCCTTCTTGTTACGGGAGAGGGAAGGGGAAAAGCCTGGCGCAAACTTTGGAAAGGGTTGTGAAAGGGGCGTCGAATTAAGGGGATATCCGATAGGCGTGGCACGAAAAGGGAAAAAAAAAAAGGGGAGGTTTCCTCCGCCAGTTAATAGATCTCAAGAGAAGGAGGGAAATATTAATTCCAGAGAGAAAAAAGGGGAAGGGGAAAGGGAAAAAAAACATTTCGCCAGAATAACCAAGACCTTACTTCGGGGGAAAAAAGGCGTCGAACCGGCGGTAGGAAAGGAGAAAGAAAGTTTCTCGATCGGGGGGAGGAGAAGGAAGACCTCAAAAAAACAGTTGGGGGGAAAATTGCCACTTTTCCAAGGGGGGGAGAAGGGCCGAATTGAAGAAGGAAGAGGGGGAAAAGGGAGACGGGGGGAAAAGGGTGATTCGTTCCTTGAAAGGGGCAAGAAGTGGTTTTCTCCTACCTCCCAAAACTGCCCGAAAAAAGGGAAGGGGGAAGAGGGAAAAGCCTTGAAAAGGTCGGGACAAAAAAACACCGCGCCGTGGAAAAATTTGACTCCCTTTTTGGGAGGGGGGCGCCCGCGAAAAAAAAAGACCCTTCCAAAAAAAAAAAAAAGCAGGTGGGGGAGAAAGGGACGAGTTTCCGGCTGGAAAGGGTATCAAGAGCAGAGGGGAAAAAAGGGGGAAGGGGGGGAAAAAGCGTTGCCGTTTGGCAGTCCCAGGTTAAAGGGTAAATCCAGGGGGGGAAAAAAAAAGATGCTCGGAGCCTGCAGTTTGGGGGGGGAAAGGAATAAAGGGAAGGTCACGTCGAGATTGTTTGGGCAAAAGAGTGTCTTTTGAAAGGGGGGGCCGATATGAGCAGAAGGGGAAAAAAAAGAGAAAAAAAGCCCTTTCGTGCCGTTGTGAGTTTTGGGGACAAGAGAAGGGGGGGACACAAAAACACCAATTAAGGAAAGAATGCTCACACCTCCCCATCGAAACGGCCATTCCATCCTTGCTGCCAAATCAGGTGGGGGAAAGGGGGGAGAGGGGGGCCTCATTGTTAATGGGAGCCGAAAAGGGGTGCCCTTTTTTTTTGGGAAAAAAAATTAGGCTTGCTAGTAGGGAAAAAAGAAAAAGAACAACTTGCCCAAAAGGGCCATCCAAAAGGGCCTGTCTGGAGGGGGGGGGGGGGGGGGGGGGGGGGAGGAGGAGGATGCCTTTCAATCACGGTCCAGGGGTGACCAGGGGAAGAACCGTCATCTTTTCGAATTCCCTGCGCCCTGGGAAATGCCTGCACCCTTCGCAAAAGGGGGGAGCAATATCCTTGAAAAAACGAAAAGCGGAACACCCAAGAGGGGAAAACCGTTTCTTTCTTGGAGGAAACCCGCAAAGGAGGGGAGGGGGGGGTTGTGGAGGGAGAAAGGACACTGTCCGACAAAGAAAAAGGGGGGCTTGCCGCAGTAAGCAGGGAAAAGGGGAAAAAGCAAGCTCCAACGTCGCCTGGGCAGGGGTTATTTTCGGGGGGTTTCGCTGTCAGGAAGAAAAATTGAGTGCTGACCCCAAGAAAAAGAATCAGCACTATTCCGAGAAGGGAGAAAAGACGACAAGAAGGGGGGGGGGGGGGAGGGAACAAAAAAAGGCCTTCTTGGTGGCGTAGCAGGGGGGTGCTTCTTGATACGAAAAGGAAATTCCGTGAAACGCCGCGGTCGAAGAAAAAAAAAAAAAGGAGGGGAGGAAGGTCGTTCTCAACTCCACCAAAACAGGGGGAAAACGAATTCTTCCGAAAAAAAAAGATGGCAACACGAACCTTGCAAGAAGAAAGAAAAAAAAGGTGGGGCCGGCTAATTGCGCGAACCGGTCTAAGGGGGGGGGGCGTCCTCCCCCGCCAACAAAGAAAAGAAAGGGGCAACGGTGATCACGCTCTAGCTTAACGAGAAAGCAGATGCACCCCTTACGAATTACTGGGGAGGGGAAAAAAAAAAGGAGAGTGACGCTTTGTCTAAAACAATTGGCAAGGGACGGGGGGAGAGACGACATTCCCTTTCATCAAAGGAAAAGAAAGTTGCTGGGGGGGAGTTATTTTTGTGAAAAAAGGAAAAAAAAGAGAAAGGAACCACTAGTGCGACGTGGGAGTCGGGGGGGGGGAAGCTGGTCTAGCTTCCAGGGGGGAAGGTTGCCGCAACTGCCAATAAAAAAAAAGAAGAGTTCCCATTAAATTGTGCCTTGTTGCGAGGGCAGGAGGGGATATATTTCTGCGGTGGAAGGAAAAGTGGGAGATCGCCCCCAATCAAGCCCAAACAGGGAAAAAGAAAAGGGGGGGGGAAAACGATCATATGGTGCGTTCCAATGCTACGGAAAGGGAAGTTTAAATTTAACATCGAGAAAAAAAAAAAGATGGGGCGAAGCGGCGAATCTTCTTGCAGGGAAAAAAAAGAATACTTAGCCACCAGGGGGAAAACATTTGTTTTTTATCCCAGAAGAAAAAAGGGAGGACGTCGATCCTAAACAAATGCGCGGACGGGGGCTCTTGCACGTAATTAACACAAAAAAAACGGGACCAAAGGAAACAAAGCCCTGACTGAGCAAAAAGGAAAAAAAGAAAGAGCTTTCTGACCTCGCGGTGAAAAGGGGTAAAGCTAATAGGCAATTTTGGCTGAAAAAGGGGGGGGGGGCCGAACTCACGGCCCCCAAAGATGGGGGAGCTAGCAGAGGGGTGACTCATGAAAAAAAAAAGAAGAAAAAGAGAGACATCTCTGGACGGATGAAGGGGGGGGTCACCTGCTGCCCGCACAAGGTTTTTTGAAAAAAAAGTTCTTCGGCCGCCCCCAAACAAAAACGGGTAAAGTTCTATCCACGGAGAAGGAAGGGGGACAATCTTGCCTTTGGTAAAGGAACTTTCAACAGAAAGAAAAATCTATCAGGTGTCGAGAGCGGGGGGCGAGCGCGAAGGGGACTTTTCGCAAAAAAGATTGTGCCCGCCGAAGAGGGGAGGGGAGAAAAGGGGCCATGGCACCAGATATGGTTGAAGAAGGAAAAAACCCTATCGAAAAAAAGATGCATTTCAGAGAAGGGGAAAGTCCCGAGCGAGGAAAAAACATCCGAGCGGGAGAATCGCAGGAAACAGGACCACCTCCACTAAAAAGGAAACGGGTGTACGTGAACAGGAAAGGGGGGGGGGAAGAAAAAAACGGGAAAAAGCCGTTCCATCCCTCTACTAGTCGACCTTCCTCTGGACATGGGGGAAACCGGGGGACCGGGGGAAAAAAGAGGAAAGGCTTGGGTGAAGAAAAGTGAATGTCCGTTTCCAAGAAAAAACCGGTTGCTTCAAAAAAAAACGGGCGAGCCGAAGGCAAAAAACGTACTAACGGAGAAAAACCACCACTTGGTCATGAAAAAAAAAAACGACTATCCGGAGAGGGGAAAGGGGCCCAGCGCAAGAAAAGAAAAGAAAAAACTGCAAAGGGAAAAGGTGTCGTGCCGGGAAAAAAAAAAAGGAAATCCTCCCGAACCAAAGAGCATAGGAAACGGAAATGATCGTGAAGGGGGCCCGGAGCAAAAGAAAAAAGGAAAAAACTTTTGCAGGAAAAAATGGCACCTTAACCAGGAAAAAAACGGGGCCGCTCGGTAGGTAGATAAGGGAAAAAGCTCTCGGGGCTCCACTCTCAAAAAAAAAAAGGAAATAATCGCCGAGCGAATTGAACGGAAAGCATCGACGAGCGGAGAGAGGCAACGCCCGTAAAAAAAAAAAAAAGGGAAAAAGCCCGTCGTTTCCATCACTAATCATCAGGGAAGAGAAAGCGTGCGGTCCAGGAAGGGGACCGGACGGGTCACCGGGAAGGAAAAAAAAAAAGGAAGACCGCCCTATCCTGTGTAGCTGAAAAATCGAAGAAATCGATCAGATAGTCCGTTGGGAAAAGGGGGCAGGCCCACCGGAAAGAACAGGGGGGGGAGGGCATGTGTTTCCTAGTCCAAGGGGAGGAGAAAAAAAAAAAATGAGCCACCGGGGGGAGGGGGGGTGGAACGAATCACCAGGGGGGGAAAAAAAAAAAAAGGGGAAACCAATCCTTCCGTCAAGGTGGGGGTAAAAAAAGGGAAATGCGAATGTTCGAAGAGCCGGCTGTGCACAGGGAAAAAAGGGGGGGGGAAAAACATCGTGGCCCCAATCGGGGAACGGAAGAGATTCGATCAGCTTGGAACTCGCTAAGGGGGTCCACGGGGTCGATGTGAAGAAAAAAAGGGAAGGGAAATTGCCAGTTTGCAGAAATCTGAAAGGGACATGGAGGGGGAACACTCGCGTGAGGAGGGAAGTCTCCTACTTCGCGGCAAAAAAAACGGGGGAGACACACCCTCTCGCCTCGAAAAAAAAACCACCCGCCTGCCCCTCCGACAAGGGAGGGGGAGGGGAAGGGTGTTTTGGAAGTCCTGTAGAGAAGGCATTTTCCGGCGGGAAGCGTGATAGACCCGCAACAGGGAAAAGGGGAGAGTTGGCGTCCGAAAGAATCAGGGAGGTCATTTGATCGGGGAACGAGGACTGTCGCAAGGCGATCAAAAAGGAGGAGAAAAAGGGAAAGGAAAAAACGTGTCTCCATCGCAAGGGCGAAAAAAAGTGGCGCATTGCTTACCCATGGGGGGAGGGGAGGGGAAGTCAGAAAGCTCGTGTGGGAAAAGGAGGGGAAAAAAAAAGGAAAAGGGCCTTTGTTCTTTGTTCAGGGGGGGCAAGCAAAAGGGGAAAAAGAGCCGGCGCTATCAATTTGGGGAAGAAGAGGATAACAAATGGGGAGAAAAAAGGAAGGAAAAAACAATCGAACTGGCGGAAAGAGAACGTCAAGAGCCGCTTTTTCGCCCCTTCTCTGAAAAAAAGAACGGCAATAAAGAAGGAAAAAAGGGGAGACGTTACCAGTGCGCAAAAGAACCTGGAAAAGAACGCCCCCACAATTCCCAGGAAAGATCACCCGCACGGTCTACCATTAGAGAAAAAAGGGGAAAGAAAAGAAGGAAAAAAGGGAATTTCCGCTATGGGGGGCGGGTTGCAGTGGAAAAAAAAAGGACGACCAGCTCCTCCATCCGAAAAGGGGGCAAAAAAAAAGGAGGGGACAACTCGTGGGGAGTCGGTCCAGAAAAAGGGGGGGGGGGAAAAACAACTCACTCCATAAACTGGGAGGGAGGAGGCGAGATTAGTGGACAATGAGAAGAGAAAAAAAAAAAAAAAAGCAAGTAAAAGAAAAAGGGGGGAAAGGGGGGGGGGGGAAGTTCTGCTTCTTTGCCATCGTCAACGGGGGAAATAGCCGTAATTGGTTTGAAAACCAGCCACCGAAGATTCCGAGGCGGGGGTCCGGGGGGGGAAAACGACGAGGTCGCCGTGAAAAAGAGGCAAGTGAGGCATCCTTCAGGGAAAGGAAAAAGAGGGAAGAAGAAAAAGTTTGAGCACGACTTCGCAGCCGTTGGGGAGAAAAAAAAAAAAAGTCTCAACGCAGCACAAAAAAAAAGAAAGGGACCCTCCTCGAAACGTCCCGTGGGGGGGGGGAGAGAAAAGAAGATGTTCCCGTTATGAAAAGGGCCGGGGTCACAAAAAAAAAAGGGGCGAAGACGCGCAAAAAAAGGGGAAAAAGAAAATCCCCTCCTCAGAGCCGTTTGCGCTGAAAAAGAAGAAAGACTCGCCAGCCCCTTTTCGGAAAAAAGAAAAAAATGGTAGTCCTGCGCGAAGGAAACATCTCGCCCCGACAGGGGAAACAGGGCAATGCCCTCCAGAAAACTAAGATGGGGGGAAGAAAAGGGTGGTGTCGATCGCCGGAAAGGGAAAAAAGATGCCGCGGCAGGAGGAAAGTACTAGATGAGACCGATGAAGGGGGAAAAAAAGGGGGAAATCCGCCACGGACCGTCTGAAGGAAAGAAAAGGGAAACCTGTGAGAAGTTCGGGGAAGGGGGCGCGGGAAGGGGAAGAAAGCGCAGCCTATTTTGGCCCCCAAAAAAAAAAGGGAAATGAATTGCCTGCCTGATAAAAAAATACCCCGCCAAAAAATTGCTTTGCACCGAAAAAAAGGAAAGAGGGGGGAACATGTCCTAGGCCCAAGAAGGGTGGTACGGCAAAAATTAACAACGGCGACGGCGCCGGGAAAAAAAAAATATCCGGCCGGAGAAGGCTCAGTGAGGAGGAAAAAAAAAAAGGGGGAAAGGGGGAAGAGGGCACACCATCTTCGAGTGATTGGTTGTGGGGGCAAAAGGGGGGAGGGGACCGGCTGAATGACATACGGGGGCAAAAAAGGTAAGAAACTTCTGATAAGGGAAAGGGAAAAGAAAGGGGGGAAACAGGTTACATGTCGTGGACGGCAACAGGGGGTGGCGCCCAAGTGACCGAAAAGAGGAGGACGAACAGAGCGGTGACGGTGTGGGAGGGGGAAGGGGGGGAAAGGCAAGATGCCTCAGGCTTCGAGGGCAGAAAGGGGGAGGCCGACGACAAACAAGGGAGTGAAAAAGGGGGACTCAAGGACTCTACTCACCAGTCCAAAGGGGTCCCGACCATCGGAAAAAAGGTCCTTCCCTCGCCCAAGAAGAAAAAAAAAAAAAAAAAGGGGAAAAAAATGGAGGGTGTCTAAATATAACTGATTCCTAAGCAGGAGGAGGTCTTACCTCCGGTTTTGAGAAGAAAGACGAAGATCCAGCGGTTAAGCAAAAAAAAAAAAAAAAAAAAAAAAAAAAAAAAAAAAAAAAAAAAGGGAGGGAGGGGGGGGGGGGGGGACCGTCGCCAAGCAACCGTCTCGCTCAGGATTGGGGGGGGGGAGGCAGCCCAATTAATGTGAAGCGGAACTGTCGGAGGAAAAGAAAAAGGAAAGAAGAAAAGGAAAAGATCGATAACTGCACTCGAAGGGAAAAAAAAAAAAAAAAGGCGACAACTCAAAGTGCGCAAGAAAGGACACGAATGCGAATCCCGTACAAAGAAAGGGGAAGGAAAAGGGAGGCCCACGCGGTTACCGATGTTTGGCGGCCAAGCGAAAAAGACCCCCTTATGTCACCGACCTCGGAGGAGCGGGAAGCCGGATTGGCCGACGGAAAAGGGGAGAATCTTCATTGCCGTTTCCAACAAAGGGAGGAAAGGCAGATCGGGATCAAGGTCCGCGAGCAAAAGGAAAAAAACAACATAATAAAGGAAAATAGAGATAATTTCGCTCAAACTGGGGAAAAAGACCGATCTGCCGCGAGGGGAAAAGAAAGCCAAATCAGGCTCGTTTTGGGGGGGGGGGGAAGGGAAGGGAACTATATCAAAGTACAGCGTCCGTTGAGGGGGAACATCCTCTTCAGAAAAGGGGGGGGGGAATTGGACGATGGAGGGGGGAAAGAAAAAGAGGGGGGGGAAAAAAGACGGGTGGCTAACCTCTCTAAAACCCCTCTGCCCGAAACATCGCAAAGAGAAGCTGGTTACGGGAATCTGCCATAGGGAGAAGAAAGAGGGGGGGGGGAGGGGAAATTTCGGGGTCCGTTGAAAGGGAAAGGCGTGCCGACCAAGGGGGGGAAAGGGGTCCCTCCGCCAAGTTTTGCAAAAAGGAAACAGGAGAGAAAAGTAGACCAATCGGCATCGCCGCGTTCAAAGAAGGGCAAAAAAGGAAGGATTTTTCCCGAAGGGGGCTGACACGGCAGGGATCCGATGGGAAAAAGGTAAAACGAAAGCTCCCTTGCCTTGTCGCAAGGGCCGCCTTTTCCGAAGAAGACTCCAGTTCCCGGGGGGGGGCGAGGCCCGGGAAGAAAAAAAATGCCATGGTCGGAACAAAAAAAAAGGAAGTCGGTCCCTTGCGAACCAAGAAGGGTCCGTCCGACGGAGACGGATTCTTTCCAATAGAGAAAGAGTTTGCATGTCTTGAAAACAGCCAAAAAAGCCGCTCCCCGGAAGAGGGAAAGTAAGGGGGCTCCTTCGTTGAACTTGAGTCCCGCAAGTGGGAAGAAAAAAAAAAAAAAAAAAGGCCACCGTGTTCCCACGAGGAAAAGGAACTTAAATCATAGGTCCGGAAAAGGGGGTTGGGGCGTCCGGAAGGGGAAAAAAGGGAAAAAAGCCCGGGGGGGGACATGGTAGGAAGGGGGTGCGACACCCCAGAACGGAAAAAGGGGGGGGGGCCTTTCTTCTGGAAAAGGAATCAAACAGAGAAGACTGAGCCAGCCCCGGAGAGAAAAGGAAAGCTCACCGCTGCCGTTGCGAAGGGGGGGGGGAGAAGCGTCGCTTTCAAAATTCATTGCCGTGGGAAAAACCGGCTGGGCCCTCGACAAATGCAGAAAAAAAAAAAGGAGGCAAAGGCATTTTTTTTGTTGGGGGGAGAGTGAAAGAAGGGACCCGCTTTGAGGAAAAGAGGCTGGGGTGCGAGTAGTAAAAGAAAAAAAAAAAAAAAGGGAAGGAAAGGAAAACTTCTTCCACGGTGGGGGGAAAAGGGTTTTGCGCTCGATTCCTGCAAAAAAGACCAGACGCGGCCCCACCGGAAGAGGGAGAAAGCCCTGCGCCTGCACGATCGAGGCAACTGGAAACAAAAAGGGGAAGAAGCGACCACAAAAGCCTGAGGTTTCGGAGGACAAAAGGGAGTGAGGTCTTGTGCGCAAAGGAGAGGGAAGGGGCCGGATCGCAGGACGGAAGGAGACAAGAAAAGGCTTGCTAGTAACGCGGGGGGAAAAAAAAACTGCGGCCTGGCAAGGGGTTGGGAAAATGGTTGGAGAAGCGGAGTGCTGACCCCGGAGGGGAAAGAAAGAAAAGGAAAAAAAAGCCCTCTCTCTAGAAGGGGCAATAAAAAAGAACCTTCTTTGGTGGCGAAGAAGATGCCGTGAGCCTCTGGGAACAAGAGAAGGAATGAAACCCTGCCGGGAAGGGAGGAACCGCCCGCGGGATGCGCAGCCCGAAGGATGAAGGAAAAAAAAAAGGGGGTGGAACGGGAAAGAACTTCACTCCTGAAGGGACGGGGATTTCCTTCGATAACGTGAAAACAGGAAAGAGTTCTCTTCTCAAAAAAAAAGGAGGAAAAAGGGGAGAAAAGTCTTAACATCACGATGCAGAAGCAGAAATTACCAGGGGAGGGCGACTTCCTCTAAGGGTGGGCGCATTTCCAACTAATCACATACTCAGATGGAAAGCCGTTTTCTGGCGTTGAGTGGGAAATACCTGGAATCGTTCGACAAAAGAAGAGGGGGAAGGAAACGGGGTCGCGGTTTGAGACAGTAGGAAAAACACGAGAATCGGCCAGTGCAAGAAAGGAGGGAAAAAAAAAAGGCTCGCCATGTAAAATTGGCTTTTAGACAATGGTGGGCCAGATGGTAGACATGCAGGGGGGGGGCAGGGACCCCCTTGGGGGGAAAAAAGGGGGGGGAAAGGGGACGTCCCCATCCACGCCAACTGATACAGGGAACGGCAAATGGCCGGGGGGGGGACGGGGAGCTCGGAGGGAAGGGGGGGGAAGGAAAAAGAAAAATTTTCTAGCGGCGATCCTGGATCTGGAAAGAAGACCTGCGCCAAGAAAAGGACCCACGGCAAGAAAAAGGAAAAAAAAAAAGGGGGGGGTTTATTTATATCCCTCAGGGAGAGAAAAAAAATGCCTAGCGGACGGGATATGGTTTTCGGAGGAGGGGGGAAAGAAGGAGAGGGGGGAATTTTTTCACCTGGGTCCAAACGAGCTTCTACGCCCCGGGAGAAAACAAAGGGGGGGCTACCGGCGGAGGGAGGGCCCGATGGCGAAAAAAGGGGGAAGGAAAGGGTGGGGTTGGCATCCTCGACAGCGGGGGAGGAATCGATCCAACCGCGGGAAAAAAAAAAAGAGGCGCTTCGCTGTCTTAGTCCAGGAGTCCTAATCAGGGAAAATAACGAATCCCAATGAGAATATGTGGCCGAACCTAAAAGAAAAAAAAGGGAAAAAAAAAGGGACAATTCCAAATCCTATCAGTGTTGACTGAGAAGGGGTCTATTTCCTATATGGAAACGAGGGGGTGGTACCGGGACAATTAGGGGGGAAGCTAATTAATGCATACTAAACATCATAAAAGAAGGCAAAATTGGCTACAGGCCGGGGAAAAAAGAAAAATCGCATTGTCAAGAGGGAGAAAAAAAAGGGGGGGAATTTCTATCTCGATGAACGAGGGGAAAAAAAAAAAAAAAGCTGATCGATCGCGCGAACCCAAGGCAAGGACCGATTGGGGCCCACGATGTACTGTATCGCCCGGGCAAAAAAGAACGACGAAGCCGAGATATTCCGCTTGGACACAAAAAATTGTTCCCGAATGGAAAGGGAGGGGAAGGGACAGGCCCCTTGGTGCCGAAGCGATCCAAGGGGGGAAGGGGAAAGCACATACCCCCCCGGGGAGGGAAAGAGCCACGCTGCCGCTTGCAGAGAAAGGGAAAAAAGAAACGTACACCACCCCTGGTTGAAAAGAAAGGGACACGACTATTCTGATCGATTA
>Ga0179593_1335735_pt1 | contig 25409 bp, 24 predicted proteins | sample CZODoug2_1_08_16_FD_185931 | JGI IMG/M metagenome (GOLD analysis project Ga0179593, IMG submission 185931) | Vadose zone soil fungal communities from Angelo Coast Range Reserve, California, USA - CZODoug2_1_08_16fungal (PacBio error correction) | ecosystem: Environmental > Terrestrial > Soil >...
GGTGAAAAAAACACCAGAGAGAGAAGGGATAAAGGCGACACGCATCTACATAAAAAGAAGCCGTTGAGAAAGAAAAGGCAACAAAAGAAACTATTCTGAAGCTTAAAAAAAACACACTTCCAAAATCCCAACAGTGGAGAGACAGCAGGATTGACAAGAGAAAAGAGGGGACAAGGAAGGAAGGGAGGGGGCCCGGTAGTTACTATGACCCTTAAAAGTTTTACATAAAGGGAACTAAGCTAAACAGATGCTCTAGATGCGACATGATCGACGGAGAGAGCGGCGAAATGAGTATAAGAGAGGGCGGTTTAGAGGGAAGGGAAAAGAAAGGAAGGGCCTGTACAAACGGATACAAATTTTTGCCATTGGCCCTGGGAGGGAGTGAAAAAAAGAAAAGCGCCTCCAAAACTAGGCTGTCTTCAAAGTAGGGAGAAAAAAAGTCCTGCGGAGATTGCCCCCGGCCCTCAAAAGGGAGGCACTCAAAAAAAGGGAAAAAACTGCGGGGAGAACGTTCGAGTGGTGTTAGGAACAATCTTATCTTATAGGGTTTGCAAAAGAGAAGTGGGAGGAAGGACAGCCACCATCGGGGAGGGGAAAGTCCGTAAGGGAAAAGGGGGAGGAGAACGTTGAGGGCGGTTCTTTGCAGAAGCAAGGAAATAGCAAAACGTCAAAAGGAGGGGGGGTAAGCTTGCTCACGTATAAATCAGTGCGAAATACGGGGCAGAGAACCGCCAAGATACTATCGTCAGCTGCCAGAACAAGTAGGAAAATGAAGAGGGGTACATGAAAGGGGAGGGGGCTCAAAGGGATGATCATAACGCCGGGGGTGGCGAGAGTCGCCGTCAACCGTGCCGGTGCGGTGGGATCTACATGTCCATCTAAATTCTGATGACGGAAGAACGCCGGAAAGAAGAAAGGGGGAAGAACACCGGTCAGAGGTCCAGGAAGAATCTTCCAGTCGATGTCGGGAGGAGGTGCGGGGAAAGACTGCTGTCTCTACAAATATGAGAGGCTGCGCGAAGGGAGGAGACGGAACCTCTCAAGAAAAGGGATTCTCAGGACCCTCATAGATTGAGGGAATAGAAAGAAAAGGCAGGCCAGGCCCGGCTAAAAATCACGAAAACTCGCACTCGGTGCAAACTAGTCTCGACGAAAAGATGCAGGGGACGGGAATTATCACGCAGATAAAAAAAGACAGCAGTATAGAGTCAATTCACTACAATATCGTTCAGTGGATGGAGGGGAATTTACCTAACGGGGGTCCCATGACTAAACGAAGACAATTACTGGTCTATTCTGGGAAAAAAGAAGAAATAGGATTCATCCAACGGAGGAGACTAAGAAGGTCCATCGATCGAAAAAAGAGGACCAGGGAGAGATCAGGTAAGTAACCCCCGCAAAAAACCAAACAAATCTTTAAAACCCCATTAGAAATGCGGCGGGTTGCAGGAAAGGAAAAAACGATATTTAATCATTGAAGGTTCTAATGGAGAGAGGAGGCTAGAACCTAAGTGATCCTCCAGATCACTGCGAGATAAAGGAGGGGGGCGGCAAGGCACAAAAGGATCATAAGACGGAAATTGCAGAAATGGGTCGAAAAACCGGGCGGTAACGCGGTTGCTACCAACCTACGCCTACCCCAATAAATTATTGGAAATGTAACGCTTAAGGGAGATGAGAGCTACACTGGGGCCAGGGAAGTGTATCATCTATCATTGACGAAAGAAGAATGACGATCTACAAAAAGGTTCATCCGGTCCACCCTTTACCAAAACAGTGAAAATCCGGAAGCAGAACTGCGAGAGAGATGAAGATCGTACGGAAAAAGGGAAAGAAAAGGAAATGGTTTGTGGTGAACGGATTACACCGGGGAGCAGGGGGGGGGGGGGGCTCTTCAGAAGAAAAGACCAGAAGATTCCCAACTAAGCACTACCCCACAGGGCGAAAGGGGAAAGGACGGCAGGGGGAAAGGGGCGAACGCGTAAAATCTTGTCGGGGGGGGTTGGGCAACAGGAAGAAGGGTTCAAAAGTAAAAAACGGAATTTGATGGGCGTCGGGGAGGTCAGTCAGAACAAAAGGGTAGAGTTTAATCAAAATCCGTATTCTTAAACCGCAATGAGGGAACTTCGGGCCTCGTAAGGCTTCTGTTTACTTGTACTGAAGGCGGGCGGGAAGAGCCCACAGGCTGGGGGTCAAACTTCTACTAATCGACACAAGGAACAAGGCAAAACATGCAACTCTGGAAGGGGGCAACGCATGTCGCAACACGCACAAGCAACATACCAACAGAGGCGTGAAAACATAAAAAAATAGGTCAGAATTGAGGGAAAAAAGAAAAAAAAGATACACAAAAGAAGAGGAAGGAGATGGCGTTCAGGAGGACATTAGGTTTCGCGGGTTCGGAAGACCAACAGCGCAGAATAAATCTCTACCCGCGGGGTTCGTAGTGAAAAGGATGGGCCAAGGGGCACGCCAGGGATGGGGCGAGAGCCTCAAAACAAAAGGATGAGGAAAATTTAATGGCAACTAACTTCATGCGAATTAAATTGCCGCCACGCCTTGGGGCACACTAGAACTCGGCATTGAGCCTTCGTTTAGGCGGCTGCCCTACCTGGTCAATAGTCCCGTCAGAAAGGGGAAAACACCAGGCGGGGGGGGACGACTGCAATCGAGATGGAAAGGGTGCATGGTTTCCTCTGTTGGTTGTTGTGGTAGCTTGTTGTTGGATGTTTTCACGCGTGCATCCGCGTGGCGCTGCGAGGAGAGGGTTGTAAAATGGGGTTGGAAATCCGACCGATTCCGGGGCCTTGATCGAGGAAGAAAGGTCGCGAATGCAGGGGTACAGGGGAAAAGAAACCACCGGTCCTAAGTCTAGAGAGCCGTACTAACATCTCTCGACCGAGTACCGGTTGAGGGGAGGACCGGGGCCTGAGAGAGGCTTCTAAATGGATGGGTAAAAACGTGAACAGCTGGATCCTTTAAGGGGGGTTCCTCTCAAAGATCGAAGAAAAAAAAAAAGGGAGTCTTCTGGGGAAGGACAAAACCCAAAAAGGACGTCTCCTCTACGCTTGATCTCCAAGTCCAGACGCCGGGACGCGGGTCTGTGTTGACAGGGGTGACGGATTCGAAAAACGTCCTCTCACACTGTCAGCATCGCTGAAAAAAAAAAAACAAAATTGCAGGTCGAGGCGATGCAAGAAGGGGCACTTGATTAGTCGTGGGGGGAATGGTCTTTGGGGTAGGTTATCCCGCCTAAAGCTCGAACGGCGTCGGGGGGGGGGGGGCTGAGGGGTGACTAGAGAAGAACCAAAAGGTCTTCTTGGGTGAACGAGAAACCGTAGCTTCGAGGATACCCCCCTCCGGAATCCACACCAGACGTCCGCGAAGAACCGCCATGAGAAAGGGCCCATAATGTGCGTGGAATCCCTTGATCAGACCGTTCCGAGTGCTTGGCTGCTCGACCTGGCCTGCCGTATTACCGGGGGATCCAGAAAAGAGGACGGGCACCAGGGGGGGTCTTTTTGCAGGACCATGTAAGGTAGGTCCCGAAGGCGAAACCACATATAAGCTTGGAGAAGATATTCGTTGAAGAAAAAACCGTCCGTAGTGCACAGTTCGGGCAGGAGATGTTAAAATACATAGAGAGTTCTCCCCAGGTTGGTGAGGTAGGGGCAACTTCCCTGACCGAACTTTTCGGATCCATGCCGTGAAGAGTAGATAGCGAGAAACGGCATGAGAAAGGATGTCGCGCCAGCCTTCATAACGGACCTTCGCCGCCCCCATCCCTGGAAGCCGTGCATATCAGTTCTCAACTAAGGTGTCGCCTAACGGCATCTCGGTTAGATGGAATGGCGAGAGAACCGCAAACGGGGAAGGCAGCGAGGCAGAAGAAGGCGGGGAGGATCACCGTTGTCAACAGGATTTAATCCTTGACAACGGCGCGCAAAGGGGGCATGGGAGATAGTCAATTCGTAGGTTCCGCCACGAGACTGGGGCGTGAGAACGCTCAAAACGGCATTTGGAAGAAGGGCTGCTGCCTGCACGAACGCCACGGGGAGGACGCCATCTGGGCTTTCACCTTAATGGTGTCGGAAGGGGGGGAGCGTGAGGCGCAAAAGAAATTAGGGGAATCAGAAACAATCCTCCACGGTGTACAAGAATGTGTTATAGTTGTGCTGGGGACCGGCGGCTCGAAAGGGAGTGAGAGGGATTTGGTCGATCCCCCTCGTGAAAGTCTTGGCCTAAGCCCTCAGTGGGATGAAAATGGTGCATCCCGGCTTCAGCGGTTCAAACACCTACGGCTTCCACCTCAAAGCACGAGATAGATCAGCAAAAGAGAGCAGGAGGATCGGGGGTCGATAGGGGAACTTCTTTGAGCAGAGGGGATGTCTAATGTCAACAGTAGCAAGCCGTCAGGCTACCTTCCCGATGACATCACAATCGAGGCCGAACGACAAGTTGTACAAGGGAGGGCCTGCAGCAAAGGGTCTAAAAGTGGGGGGAGGTCATCAGCCTGTGCGCAGCGACCTTCGAACTACTGGGAGCGATCATTGCACAACACATACTAGCTTTTGCATGTAGTAGGGGTTGTACCACAAGGAGAAAAAAAGAATATGAGGGGGACGATCAAGCAGCGGCGATGAAGCCGAACTCAGAACGAGTATGGGGGTGACGGAGTCTTCATTGCGAGAGGAGCCTCCAGCTTCTCAAGGCAACAAACAAGAACCAAAAAAAATGTGCAGATAACGAACCAGCATAGGGAGCATGACGGAAATGGAAAACATCATGCCCGAAGAATCAAAAAGATTCGGCGCGTATCCCTCATAACAAAAAGGAGGGAGATACGAGCCGCAAACAGGGTCTCGGTCGAATCTTCGTGCTAAGGCCTTAGGATCGGGCCAGGCTCGACGTGGGAAGGGGAAGCCAGAAACAGGGGTGGCTCGTCGAGGGTGGGTGCCGCTGGAGAAGTGGCTCCCCTTAGCCGGTCTCTTCAATGCTCTCCTGTGAACCCAGAAAGAGGGCCTAGGGTCGAGCATAATTCAGTGCGTCGCCTTCCATTTAAGGCGGGTGTCGAGCGCACCCAAGGTAAAACCTAAAAAAAGATAATTGTGGGCCCCTATCGGAGAAGTCGGGAGAACGTAGAAAACCGAACGGGCTGCGGCCTGGAAATAGACCGCAACCGTATCTGGGAATCTTCCTGGCAGACATTGCCACCGCGGTGTCACGTGTCCATCTCAACGCGGCGCGCCGCAACGGGAGGGCTCCTGATTGCGACATTGAGAATAAAAGAGGGGTTCCTAATCAAAGGAGTCTAGGGGCTAAAAAAACATATAAACTATCTGCGGAGCTATGATCGATCGCGCAGCTAGTAAGGTGGAGCAGCCCTTTGTAGAGAATTAACGGCTTGACCGCCGGGATACACAAAGTGGCAGGGAAAATGGCGTTCAGAGACGGCCTCAGGAGCTTCATGGTCAGGACGTCCGGCTCCAGGCCTCCGCGATAGAGAAAACTAAATCAACTCTAGGACACCATTGAGGTATCATCTCCGTTTTGCTTGGTCTGCTGAGGAGCACTGACTTTGAAGAATCTCAGTCAAGAACGCCCATCAGGGTAGGGCCAGATGGCGCGCCGTTCCGTTTCCGTTCGTGAACCAGCCATGGGCCTGCCCTGAAAATGGAGGGACGTACTCACAGGAGAGATGGCTCTACGGGGAGAGCTGCACCGAAGTCGCATAAGACGCCGAAGGGAAAGGCGCGTAAAAGAAGCGGGGGAAGGCGGGGGAGTGAAGCTCAGCAATCATAGCGAAGTTTTCAGTCGAAGAGTCGAAAAGACGGTTCGGTTAGTTCTCATTATATACCATGGGGAAGTGCTTAGTGGAAAGGAGGAAGCAGGTAAGAGACGCCTGTTCTAGGACTGCAACTCCTGAACAGTCCAGTATTGCGGAACGGTCGGGGACGAGGACGTCGGGAATCAACGCGTCAGAGTCCTGCTCATATTCATAAATGCCCGTCTCTCAGGCCGAACAAGTCAGGAGTCTCTAAAGCAGAAGGAGTCGTGGAAAAAGATCACCACATGGGGGAAGGGGTGAGAAAAAATACGGACTCTTTAAGGAGAATCTCCGGCAGAAAGAACTGCCTCAACATACAGAGGGTGATGAGAAAAAGCTTCACCGGACGATGGAAAAGAAAATGGGAATGATTTCTAGATGAACGGGGGTAAACGGTTCCCTGGGAAGTTTGCAAAAAGCGACAATGACCGGAGATCTGTATCCCGGAATATCTGGGGCCATTGCAGAGGGCGGACAGCCTCAAGCCCTCGACGGCGATATAACCCCTCCCCAAATCTGGCCCGGGAAGAGACCTGTCTGCGGTTCGTGTACTGACCGGGGGACTATATTTGGGGGCGGAGGAAGGGGACTAGAATAATCTCCCTCGGTAATCCGGAAACACCAATAGAGTCACGTGACAAGGATTATTTTTCATCACCAGTCCAACGAAACCCAAAGTTGACGCTGGGTGTCGACCGGCTTGCGAATTCGGTTTGCAACAAAGACGCGGAGAGATTCTAACGAAAAAACAGTCGGAATGCCGTCCGAGTTTACGGCATGGCGTCTAGGAACAGAAGGCAACGTTTGTTCAAAGGAGGGAGCGCTAGGAGTAATCAACACTCAAGGTCACCAATGACAGGTAAGAAGCGAGGGGAGTCGGCACGCGGCACCTCCAGCGAAAGGGCGATCGGTTGGGTGGTGGGGGGAAATTACACCGACGGGTTTAAAAATCCTTCGAAGGCTTACATAAGAAACTGAGGGGGAAGTCAAGAACGAAGGGCACAGAAAAAAACGCTTTATGTAGAACCTTCGGCATCGGCTGACCTAATCAGTGGGTACGCAGTTGGGCTAGAAAAGCTCGATGTAAGGGGACGGCCTCATGAGGGGTAAACGAAAGGTGGTTAGAGTTTCCAAAAACTGCAGGGGAAAAAAGGCAGGGAAGAAGGACTTATTATCATAAGGCCAAAACGTCTGGTAAGGAGGAAGGCCCAACACCTTGGGTTCTAATGAGAAACAGATGCTTCGACTCGCCAACGAACAATCGGAAGGGGGCACGCTTAACGGAAACCAGGCCTAAAAAATCTCAACACAAAGAAAAAAGAGGAAAAACCAAAAAAATCATTGAACTGCCGGGACTCGAAGCGCGGGGAGGGGTGAAGACACGAAAGTATCCTGCTCGTTCAGGGAAGCCTCCTCTCAATAAAAAACAATAAGAGGAGGACAAAAGTCTGAATGGAAACGGTAATGTGACCGTCCAGGGGGAATGGGTTCGGGCTCATAACTCTCACAAAAAAAAAAGGAGGAAGTAAGATAGAAGCGTAGCCTACTTACAATCGGGGGAGGGAAGAGCAGTTTAATGCGGGAAAGTCGTCAGCTGAGGCGGTATTCTGACGTCCTTCCTACCCGATCAGCTTGGTTCCGTCATGCCAAGGCACAGGATTAAAAAAGAAAGGACTAGAGAGGGGGGGAATGTGTTTCCTCAGTGTTTTTTGAGAGCAGGGTTTGGCCGGTGACGGAAGGGGCAAATCGTTGAAAGCTGGAAGAAAGGGAATGGTAATTAGAACTAAAAGGGGGGTGGAGGCGGAAACGTCCAGAAAAGGGACGTCCTTATCGAGGAGGATCTCCATGGACGTGGAACAGATGGGGGGAACTCTACACTTTCCTTGTGGGAGGGATAGGAAGGTGAAGTGACGCTATTCAAAGCAAGTACAAAAGGGGGATGGTGCTCATGCGGGGAGCGCTATGAAAAGACTTTGGTCATGGGGGGCGGCCAATCGGAAAGGGAAAAAGACCTTAAGTGCACAGGCTCAGTAACGGCTGCCAAAGAAGTCTGCAGGGGGGTACTAGCGAAACGAATGCTTCTCCGTCGGAAAGGAGGGTCCGACGCCAGTTAGAGGGATGGTGGAAAGGGAAGGGGGTCGGAGAGGCTTAAATGGTAGCGCATGTCCATCTTGGGAAAAACCGTTGCACGGAGGGGGATCAGAGGAGTTCCTAGCAGATTACGGCACTGGAATTTTTAGCTTGAAATAGGAGCGGTTGGGAGGACAGCGGGGAGACCAGAATGACGGCAACTGTCAACTGGTGTTATTGGTGCTGTCGCCAATAAACGGGCCCGGTGTAGCTGGCGTGGGGGGGTGCCGGGTTCACGGGGCGGGACAGTACTTCGGACTGCAGACTATCCCAACAGAGAACTCCTATCCTTCAAAAAGGGCATCATGGGAAATAATCTGGGGGGAAGGGTCCCAATGGGGGACGGGGAATTCCGTGGAATCTCTCCGGGAGAGTCTTTAGCGCGCATTGGGGGGTAGGGCTAGATTCCTTTAGTCCAGGAAGAAGGCTGGGAGGTTTTTGTGGGGACTTCCAGGAAAGGGTCGGCCCGGCATCTCGAGATACAAAGAACAGAGATTGAAGAAGTTAATCTCAGCACCGGTGTGTAGTGCGGCAGGGGAGAAAAGTCTAAATTTCGGAAGAGGAAGGGTTCATCCAAAAAAAAAAATTGGGTTGATATAGGAGAACGTGACGAACTGATTGTCCTGAACGGGACGGGGGACTCTATTGAGGAGCTGCGCAGAATGACTCGTTCGCGGCTTCCAGTTAAGATTCGGAGCATCCTGTACTTAAGCAAAATCAGGGAGTCATGAAATTGTATGTTGGACGGCCGAGCGCCTAATGGCAAGGAAAGAAAGACCCTGGTCTATGGAAATGTTCTCTCACCCACAATGGAGGGGGCCGCGAGGGGGAAAAAAGGAACGCGTTAAACCTGACTTCACTACCCACGGGAATGGGGCCGCCTTGAGACGACGGTGAGGAATTTCATAGGATAGTCGAATGGTCGCGGGGGGAGAAACACTTATCTGCTGTATCTTTATCACTCTGCACCGAAGGTCGGCCGGCATGGAAAAAAAAAACATCCACCGAACGAGGAACCTTTTGGCATGGGACACTTGAAGATGTGCGAGAGGGACGGGGTCGTCAAAATATCTTCAATATGGAGAACAGCCTCCGCACGAGCAAGGAAGAATGGTGGTTTCCTCTCGTTTGGCGGAGGGGAAGCTCTAGGTAAGGAAATGTTTGTCCCGATCTACTTGAAAAGAAGAGGCGGAGGATAAACTCCGTAATTGTTGAAGGGCAATTGGAGTGCCGGGACAGAGAAACCGACGGATGTGGCGGAAACACAACTATGCGCGATTGCTGGCCCAGTCTCTGCGCTATCGGGTTCATGTAAAGAAATACGAGAGAAGGGGGAGATAAAAGGGTCCTAGGAGGGAGGGCGGAAGTATACGTCCCGGAGGGAGTGAGGCATCCTGCCGACGCCTTGGGGAGGGGTCTTCGGGAAGCAGGACGACCAGTTCATAAAGGGGGGGGGAAGGTCTGAGAAAACTTCCAGCAGACAGCTCTGGTAGCATAATCGACGGATGCGAGAAGGGCCCAACAGGAAAATCGATGGGGAGGGTGAAGTTTAAGGTTGGCCAAGGGATCACTCATGAATTATCCGGGAGCGTATAACAGAACCGACTGACGAACAAGGGTAAAAAAAGCGTTGTATACAGATCTAACAGCATAAAAAACACGAAAAAGAAAGGAATACATAAAGAAAAACTACACAACATAATCTCATCTTACTCACCGTCAAAGACTCACCACACACAGAGGGAGATCAAGGATACCGACGGCAAAGACAAAACAGAAAAAATAAAAAAACACTAATAACGAGATGCACAGAAATGAAGGGCCATAACGAGGGGATGATATACTCTCGAGAACAAAAAGGAAGAATGGGGAGAGAGGAAAGGGTTAAGAAAGTGGGTGTAGAAGGGTCGTCGTTGGGGGAAAATATAATTAGTTGTCATACAGTACGGCATTTCTCGTACAATCAATTCTGTATGAGGGGTCAGGACCGTATCTTCATACGGAGGGGGGGTGCTGCGGGCCTGAGTGAAGGAACTTATTCTCGAATAATGAAAAAAGAGGAAAGGGGGGGTAGGGGAAAAGGTGCTGGGTTAAGGGACACTGGGGCCATGACGTGCTCCTGTGGATGGGGTTCATGTGGGAGAAAATCGGAGGAGAGAAATGATCCAGGAGTTTCAAAAAAAATTGGTCAGTGGGAAGCCGGAATGGGGATCGTCAGGATTCATAAAAAACAAAAAATGGCCAAGGAGAAAAAGACGAAGAGGGGGGGGGAAGAAAGGGGGTCGGGGGGGTCCAAAAGAAGAAAGCGACAGGCGGGAGACAGGGTGGAAAAATAGAGGGGGGGGAAAGGAAAAAAAAGAAAAAGCAGGGGGAGTGAACCAAAGAATACTGGGACAAGGCTGAGTCGGCTGAAGGCTGGAAAAAAAAAGGTGTAGGAAACCTTCATTAATGCTGAAGAAAGTAAAAGGGGGAGTATGGTTTTCAACAGGTGAGGTTGAAGGGGAAGGGGTGGAACAAAAAAGAAAGAAAAGGGGGGACCGGGGGGGGGGTGAGTGATTAGGTGTGAGGTTAGGGGTAGCCAGAAACGGAACAAAGAAGTACTAGAGAGGGAAAAAAAAGGGGTTATTGCAAAGTACAGGGATAGAGCCGGGCGTAATGCTGTCGGACAGGGAAGAGTTTTTCTGGTGATATTGTGGAAAGGAGCGTCTCGGGAAAAGAAGTGTAGGGAATGAGTGATATGCATGAAAAGCTTGCGGGGAAAGCCAAAGAATTGGGAGAGAAAAAAAAAGTGGGGAAAAGAAGGAAGGGGATGGGGGGGAAAAGAGAAAAAAGGATAAAGGAAAAAAGTGAGCCGAGCGGACAAGAAATTAATCGTAAAATCTTGGGTGAAACAATCACATCCAGGTACAAAGGAAATATCAGGAGAGTCCGCTAAAATGCTCAATCCGGTGGAAAGTCATAAGAATAAACGAAGAAACTAATCTTTAGAAAAGGGGAAGGAGACTTATAGATGTGGAAACAGAATTAAAAGTTTAGTCCTAGGAGGGATGGGGAACGCAAAAAAGGAGGGAAAAGAAGGGGGAGGGGGAGGGGAAAAAGAAAAAGGGGGGGAGGAGAGGGAGGGTCCTGGGATTCTCGGAAGGAAGGGGGAAGAAAGAAAGAATAATAAAAGGAAAGAAAGAGAAAAAGAGGGGAGAAGGGGAGAAGCGTTCGGAGGGGGTAGTCAGGGAGAAGCTGAAGGAGCGTGGACTCGGCGGCATACGAGGGGAAAAGAAGGGGAGGGGGGGGGGGGGAGGGAAGAATGGCAGAAATTGTCTGTGTGGGATCGTTGGTTGGGCGGGGGAAGTGGTGGAATTAAAAAAAAAAAATGGGAAACTGTGTGTGTGGTGTGGAAGAGGGACAGGAAAGGGATCAAAAAAGAGGTGGTTAAAAGGGAAATAGTGTAGGGGGAGACTAGGTAGGTGAATGGTGGGGACGCGTATCGGTGTTGGTCTCACAAGAATGCAGGTACCAAAGGATGGGAATGACACAAAGCCGGTCCTAATACCCAATTTTATGGTATACCAAAAGCGAGGGGAGAAAGAAAAAAGAAAAAAAAATGGAAAAGGGAGGAAAAAAGGGGAGAGGGGGAAGAAAAAAAAAAAAGGGGGGGGAAAAGTTGATAGTGCTGGGAAGAACGGAAAAGATCTGCCGGAACAGGGGGAGAAATAGACGTGAGGAAAATATGACAAATGGGAAATAAAATCGGTCAAAAAAAAGGGGGGGGGGTCAGGGGCAAAAAGAAAACCGGAATAGAAAAAAAACCCATGGAAAATCAAGACGAGGGTGGGGAACTGTGCCAGGCGGTCATGAGCGGGAAGGGGAGGGATTACCAAGGAAAAAATCGAGGGGGGAGAAAGTATATCCTAGCAAACAAATAGGCTGAGTATGTGAAAAAGGAAAATGATAAGAAGTGAAATGAGGTAAGAGAAAGAAAAGAAGAAAGAGGATCCAGCTTCCTACAAGTGTATTTTTAGTATTGCTTGCCCTAGAGAAAGGGGAAATAAAGAAGGGACAGATTCGTGGGGGGAGGAGAAACGCGCAGAAACCATTTTTCCGCCAAAGAGGAGGGAAGGGGGGAGGGCTCAAATTGTTCCCAAGGACAAGAGAAATGGGGCAGAGAGAAAGAATGAAAGAAGGGAGGATAAAAAAAAGAAGGACAGTAAAAATAGAAAATGGGAAAGATGGAGAAGAAGAAGGAAAAGACGGATCTGCTCGAATTGGGCAGGTAGCAAGAGCCCCCTTAAAAAACCTTGCAAAGGGTGCTATTCCCCTGCACGATCGCGTAGGGGACAACTCACAGAAAAGCATAAAAGGGAATTGGGAAGTCATGATCTGTCAAACTGTTTAGACTTTTCAGGTGCGGCCGAAACAACACAATTGGAGATATAACCTAAGAGACAGGGAAATGAAAGGGGCAGGGGAGAGAGGGGGGGGGGGGGAAAGGAGTATGGCGGTGATGACAAGAGGAAGTCAGAAGAAGAGTGGGGGACGGGGAAAATGGAGGGAAAAGAAGAAAAGAAAAAAGAAGGGGGGGGGGGGGGGGGGGGGGGAGTAGGTGGATAATTGGAAAGGTTCTTTGAAAATAATTTAGTAACAATGGTTCAATACTTAGCTCCAACAGTCTAAAAAAAGGGAAACCGGTGATTCCACCGATCAAATCTATTCTTCCGTTAGATTGTCCCCTGAGTAATGTACCTCGCCTTACGGTGATCTCGTGTTCAGTTAGATTCCCAATCCCTGGAAGGAGCGCCCGGGGTACCTAGGAATGGAAGGTGGTGAAGAACACGTTGGAGAGAGGATGAACAAGGAAGCAAGGAAGAGAAGCTACAAGGAAAAAAATTGTAGGGTAACCTTCCCTTATTAGGTCTCTGTCAAGACTTTCGGGGGGGAGGGGGGTAGGATGCAAAATAGAGGCAAAATAAGGGAGAAAGAAAAAATAGAATAAAAGTTCTTTAGTCTCGGGAGCGGATGAACATAAGATGTTTTAAGTTACACCTCGGAGGGGAAGAGGGGGGAAAAGAAGGTCGAAGAACAAAAATAAAACAGGGGGGATTGGGGGAAAGGGGGGAGCTGGGTTTCCATCTAGAAAAAAAGGGAGACGAAAGATTTTCTGCGATGCTCGGGAAAATCGAAAAAAAGAAAACACTGGTGGAGAGATGAACAAAAAAAGTCAAGCCCTGGGGAAAAAGCTGCGCATTCCAGATGGAATAGCGTTTCTGGCAAAAGGATACGGAGGGTTCGAAACCAGGGGGGATGAAAGCTAATATCGAACTGGGAAAGAGGCGAAAAACCAGGGTACTAGAGACAATCGTAGCCTTGAAGTTATGGGGGTATCAAAAAAGGGTGGGAGGCAAAGGGGACAAAAGAGGGGTGGGCCGTGATATAAAGTCTCAAGGGAAAGGAGGATGTTCTTGATAGGGCGGTCGAGCAAGTTCCGGGTAGGAAAAAGGAAAGGTCAATATCATGGAAGTCAGGGTAAACCATCAAAAAAACAATTAAAGAGACTAGTTCTTAGGTGAAACCGACTATCTCCGAGATAGAGGGGCTAACTAAGAAGGATTGATGGAAAAGACAGGGGGGGGGGCAAGGGAAGGGTACCAACCCTAAGATTCGGGCCTTACTGGTAAAAAATCCACAGCGCAAAACATCTATTTCATGGAAGGTAAAAAAAAAGGGGAATACGGGGACATGGCAACCGGAGCAGAGCGAAAAAAAAAGCAAGGGGGGCGGAAACGCCATCTCAGGAAAGAAAGAGGAAGAGAATCACAACGCACCAGGGAAATCATGGGGAGGGTCTGATGGAGCAGACATTCTGGGAGGGGGGGGGCCGGGGGGGAGACGGGGGCGATACAAGGCGGCAAGGTTTGTCAAAAAAAGTATGCCTTCGAAGATCATAGGGAGAAAACTCGATTAGAGGGGGGGGGGAATAACACAGAAGGGAATCAAAAGAGGCAATGAGTCAGATGAAACTAAGAACAAACAAAGACAGAGACACAAAAAGGGGCAGCGTGTCGGATGAGGGGTCGGAAGAGGGACAGACGAAAAGCGGATGGGAAGGGGGGGGGGAGGAAAAAGGGGGGGGGGAGATTCACCCAAGACCAGGGACTCAAACGGAGCCATCATGGGGAAGTTCCCTCAAAAACGCCCACACCCCCACCCACCAAAACCAAGGGAAGCCAGAAAAAATGAAAAGATTGGTGTGTTTTAGTTTGGGGGAAGTTTGGATTGAGGTATGGTTGATAAATATTGAGTATAAGGAGTTGGTTTAAATTGAATTTTACCTCTTTTTTATTTAAAGTTGTTTGTTTATAATTTGGTGGATGACGAACCTACTCCTCTTCCCCCCGTAATTATTGACTATGGTGGTGTAATGAGACTTTATGTGCGCAACCACCCCGGAATGGGTAATTTTGGATTAGGTACAATGAAGCAACAAAGATTACGAAAAAACATCCCTGCTGCGTTTGAATGTGTACTTCCCCAGGGATAGGGTACCTAAATTGAAAAAAACACGAGCGGCTCTGTGGTGAGTTACGGACCACAGTAACGGGTTAAACCCGATGAAATACCTAAAGGAAGGTATACACACAAACTTTGGTGTCCTCCCCACACCCCCCCCCTCCGAAGAACCCCCCCCCGCCCCCCAAGGCCCCCATGCATACATACACTGAAGCATTTGGATTTGTGTGTTGTGGTTGATTTGAGAAGTGTAGTTGATTGTAATAAAGGGCAATAATGGAATGCGGAAGGTCACTCACCCCTACAAACAAAAGTAGAAATTTTTTCATAGGTAGGGCAGCGGGGTAGGAAAGTGGCAAAAAAAGTTAATGCTAAATAGGTGCGAATAGGTAAGGGGAGGGAGGGGAACAATCAAGGAAACATCCAGGCAGCCGACCCGGATTATCAAGACTGCAATCCTTGAAATAACTTGGCGGACTTCAGGGTTGTTCTTGGGGACCGGATCCCCCGGGGAAAACTCTTGACTATCGATCAATGAGCTCCCTGATGCAGGAACGAACAAGTGCCGCAACAACAGGTACGTAGGTCAAAAGGGGGCCTAAAAGCGCCCCTAGATTCCCAATACCGTAGATGGGTACCTAAGACTGTACTCTCATAGTCGAAATTTCCATCAGGAACAGGAGCGGAAGAACAAGATTGAAAAAAGGGAGTACGGGAAAAGGGGAAATGCGAGGAAGGAGCCCAATCTGGATGATGCGCAAGGTTCTGGTACGTCAGACGAAACACAAAAGGGGGGGGAACGCGGATCTAAAAAAAAGGACAACGCCAGCCCAACGCTTAGGCAATGAAAAAGGTGCAAAAACCAGCCACCAACAGAACAAAACAACAAAACAACGAAAACTAAAAATCTAATCATTGAGAGGGCTTCTCTCAACACGTGAGTGTCAGTTTCGCATTTCAGTCCATGTAATCGTTCTGGCGGGTCTAAAGCAATCAAGCCATTAGTAAGTTAAAATCCTGTGGGGGGGGGGCTCTTGGCGGGAGCCTGTCCGTGAAAGGGAGGATGCTGTCTACAGACGCTGAATGTAAGTAGGGGGGGGGGGCCGTGCAATCGAGAGGGTAGGATTCCTGGATTCCTGAACGCATTTACGTGGGGATGGGGAAGTAGGTTTGGCGAGAACGATGCGTAAATGGCGAAATAGGAGCGAAGTTACTCTGGGGAGTGAGATCGTGGGCGGGTCATACAAGACAACGGAGGTATAGAGGTTGCGCATCACAGGGGAGAGTATGCGAATGCATGAGATATGCGGGGATGTGCGCTTTTCAGTAAGAGCCTGGTAAAACCAGGTGAGGTCCGTTGTAATGGGCTGGCGGAAAGAGGGAGATGGGGTGGGTGGAGTGTTCGTGGTGGCCATGGAATGGCACGGTGTGTGGTGTCACGGAAATTAAGGGGAGAGTTAGTCTGTGTGCGACCTAGAGGGGAAGTGGCGGGACAGGGGTTGAGGGTGAGGGATGGTAGGGGTAGGGTGGTCCGTCGATAGAATTACGGGCGTACAAGATGTGTGCTATCGGGTAGTGACTAGGCGGTTGCGTGCGCGAGGAGAGTAGGGGTGGACTAAGTTTCAGGGATAGGGGGGAGAGGGGTCACTTGGGTGCGATCGTTCGAGCGGAGGTTCAGGAGGGAGGGCCTAGAGCACCGAAAGAAAGTGAGGCGATCACGTCGCGGGGTGTGAGGAGGAAGGATGATTCTTTCTCTCTCGTAACAGGTGCATTCAAGTAGTATGTATGAATTGATGTAGCAATTCTATGCAAGGGTCTGAGGGCAAGATAAGTAGGGTAGGGGAAATTTATGAGGCGGGGGAGAAGGAATGGGATTGTGATTTGTTGGGTTCAGGGGAAAATATGGTGCCGAAAATATGGATTAAGTGTGGTTGAGTGCTGATGTTAGTATTGAGGGCCTGGGTTAGAGTGACGGTAGGTTCGGGGGGCCGGATCTGTGGTGGTTGTGTGATGTCTTTAAGGAATGTCTCGGGGGGGGGTTGGCGGTAGGAAGGACGTATCAGACAAAAGGGAAATGTAGATAGAGCAACGTACTCCAACATTTTAATTGAGTTGGGGGAGCTTAGCGGGAGGGCGCAAAGGGGACATTTGGGGCGGCAATTGCACTGTGCAGATAAAAGTGGGAGAAGGATCAAGAGGAGGTAGTGTGCAATAATTGACAGGTAAGGTTGTATAGCAAGAGAATCAAGAAGGAGTATAAGATGAGGTGTATGGCTAATTACAGGGTAGAAAGAGTCGGAAGGGGCTAAGGGGGAGGAGGACGGAAGGCAGAATGTGTATTGACGACGGATAAGATTCAAGGCGTGTAATTAGTGAGGGGAAACCTAAAGTGGAGGGTCCCAGTAGCCGACGGATGTTAAGGAGGGTGATAGAACGTGGAGTAGGGTGCCAGCGTGTTCGGGTAAATACGAGTGAGGCAGGGAAAGCTTAAATACTCGATTCAGAAATGAAGCTCTCTACGAAAGGGTTTTTGAGCGGACTGATGAGGGCAAGGGGGGACGCATACGAGCGGGGGGGTTCATCGTCAGCGGAATTACTTAATTGTTCATGCTCAGGCGAGCGCAAGAAAGGGTCGTGGACTCTACCAAACCATGCCTAAAGTGCACCTTATAAACTCCAGTCTTAAGTCGAGGAGGTGTAGGAGGATGTGTAATGGACCTGAGGGTGAATGAGGAGAAATTGAAAGGGAAAGACCATCTTGGACCTAGCGGAAAAAAAGTGACGGAGGGTGAGAGGAAAGAAGAGGGACGAAAAATTCATTGGGATGTTAGGTGGTGCGCCTTTGGGTGGGGACTCTTTATCCCGACTGATAAAGAGAGGAAAAAGTAGGGGGGGGGGGAATAGATGGTTGCCCAATAAAAGATGAACGAGGTGAGCTGACTGGGGGAAGATCCCGAGCTGCGGAGGAAAAGATCCTATCCCAAAGGGGGGGGGGGGGAATTACGGAGAAGGGGGGCACGAGTAAATTTCCCATGGTGGAAAGTGGAATTCACTGTAGCGCCGGTCGAAGTAGTTAGGAGAGCAGCTGGGGGACGAAGTAGAGGGTAGAAATAAAAATTCGTTGGGCTGGGGGTTGGAAATACCAGGGGACGGTTCGTCCAGAGGAGAAAAACCAAGAGAAATCTTGATAAACGTGGAAGAGCACACCGTGTGAAATTGGTGCGGGAGCGGGCCTGGCATATGGCACGGCTTTCGCACAGAAAAGGGGGGTGAGAGAGTAGGAAGTCCGCGCGTTCCAAGGAACCGCTGCCGTCGGCGAGCTATGAAGTCATACGAACTACGAGACAGAAAGGACGCGGGACCCGTCCGAAGTGCCCGACGTCGCCCGCAGCCTGGGAAGCCGTGCAGCCGGAGGATTGGTCTCGAACAGGTGCTCAAGTTCCCTAAACACACACAAAAAGTCAGGAAAGAGCCAAGGGTATGGGGTCTTAAACCCGACAGGAGGGCAGCGAGCGAAATCGAACACTGCGGAAAGAACTGGACGGTCAAAGAAAAGGACTGGGTGGTCGTAACCGAAGAGGGAAACTTGCAGTGCGATATTCGAACCTTCGTGGGAGGGTCCTGCTCGGTATCAGGAAAGGGAAAGGGAAGAAGGGCAACGGAGAAAAGGGGTCAGGTGTGACAAAAACGGCCGCACTAAAGCAACCCCGGATTACTCGCAAAAATAGGGAAGTTCAAGAGACCCGAGGTGGGGTTCTGAGATACCGAGAGGCGGCAAAAGACGAGCAAAAGCACTCAGACCAATCATCCTGCAAGATCTATACAGAAAGGGGGGTGCAATAGAATTTTTTTGGGGGCGTAGGTGGGGCAACAAGGCGGACGCAGACCCGCCTCGCTGAATTCAGGGGAACTTTCTTCCCGATTGGAAATTAATTTGTGGGATCACCTCAGGGTCAAAGTGGGTCAAGAGGAGAAAGAGGGATACCCAGGGATCTACAACAGAGGGCAAACGAAGCAGGGGAGATGACGTAGTAGAATCGGGAGCAGAAGGGGCATCACTTTGTCAACATAAGGCAAGAAGGGAGACGAAAGGACAAACGGGCCGGGACATCGTCTCCTGGGGTCCATGGGCGCCTGCAAAATCTTCCGGACCCGTCGCTACGGGGGAGGTCATGAAAAGAAAGTTCACAAAGAATTTCGAGCCTTGAAAAAGAAAAGTAAAGTACGAGAATGGGGCCACAACATAACGTGGTCATGGTAAGGTTGGAAACAAATTTCACTCAATGTATGACGGGGGACTAATCAGAGGTAAAACTACCGTCTGGAAGAGAGTTTAGGTTGGAAAGGAGAGGGTCTAAGCGGAGCATCCTCCAGCGTACGGCACCATCGAAAGGAGACCGCCAAAAAGGGACAAGGAAAATGGCCGACAAAAAATATCAGGGAAGATCGGAAGGCTCTTCATCAGGCCGAATTACGACACTCTCTCAAAACCTCTCAGAAAAAAAAAACGTGGATTGGAAGAGGAGGAACGAGAGAGGGGTGTCGGCAGGAAAGATCCGAATCGGGATGCTCTAGGCGGGGTTCTTCGAGCCGAAACAGGGGGAGAGTTGTTCTCGCGACGCTTTCTACTGTGCGACTATAGGAGACATGCTGAGAAGGCAAAAAAGAAAAAGGAGAGAGTCCTCTCTGGGGGGTACTGGACGCACGGGCAAAGGGCAAAGGAGTGTCCAACCTTAACGCAACGACGAGTATTTTGGGTACCCTACTCCTGAGTAGGCGGAAGAGCCGGGGGGAACGATGAGAAGGGATGGTACCTAGACTTTCTGGATATGGCAAACGGACGAAAAGGTTAAAGAACATTCAAGATTCATCGGGTATTACTACCATTTACGGTAATCCTTATGGCGAAGGAGGAGACAATGATGAAAAAGGGGTAAAAAACAATTCTCCTTAACGAACAAAAACCACCGAACGATCAGGCGCGATGGGCAGCGCGAGGGGTGATCTCTTCTTAGTGGAAACGCAAACCTAGCCTTGAAAACGGAGAAGAAGGGAAAAAATTGCCCACGCAGTGCTAAAAAGGAAACGGGAATCCGAACGGCTGCTTCGAGTCGGCTCCCCGGGCCAACCCTGCTAACCGAGATCGAAAAATCACAAAACGCAGTGAAAAAAAAGACGGTTTTCAAAGCAAGGGCGGAAGTGATTGGGGGGGGGAGGACTTGCGTGAGCTTCTTTCCGCAGATCAGGGTCGAAGCCGCACCTACGAGGACCTGAAATCCAAGGGGGCGCTAAGTACATGTCGAGGTGAGGTGGACCCTCCAGGCAGGGGGAAGAAGGAGGGAAGGGGCCAAAGAGAATACCGGGCTACTACGTGGAGGAAAGGAAAAAGGCCCGAGCACTTCGCTGCAGAAGGCGCGCCGGAGTCAAGTCTTACATCAAGAGGTCTTGAAATCTCACTGGATGTCAAAGGAAGGGGGGAGAGTTTAAAAGAGCCACAGACAGGGTGGTAGGTGGAAATTCAAAGAGACCTTGCTCGTGCTGCTAAAGTGTAGTCTCGCTCAAACATTTGCGAGAACTTCAAAGGAAAGGAGGACCATCAAAGGAGGGGCGGAGGAGGGTTAGGGAACATGAACGCTGTGCAGCGGACAGCGGAAGAGTCAGCGCGAGGCGATGCACTCAAGCGCCGACCGATTGATAGGAATCAGGAAGGAAAAAAGAAGGGGGATAAGAGAGAAAAAAAACGAGAACTCCCGCTAGATAGGAAACGGAAAGACACAAAATACAGGACAAGGGGATGGAATTTTCACCGACGAACTAGAGATCTGAGATTGGATAACAAGGTGAAAAAGGGGGAAAGATGAAAAACACCGAAAAGGCGGCTAGGTGTTGGAAAAAAAAGCTCAGCCAACAATGTCTCTCGCAATACCTACGCCGTTAGGAGATCAAAATTACAAAACAAAAAAGACGAGAACTGGAATGAGAGGTACATGCGCCGGACGGAGTGGGTTTGGATCAAGGATGAAGCGACTAAGAATCATCCCTACGGTAAAGAAGTAAAAAAGAAAAGAAACCGGTAGCAGGAGGCGCAAGAAACCAGACACAGGAAAACACGAAGGAAAAACGATCTGGGAGACCTGGCGGCGCTCTCCAATACAGGGCGAATAAAAGCAAGCAAAGGTATGAACTGGCAGCGGGTCGCGCATGCGCAACCAGAAAGGGCAGATTGGTTGGGGTACAGCAGATTGAAAATGTTGGTGGATCTATCGGAAAAATTTCTAATCCCGGAAACTACAAGGTAACAAGGATTAAGAAACCCGCTAGCGGGAAAACCTCAGTCGAAGGGCAGTGGGGGGGGGGTGGGGGGGCAGGGTTACACCGCATAAATTGGGCGCTTCAGATCCTGGAACCTTCAATTAATTCCGACCTCCAAACGGTATCTCAGTAAATAGGGAAACGAAAAAGAAGGACTTGGAAGAGGAGTCGTCAGGGGGTGCACGGGGAGAGGAAGACCCAACCCGGACAAGTAGAGTGCAAAACATGCCTTAATTCTACAACATGCGGACTGGGAAAGAGTAGACCAGAGGACTGCCGTGTAAATGGGGGAACCTCTGCCGCCACACCTGGTCAGGCTCCTTCCAAATAGACTAGAAAGAGAAGGCGGAGGAAACTGAAAGGCAACCAGGGGAAACAAAAGCTCAAAACAGAGTAAAGCCAAGGATCAAAATCTAAGGCATGGGGACTCTCTCATCGAGCGTTTGAAAAGAAAGGGGGCAATGCTGAGAGGTGGAGGAAGAGGAACCTCGAGACGGCCGCGGAGACTCACCGCAGACGTTAGAAAGTGAAGGATTGGCCAGAAGGTTAAAAGCCTCAATTTAGGCGCAGAGAGCGCTAAAAAAAAAAAGGAGGAAAAATCGTCGGCCGACCGGAAGTTGAGGGGCGAAAAAGTCGCCAATCCTTGTTCCGGCGAAACGTCGGACGCGTCGTCTGCTTCTCGCGCTTCCTGACCAGAATTACGCACGAAGAAAAGAAACAAGAAGGATAGGAGCGAGAAGGAAGGAAAGGTGGGGAGGTTTCGGGTTCAACTGGGGTTTGGTGGGAGGTCTTGTGGGGGGGTAAAACTGGTTGCCGCGAAAAAGCATCAGTAGGTGGCTGTCTTAGGTAGCAGGGGAGAAGTGCCAAGTTTGGTGAACGAGAAGACAAGCGTCAGTCGAAGAAGGAGGAGCTTGCAACCGTTGTCCGCATACGGGCATAACTCTACCACCTGGCATGTTTCAGGGGAGAGGAGACCGGCCGAGAGAGAGAGAGCCCGAGAAGAAGGGGGGGGGAGGAGAAGGCGAGCGCATAAACGGAGCTGTGGTCGGGGGGAGGACAACGGGGATAATGAGGTTTCCTGCTCGAAGCGCCCATCCGCTGTAGTGTACTCTGCAAACAATCGTAGAACGGGAAGGGAACAGAAAAAAGGGGATTTTAGCGGAAGGTTACTTGGGGGGTGCATTGAGGGGAAAAAAGGGATCCGGGGACCGTATCTCTCCAATCTTTTTGCTAGAGAACACACAAGGGGGCCATTAGAAGGGAGGGATCGGCAGTAAGAGTACGAAACTTCCTTATGCTTGGTGGCGCCTTCTTGGGTCGAAAAGAGGGGGAAAAGCACTCAAAGGCCAAGAAACTCGGGGTGGGAGGGTGGTGGTGCTGCGAAAAAGAAGGACAACTCGGGTCTCTTCTTGGGGGCCGGATCCGAGCAACGGCTGCGCCACGAAGTCATCAAAAGGGGAAAATTCACAGGGCACCGCCGGGGGATAAACGCCAGGGGCAACAGGGGGGGCATTAATTCCGGGATCTCAGCCGGGGGGGCTTTAAATCTCTAAACAGTGTTGTCACTGGAAGTATTCAGGAAGAAAAAAAGTAGCCTATTGAGTGGGAAGAAGGGGACTTAGGTCCGAAAATCGCGAAATCCCCATCTACGATCTTGAGAGCCCTCTTCTGACTAGACCAGGGGAAGGGGGGGGACGGAAGGAAACGAAGGGTTGGTAGGGAGACGAAAAAGGAGAAAAAAGGGCATTGGGAAAGAATGTAGAGGTCCCTCGGCCTCTTCCTATATCATCCTGTGATGAGATAGGAGAGCATACGACAGCAGGCGAAGAAACTTACTCAGGGCGAGAAAAAGAAGTACCACATGCCAACAAAGGAAGAGCAAGGGCTGGACTTAGCTGATGCGGTTCAGACGGGTCTTCTTACACCGACCGGCATCATCACTCTTCCATGAAGTGAAATGGACTCCGCAAGGGGGGAGTGGCAGGAGGGGGGGGAGAGGAACAGAACTGAGCAGGGAACGGAAAAAACCCTTGAAAGGGACCGCAATTGAAGCCGACGGCGCGCAAGATAGTCTCCTCTCATCTACTCCAAAACTTAGCCCTTTATTTAAGTAGCACGAGAAAAGGGTCAAGGGGGAAAAAGGAAGGACCCGAACGCGCCCAACAGCGAAGCGGTCGGGGCCTTGAAGGACCAAGTCAAACCTGAGGCGGGCGAAAAAATCAGAACAATCACTCCTAACCTTAAGAAGGGGGGGGTCCATCGTGGGGAGTGAGCAGAAAAATAGAAAGGTTGCCGTGGAGGGACGGAGAAAGGCAAACGGCTCTAGGAGGAGCTTCGTCTGCCATTGGGCAATTACCCCCCCATTGGGGTAAAGACTGGTCAGTTTGGGAATCAGCACCCGGGGAGAAACGCGCAACATAGATGAAGCATCGTTTAAGGTATTAAGTCGGGAGAAAAAAATTCCTCAAAGGGGTAACTAAGTAGCCCGACAGAAGAACCAAGTCCCGGGAGGAGAGGGGCTGCCATCAAGGTGGACAAGGCTTCAGGGAGACATCCGCCGGAGGAATTGCGGGTAAAAGAACCTGAAACCTCGAGGGCTCTACCTTCCACCTGGAGAGGAGGGGGGCACCAACACATAAGAAGGGGTTAGGAAACTTATCACGGAAAGTAATACACGCCGAACAAGCAGGGAAAGAAACGACACGCGGCACCGTTGACGTTTCGTATGCAATGACAGCAAGGAAAGAAGCAGACCACGTCTCCATCGCAAAGAAGAGAAAGCCACGCAAGAAAGGAAAAACGCATGAGAAAGACGATAATAAGGCCTACATCAGGGCCGAAGAGACAGGAAAAACCAAGCTTCTTCTCGTATCCAACAACAAGGGGTAAATGAGAAACGAGCCGGGGAAGAAGTTTCAAGTAATGAATCTTATGATAAAGGCCTGATGATCGGGCCCAGGCCTTCAGACTATGAGGGGGGGAGGAGTCCTGCAGCCAGGTGGCGCTGGGGGGAACGGCGTGTGCCCTGCTTCTGTGCGGAAGGAGATGCGACAGAGACCAGAACGGACAACTAAACGTCGCGGTGACATCCAATAGGCTGTTTTCTGCGGTCAAAACATGAATGGCTGATAAGGTGCCAACTTAACCGGACATTATTGGGGTTCCAATGGAGCGGAAGAATACGTACGAAAAGACGGGAAAGTCGGAAAGAGGTGCTGATGAAAGCCATGAAGGAAGGTCGCTGCCGGACGGACCTTTCCAAAGTTCACTATTTCCATCTCATCTGACTGGGAAGTCAGACTAGGAGAAAGTGCGGTGAAGGTAATGTTCCCCGACGTGTCTCTGTCAAGAAACGAGAGGGGAGGGGAGGAGATGAAAAAACGCGGCTGCAGGTGACGCAGCCGTCGGTTAGCGCCTGGAACCCGCTGCCTGTTAAGACCGTTCATTTCCCCTGGAAGACAAAAAGAGGCAGAGAAAAAAACCAGAGTAGTCCCATCCCAGGGCAAACACGTGATCCCTAGATCACTGCCAGACGCCGAAAAAGGAAGAACACCATCGGTTATCACTCTGGCAATTCTTGGGCCATGATTTCTGTAAGATGACAGTGGGTGGCGCCTCGAAGGAAGAAGCCACCATCGAAGAGCCGTGAAAGGGGGACCAAGTGGTCGCAATCAAAAAACGAGGTTAAAAAAACAGGCCCGCATTCCGACCTTAAAAGTACTTTAGCTCCAAGAATCATCAGGGCGAGGGGGGCTAGACAGAAAGAATTAAAGAAGCAGAAGGACTCTCGACTTCAAGACTAACAAGAAAAGGGGGGGGACGTTAAGCTCTCTGATAAAATACCGGGTTCGATTGAAACCTCGTCGTCCACGTTGGGGGAGGGGGGAGCGAGGTCCTCTATCAAGTGAAGCGTGCGGGTCGAGGAATAAACAAGTGGCGGGGAGAACTGGAACTTCATCTGCCAAAAGACCAGTCGGATGGAGAAAAGTGGCTTAAAGGGGGCTTCTTCAAACGCGGGCAGAGGAGAAAAAGGCGAAGGCAGATCGCGGTCACTCCTTGTTTATATACCGCAGGCTAGTACTTTAAAGATATCACCCATGTGTCTTGGAACTCGAAGGAGAAGGAAAGCGAAGAAAGAAAGGAAGCACTACAAGTAAAGGTTCGGAGCTTCAAGACGGCTTCTCAGAGCGTAGAGGTGGATTGAGTAGAGGGGTCCTTGAAAGAACCTTTTTAACCATGAATGAAAGGGAGGTGTGGAAAAAAAGAGGGCAAACAAGGTCATCGAGCCTCAAGCCCAGAAACGGAGAAGAAGGATTCCCCCGCCCACAATCTTGTGCGCTCGGGAAGCGGGAGACAGCGGCTCAAAGGTCACGGAGGCTCGAAGAGAGATAGGAAGCTGGGGTCCCTGAACAGAAGAAGAATCACCGATTAATATAATTTCGACCCCAAAGCATCCACAAACGGTGCGAGATGGTCGACGGCGACGAAAACAAGACCCCAAGACCTGCAATAAAACGCCTCAGAAAATTTGACCGCTTAAACTGTCGAGTAAAAAAAGTACCATAATGGTCACAAAGGGGTGGAAGAGGAATTGAACAAAAGAGACGACGAATGGAATACGTCAACTCAATGGAAACCA
>Ga0179593_1614484_pt1 | contig 25405 bp, 23 predicted proteins | sample CZODoug2_1_08_16_FD_185931 | JGI IMG/M metagenome (GOLD analysis project Ga0179593, IMG submission 185931) | Vadose zone soil fungal communities from Angelo Coast Range Reserve, California, USA - CZODoug2_1_08_16fungal (PacBio error correction) | ecosystem: Environmental > Terrestrial > Soil >...
TAGGGTTCAGTGGGAAAGGAGGGGGAGGTCGGATGGGTCTCCGAAGGAACCAAGGCATCCGGACGGGGGGAGTGGCATAGTGGTGGAAATCTTTTCCGAAAGTCGCGGAAGGAGAAAACGGGCGGTGTTCAACAGGAACAAGATTAAGAGGTTTTTGTGGTATGGGGGAGTCAACGTAAGAGGACTACCCTAGTCGTGGGGTGGGCCTAATTCATCGTAAGGATCAAGTAACTAGAATAAAATATCGTACAGAGATGCAGAAGAACCGGGTGAGATCAGCATTAATTATTACCTTGCCAGGCCCGGAGATGACGAGGGGAGATATGGGATCCTGAGTTAGGGGCTGTCTTCATCGTAAGGGGGGTGGAAGTCATGGGTTAGGAAAATCACAGCTTATGGATCCCTTGGGGGAAAGGGCCTCTTAAACGGCGGGGCATACAAAAACAATTAGGGAAAAAATCCTCGGAAGGAGCTTCCGGGGTGTAGTGTCCTCGGTCCGGAGGGTCTGCGCTTTTAGTGTAGGAACTTTTTTATTCTGGGAAGAAATGTGGACCTGGTGAGTTGGATATTCCAGGAGCATTGGCATATAATCGAACGGGTCCAGGATCAAGGGCACGGGGTCCTTATTTGAGAAATGCAACGGCCTTCAGCCGGTCCCTTAAGGGAACTTGGGGGGGGGAAAGGGGTCCTAGGGGCGTAGAAAGAGGACTCAGGGGCTATCCTGGGAAGAGGGATGAACATTCGGCAAGGGGTGGAGGACCAACGCTCTGTAACTAAGGCTGAGAGAAAGAAGAATTGGGGCAGATAACTGTACGCCCTAAGTTGGCCACACCGGGGGACCTCATAGCCTGGGGCATTTATCAGTCTGAAAGATAAAAAGTTTTAGTTGGGAGAGCATAAGCTAGCAGGGTTGTTAGGCTGGCGAAGGGGAATTGCGTCGGGTGACTCTCTTTGGCGGGTCCGAGCTGAAAGGCATTTTCAAAAGAGTGTAACGGGCTTGCTTGTCAGAATCACTATCTACATTTTTGAGGGAGGGAACACTCCGTTGGATAACTAGACTTATAGTACGCCCGGGTCTGAAGCGTGTTGTTTCCCGTAGGTTTTCACTTCGAGGGAGGGGCAGGGCGGACGAATCCCGCCCGGTCAAATTAAAAACGACTCAGACTCTGTCTTTGTAGAAAGGGCATTGGACTTTTGGTATGGCCGCAGAGTTCGTTAAAATATATCCCAAAAAAAACTAGGAAAAGGATCAGGATATAGAAGGTGAAGCGGGAGAGAAAACAATCGGACAGTTTAAAACTCGCCTAGGGTTTGCTATTATGACGCGGTTCGGCAGTGTTAGATTAGGGGAGGACACCTCAGCAACAAATGCAATAGTTGTGGGGTCCTTTCACTGTTCTATCCCTTGACGGGGGTCTGTCCTCTACAGCTTGGGTCATTGGAGTATAATTTACGATGAAATGTACTCAGTATCATGGTGGGTCTTCCGGGCTTAATACTTTGGGCCCCCCCGGAGTGCGGGGGGCCCTACGACACACAAGTAGACATAATTTCATGACTGCCAGACTGTAAATTACAAAGAGCTGTTCCGAACGTTGACAAGGGGCTTTCCTGGAGGGGGAGGGATTTACTCTTGTTTAGTAGAGGGGTAGGCCTGGCCTCTTCATTCTTTAAGGAATCATCTGATGATAAGCTGTGCAAAAAAAAAGTCAGGAAATGTGTTCAACGGTGCAGGGGGGCTTCGGATACCACAAATGGACAGGGGATCTCTAGAAAAGACAATTCATGTCTAAAGGGTGTACTCTCTGGACTACTACAAACAATGTCATAGAGGACGCTAGGGGAGCAAGAAAGTCATAGCTTCCCGTGACTAGAAAAGCGAAGGGTTGGTTATGGGGATCTTGTTTCCTGTTGAAAACGGAAGAATATGTGAGGGGGGCACAAGGCCACTCCACAAGAACGATAAGACCAACAGATTACGCAGCAGGAAAGCAAGGGGAAGTGACAGTTCAGGGGTCAGGGGTCTTTGAGGCTCGAAAGGCTCGTTCGTGACTCTGAGTCGGGGGTTGGTCCCTTGGGTCGAGGCAGGTGCCAAACAGCCCTAATATGGCGGTCCTCGTGACTGTGTTGAGAGAACCTCAACGCGACCAAGAGAGTGATCTTTGGGGATTTGCCCCGCCTATCTCGAAAAATGGGGCGGGGGAACATCAAAGTTGGGAGCATGAGTACTGGACAAGTATCTCCTTCACCAAATTCCTGCGGTGTCTTGAATCCGGGAAAATGAACTAATGGAAAAAGGAGTGTAAAGGTTAAACTCAACGACATAACGAGATCTAAAAGAAAAAATGCCTGCAGTTCAATGCTTACGAAAAATAAAAGAGAATTGAAAACATCCCATAGAAGGATTTAGCAACTAGAGAGAATTTGTATAGCGGAAAAACTTCAGCAAGGGTAGGGAAAAGGAACTGGGGGGGTTGGCATTCTGCAACGTCGGTGTCGGTGAGGAATTCTCAGAGGGGAGGATATACAACCGATGCCGGAAAGCTGCCAAATAGTCCTTTCGGGTATTTCTAGTCGGGTCACATATGCAAGTGGGTCAAGGAAGAGAGAAAAAGGCAAAAACTGGGGGTCCTTCCATCGGGGATCGGCGTGGGTGCAGCGAAGAGTTAAGACTTTACAATTAAAGAAGTGGCCACACGGGAGTAAGAGAAAGGAAAGATGAGAGGGGGAGAAGGGGAGACAGGGAGGGGAAGGGGGGGGAGAGGGGAGGTAGGGAGAAGGAGGAGGGATGTAAGGGGGAAGGGGGGGAGTGTAAGGGAGAAGGGGGAGGGGGTATGGGTGAGGAAAGGGGGGAGAGGGAACAAGAAGGGGGAGAGGGGGGGGAAGAGGGGGGGGGGGTTTGAGGGTAGCGGGGGGGGGGGGAGGGTAAGGGTATAGTAGTAGGTGTGGAGGGTATGGGGCGGGGGGGGGAGTGGTAGAGGGGGGGGTCGGGGGGGGAGGGGAGAGATGGGTAGATATGTGTGGGGCGGGGGGGGGGGAGGGGGAGGGAAGGGGAGGTGAGGGGGGAGGGTGGGGGGAGGCGTGTGAGGGGGGGGAGAGAGGGTATGGGGGCGGGGAGGTGTGCGGCGGAGTTGCTCCAGGTCAATTGGCGAGTATGAAAAAAGATAAATGGAGAGAACGAAGGGAGACTCAACGTGGACACAAAAGCAGAAATGTCGACACAAGCCGGATACACGCACTGACCAGCGACACAGGGGAGCGCTACCCAGGGAGGAGGAAGGGCGATTTGAGGTTAAAACTATCCTGTTGAGAAATGGAGGGATCTTTTTGAATGACTGGTACGAAGCGTACACAAGGCAAGAAGGTCGTTTTCTACCTTGGGGGGGGAGAAGAAACAATTTTGGGGCAAATAGGGTCCCGAAGAAGAGGCAAGGAAAAAAGAAAACATACCAAAAAAGGTGCACGGCACGGACAGGGCTTGATATCATACCGGGGTGCGAAGTGGGAAAGGAATCCTGAAAGGAAGGTCAGATTCGTTTCCTTGCAAAAATGGGCCGCTTCGGGGGAGAAACCCGAAGAGTAAGGGAACGATCCTTTTTTCCCTCCACGTCATTGGGGAAGTGGAAAAAGGGAGACTTCTTGACAGAGTCCATCCACTACATAACGACCCGTGGGGAGGACGGGGGACGAAGACGTCCGGAAAACACACACCACGTTGGAGTTTCTCGACCTGTTTGCCGCCGGAGGGCCGGGGGGGGGGTTTGTGGAAGAGGGGGAAAGCGGGCGGTGGGGGGTCTGTTTCATGTTGGCGGGTGAAAGCTTCCTCGGGTAGGGACCGCGAGTGGCTCATATGCAAGAAGGGTCTGGAAAGGATAGACCCTACAAGGGCGCCAGCTTTTTGGCAGAAAGAAAAAATATAGATAAACAACACACCAACTGGTCTTGAAATATATATATTAGTCTAAGGACCAAGACTGCGTCGTGGTTAGCCGACTTCGGCCAAGCTAAAAAATCGCGTCCCAGGACATCTCTGAACGTTAAGTAGCCCCGAACCAACCGCCCTCTGTCAAAAATCAAAATGAGAACCATTAACGTTGTACCATTCCGCATGGGGGAGAGAAAATAATGGGAAAAGGGGGGGGGGGGTAGGCCGCTATAAAGAAAAAATCACGGTACGACCCTCAGCGGGTCAGTGATGTCTGTCAAATGGTAAGATAAAAGGGAGGGGGTGGAAGAAAGAAGGGGTTATTCAACCTGACGCCGCCCTTGAAATACGTCAGGGAGGAAGAGGGGACCTTCTTTGCAAGCAATTTCTACTAACCGGCGGGAGAGAGGGGTACAAGGCATCGTATAGAAAGCCCTTTTTTTAGACCGCATAAAGGGGAAGACTGAAAAAGTGTGTTAAGGGCCGGAAAAGGCCGAGGACCACGATTTTTTCAGAACATTGTAGGAAAAGGAAAAGGAGGATGTCGACGTTTTACGCGGTACCGTGAAAAACCGCAACGAGGTCAAGGGGAGAAGTTGAAAGTACACTATGCCCATGAAGCGAAAGAGGGGAGCGGATAAAAAGACCTTTGTCGCTGTTGCAGTGCGTTGCAGGGAGACTATGGGAAGGAGGGGATGGAAAATGGGACACTTTTGTAACCGTAGGCTAGAAACGAGATGGGGGCATGTGGATCTGGGCAAAGAAAAGGAAAGGTCGGAAAAGGCCAGGTTAGGGGGGAAATTCTCATGGTTTTTTGCCAAGGGGCTGTAAGAAGAGGGGACAAAAAAACGGAAACGTCCGTACTACGAGCTGCAGAAAAAGCGGGTCGGTGGTTTGATTGTTCTACTGGAACATCATTTTGCATAGCGCTAAATAAACAAGTGCCTATTGCATCGTGGTGGGGGGCAATATTTGGGGCGTTCTGTATACTCTTGCTCGATCTCATGATGATAATACCGCGAAAAAAAAAAAGGGGAGGTCCTGAACCAAAAAATTTATCTTATCGTGGGAAAGGGGTCCGGTGTGACAAGCTATACAAATCGAGTATGCTCAATATTATTTGTTAGGCCAGTCGAGCGCGTAGGAGGAAAATTAAATGGGTGTCCGCGAGTAGGGCTCCGCCCCCTTTTGGAGGAGACAAGAGACAGTTGATTAGCAACATTGTCTATCAAGGTTCGGGGTGCCTCTGTACTCAAAAAAGAAACGGTCCCGATGGAATTAAAGTGCATAAGTAGCGAAGCGTGGCCAAAAAGAAGGTTACCTGTCCTGATGTTCTATGGTCTTTTGACCCAGGACAAGGAATAATTTGTGTGGTGGGTGGAAGCAACACGGCCTCTAAATTGAGTGTGTTTGGAATCCAATCGTAGAGGTGAGAAGGGTAAAATACACTCACCATAGAGCAGATTCCCTAAGGGATGGTTCAATTTGAAGGAGAAGAGTCAGGAATTAGATGGGGGGGGCAGTGGGAACTTCAAGGGACGTGATGGGGGCGCCGGTTATAAGGCTTCGGTTCTGCTTAGGAGTTGGTCGGAGGGAGAAAAACCATAAAACTATTTAAGGGGGCACTCTGAAAACTCGCCAACCAATGTTCCGTCCAAACACGCGCTCGGGAGTGCAAGAGGGAAATAAGTTGGGGGAGGGGGGGGTGTGGAAGCAGTCCTTGTGAGAAGATACTTCAGTGAAAATGGCGAGATCACGTTCCATTGGGAGAGGCTAAGAAAGAATCGAGAAACGAAAGCATCTGGGTGGGGTGGCCCTCCTGTCGCCCGGGGACTCGCGAAAAAAATGCATTATAAAGAACATGCCGGAGTGGATACACCCCTCTTTAACCACCCCGATCGGAAATGGTAGAGGAAGCCACGTTGGAAAAAAAAGATCCAGAGGATGGATAGATGGCTAAGCCGTTGTTTAGAGCGAACTTGCGTAAACAGGGGGGATGGGGGTTGTCTTGTGACTGTGGTGGGAACCTTAGCCCGTTACGCCATGCTCGAACGCAAAGGGAGAAAGGATATCTAGAATTGGGAGCTGAAGACACCTGGACTTTTTTGCCGAGCGAGGGAAATCCGAACACATTTGGCCGATTTGTGTTGCCTTCGGTGGGGAGGAAAAAAGGGGTAAAGCCGCGGGACTCAGCGAAAAATCTAAAGCATCTCTCAAAAAAGAAGAGGAGGGTGGCTGGGGATGCGCAGCCAGTCGGGCTTTTTGGCTATTCACCTACCTCCTGGCTGAACTGCATGAGATCTAAGAACACAAAAAAGAGGAGGGGGAAAAGGATGTAGCAGGGGAATCGTGAAGACAGTTCACCAGGGGGAGCCCCTCGCCTCAAGTCAATGTGGAAGATAAAAGGAAAGGGAGGGTTCGTCGCGGCAAAGATTAAGCACAAAAGGGGGGGGGAAAAATCGGCAAAGTTAGTGCCTGAATACTTAGGCATCACATTTAAGGGGAGGCAGAAGCGAGGGACAAGATAGATTTCGAAAGGGAAACGTCGATCATGTTCAATGACGACGGAAAAACAATCTAAGATAAAAAAGAAATGGACGAAAGTTCTTAAAATGCAGAAACGGAGTCCGCATCAGACTCGGGGGGGAAATCCTTGGGATGTTTCAAAGTGTCTTGACTTATGCAAGAGTATATGGTCTTTAAGTCTGTGGGAGATAAGGGCCTTGGTTCTTCAATTCTTTGACGGTCCTCTGAAGATCAGAGGAACGCTAGAGAAGGGGAGGAACACACCTTCTATGCTTTTGCTAAGATTTTTCGGCTCTTAATTTAGAGTCTACCCTACACCTGAGTGATAATTACGAATTCGTTAATATGAAATTGGCTTAGATAATAATCCATTTCTCGCAAAAGGGCGGGGCTGCAGGAGGGAAGCAATCTGTCACGGATAATCCAAGTGGTTCGGAAGGGGTCTTTGTGGACAAGTTCACTTGAGCCGTTTAGTGGGGGTTGGAAGGAAAAAAGCTGTCTCAGGATAGAAGACGAACGTCTATAAACCGCTCATCGCCCATTTACTTTTCCAAGGGAAAGGTGCCAGGCTGAAACTAGGAAAGTGGATGTCGTGAACTTCAGGGAGTAAAAGTGGGATTTCTTTGAACGGGTCCGCGAAGGGTCTTAAAAAAAAAAAAGTCAACTAAGCTATCGCATCTTCAGGGGGACAGCAACACTTAAATATTTGTGGGGAATGGGGAGAAAACATCCATTCTCGCACATAGAAACAGCACCTCTGTGGAAACAGTATCTTACCTGGGACGGCGGAGGGGGGGGCTTTGTAACTGGGGAGGAAGGAAACGACCAAGGGAACGTAACCATTGTGACAAGTGGTCTGCGCGCAACTCACCAGAGAAATGAACCCAGGGGGGGAGTTAGCCCTCTATGGCCATACGTCAAGAATATATAATCTAAGGTCACTCATAAATAACTAAGTAATAAAAAAGTCCGATGGGGGAGAGGGACATCTACATCTTATCCGCTACCTGGGGGGGGGGGGGTAGAGTTGCCTTTCAAGGTGGGGCGCAGGGGTTAGGAGAATCTCGCGCCGCAAACGATGCCGAAAAAAAGAGGACCACTAACACAGTTCAAGGATTACGCGGTGGGGAAAAGAACCGCCTTGAATTTGGGGAACTACAACAGCCATGGCTGGGTAGGAAAGGTGGATCTTGTTGGTGCACAGCATCGGAAGAAAAAAGGACCCTTCAACAACCAATAAAAATTTTCCATCAAAGAGACGTGGGGGAAAAAAAACAGCCAAGAAGGGGGGGAGAGTATTACAACAGTGTACTTCGCGAAAGTACGTTCTAACCAGGGGCAATCAACTACGGGGCGAAAAATGAAGATGAAACAACGTGAAAAAGGAAGGGTGAGCGGGCCTATATGAATGGGAGATGTTTAATTTCGCTAGGAGGGGGGACGGGGTTATCGTGTTGGGAAGACGGTCGGGCGGGAAAACCAGGAGCAAAGAAAATGATGGGGTTCTACCCGGGGAAAATGGAAATCGGGTCGGGTGGAAAGGACTAAAAGGAAAAAGGGCCAGGGCCCCAAAAACCATGGCGAGATCAAGGGGCACCGGGGAACTGGAATCCTCTGAGGTAGAGCGGTAGGGGGGCTTTCCCATCGGTGCAAAGATTAGAACAAAGAGAAAAGGAGCTGTCGTCAGGGGGTATAAATGTGAAACTACCTTCGGGAATTTATCAACAAGATCCTAAGGTAAAAGCTTCCATCACAAGGTGGAGGGGAAAGGCCGTGTAAACCGCCCCACAGAGCTCTGCGTGACCTGCGGGCGGTCCCCTCCTTCGGGGGAGGATCTTTCAGAAAAGAAACGGTGCGGATGTCAGCTGGGGGTGGGAGGGAGTCTCTCGTGGGGCTATGGCCAGAAGTCCCGACAGAACCCGCAAGGCTAAAGGAAGGTCACGAACCATTCTCGCAAAAACAAAGGGGATGAGAAAGAAGAGGGGAGGGGGGGGGGGTCTCGTGAATCCCCATGCGCCTTTGTCGGGATGTCGGGAAAAAAGGAGGGGGAATCAGACCATAGGGGGCGTAAAAGGAAGAACTTCCGACCCCCCAAAAAAAACCCAAAAAGAGAAAGATAGCTACAGATGCCGCCCACCCGGCAAGGCCGAGGACCATTCCGAATGCCGAGCAAGCGATTGTTTTGTTGGAAGTCTATCAACGAATGAAGAAAAACACAAGAAGAGTAAGTCGGTCCGGATGGAGAAAGGACATCAGGCGTAGATGTTTTCTCACAAAAGAGAATAAGAAGGGGAGGGGACATAAAATAAGGCAAATGGAGGCTTCCCTGCCCGAGGGGGAAACAACTAGATACTACTTAAAGTGTATAAGGGGAGGCTCAACTCATTAAGTCAAAAAAGGTGGGGTGCCAAGCAGTCAAAAAGTGGGGCAAAGACTTGTTGAAGGAAAAGCAAAAAAAAAACTCACCGCTGTTGGCCACCATGTCGGAACCTTGTAGAAAGAAGGCGGAGACGGGGGTAACGGAGAGTCTCAAGCGAAAGGGACTACCCTTATAAGTGGGTAAAGAACGCAAAATGCTGCCCATCAAGAAGGCATGGAGGAATCCGACCCGAAAGGAGTGGGTGCATTCCTGGGGTGTCGCACGTCGAGTTGAATGGGGTAACTTTTAAAACAGGCTCGCAGGGAAACTGTACCTGGAGACTTGTCTAAACTGGGGGGGCGGAAAGGGAAAAAAGGGGGATGGCCCTTTCTACTGGTTGTTGCCAGAGGAACTTTCTTTTGCCCACCGACGAGTACCGTGGAAACTGGACATTCTTTTGGAGGGTGGGGTGGGGGGCGAAAAAGGGAGCTCGACGGAAAGAAAGGGAAAGTGCCGGGCATAGGTTGCGAGGGGCTCCTAGCGAAGTGGAATATACGCATTAAAACGACGTTCCAACAAAAAGGGGGGAGGGGGGGAGGTCATTAGAACCCATCAGCGGGGGGAAGGGGGAAATATTGATGGGGTAGGCGTTCAATGAGTCGCTTGCAGCAAGAAGGCATCAATAGGGCCCTTGGGGGGAGGGAAAAGGTGCCTGTCCGCATGCGCGAAACTCAAAAGGGTTAAGGTGGGAGGTGGGAAGGGAGCCCCAGCCGCCGGGGTAAGGGAAGAAGAGAGGTGTGTCCCGCGTGACAGGGTTATGCGAGGTCGAGGGGGGGGGGGTTTCCCACCAGCCCAAGCATATTTTGGGGGGGGGGAAATGAACCAACGATAAAAGACTAAACAAAGAGGGAGGTGTGGGGGGGGGTTTTCCGTAACAGCCGCGGGTATAAAAATAAATAACTAACAAACAAGGAGTTGAAAGAGGGGGGAAGTGAGTCGACCAGGAACCTTTGGGGGAAACCTTATGTACGGGGGAAAAAGACAGCCTTTTCTGTGCTAGGGGTTATAAGCTTTTCGGAGGGAGATTTCTTTTGGCGGCGGTTGACCAACAACTTCTGAAAATCAAGTTCAACTCTGAAACGAACCGAACCACCTGAGGAAAGGAGGAATGTCGAGGTCTGGAGGGAAATCCACGCCACGGGAAGTCATATGAGAAGAATGGGGGGGGGAAAGGGTATTCGAGGAACACCTGAGGATAGTCCTGGCAATTGCGATCAGGTCCATTTGTTTGGGGGAGAGTACTAAACGAACGGGGAAAAGGGTGGATGCACCTGGGCGGCAAGGTGTTTGCCCGCGCGCCCCGGGATGAAAGGACGGGAAGGAAAGAAACGGAAGTGATACGCGCGGTAGCCAACCACAAGATGGGACTACGAAGCCCCTGTGGGTACTCCCGGCTTGGGAAAATCGAGGGTTCTATGCCAGTGAATTGTGGGGGGTCTATCCTAACCTCGGGGGGGAAAAGCAGTTTTCTTTCTGGGTAGGGTCAAGTACCGGAAAGTGCTCAAATATTTCCGTTTACTAAATGCTCGACGTATGGAAGGAAATCGAAAAGAACATTTGAGAGAAATCCTGTTGCTGCGAGCTGAGGTAAAGAAACAGTGCGAGTTGTGGTGGCCTGTGGTGGAATCGATTTCGCCTTCGAAGCAGAAGTCCCGACCAGAAAAAAAATCGCAAAAAAGAACTCAGCTTAAAGAACAAGAAATTGCTGTTGTTTTCTAAAGAACACACAAGGATTGACAATAGAGTCTAAAAAAAAAAGTAAGGAGGAAAAATAAAGAGGGCAAATCTTTCTAAAACAAACGAGGACAACGGTGAGAGCCCATGGTCTTCTAGTAAGTAGCGATGAAAGGCGTTTATGGGGGCGCTCAAATCGACTCAACAAGAATGACCAAACAACGGCAACAATTTGAGTTCCCAGATCACAGCAGGGAAACGAAGAAAAACTTTACGACATCTGAAAAAAGTCTGGATTCGAATGGGGTGGAAGGGAAAATTACCTAGATGGAAAGGGGGCCCTGTGACGGGGGTGGAAAAAAAAGAGCCCAAGCAAAGGGAGAAGAAAGGTCGCATTCTGGCCCGATCAAGCGCGGGTCCTCCGGGTTGGGGGGCAATTTGCTTTCAAGTATTACGAAAGTAGGGGGGCGTTCGCGGTGGGCATCACTGCCGGGAATGTTGATTCAAGTCTTGTAACGCCGAAGAAGAGAAGAGTGGGGCGACTAGGGAGCACAACGCGATCTCAGTTTATCGAGGGGGGGGGGGGTACTCTCCCGACAAAAGGGAAACGGGGATATCTCCGGCTAAGGCATAACCGAAGAAGGTGACTTAAAAGTCTGAGACACAAAAAGGGGGGGGAAAAGTCTGCTCCATAAAATCTCGGGGCCTAGACCGATTGGGGGAAGAACGATTTGGAAAAATTACATCCGGTCTGTGGGGTTCATCAACAGGACAAGGGAAACATCCAATATACACGACCTGTCATAGAACCGCTGCATAAACAGGGTGACGTTGTACCATGGAGTCCTGATTAGAGAAAAGGGGGATATCTTTCAATTCTGGGAAAAGAAGGGGTTGTGGGGGTCCCTGTCACGCTATGTATTCAAAAAAAAAGAATAGGTGGAAAGGGAAAAATTTCCGTTGACTCCACTACACACCATCTGAACTGGGTGGGGGTAAACGGATGGGAGAAGGCCTCAAATGACGCTGGAAAAAAGGAGAAAAATCACTTGCCCCAATCGTCTGGCTTTGGGACGACCGGGCAGAAACCAGTGAAGGGAATGTAGGGGCGCTCAGAAGGGCACAAAAAGAAGCGAGTTAGGAGATGTTAACTTCTTTTGGAAAATGAAGGAAACCGACTCCGTAAATAGAATGGAAAAAGCAGCTCGGGGCGATGGGTGAGGGCTTTACATGACAGGAAAACCGATACCTTAACGGTAATAAAGCAAGTCTCGGTATTCATCATCGCGCGAAGAAAGAAGGGCGAACCTATTAAAATTTCCATAGCAATGTTTATAGAAGTCTCGGAGGGATATCGTCGAAAACTGGAAAAAGCAACGGACGGTATTAAGCAGGGTTTGGGGGGCACCTCATCTTAACGGCAAAAGGGAGAATTTTGGCAAAAATCACGGTATTTCAAGAGAAAAATTGGGCTATGGCACAGAAATACACAGAAGGCGTCTATCCGAGAAACCCCAAAACGGTACTCATACCCAACGAGACGGGGAAAGGAAAACTTCAAATGAAACACGGTTAAATCAACAGGGTGTGACGAAAAAAATCGGAGGTTAGTGGTCATATTTGAAGGGGTAAAAGAGACCGGGAACGATGGTTGAGGACGTAAAAGACGCCCTAGCACAGGTTTCTACCGGTGACTAAAAGGGTGGCTGTACCAATCTTTTTACCGCTTACCTGTTTAAACAGAAATTACAAGACTGCACAAAGGTTGCTTTACGCCAGTGTCTTTAGATATAGACTAGCCTGAAAAGAAAAAATCCTTCCTTTGCTAAGGTTGAAAAATCCCCCTACAAGCTTGAGGGAAAGGATGTCTAAGGCGCCGTAGAATCAGGACACAACGTCTTGGTCGCTTTCCGGAGGAAAGATAAAAAATCTGTGAACTTACAGAACAAAGGGAATAAGACCAAACCTGTGCGTAGTACCGGGAATCGGTATTACGAAAGACCCAACAGTACTGACCGCTTGGGCGGGAAGGATGCGGAGACTGGACAAAGGGGAAGGAGGGGGGTATCATAATCAGGCGGTGCGGGGGGGGTGGGGTTTCTGGAAGGGAAAGTTCCTATCTGAATGGACGAGTTTCGCTGTGGAAAGAGAGGAAGAATGGGGCGAAAAGAGGGGGGGGGGGGGGGGGGGGGTGTGGTCCGACTAAAATCTAATCAAAAGAAAACACAGCTATTTGGGGGAAACAGAGAGAGAACGTCACGGGGGAAAATCCACATCTGTGAAAGGGTTTTGGGTGCACCTTCTGCACGCCCTAAAAAGAATAAAAACGACGCCTACTAAAAAAAAAAGCCTCGAAAGCACCGTAAAGAGAACATATCAGCCCGGCACAGCCGGCGGCAAAGGAAAATCATTCCGCGCAAACGGTCGTTTTTGTGGAGGGAAGGTAGTATCACGAGGGATGAAACTGACCCAACTTGAGTTGGGCTGGAAGGGAAAATTTAAAGAGGGGCATGAGGGTGTTCTAGGACGCCTAAGAACGGGTGTAGGGAAAATGTCTGGGCCCAAAATTACCAGCCTACTTGAAGAGAAGGGGGAACACCAAGGGGGCAAAACAAGCTTACGACCGGGAACGGTAAAGGAGCCAGTTCCAGGGCGAACGTCCATCTTATAGAAAAAGAAAAAATGTGGAGACAAGGAAAGGGAGGTGGTTCTCGGTCATTGTCCTTGACGGAAAAGGCGCGACCCTTGAAAGAAAACCATGGAAGTTAAAAAAGTAGTTAGGGAGAAAGCGCGTCTACAACAACTACATTAGAAAAACGTCGTGAAAAAAAAACTGCCCACAGGAATATAGAGGGGAAAAGAACAGGTCGCCACCGCCGTTGACATGAAAAACACTGGAATGTGGAAAGATTATTTTTTGGCTTTTGGTATAGAACGTAAGGGAGAGGGAAGAATGAAATGGTCATAGGGGAAAAGGCATAACAAAATTACGAGACGGAAATACCCTTTGAGCCTTCTTGTCGGTTTCGGGGCAAGGGAAGCTGGGCCCAAAACAAGGAAAGGAAGAAACGTGGCAGCGACGGGGGTGAGTGTGGGGCGAAATGGAATCATGTGACTACGCGAATATCAAACAGTGCCAGGCTAGCTTGGGGAGGGGGGCGGGAAATCGGGGGAGACGTTCTCCAAAAAACAGCTAGGGGAAGAACCTCAACCGACAGACGGAATTAACCAACAGGGGAAGAGGGGGATCGGTTGGAAATGAGTAAAAAAAAGATATGCTCTAGTTTTTATGGGGGAGAGGGTCAACTCCATCGATGTCGCTGACTTCGTAGGAAGGGAAGAGGGGAATCATGACAAGGGGGGCTGTGGACAGCACTGGGCACAATGGTGAAGTGTGCCTCGAAGGCGACGCAAAAAGCCCACAGGGCGCGGTAGGGGGCATATCCTTGTTTCAAAAGGAGGGAAGGAGGAGGGGGACGGGCAGGTGTTCACCAAGAAACCATAGTTCATTTGGGGGTATGGAGTCAACAAGAAAAAGAAAACGTGGGCCGGGGGGGGGTGTCCAACAGCAGACTTAACAATTCACTAAAACTAGCCAGAAGTCGAAGATCCAAAGGTCGGATACACTTTGAAAGGAAAAGGACAGGGGGGAGATGATCGCGGGGTAGCGTATTATCTTTGCTTGTGGAGATGGTGGATGAACCGAGCAAAATTAGGGAGAAGTTGTTCAACGCGGCCCCGAACCAACTTTGTCCGTCAAGGAAGGTTAACGGTGAAAGGCTGGAGTGAAGAAGAAGAGATCTGAACTTGTGTAGTAGGGGCTGAGTACAGGTGGAGATGACTTTCGCCTTGCGAGTCAGGTGGGGAAAGTTAGCTTCGAAAAAAAAAGCGGGGACAACCTATTACCAAATGGGAGAGGGGTGGAACCACGGTGAAGGGGAGGAAAAAGGTCAGTGTACATAGGTAATCACGGGGACGGGGACTTGGTCAAAACCGGAGTGACGACCCCTATCAGTGGCGCGAAGCACTGTCCACTTTGGTTGGAAAAACCGGCGGATCGATTGATAACTCGGACAAGGTCAACGGTGTCTATCGAAAACTTTACAGGGACCTGGAGGGTTGAGTTTGGAGTCATTCAGAATCCACGGGAAGAGGACGAAACCTGGGCTCGAGTCGAGAAGGAAAAAGACAAGCGTGGTTGAAGGACCGACGTTGTATGCAAGAAAATATTAGCGGACACGACAGTTGGCCGAGGGGTGTTGGGTCACCTGCGGGGGGGGACGTCACTGCCGACTATCACTGACCGAGACATAGCAGTAAAAGACTGAACGGCGCTTAGCTTCCACGGTGCCCGGTGGAAAGTCTTGGTTTGGCAATTCCTCCGGGCTTGAATAGCGAAAGACTCAACAACAAAGGAGAAAAAGAGAGAGAGGGTAAGGAAAACGGATGAAAAAAGCATAAAAACAAGCGGGGAAGCATCGACGGCGAGGCTGGAAAAAAGGTAGCTTGAGTCGCGGCGGGAAATCGGACTGGAAAAAAGGTAACTCAAAAAAAAAGTATGGCCGAGAGAGTGTAGAGAGGGACAGAATCAATTTCCTTCTCATATCAAATGTATAGATTCTATGGTAACATTAGGGCCTTCATGGGGGGTTCGTGAAACCTGCTACTGGGGAAGACTCAACACAAATGCTATAAGTGATCTGGCAACTAACCTTATCGAAAAGAGGGGTCGGCTGTTTGTTGAAGTTCGTTAGGGGTTCAGATTTTTTAATGAAAAGCGTTCATAATGCCTTCAGGGTCTTAGTCCCATTAAGAGGGTCGAGGGGCGAAGGATCAATAAAACCACTCGAGTACTGTGCAGTGAGAACGTTCGGGGTCGCAGTTGACGAAAAAACAAAATGAACCTTATATCGCGGACATGCTAGTACGGATCACCTGGTAAAATGACGCAAGAGAATAAAAAAAAATTGCCATAAATTGGGAAAGCTAAATAATATCAAAATTATAAGTCACTTTGGGGGGCGGTCTGTGTTAAGGAGTTTCAACCAGGATTCAGCCTTTTCTGGTGTTCAAAAATACAGACCGGCAAAGGAAAGGAGGAAAAACCAAAGAAAACAGAAAAGACCAGGTGAGTACCAGGGAAAAACTCAAATGGACGAGAGAAATTGGGAGCCTCTGAAGTGAAGTCGATGGAGGGAGTGCTACGCGCGACGGGTACAACACAAAAAACAGAACTCAGGTTCAAGCAGTCCTGTGACTAAAGAAAGAACAATCTGACTATTTGGGGGGCAGGGGGAACCGGGGAAGAAGTCGCCATCAGGACGATGGGAAAACAAGGAACGGAACCGCGCTGGATTTGCAGAGACGAAGATGTCAAAAACAAAATGTGAAAGGGCGGGGCGTGAGCAACGAACCGGAAACAGCAAAAGGCGATTATCAATGAAAAGAACCACCGTCCAGGAAGCAACGACAGGATTGATCACAACGTTAGAACACTCTATGTAGGGCGTGACTATGGGATAAAGTAGCCTTTTGGTGATCTCAAGAATGACAAGCTAGATTATGTATAAGGGAGAACTCCTCAAAAACCGGGAAGAAAAAAAAAATAAGTGGCCTGTCGAGGAGGAGAACAAACTTTCAAACTCACAAAAAAAAAACAGATTGTCTAACCGGGGGGGCGCTTTTGGGTTTAAATCTTAGCCAAGGGAAAAAAAAAAAAAAGAAGATGGCCATAAACTTCCAAGGGAGCCAAGTCCAAAGGGGTTAAATTCCAAAGGTACCATACTGAGGAAGAGATCAAAAAGGACATCAAAATGCGAACCATTCCAGACATGCCAGGTCAGGGGACACAAAAATTTGGGGGGGTTTGGGTGTTTGGTGTGTTGGTTGTTGGTCATCCTCAAACTCTAATGAATGGTACCCTGGCAAGGTTAAAACGGACTAACCGTTGCTCCTGTTAGGGTGTCCTGTTAGGACCCCGAGACCTACAACCGGGAACGGAAGGGATCCAAGAATGGGTCGCGGACCTTGGGGAGGCAGACATCTGGGTCCCCATCGGGGAATGCTGCAAACCGGAGTAGGACAATAATTTTTAGCACAGGAAAACACCAGGAAAATCTGACTTAACTAGGAGGGGATGCCACGGTCCAAAAACGGATCGTCAAGGCTTTAGGAACCCGGAATAAATGTAAAGCAAATCTGGAGCAAAAAGAAAAGAAAGGGTAAACGAACCGGACAGGGAAATCGAAACTGGTGACTGGAGCGTTTCTTAAGGGGGGGGGATTAGAGAAAAACCCCTACAAACCGGACTGCAGAAGTGGCGGGTCAGGGCGGCACCGCCGGGTGGTGGGGGCAGTAGCAGCTGTCTGTTCTGGCCATTTGGACCTTGAAGTGTTCCGCCGGGAGGAAAAGTGGACTATGGGACATTAAGACCCGACGGAGAAAGCATGGGAGTGGCTAACTCGGAAAAAAGAAAACTGTAAAAATAATATTTCAGAAGTGGACCTAAAACGAAGTGCGAAATTTGGAAGATGCAGACCGGGATGGAAGAAGACGAACCCCCATCGAAAGAACAGTACGACGCAACCATCCCTCCCCAACCCTCTTGAGACCGTCCCGTCAAACAAAAGGAAGGCCGCAAATAACAAAAGAACGGCCAGAGATGTCTGGGGCCGGGGGGGGGGAAGTCTAAAATAACATCCCGAAACGAAAAAAGGGACATGTCCTTTCCTATGAGATGTACGCCAAGCTCTTTTCAAGAAGGAGGCCTAATACGGGTATTTTGCTTCCCACCGGGAAAGCAGGTGAGAATCACGTAGAATCCGGGCCCAAGTTGGGGGGGGAAGGCACTAAGATCGACCGTAATTGGAGCTGGTCAAGGCCGCACTGGGTGGGGAATAGGGGGGTGGAGTATAAACGAACCTTGTGTGCAAGACCTCTTTACGAATGGGAGGTAAGGGTGGAAGAAACCTGAAAAAGGAGCGAATTGGGGGGGAATCCACCAGGGTGGCGGTTCCCGGGTATAAAAAGAAAGGGGTATTCCCTTTGCTGTAGAAAAGGGGGTTGCACCCCAGGCCAGTTCTCGAGCGTTGACAAGGCAAAAGTCTGAAAAAACATGGAGCTCCATCACGGGGGACGCGGGTAGAACGTTCGTGAACCTGGAATGTTTGAGGAAGGAGATTGGGACACGGGGGGGGGGGACCGGGGCTCGCTGGAAGGGCTTCCTGGGAGAATCGAAAAGTGGTTTGGCGGGGAAAACTTGGGGGGACATTTCAGTAATGAAGGGGGGGTTGGAAAAAGTTCCTGATGCTTGAAGGAGCAAACCGAAAAGAAAAACCGGGGTCAGGGGGGACACACTTTTGCGGGGGTGAGTTGGTCGGGGGAAAAAGAAGGTTGGTCACTCGAAGGAGAGGCCACTGGCAGGAAATTGACGATCGGGTTTCGGTGTCTCCGACGAGACAAGAAAAAAAAGGGAGGCCGGAAACCAAGGTAGTAGGGTTAAGGGGGGGTCTATTGGGAAGAAATACCCACGCTAGGCTCAATGGGGGTTTTATGCGGGAACATCTATGTGACTGCGCGTGAACGGAAGGGGCAAGAGGGGCAAGGTAGAGGATCACCATCGAAAAACGGGGGTTCGGGCAGGCAAAGCACTTTGCCGGGGTCTAAAAAGGTTAGTTATTGTCGGAGGCAAGACAGCAGTCCGGGGAGTTTCATATACTGGGGGGGGTCACAATTCTTGGAATGGGGAAGATGCGAGGGACGGGGCAAGGCCCCAAGGATTTGAAATTGGGGTTATGGAGGAAAACCCGGACGCAGGCATACGCGGTGGTTTGGGGGAATCGCTCCTGGTAACAATTTAACGAAAGAAAAAGAAGAGAAGTGCGAAAGAGGATAAGGACGAGAAAATCAATCCAGGACCTTGGAACCGGTAAAAGAAACTGGTGTAACGCTGTGATAGGGAGGGAGGGGGGGGCTGGCTCCTGTGATTGGGGGGGAGTGTGAAAAAAGAACCAGCACAAAATCTGTCCGGGGTTACATCTGTAAAAAGAAGACCGAACCCCACCGTGGGTCCTCGAGATTCATGGAGTTGGACCGAAATCAGCAGGTCTTTATTAGAATGGTTAGTAGGTAGCGGGAAGAAATGGGGGCTATAAGGTCCATGGGGGGGCGGATCAAGGGAAAATTTTGGAAGTACGCTAGTCCCCGAGAGCGAAAAAATTAAAAAAAGGGAGGAGGGTTTAGGGTCGTGTGGTGTCTCGGATGGTCTCCTCCTCTCGGGAGTGCCTTAGATGGGACTGGGGTTAAAAAGGAACAGTCAACATGGATGACAAACTAAGACCACCAAGTGTAAAAAGAGGAACGAAAGTTGCAACACCGCCGGAAGAGCGTGATGGGAAATCCGGGGGTGGAATCCTATGGTTCGTAGCCCTTTGGAGGGTAAAAGCGGGGGGGAAAAGGGGAAAAAGGGAAAAAGGATCAGTCATGCCAGGGAAGCGGACTCTCTACATGGGGAAGGAAGCCGTCTGGAAAGAAGAGGTCCGGACCACGACAGGTGGCATTGGGGCAAAGGTGGGGGGTGACTGTCAGGGGGGGGGAAAGCCGCGCGAAAAAAATCACAGAAATAGATAAGCCAACAACTTCTACTTTATGAAGGTGCCCTGGGCTCTGTGGTCAACAGGCTTGCTGTGAAACAGGCTAGCGGAGAAAACCCAACGGATTATTAATAATAATGTGTCAAGGAAGGGATGGGGAATGAAGAAGACGTGTAAAAAGACCGTATGTGGGAGGGGAGCGATGGGTCGTCTGAGGGGGATCAGGGGAGCAGGGGGAAATCGGAAGAAGACAGAATTCACCAAAATGGATAAAAAAGGTCTTTGACGATCATCGCCGAATAAGAAAAGGGATGGCACCAAAATGCTAAGTCGTTCTTGCAGGACGTACGGGAAGGGGTTCGGGTAAGATAGGGGGAACCACATCTTAAACGAACCCTCCCCTGGGGGGAACCGGGAGATTGTAAACCAAATACGCTAAGGGGATACGCCTTGGGGGTTGGGTATGCGTCCTGGGTATCTATAGGGGGGGTTAAAAATCACGGGACAGCCTTCGGCTGTCTGAGAATCTGAATTCTTAGAGGTCAGGATTCCACAGAGATAAAAAGGGTGGGAAATCGAAGGACCCGCGTGGCGGACTTAAAACAAGCCAACCTTGACAGGTGGGAAAAAGATAAAGGCGAAAGGGACACGGTGATGGTATACGAATAACCCACAAAAAAGGTGCAAACATATCTGGGGTCGGGGGGAAATAAAACACGCGTCAAAAGGAGACGCCAGGTGGGGTCGGCCTTAGTGTGAGCACCCGTAAGTCACGTGGTTCTGTTGTTCATCAAGCCTCCAGGCATCCCTAACATGGACTCGCTAGCAGAGGGAAAATTATTGTCAAAAGGTGATGGTGTCTCGTGGATCTCTTTCGTAATGGCTATCGGTGGTATGGGGGTGAGCGAGGCTGGGAGGGCCAAAGCTGTCGTTGTAGCGCATCGTGGTACTAATACCACCCTGAACTGGTTTCGTTTGTACCGACCTCCACTAAAGGCCGTAAAGAAGTAAAGGGACTGGGAAAACCAATATAGGACAGTAGCCGACCGGCAGGTGGATTCCTTAAACTCAAAATGCACGAGTAACCATGGAAAGTGAATGGCAGACTCACTAATCAGATACACCTTGCGTATCATGAAGAATGGACTCAACGCAGCGACAAAGGGGAACGCATACCCAGAAAAATGTCGGAGAATCCTGTTTAGCTGGGAATAGACCGTCAAAAAAACCCAAAACCGAAGTTGGGTGGATGAGGATGGGTCGGTGGGTATGGAATCGCGCGAGAAAGAACGCAACGATGCGAAAAAGACAGACACTGTGAGGGGTAGTATTCAAGGTCTAGTATCAGGTGAAGTGAAAAGGAACAAGCAAAGGTGAGCTGCCACGGTATGAAGGGCAGAGCTTAAGCAAAAAAGGGGGGCAAAAAAGAGTGGAATCAACGGGGAAGTTGTTCCGGAAAGGAGGGGGGTGCTATTATGCAAATAGGATAATTAGGAGGAAAAAGGAAAGAAAAGTCACTAAACCCCTTTGGACCAAAGAGCGGTGAGAGGCAACAGGAAAAAAGGAGACCCGTAAAGGTGAAAGATCGACCAGGGAGGGCACCTCAAACTATAGATGATGATGGGCAATGGGTGTAGGTAAACAAAAGTTTCAACGGGGGGGGGGGGGAGCGGGGGTAACAGCGGAAAAGGAGCCTTCTTTTGAGACCAGGACAAGACAATTTGGGGATTCCAATCTGGGGTCGCAGGGGGGAAACAAGGTGGGCGGCAAAGGAAAGCACCATATTAAAAGGCGGGGCAATTGAAAATTATAGAGTCCTTAATCAGGGGAAACATCCCTTAAATCAGGATCTGAGAAGAGTTGCAAGTGCCATGTCCTCTGCGGCCGTCTTGGGAAAGAAGGGATTGGGAAGATGTAAAACGTCCTTTGCTGGGGGGCATACAATCCTGAGGCGTTAAGGTCCTCATCCTAAGGGGAAGAAACTTTTCAAGGGAGATAGAGGCTGCGCCCCCCCAAAAAGAGAGAGTTGGTCGCAATTCTTCCTGTGAAGCTGACGTTCTGTTGGTGGCTTGCATCTGGAAGAGAGGGGAGTGCGTTTAAGAGGCGGAAAGTGGGTGGTAATGATGAAGAAGGTCGAACGTCCCCGCAAGGGGGGCCAATTTAGAAGGACTACATCTCTGGATAAAAAAAGGAGGTAGGGAGAGAGCGGGGGGCGTAGGGACAACAGCTTTCGAAAAATGGTCGGTTCGTCCTATTCTGGGCCAGGCCGAAAGCGACGTCTCGAAAAGATTAAAGTCAGGAAGCCAACAAGCCGCCAACAAAGGACCTCTTAAATGGCAAACAGGACCAAAAAAGGCCGTGCGGAAAGCAGGCCGACGAGCAACTCAGTGCTGGTGGGAAAAAAAGTCCTTAAAGATCAGAGGGAAAAAAGTAAGACCCGCACACAGGTCGGGGCGTTCCGATTGATCGGTCCATTTAAAGGATCTGGTTGAACAAGAAAGAAACTAAGGCAGTCCCCCTGAGAAGCCAGGAGATCCGTAGAAGAAGAAAGAGGGGGATGCAACGAAGAGGACATCCGGGAGTGACTGTCCAGGAAACGTTCCAATCGGGGGGGGGGAAAAAGGGTTTGGAGACCTGGGGCAGATCCTTGTCGGCGGAAAGAGCGACCCGATGGGGAAAACAATGTACCGGGAGAAAAAAAGGGGGCACCGGGGAAAGAGGGACCGTAACCCCCAGGGGGGGAGACAAAAAGAGGTAACCTCTCTGCCCATTCAAAGGAAAGAGGGGGCGCGACTCCCTACTTCACGACGTGTTCAATTAAGGGATGTGGGGAGTCGAGTTGGGGGGCCACTTTTGGGGTAGAAAAGAGATAAGAATTATCTGCATTTATGAGGGAAGAGTCATTGAAAGGGCAGCAGGGGGTGTTTGCCAATGACGGGGGTTGTTTGACCGGATGACCGATGCGTGAAAGGATCAGGATAACGTGGGGCAGCGTACCTTTTGATTGCGAAAAAGGAAGTCCCTGAGGCAAGAATCAGACAGTACTAATGTCCGCTGGTTGATCCGTTTTTCTAGGGTTCAACCTGCCGATGAAAGAAAGACGGGGGGGACAGAAAGAACCGAGGAGAGGGAAAAAAAAGAATAGCGGTGAAGGGGTACCTTTGCTGACCCTACAGCTGTATGAGGGGAGATTGAAATCCTTGGGGAGCGGACGGAAGGGCCTACTGAGCAGAGGACATGGTTTTCGGGGGGGGGGGGCCTTCAAATGGAAACCGAAACTGGGGGGAAGGTAAAGTGACCGCGTACTCCAGAGAGAAACTCCACGGGGGTAAGGCAATGTTTGGAGGCAAGAAGGGGGAAGGATTGGAGGGAGGTGATTGAGATGGTGATTTTTCCCACCTGCCCCATCTGGACAATTGGGGGTTGTGTGAGGTAAAACCGACGAAAGCGACCCCGTGCGTGGTTTGGGGGCAACCAGACCGCCCGGCACAAGGCTAACCTCAAAGACGAGATTCAGAAAGATGAAATTTCGATAGGGGCAGGGGGAAAGGTGGAGAAACCCAAGGGACGCCTGGAAAAAGTGACCTCAGGGGGTTAGTCGTTTGTTCTGAGGTAAAGGGTGGTCTTTCGGGGGGGGGAGGCCAACGAGGGAAACGGCAAATAAAGGGAACGAACAGGCCCGACCACTTGGACGTGAAAGGTGACCGCGATGAGGGGGAGGCAATCGGTTCTGAAGTGGGTAGTATCTGATTAAAAAACGGGGGGAACTTCTACCGGGCGAAACTTACCGTTGTCAGGGTATAAAGAAGAACCAAGAGCGACAGGAAAACCGGTTACCAAATGACAGTGTGTTTCTCTAGAGTCTTGCACGGGAGTCGTAACTGGAAGGCAGAAAGAATAACATGCCGTGCAGAGGCCCCGGAGGTAAAGAGGCCACCACCCTATGGGGAAGGACTACTGAAAAATTGTCCAGGACAAAGGCGGGCGAAGGGAGAGCGGCCAGGCGTTGTTTCAGGACCTAACTTTCCTGGCCATTTAGGGGAAGGGGGGGCGCTGGTTTAAAAAGTGTGAACAGAAGGACACGACGGTCATTGCAGTCAACGGACTCTCAAGGTGAAGGAGACCTCCTTCACAGGGGGGGGATGCCAGGAAGCCGAACAAGAAGGGGGATGTGTTCCTTCGGGGGGGAAGTCCGATCAAAAGAGCGTAGACCCTCAGAAGAAGTCGATCGAGAACAACGGCGAGGGAAGGAGTACCTGGCTGCCCTGGGTTGTAGGGGGGGAAAAAAAAAAAGGCTTTGAAAAGATCTAACAAACAACAAAGGGGAAAGTGATAGGAGATGGGGACAAAGAAGAGTAGAACAAAATTTCCCAGGTTGCAAAAAAGAAAAAACCGGGGATTCACATTCGGGAGGAAAGTGATCTTAGGGGGGAGGGGAAAAGCTGACGTCACCCCCTAAATTCACCCAAAAATCCCCAACTTTCGGGTGGGACGGGAACGCTTCAAGAAGGGGCAGCAGAAAAGTCCAGTCGATTGTCAACACGGACGGAGCATGGTTCCGGAACCTGGTACTTGGAAAAAACCTCCCTCCTAACCCCAATTCTTGACAAGGGGCGGCAACCAACGGGACGGGGAACGCACGCTGGAAGAGCCGGTGGTTTGGGCAGTGCCCATGGGTTCGGACACGTTTTGGGCATCAAAATGGATAATTCGGCGGAGACGAGAGAGGAATCAAGGCGCATGGGAGGCCGACGGTTGCCGAAAGGGGGAAATGTGTACTCTCAACCAAGAAAAGGGATAAAGAAGGCCAGAAGGGGCTCCTCGATAACAGAACAAGAAAAGGCGAGCACTAAAAAAAGAGAGGGCACGAGAACTGCGGTACGGGCGTACAAGTGCACCTCGGCCGTGTGGGCAGGGGGGGGTTAAGCAAAGACGACCGAAAAAAAGAAGCGAACCGGCAGACCGCGAGCATAGATGTGACTTGGAAGGGACATGTTCAGGCTGAGCTCGAAATTGTAACTAGTCGGGAGAGGATCATTGGGGGGGGGGGGGGGTAGCGGTGCCTCTCGCTGTAGACAAAAAACCTCACGAAGTTAGCGTCATCCGTTGACGCCTACCCCCAAAATGAGAACGATTTGGTGAAAGACCGGAGAAGGGATCGTATAACAGGCGCTTTTAGAGAGGAAATGCCCAGGGGAGCTGGGCTTTGACGTTCGCTCAGGCACTGAAAGTAACCATTGAAAAGGGTCGCGGGTCAGGGCAAAGGGTCAGCACACTGGGATAGCGCTATTGGGCAGTACGAACAGAAATACTATGAAAAGGGCATACCTAAATAGTGATCCTATCTCTATGGGGAGTAGCGGTCACTCTTCAAAAAGGGGGTCCTAAATATTGTTGCGGCAAAGTACATTTTAGCTTAATCGGAGGAGATAACTCAAGCAAGAGCCTAAAAGGAAAGATTGAATTCGGAACAGGAGCGTCTATTCTAGAAATGAAAGATTCTTAGAAAGCAAAAGTACTCTCAAAAAGTTATGCTGCGGGGTGTCCCTCATCGGGAAGAACCTTAAACCAAACCAAGGAATAGGGGGGAAACACTTGAAAGAAAAAGTTGGCGATTGAACCATGAAATTCGGAGGAGCATCAAGAAGCTACCAAGGACTAACTGGGCTACACATTACAAGCCAGGTTACCAAAATGGATCGCCAAACGGGGAGAAGGAAAGGGGCAAAAAAATTTTGGAATACCCCTTGGTGGTAACTGGAAGGGGGGGTGAATACGGGTGCTGAAAACAAAACATTGGTTTAAGACCCGTGTTTTGTCCATCGGTTCATAACTTAACATTCCCAGCTTAAAAGGCTTTCACCGCCTATAATGATTAACTCAACTGCGTGGGGAATGCATCTCTCAGGACCGGAACGGGAGATTAGGCCCTGGGCCAGCGGGAAGGAGGAGATGAAACACGGAGAGGTCTAATTGAGAGTGATTTTGGAAAATGAACTAAAGAGGGGGGGGGGAAGACAGAGGGAGGGCGTCCCCAAGACAGACTGATGTAAATCTCGCCATCCGACATAACTACAAGGGGGGAGGTTAAATTCGGTGATAGAACCGACCGACAGGAACCTATTCGATGGAAGGCCTGCTGGCCTGGGGAGACGCCGTTTGAAAAGAAGCGGGTAGCATCGTGCATCGTCTCTGTAAGGAATTCACCAGAGAGGGGGGGAAAAGTAGATGGGGGGAGGAAGGTAGAGGGGCCAGACGGGCTCCAGACCG
>Ga0179593_1268411_pt1 | contig 25403 bp, 26 predicted proteins | sample CZODoug2_1_08_16_FD_185931 | JGI IMG/M metagenome (GOLD analysis project Ga0179593, IMG submission 185931) | Vadose zone soil fungal communities from Angelo Coast Range Reserve, California, USA - CZODoug2_1_08_16fungal (PacBio error correction) | ecosystem: Environmental > Terrestrial > Soil >...
AATGACTTGGTCGAATGCGTCATATAGACCCCAATTACACAAGTGGAAGAGAGAGCGGGACACCGTGCTGGGAGCTAGCAAAGCGGGGCAGGCGCAAACCACACAACTTCCCCCAACATTATTCCCGGGAGGAAGTACAGGGCTCTAAAGAAATACGGAGTGACCTCGGTGACATCAGCACCTCTATCACGCGCGATGCTGGTGATACGAGGCGTAACGCATGGGGGGGGGTGCTAGGGGGCAACGGAGTAATTGTCTGCTAGATGGAGCAACTCAGGGACACTTCCATTGGCTGGAGGGGGGGGGAGCTAAAGGGGGAAAAACGTGGTAGATGGGATCACGTGCACTGCACTAGAAAGTAGAGAGAGGGGGTTCTCAATGTTGGGTAGAGAGTCTCATCCTGCAGTCTGCTGGCATGAAATGGGGGGACACGAAAAAATTCCAATATCCCTATCGGGCTTCTTGTGCATCTTCCGATATGTCGAAGAGGTATTGTAAATCTGGAAAGGGGACTGTGAAGGCAATCTCATATCATTAACATTGCAAAAACTAAAACCTCGATGGGGAGGGGTATGGAAAAAAAACAAAAGAATTAGTACCGCGGCCCCGGGAGAAAGAATTTCATGATTGACGCTGCAGCGCAGAGCAGAGGGGGGAAAATAGGAAGTGGGGTCAAAAAGTTTCTGCAGAGGCAAAAAAAAAGGGGGGAACGTCCAGAGCCGCCTTCCGCAATGACATTGAAGAGGAGAAAAGGGCACGGCCGTAATCGTCCTGGACACAACATGGAAGCACTATCTTCCAGCATCACGGTCAGTCTCTCTTTAGACGGACAGGAATCATTAGTGCTGGCCAGGCGAAGGCCTACACCCAGGGTCCGATGAACAAGATGCACAATTAAAACAGAAAAATAATGCTCAAGGTAAACTCAGATTTTTCGACGTCACGAAGAGACAAGAAATAATCGGGGGGTAAACGGTAGCTTAGCACTCGTGCACAGAAGTCAAAAAAGGGGAGAAGACAGTAGGCACGCAACTATAATTGACACCGAACACGGCGACGCAGGATCTTGGACGTGCTCAAATTATGTGGGGCTGATCCGCCGGGGATGTACTAAGATGTCGGGCAAAATAAAGAAAAAGTGGGGTGTTTTCACTCAAACAAAACAGTTTCTGAGTTTTCGGCCGTGGCATTGGTGGGGAATAACCCAAATCGATAGAAGAGGGAAACGGTACATGCAGCGTGGGACCTGACAAATAGATAAAAAAAGGCCAGGCCCAAAGGGGAAGGGCAACAGAAAAAAAAAATGAACCCAGAGAAACCTCATTTTTTAAAACACTAATCCGAGATGAGCACCTAGAGCCTTATGAACATGTTATTTGGACTTGGAAAAAAACAAACACAAAAACTAGGACTTATTCGTGTAATCTTCTAGGGCGGGCTCAGGGAGGGGTGATACAATCGAGAAGTGATGTTGCAGACTAATTAGCACATAAGTCCAACACCATAAGAAAATAATCTAAAAAAAAGTCGCTAATTACTCTAAAACGCTCTAACACAAAACAAAGTTCCAAGACCAGAACGGGAGTGAGGGGAGGTGGACTTGACTTTCGTGTAAAAAACGGCGCAAAAGGAAGAAAAAAAAATCAAGGGTAGGCCGGACCTATGGGGAAGGGAGCAGGAGACAAAATAGCAGGGGGTGACCACTGGGGGGGTGGGCAACAATGCAAAGGCCATTGAACTCCAGGGTTGACAAGTGATACTAGGAAACAAAAAGACGTAAGAGGTCTCAGTGTCTGTCTAGCCTGGGTGGCATCCCAAAATTGGCCGGACGGTGGCCACCCGGCCGGAGCACCCACCCCTCCCACCTCCAGTGCCTTACCTCTTCCCACTAGTCCCCCTGTCGTTCTGACGACAGTGCCCCCCGCCGTCCCAATCTGGTACAGGAAAAAATCATGGGTGAAAAAAGCAATTACTAGCAGAAGGATATCAAAATGCTCCGATCTTAACTAAGGAAAGTTGACTAGGAAATGACTGTGAAAAAAAAAAGCTGGATCACTAAACTAAGAAAAAGATTTCGGATAAAAGCTGAAAGGTTCTCAATTAGGAAAATGTCTTCGTCAGAAAAAGGAAGATTTTACAAATTGAAACAAGTATGGCACTGCTTCGCTTTGTTGCTAAAGAGATGTAGGGGGAGTGGAAAAGAAACAACTAAGTGTGAAAAGGTTGAAAAAAGTGCTCGGGGGGGACGGGAGGAAGCGTTGTGCATTCAGGTAAAAAAAGGAGGGATCCTCGCAGTTAAGTTCCAGAACTTGGGCGGGGGGGACTCTCAGAGTTGGTACGTCCATAGATACTCAGACGTCGAGACAAAAAAACGTTAACCACTAACTAGGTTGAAACCAGCACAGTAAGAGGCCCAAAGAAAGGTACGCACGCATGTGGGAGCGTATCCATACTCGTCTGCCTTTCTCTACACATATAGTGAAATCATTTTCAGCCCTATACACAAGGGGGTGGGGTGTGGATGGATGGTTCGGAAAAACACGGGGGGTGTAACATTACGTTGTGTACAGTAGAAAAAGCCTTCTGGGGAAGCGACTGGAAAAAGTGGTTGTTTGACTCCTAATCAATGCGGTGCGGAAGGGGGACTGCCGTCGCTCTGTGGTGAAACATCTGTGGGCAGTTTCAGGGCTGAAAGGTGACATGGTGGTCGAGGGTCATCACCGAAAAGTAAAAGAGCGCAAGACTAGTGCCAAAAAAGGGGGAATTCTGTAAAAAAGGGAACGTTCGGGATCGTCAATGGCTGTGCGAGACACGAATCCTCTATTCTTGTGTTGGCGGGCGAACTTAAAATCGAACTGAAATCACGGCGAACTTGACAAGTCGGGGGTACATGTGTGGGGGAGGTTCTTAATAGGGACTGCGCGGTCAAAAAAAACGAATGGTACTTCGGCAGAAAGTGAGGGGGGCTAGTCACAACGGTCAAGGCCGCTGGAACGGGTGGGGGGGGGGTGTGAAGGGGGGACGTTGAGGCATTACACCTATCAGTAGCAAGAATACGGGGACAGTTCTCAGGTGCAGAGGTTAAAAAATCAGGGAGACAACAAGAGGCGACTTTTCACAAATGAGAAGTAAAGTAACCATCGAACTAAATCTTTACTTGAGGTTATCAGCTAGGAATGCTGGTCAGGCGCAGCCCCTCGTCCCACCAGACAAAAGTCTGTGTGACAAACTCTGGAGGGGGAGTGAATCCCGAAGATACGCATCTTACCGTAACACTTGGGCTGGCGGGAAAGGGGGAAATCACCAAAGGTAACTTCAATTTGTCACATAGAAGCGTGGGGGGCAAAAAAACAGTACCTAAAGACACTACACACCAAATCAAAATGGGTGGGTATCACTTCTTCAAGGATTTTCCTGCCCGATGCTGGTCTTTGTAGGGGTTCAAAAGAACTAGCCTTTTTACAACAACTCTGGGGTCATTTCCAATGGGGAAAAACGGTACCGGGGTGGAGCTTGGCTCTCATGAGTTAGGTCTCGTTATAGGCATTGCAAGAGCTTCCATTAGCAGGGGGGGAGGGGGGGGGTGAAAAGATGACTACATCGAAACTAATGATACGATTACAAGTAACGGAGAGGGTTAGGAAAAGCGGAGTGAGGGGGTTAACGGGGAGCGTGGGGGGGGTGGTCTCAACTTGTTTTTTCTCCGCTAGGGTGATTCTCGAGATGCTGGGGGCTCGACAAAGTCCTCGCCATGCTCCGTGGAAATAACTTCAATCCGAACTTTCTTAGGCAAGAATCATACGAACTTGAAGCTCGAAAGGACTGGGTACAATTATCAAAAAGACCGGGTAGTGGGGTGATCTGCACTCCTAGGGGACAGACGCACAACCTGAGCGTCGCGCGATCCTATCCGCGGCCTTAGGAGGCATAATTGGGGTTGTGGGGCTGGGGGGGGCGCAGCCAGTAGTTGCATGTGGACTCCCAAGGGGGACTAGCGTGACTAGGCGGTAGGGCCAGTTGGTAGCAATCCCGGAGTATGCGTTTATTGTAGAAAAATAAGTACCGGCTAGCGGGTGGGCGGTAGGGGGGATTTCACCGGGGCCCATGATGCCGATCCTTGTCGCCTGTCAAAGAAGACGGACAGTACACAGAACAAGGTCCAGAGAGTCTCCAGGACTTGTATCGACGGCGAGCGAGAAAAAGATAATGACTACATTCCTGGGCGTGCATCTGGGGTGGTCGACAGTGGACAATGACACAAAGAAAAAAAGCTGCCGGGGGGTCAGTGGAAGAAAAACACACAAAAGACGCCTGTTGCCTCGGGTGATCTCAGGTTGCATCCAAACATTCGTGTCTCAACAAAAAAACAAAATATTAAATCTCAACTGGATCACGACAAGAGCATTCTGGCTCGGCTGTACAAAAAATATTATGACACCCAAATTGGTAACACATTAATCCATACTATGGATTTCAGCCGGCATCAGGGAAAAAGCGGTGGGTCATATAAAAAAGTCCATAAAACGATGACACAAACACTAACTCAGCTGTGGGCTAGTATAAGGTCAAATCGTACGCATCTCTTTCCCCATGAGCGTTAGAAAAAGATGATGCTTTTCATTCTCTAGAAAAAAAAGCAGCCATGCGCCAAGGAAATTAGGCGCGAAAGTGGAAAAGTGAAAATAGCCAAAAGTGACCATAACCGGCAAACAAACTGTACTTACACCACGTCCAGCAACCACTTAACACAAGAGGGCAGAAATACGTAGCAGGTTTGAAATTAACTTAAAAAACCCAGGAAAACGGTCTGAATCGTAATAGAGGGAAAGGGGGGGAGTCAGGACGGGCATTTGGGGATTCTGACACGATTAGGGCAAAAAATCAATGCATTAAGGAGAAAAAAAGATCACAAATAAGGGGGGACTGCTAGGCGGGAGACAAGAATGATTGTGGAAAATACTTAGGGTTAAACGAGAAAAAAAATTTTTTAAAAAGGACGAGAAAGTTAAGACCTCAGGACTCCTTCGATCTGTTCAATCGCAGGGCACGAAGTAAGAAAGGCTCTTTACGTGACCTATAAAAAGATACGTCCATTGGTAACCAAAGATAACCATTATAAAACGGCCCTGTCGGGGGGCAGGGGGACATTGCATCAGAAAGGGAAATACGGTCGCTGGACGAAAAAAAAAGTGACTATAAACTCTTCATAAAAAAAACGGACAAGCCAGCCTATTACCTTCCCTACATGTCACACAAAAAAAAAAAAAACAGGACTTTTGGCAGCAGACAGGCACATGAGGTGCACTTCGCAAATGGAAAAGGGATGGTGTAGAGTCAACTAACAAGGTTCAAACGTCGGTTCCATGAGGACAAGTAAACCAACTTTTGCACGCGTTAATGAGGTCCAGTCAGAAGGCAGAATGGTATCCTAGTGCTAGGAAAATTCTGGGGGGGGGGAGATGGGGTGAGGGGAAAAGCTGAAAGGTCGGTATTAGATGATCTAAAGACACATCGCAGTTAGTGAAAGAAAGTCGAAATAAGTGACAGTTGTTCTGCTAAAATTGTCTTAAAAAACACTCGGGAGTGGTGAAACAATACATATCAAAGGTCCGCAACGGGGACAACATCCCGGCCCACTTCTTAACTTAAGAAAAAAAAAACTAAAAGATGGGAAGGGGGACGAAAAGAGAGGCTCCTTAAAAGTGTCCGTGATACTCAAGAAGGACAATGGGAAAATTTATGAGGGGGGACAGGTGAAAAGTAATAAGACCTCATATAGCAAGAGGGGGGGTAAAAGGAGAGGGCAACACGTAAAAAAGGAAGCCAGGAACTAACCGGAAAAACAAGTGCCTTACATGCCCTCGTCAACGTGGGTCGAGCACGACTGTCTATGCATGTAGATACCTACTTGCAAGACAGGCAAGCCAGGGGGGGGGACATCTGGGGGGTGTGGGGGGGAGGGACTGGATTCAGTTGGTGTGAAAGCAATTCCCACATCGGAACACGGGATGGTCGGGGCAATTGTGTAGAGACTGGGGGGTGGAAATGAGGGGGAGGATGACATTACCCTTAAAGACAAAGCAATTGTCTATCGCGGAAGCCCATGCGAAATCAATAAGTGAGTGTCAGGGGGTCAAGTAGGCCGAGAGAAGAAGGGGGGGGGGCGGTGGCTTCATACTGAGCTCAAGCAACGACCAAAGGCCAGTCTCCGAGCGACAAAAAAAAAGAAGCAACAGCCGCAAGGCAGAAAACCTGAGGACGCATTCAAAACAGTACTGAAACACGCGGCGGGAAAGGCCTCTGGGGGGAAGCACACGGCACTGGGGGAAAAAAAAAAAAAAAAAAAAAATCGATGTTCCTGCCGGGGGCAGGGACTATCAGAAAGGCCGGTGTATTGTTCAGTGGGGAAGATGGCTTTGGGGCAGGGGAGAGCGGCGGGGCAGCTCCTCTGTACTAATCGATCAAAGGACTGGACTCCAGGGATAGAAGCAGTGGATGGGGCGGGGGGGTCAGGGAGGGGGGGGTAGTGTGTGTGGGGGGAACACGATCACTTCGCCGGGCCAAAAAGATGGGGGGGTCCCACATGTTAAAAAAAACCACCGAAGTACTTCTAAAATGGGTAGAAACTCAAAAAAAAAAAAACAAAAGAAAGGCTGGTCAAAACTTCACATTCTCTCTCACAGCAAAATGGGTACATTGTGGGTGTGGGGGGGGGGGGGTAATAAGTTTAACTCGAGGATTACTACCTATGATTAATCTCACGGAAACCACGTTGGGAAACTCCACATTATTAAAAGCGGCTGGGGATGGGGGACTGAATGGCATAAGGGGGGGGTCAACGGTTGCTTAATCATGAAATGAAGGTCAGAAGGGAACAAGCGAGATTGTAACGCCGGGAGGCTCAGCACTATGTCGTCGCTTGGGGTTTACTCAAAAACGGTGTAGTGAGAAAATGGGTTCGCGGTCAAAAACAAAGGAGGGAGCCATACCGGCAGGAGAGGGGTGGAACTCAAAAAAAAATTGGCTGTTAACGCAGGGGGGAAAAAAGCGAGGCCGAAGTGCAGCTGGCAGTATATACAATCGTCAACGAGAGGAGAGCCTTAGGTGGGGGCTAGTGAGGACGGGGGTGGCATGGGAGGGATGAGGAGTTTAGATATGGAAGGGGGGACATCTAAGGAACCATGCCGCTCGGAGACGTGGGTCCCTGTAAGTGCAGAAACGCATGGGACACGTGGTTAAAAAAAAAGGGGAAAGGGGCAGAAGGGTAATGCGCTTTCAGCATTCTCTTATGTATAGAAGGGGGGGGTTCCGAAGTCTAAGAAGAGGGGGTAGAAGGACTGAATTTCGCGTATCACTTAGTCAAAGTGCAATGCACGAGGCAAGAAGATCCCAGACATAAACCTGGGGGGGGGGGGGGGGGGGGGGGAGGGGGGGGGGGCGGTCTGCAGAGAAGTCACAGGAGGGGAAGGGGGGGAGCGGGGGGGGGGGGTCGGGTACAGACATCGGGTGAGGCTGGGCCTCAAGGACAGCGAGGCAGTCATATTTTCAAAAACACTCCGATGGGGGGATGGCCGGCAAGAGTGTGTGCATTAGGGGGATTCGAAAGCTGAACGGAAGGAGGGGGACCTGCGGCCATTGCGTTCTGGGGCCGGGCCGCCATGTTTGGCCAGAGGGTCAACAAAGGGCAAAAACCGTGCTAAAAAAAGACGGGGCCTGTACCGAACGCAAGACAAACTAGATTGCCAGGGAACCACACATGACTAATCACCTACGGAAAGGGTCGAAGAAAGACGGGGGGGGAACTGGCAGGGGGCCTTCAGGGGGGGAGACCACAGACCCCAAAAACCAATAGCCTAGGAAAAGGGGCCAGACAGCAACGCAGGGGGGGGGGGGCAGGGACACCTGCTAAAAAAACTGCGCGCCACATTAATTAGAGGGGAAGGGCAGGTCCACCCTGCAGGGTTAACTAGGAAAAAAAATAGAACATAAAAATTGCTTGGGGGGGGGGGGGATAAGCCGAAAAAAACTCACGTACAAAAACCAAATTGTTTCGTGATCCAGCTGAAGGTTCTGGGTCATCTCGCACTCCTGATGTAAAGAACTACCTAACCAAGAAAAACTGTATAACCAACAATAGAAAATATTCCCGCACGAGTAGCTGGGGCGTATCGTCAGGGCGGTAGGAGCTCAGGGAAGTTTAAGATGCGGACAGGTCAAACTGTCAACCAAACTTCAAAGTAACATACATAGTACTGAGAAAAAACAAAAATAAATCGGCCGTGACCCACTCTACTGCCAACACCGGTTTTCTTCCCACAATAAAAAAGAATTCACGGCTAGGGGGGGGGGGGGGACAGGAGACAAAAAAAAGCAGTTTAGCGGGTAAGGAGCACGTGAAGGAGGTGCGAGCACATCTGTAAAAAGAGGCGGCATTCAGGCTGGGCAAATAAACAAAAACGGCTCAAAAGAAAACGCTGGGGGTGAAAGGCAAATTGGCGAGGATGCGGGAAGAGAAAGATAGGGGCTGGCGCATAGGGGAAGCAATGACAGAAACTGACAAAGGCTGAGAATAGACATCTGATTTGAATAAAAAAGGCATAGACGTGGGGGGGGGAAAAGTATTCTGCCCGGAGCTAAAAAAAAAAGTACAACTGGGTAAGAAAAAAGTAACTCGGTGGTAAAACCTGAAAACTCGGATATTTGGTGGCGCCAATGGGAGGAGTGGAAGCGTGGCGTGTCTGGATTGGGACTTAAAAAGGGCCGGGTCAGGGGGGGCCACTGCACTTGGCTAAGGCGGTGAGCACTTCGGTTTAAAAAAAAAAAAGGATGAGGGTCCGACGTCAAAATATCGAACCGTTAAAAAAAAGCGGGGCACTTACAGAAAATAAACTATTTGGACGAACTCTCTCAGTGGAACCAAGTAGGAAACCGAAAAAGCGAAAACCAAGGAGGGGGGGCGTTCCATTAAAATGGCATGGGTGACACATCCAGGGCCCTTCAAACAGGGACACTACACATACCTGAACCTTATTCCTGGAGGTATGATCACAAAGCGGAGGGAAAAAGGAACTTGGCAGGCCAGGAAAAGAGCGGCAAGGGAGGGGGGCGCATTGGGGAAACGCGCGATAATCCGGCGCTGGGTAAGGGGCCCAGCGATACAGGGAAAACTAAAAATTATATTCGGGGGCCTGGGGGGGGCCTGGGGTGGGCTTGCCCTCCCTAATGTCAAAAACGACTAAACACAGGAGGAAAATAGACCTGTGGCTTCGTGAAACGCAAAGAGACAGGTGGGCCGACTAAGTTGCGCCGACGGCCATCTCGGCGGAAAAAAAAAAAAAGATGCGGATGGTCGCAGGCAAAAAAAATCTGCACCGTCACCGGGGGGCTCAACGACTCTGGGGGCGAAATCAATAAGTGCCAAAACATGACGACTGTGATGGAAACGAGAGGCGTGTAGCAGGTGACGGATCCGAGGGGGGGGTGTTCCTGTAATCAACAAAACTGCAACAACCGTTCATCTCTGGGGCATATCCATTTCTTGAATTACTACACACCCCAGGGGCAAGCTATGTCCGCTGACATGCGTGATGAGCTTAGTGGTGGGGAAACAAGTTGGGGGTTGTCTACAATCCTCGGTCAGGCCAAGGTTTCATGCTGATGGGAAGTTGGGGGGGGTTCAGGGGGTGTAAAATTGCTAGCTGGGGGGAGGCATTTAATAAAAAAAACAGGCCCTCAACACATCACGGAAATCTCCCTTCGAGCTGGTCCTTTCATGCCGATTCTTGTTCAAAGGGAAAGTAAAAACGGACTAGGGCCCGCTGTCACGGCGGGCAAATTTGAATGGCCCATACCCCGAGGACGAACAAAACAAAAAAAAAAAAAAAAAACTGCCATGGTGAATTCTGGGTGAGCCGTTAAAGAAGCAGCGATGACCTACGTTCTGGAGAGCAGTATTGTTGGTATAGTACCATAGGTCAAACAGAAAACTATTCAATGAAAAGCCAAGGAAACTCGAGGTCCAGGAAAAAGAAAGATATTGATCTGAAGTCAAGGGGGGGAACGGAGAAAGGGTGTCAGGCGGAAAAATTCCATGAAGGAAAAAGCGCCTATTTGGAGTGGCGCGTCGGAGGATCATTAAAAAAAAAAAGGACGATTCTTATAAAAAATCCCTGAACTACTGCATCTAAAAAAAAAAAAAAGCAAATAGAACGAAATATGGGGAATGTGTAAAAACGAGAGTAGTGATGTGGTAAAAACGGATCGAGGGGCCGTATCAGACCGCAAAAAAGCCCAGCACGTGGATGTCAGGGGCAATGAAAATGCTAGGTAATAGGGAGTGTGCACATAGGACACATAGTTGCCTCCGAGAAAAAAAAAAAAAAAATAAAAAACTCATAAAAAAAGAAAAAGAAAAAAAAAAAAAAAAAAAAAAAAAAACATAAAAAACTTCAAAACTCCCTCACTTCACCCTATCCCCACACAAACAAAAAGCAAACAAAGTAAACCACTGCTTCGCTTCTCCACCCTTTATCAACTTTTTTTTCTTACCGTTCTTTTTCCCTCAGTTCTTTCGGCTGAAAGAAAAAACGGCTCACGAAGTATGGGGTGGCAGGGGGAAAAACACGCGAACTGGGCCCAACATCGGGGTGAACCAGTACATAAACGCTAAGCAAAAAAATCGATTCGTAAAGGCAATAGGAAACATAATGTGTATATGGTACCAAAATAAGAATCACACCTTCACGATGCAAAAGTGTTAGGGGAAACGGAGGAAAACTCTACGGGGAAAAACAAGTGTGCTCCTGATTAAAGGTCCTTGGGTTGTGCGTCTAAGGGGGTCGGCGCATTCAAGGGCGTGAAGGGGCGGGGGCGCTGTCCTCCTAAGCAGGTAAGGAGGGGCAAAACAGGGGGAGGTGCAGTGCCCCTAAAAAGACAAACACTGGGGACAGTGGCTCTTATTCTACAAAATGATGTGGGGGAAAAACGAGCAGAGCGTGCGATACGGTTGGGGGGACGGGCGCAACAAGAATTGGTATAGGTCGGCGGAGCAAGAAAAAGTTCAAAAATCGTCGGTCAAACGGACTCACGAAAAAAGGGTGTCGGTTGGGAGCATAGGGAAACATGCAAAAACAAGCGATCTGATCTAGCGAATCATTTCGGGGCCGGGGGGGGGTGTAAAACGAAAAAAAAGCTCAAAAAAAGTGAAAAAACGATGCAAGCTTAACATAGAAAGGTACGCGTGGAAGTCGTATGCATGGCGAGACCGTCTTGACTCCCGGAAAGAGGGGCGTAGGAAGCTAAGATCGGATCCTCGCAAAACAAAAAGCGGGGAAGGGTGCGGGCAGGCAAAATAGGAAAAGAAAAATGACTTGGGGGCCCGGGGGGATCTATTCTTCAGATGGGAACGCCGGCGGGTGGCCTGACGGGGAAAGTCATACACTCGACAGTGCGGAAAGTTCAAGAAAAAAAAAAAAAAGGAAACCTTTGAACAGTGCATTCTGCTACAAGACGGAGCACGACGCAAAGAGGGGGGCAAACCGTACGTGGCGATCACAACACCCGAGGGGGGTGAATGTCGCGGAGGCGAAAAATTCGTGCCAAGACTACATGGACCCTAAAAACGACCATTGGGGCAGACGTCCGGGAAGGGGCCAAAACGCGCGCAGTCGTGGTGCGTGGAAACGGGGCTATAAACAAAGCTGTATCCGGGACTGGTGGGGGGGGGGGGGGGTGAGCAAAAAGTTTGGGGCCAAAAAGAGACGGGACAAGCAGATGATACAATTACATAAAAAAAACAGAGGTCCATACGGATCACAAAAAAAACGGACTCGAAAAAAAAAAGGGGGGGGTAAACCTTTAGTTCCAATCAAGGACGGTGGTTTGAACTCAAAAAGGACGCTAGGAACTGCAGGGTCCAACCAAAAAATGGCCCAAGACCGCGAGGCCGAAATTGAAACCAGAAACAATACGCGAAAAAAAGGGAGGGGAGGGAAGGCGGCTTTCAGTCGCTGAGAAGGGAAAAATCGCACATTTTACACAAACATGTACGGGGAGGGGGGGGGCGACAAAAAAACGCGACAAAAAAAACAACCGTGTAAGGGGGAAATCGGTTCGTGCCTCTGGAAGCGTTGAGTAATCCAGCAAAGGACGTATGGGGGACGGCAAAAAATGTCGGTGGACCCGAGCGAGATGCAGTCGCACTGTACGCACCGCGTGCAAAAACAGGGGGGGGGGCTCACAAAAACAAAAATCGCATGGCTGGTTAAAAAAAAATCGAGCGCAAAGGGGTAAACAAAAGCAGGGTGGTGTGGAAAAAAAAAAAAAAAAAAGAAAAAAACAAAAAAAAACAAAAAAAAAAAAAAACACCACCCCACAACAACCACACACGGACAAAAGAAAAGGTCAGACCTACAGGGCACGATATAAAGAAAGAACGCGAGCCGGTGACTAGGGGGTAGTCAATAAAGTTCGGAGGTGACCAGACCTTAGACGTAATTTTGGCGGCACGCAAAGAAAAAACAAAATGGACAAAAGCAAACGAAAAGTCAAAGGTGAGATATAAAGCGCGGAGTATGGACAAAACAAACAGCCGGAAGGAAAAAAGCACCGGTCGTGCATAGCCAGTCAAAATCGTCCGGATAAACGGGGAATAGAAAAACCAGCCTCTCGTTTTGCATAAACTCATCTTTCTGCCGAAAACGCTCGGCTGCTGAATTCATGAGGGGTGGCGCGTCCTGCCTGGTTAAAAAACCAAAAAATGGTTCCTGAAACAGGGGGATTTCAAAGATCAAAAGCTAGATATCTAGTCATAAGTGGTCATGTCAATTGAAAAGTGTGTTGTCACAAAAACGGTAGGGAAAAGGAAATTCAAAGTACAAAAAAGGCTCACAAAAAAGAGGGCGTTATCAGGGCTTTACCGCATTCAAATAGGGGGAATCAGAGGAAAAAGCGTTCGGAAGCAAAAAAGCAAGACAACCGATTCTGGGTGCGCGAGCACAACGTCAGATTGTGCAAGCCGGGGCCATTACCGGCTAGTACGTCGTTAAAAAGGAACAGGGCGGGCCACAGCAAAGCTTAAGTAACTAGCTAGTTGGATTAGCTATCGCGTAGTACAGGGGAAACGCGTGAAGGTAGGAAAAAGGGAGTAGGATGAAATGTGCAAATTGAGCGCCGGGGGGGGAAAAATGAGAATTAGAACTGGCCTAAAAACTGTACGCTACCAGGGGGATACAAGCAGTCAGGGAAAGACACAGCGTTTTACCACGGAGAGGAAAGAACCGGGTCTTTAGGGTGATGGACGGTCAGACGAAGAAAGCGCCAGTAATCAGATTCGTGACAGATCCTACCACAGTAACGGGGGGAGGGGTAAAAATTCCCACTTTAAGGGGTGTTTAGTAAATACTTCACTTTATAACCCGCGACCAAAAGAAAAAAGTCAACAAGAATCTCCTCGACGCTTACAAACTTTACATCGGCAATGCCTGTAGTCAAAACGGGGTTCAGAGGGGGCCTCGTAGATAGACTGGCCTCCGGGGGCTCCGCAATCAGCCTATTCAGGGGGGGGGAAAAGTATGAGGCACATCAAAACTTGCAAAAAGCACTACCCTAAAAGCTTTAAAAAACCTTCAACGTATATCTGAAGTCACAAACATGAAGGAAACGGGCCTGATTAGGGGAAGTCGTACAGAGTCATGTTGGTCTGGTGGGGTCAGGGAAAAGGCAAAAGCGGCCCCGTTCCGCGGTGCGCACTATAGGCATTTCTCCAAAAGTGGCCGATTCAACGGAACTAGGTTAGCGGACGGGGGGTATGTCATAATGGTCAGCAAAATGCGCTGCAGAAAGGAAAAGTCAGTCTAGGTCTATGGTTTCGCTGCTAAAAAGTCAAATCGACAATACGGAGCTTGCCGATACGAAAACGAAGAGCGGTGTAATACTTACATGAGAATTTAGGTAAAAAAAAAAACTATTGTCCAAACGCAAGGGACACACCCCACAACGACAAAATCAAGATATTGAAAGGGTTTCTAAGGTTTCTTGTATAAGAGAAGATGATAAACGCATATAATGCAAAAAAGAAGCAAGTCGGCGATTCTACACTACTGCCTCCAAGAAAATGACAGATGACAAAAATAAAAGGACGACAAAGAGAAAATCGGGGAAAACTGCCAACACAAAAAATCACAAAAACGGAGGCGCTCTTTCACGGTGTGCCGGAACATTCGCAAATAACACAGGAACAAACCTATCCAAGAGGCACGTGGTTCACTTGGGGAAGGGGGGGTTCAAAATCAGCAGCGGAACGCGGGCAGGAAAGGAGGGGTCCTAGGAGAAAAGAAAAATATAAAATATCATGTTTCGGGTACAGACCATAATTAATATCGACCTGGCGACCGGGGGAACCCAGAAGGCTAGGTACCATACTGGGACGACAAGATGTGGTGGAAAGAAAAACGCAAAAGGCTCGGCTGCAGTAGTGATCACTAGCAAGCATATAGCACATGAGGAGAAGCTAAAAAAATAAGGGAGAGTGGAAATGGCCTGTGCGTGTCAAAACACATCTTAGGGGCGACGAATGTAGGGGGGGTACACCTCTAGCAGTAAAAAAGCAGAGGTTAATGGGGACGCCCAGGATTTAAACTGCGGCTGAATTGAGTGCCTAAAAAAGAAAATAATAAGACGACTTTCCCTGGCAAGGGAAGAGGAAGCCGAACAGGCAAGGGGGGGCAAAGGGGGGGGGGGGGTGGGTGGGGCGAAAAAAACGACATGAAACACATTTCTGGACATAAAAATTGATCCGACCGCTCGCACACTCTACCGGGCCTTGGTTCGTCACCGCTGGGAGTGAACTGTGTGGATCGGGGAGGGGGCTGGCCGGCTCGGCGGAAGGGACAAAATGCAATCCAAAGTCGACATCTTGGGGAAGGGGGGTCCACGGGGTCAAGACAACAAGCCGGCGATTCCCCACAAAAAAAAAAACCAACACAACACAAAAAAACAGGGGGGGAAGGGGGAAAGTCACAATGCACGGGTCGTAGCGGCCAATCTTCTCCTGAGCGGGGGGGTGTCATGCGTCCTCAAAAAACCCCTAAGGACGTTCCGAACCACCAGGGGTAGGGCGGAGTGGATTCGGAAAGACATTCCGTGCCTATTTGGTCGGAGTGCACTGGCTAGAGAAGGGGGCCTATTGTCAGGTGCCACCATTGAGAGAATGGGCTTAAATTTGGCCGGACGGAAGGGGGTAGATAAATGGCTGGAAAAGTCGAGCAGTTACGCATAGTAGGCGTTTTCCAGCACTGGGGTTCCTGGAATCGCGTCGGGCAAAGGCGGGGGGGGGCAGGTGGTGGGGGACCGCATGGACAATGGGGAGAAGGAAAGATGGGCAAAAGGGAGCGAGGGACGTGTCGAAGGCAACCAGGCGATAAGGAGGGGGACCGATAAGCAAAAGGTGTCGCCGTCAGGTGAGGAAGTGCTGCGATCCGGGCAACAGTACAGACATCAGATCGCCACAAAAACCAGCCCCAACTCAGGCCCGAGTCACCTCACAACCTCGGGGGGAGTAGGGGGGAGGGGGAAGAGGGGTCCGGCGCGAAACCGAGGAACCATACTTTGGGGGGGAGAGCGTGGGGGGTCCGGGGAGGGCTTTGAAAACTCTACGACGACTAGGGAGCGGGGCCGGGTAGGTTGAAAAGGCGGAGGCGGGGGTATTTAAGGGAAGGGAAAAAAAATGGTAAGGGCGGGACTGGCCGGTCGCCGGTGCACATAGGGGAGGCAACGACACGTGGCTCCTGAAAAAGAAAGATGGAGAGGAATGGGGGAACCAGTCGCTAAGAAAAAAAATTTATGAAAAGCGCCCCAACACACATTTGCTGTGTTTCTAGGGGTACTGAGCTGTGCGATAGACAATGGTGGTGCAAAAAAAGGCAAATACAAAAAGGAGGTCCGTGCGGCTCGGTGGGGGGGGGAGGAGGTCGGGGATGTGGTGACAACTGTTCAACCACAAACACCACACACTCGCGCTCCTAAAAAAAAAAGGGACAGGTCGATGTGCATCCTTCCACAAGGAGGTGTCAACGGGGGGCGTCAATGTCACGAGGACGGGGGGGAGATAGGACCCACCCACAAAAACCAAAAACAAAAAAAAAAAAAACACAAAAAAAAGAACAAACAAAAACCGAGAGGGGGGAAAATACTCTTGTAGTCGTATCTCGGGTGGGGGAAAAAAAAAAAACGATAGCATAACGCCGGCGCCGAGTCGCCACGTTGGCGGAAAGGGCAGGCGCGATCTCTGGAGGGTAAACGTCCTACACTGGGTGACTCAATCCGACGCGGGAGGGCCAGGCGGCTGATTTGTACAGGGGGCGTCAAGATCACTCAATTGGAGGGGGGGAACGCTGGGGTAAGTTCCAAAAAAGGTGCGAGACCTATGTCCAATATGACACGAGGCGGTCGGCGTGACCACGTCTGTTGGGGGAATAGATTATCATGTGTGACTACCGCACAAGAAAAGAAATGCAGGAACTTTATTTATTGTGTTCAAACGCCTCGTTCGCGCGCGACTAACTGATACGTGTGGGATCATACGGAGGCTACTTTGCAGGGCAGCTGTGAGTGAGGAACACAGTCACCGCGATACTAAAAACGAGGGCGAGACAGGGAGGGGTGTCGTCGCGGGTCTACTGGGACGCATAAAAAAAGTCAGCGAAAAAAGATAGGGCTCCGGGTCAACGAAATAGGGCGACGAACTTTAGGGCACGTAGCAATGGAGGGGGTAGATCGCGTGCAAAGTAAAAACCAGGAGGCTCGCGGCAGTCATGTATGCACCGGAGGGGGGAAAAAAGGAACCAAATTCGCGAAACGGAACGCTCACGCGTCCAACGGCGGGAAGGGCAGAGAGGTTGGTGCACCGGGGGATGCGTCGAAGAGGGAGACTCGGCGGGACTTGCGGGGGGCAGTGCATAACGTCTGATAGACCCCTGGAGCGCTGGGGGGGGATCCGCCTGCTGCGCTAGAAAAAAAAAAAATGGTGGATAACTTACTCGAGGGCAGGAGCGGGGGGGAAGGGAAAACGTGTTTACAATAAACATAAAAAGACAGCTTCATAAAAATCATGACTAATGGCAGCGAGACTGCAAAAAGTGGATATCGTTAATTGGGGGAAATTCCACGTCTTAATCGCAAAAAAAACATTTCGGAATAGGGGCGGTGGTGCTGGAAAAGGGGGCGGATAAGATGAACGGGGGGGGGGGGGGGAGTCCATGGGACGAATGCACTTTCAAAGCTCTTAGCACATCTCGTAGCTTTTCAAGAGACAGGCTGCACACCTGCAGGTCAACAAAAACAAAGGGGGGGTGCAATCGAAAAAAAAAAAAAAAAAAAACAAAAAAAAAAGGCCACAACTGCTTGAGGTCGGGAAGCAATAGAAAGCTGTAGTTTACGACATTCCCCAAACGGCACTACACGTAGAGAAAGAAAAAAATCGAGATTGCTCTAGGTCCTGGGGGGGGGGGGTGAAACTGTGTGGTGGGTCAAACCGAACTCGGCGAGTAAAAGAGGGGAATATATAATTCCGGGGGGAGGCGATACGTTGAAGGTGGGGGGGGGGGGAGGGTCAAAAAGATGGTTGAAGTCGACTGGAGGGGGAATTTTCATTCGTTGAAGTTTTTGCTGGGGAAAAAGGGTTTTGAAGGAGGGGGGGGGAAGAAAATGCTATGAGCCGAATAGCGGTGCGCTTCACATGCGTGGGGGGGAAACACAATGCGCACGATTCAGGTACTGGGGGAAAAAATAGTGTGCATGTCTTGGTCGCCTAGGAGGGGGACAATTCACTATATGCATATACAAAAATCTATCTAGTAGGGCCAAGATGGAGTCACATGCCGAACTCTTTCCGACGAGAGAAGAACAGGGCGTTGCAAGGGGGGGGAAGGGATGACAAAAAAAGCATACACAAGTGCCTTATCAAAAGGGCTATTTACAGGGAAAAGGGAGGAGGCAGATGAAATGAATATGAAGTATGCTACGCACGTGTCCGGGGCAAAGTGACAGAAAAACAATAGGGGGGGGGGGGTACAAAAAAAAAAGTCGGGGGGGGTGGGGGGGGTGTCAGTACGGTGGGTAGCTAAGGGATCAGGACGCTTACGGGAGAATGGGCAACAGCGACAGTGCAGTAGAGCCGTGGAAAGAACTGCTGTAGCAGAAAAATAGGCGGCGGGCCTCAAACAACTTGGGGCAAAAAAAGGTTTTCACATACCCACCAAGGAAAACCCCAAATTGGCCGGGAAACACGTGAAGTCCAAACAACGGAAAGGGGGGAAAAATCAACCGTATATCTGGGCCGGTTTCTCTAGAATACAGTTTCAAGTCCCACCCCAGAGGGCACATGACATCTAATAAGGGAAGTAGGCGGCGGACGTCTTGCTGATGGCCGGGGGGGGGGACCAAGGGGGGGGGGAATATGCCTCATCGATCAAAAAGAGGGGGGAGAGATCTCAATACTTGGGCGCTTTTCTACCAAATTGGGAGTAGGGGGAAAAAAAAAAAAAAGCACGGGGAGGGGGCAAAAACTTCGGTGAGGGTCAAGGGAAACCCAAAAGTCCCAAGGAAAACATCATCGTGTATCGGCTCCTGCCGAAAGGCGCTTTCAGAAAAGGGTCAAAAGGAGCTTGGTGACAAGGGGACAACAGCCGAACGACAGAAAAACAGGGGTTCCATGGGTAGGGGTCCGCCACCGAAGCGAGTGCTCTTAAGGTCTACGGCTCAAGTGTCAGGGTAGCGGAATGCCAAAGCAGGGGTGTCGGGGGGGGGCATCCATCACACAAGTCTGCGATCATTGAAGCAAAGCGGAGGGCAGTCAGTGGGAGTCCCGGTCAAGGCAGGGGGTAGGGAGGGGGTGTTGAAATGTGGGAAGGGAAAAAAATTGATAGGGAAGGTCGCGAGACACAAATGGCAGTTGGACGTGAAAGTAACGACTACCGGCCCAAAAAAGCAGGCACGTGCCAAAGAGGCAGAGTGAAGGAAGGTGGTCGATCAACATTTGACGGACGGCTTTTGGGAAAAAAAGATCATTCTCAAAGAACTCTACCAGGCAAAAAAAAATGAAAAAAACGAGAAGGTCAAGAATTCTACTGTGCCTGCCGCTGACTGCTGAGGGTAAAAAAGTAGTTAATCATGGGGTTGTGAAGAGTCAGGGGGGGGGTGCAACTTATACCTTATTTGTGAATTTGTAATGCGATTTATTTCAGGGGGGTGACCAACTAAAACTGAGACGTGCGACTAAAGGTGCTAGCAAAAACATTCAAAAGTGAGTCTCTGCTGAAGACACATTAGGAGTGGCTGGCAGAGCGGGATTCTTTGATTCTTGCAACGTTGTGTTCAAAAGGACCATCATGGGTGTACGTACTTTTGGTATTAGACCACTTCTGATTCCAGAAATCAATTAGCGTAGCAAAATAAAGGTCCGGGCGTGAAACTCGGGGTATATTCTTTCACATGCATGGGGTTGGCCAAAGTTTACACATCGGTATACCTCAGATTAAGTGTCCCGGGGCCAGACACCCTCACGGACTTGTCATGGTGAAAAGTTTACAAGGCGTCGACCAGGAGGACACTCGATGCACACTTCATGTCATTTGGGGAGTAAGGGGGGGGGGGGGGGGGGGGAGGAAACCTAGTCAAAGAAAACGATGTCGCTGAGGTAAAAGTATGTAGCTCCTTGCGGGAGGAAAACAAAGGCAATGACAAAAAGGGGGATACAAACCATACACATTCGGAGAGGGCGGTCTGGTTGTAGGCGGGGGATCGTCACCGGCAAACAATAAAAGAGGGGGGCACTCGGCTTTTTACGGAGCACGGTTAATCCATTCAGAAAAAGTACTTCGGCGATCTAGCACGGCCCAACAGATGACAGGGAGGGGGGTTTGGCAAGGCAACAACAAAGCCTATTTTATATTGACACGCGCCCTCAAAAGGTCATGGGGAGAGCGTAGTGACAAGAGTCCTTCTCATTTAAACGATCGTTGACCAGTCTTAAACCTACAATATATGAAAATCGCTGCGGACCTTCATGTACTCTTTATCTAAGTCACTCGGCCGATGGCGGCACGGGATACACTCAAGAGGTAGGCAAAATACAGATGTATGCCACATGTAGGGTACCGCGCAGGTCCTTGGGGATGCCGTAGGCGCTGCACGGTCATGAGGCTGCAAAGCCGAAGGAAAGGAAAAAAAGGGGCAGGTTAACGAATTTCCGGTGGACTAGATCGTATCAAAAACCACACACATATGAAGGGTAAGCCTCCCAATAGAGCACAGGACAATAGCCGCCAGAAAGTCGGGGAAAAAACAGACAGCAAATGACCAGGAAAAAATCTTTAAAAGGAAGAAAGGCCAACACGTATCCAGTGTTTACCTGTGGCGTAGTAACGTAATACAGACGGCAGTGCCGGCGGCTAGAGTGGCGGGGAACATTCCATAGTTCAGGCAACATTGGTCTAGGGAAAAAAAAAACCGCGGCGTAATATAGGGAGTGTAAACCCACGCGAAAGGGGAGGGGGGAAGGGATTCGGGTCCAACAGGGGGACGCTCCGAATGACAAAAAAGAAGAGGGATGCGGCGCAGTTGTGCATTAGAGGACGAGGCACCGCGGGGTGGGGGTCACGCACGGATTTCGTCGCGGATGGGGGAAAGCCTGTGGGGCAGGACCAATGCTGGCACTCACACAGCTACACAACAACAACAACCCCTTCCCTCATTGTACAGAAGATAGATAACATCCAATGAGACCGCATTGTCTTTTCCCGACACATGAGAAAAAAGGGACGGAAGGTCACAACAATGATCGGCTATCAGACAACGGGGAGCGTTACATGGAATGGAAATGGCGAGCGGAACGGCGAAACGTCGATACAGAAAAACAGGCATTCATTTTATTAAAAAAATGGCTCTAGTCCCACAGCGGAACTTCACGACAGAGTTGGGGAGACAGACGAATGGGTTGCCAGAAAAAAGGAGGAAAAAGGAAAAAAGCGGTCTAGATCACAATTTCCTGCAATCGGTCCCTGAAAAATGACGGGAAAAAGTAGTGGAAAAGTCAGACTACGGAGAGGACAGGTCCTTATTGAATAAGTACGGGTCATGTGCTCGTTGAACAAAATCAGAATTATGCGACAGCTTGCGCGGGGGAGAACTTAACTAGGGTATATAACGACGGAAAAACATTAAATTTAACAAAACATGGGAAAAAAAAACCAGCTGATTGTACTAGCCGGCTTGCGTGCAATGATAAAAATCTGCAAGCGCACCACATTTAACGCAGAAGTGATGAAAGGTAGCAGGGTTCAGTGGACACAAGGGGGTGTCGCGTCGTGCGATGTTTAACAAGAACACACGAAAAAATATAGGGGTCTACGCTTCAAGCTTACTAGGTGCATCTAAAGATGGTTTCTTTTTAAATTCGGGTCTGACCGTCGATTTTGGGGGGGGAGGGATATGCTGTCCATCTATGTGGCGCAGATCTAAGGTGCATTTATTTTATCGGATAAATTCGTTGGATATCCCTATGAATGTTTGATTAGAGGCTGACGTCCTTAGGTTATGGCGAGGTGCATCCAGGGTATGGGTGGAAAAAGACTTAAAAACCTTCAACTTGTTTGGTACAGGTTTTACATATTCTAAGGAAATGTTCTACGGTATGATACAAAGACGCTTTTTTGAACTCTCAAAAAAAAACCTCCCTTATAGTCTTGGCTGGCTCAACACTAAAAAAAAACAAGAGGAGGGGGAGGGGGGAATAAGAAAAAGAGAAATTTGCGGCGACTGGGAGGTGTACTTAGCCAAAAAAAAAAAAATCTAAAACGAAAAGTTAGCTAAACAAACGGTAGCCATGACGGCTACGGGAAAAAAGGAGGGGAGCTGAAAGATCTCAAAATTGTATACGATTGCGGCGTTTCTTCACAGAGGGGGATACGCTGCCAGCATTAAAAAAGAAAAGACTAGGGGCGCAGGGAAGAGACAAAAAACAGCAAGTGGTAGAAAGGAAAGGGGGGGGGCGCAAATTCAAATTGGGGATGGATGTGTTGGGTGAAAGCGGGTTCGGCGCAAAATAGAATTTGCCTTAGCAGATAGGTCGGAAAAGATAGGGAAGTCCTGGGGCTACCTTCGTACGGAGGCCAGTAATGCTACACCATATATCAATACGGGGTTGCCATGTCTTATTAAGGTTAGCTGTGAAAGTCCCATGCTTACGTGTTGAAATGAAAAAAAACGGTACACGGGGGGATGGGGACAAACAAGCGGGGGACCGGGGGGAGGGGGGTAAACTTAGAAATTTAAGTTTCTCGGAGTGCCAGTCGAAAGGGAAAGCGTTCGGCTCGGGCCAAACTTGCAGGGGGGGAGGGAAAATCAGTGTGGTATCCAGCCCTGTCAGAAGGGGCAGGAATGGCTATCTTTGAAAAAAAAGGGGAGACTCTAAATGTAACACGATCTATACAATTGAACTGGGAATAATCGGATGGGAAGGTAGCAGGGGAATGAATCAGCAAAACCAAACCGCGGGAGTTAAAAACTGACTAGGAAAAGATGGCGACGTGCTGCAGTGGTGGCGGGGGTGCGGGCTCCAAAAATTGGATCATAAAAGGGGGGTTAAATCCTGCAAATGAACTGACGTCTACTAACAAAAGGAAAAATACTAGTCTGCAACTACAAAATGGGGACGTCTCTAACATGATAATGAGCTATTCCGTTGGGGGGGCAAATGACTTGCTCTCTGAAAAAGAGGGGGAGGGGACCGGGGGGGGTGGGCAGAAAAAAAGTAGGGGGGGGGGCTGGGCTATCACTTAGGACTCAGGGGTATTCGGCGCAGATTTAATAAGACAATAAGGGGTATGTTAAGGGGGACCGGGGGGGGGGAAAAGAGAACTCTACATCATCTACTTGACTCTGGGGTTCAGTTCTAGGTGTCGGGAACCCCATCTTCAACAATTCGGTAATGGGGCCAACCCCCCGGACGTCCGTCAGGAGTACGGAGGGACTACGCGTTATTGGGTTAAGGTTTTTACTTTATGGGTCAAAGAAAAAAAATCTTTTTATGACTGACAATCCTAGCTGGAGATATGAGCCTGAGGGGGGGCGCAGACTTGGGGTGGGGGGAATTATTAAACGGGGAACGTCGAGGGGGTGGAAGTAGGCTTACATTGTCCTTGCTGCACTAATCGCACCCAGAAGGGCGACGATGAACTGCGTCGAGGATCTTCAAAACTATAGCGGTTGAAGGGGAAAAAAAAAAAAAGACAGGTGTGAGATGAAAAAAGGGAGGGAAAATCTAGGCATGATCCCTGGCCTTGGAACAGAAAAAAGGTTGGGTGGGACACATTGTCATAGATGGCAAAAAATAATAGACAAAAGAAAAAAAAATATAAGGGGGGGGGGGGGGGAGATATTGGCATGATAAAAAAAAAAAAAAACAGCTGCTGGCGTTTTTGAGACGCGCTTTAAAACGGGGGCTAAAAAATCCGCCCGCAGCGGTCGGGGGACAGGGGGCCCGCACATTGAGCGCCCACCTGTCGGGGGTAAGTGAAAAACAAAAGTCACAGCTTCCAAAGCTAAAGGCGTGGGCGGGGGGGGACCGGTTAAGGTCTTGGGATCGTGGAAAAAGGAACAGGATACGGGGGGGAGAGGGGTAGGTCCCCCATCTGGCCAGGTCAGGAAACGAGGGTCGAATCCGTGATGCAGGAAATCCGGGGAAAAAAAGGACGACCGGCTGGCGACCAAAAGGCACGGCGGGATTCTAGAAATATAGGCGCGAGATGAAAAACCCACAAAAAAAGCAAAAAACGTCTTGGAATGACTGCGCAGGAAGGGCCCTGGGGGGGGACGGCAAGCCGTCTTCGGGAACGGGTTCAGGTCCGCGGATGTCACAAAAGTACAGCAGGACGTCTGGTAGCTGGGGGGCGCAATACAGCGTGGGAAAAAAAAAAAAGGGTGAATATGAAGGAACGAAAAAAAAAAAAGTCACTGACAAACGAACAGAAAAGAGAGCCCCATTTCACCATACAAAACAGAATATCCGCTTGAACAAACATAGCATCGAAAACCAGGTTGCAGGAAACACGAGGACAGGAAGGTAAACACACGGGTATGTTCACTAGATGGGTAAAACAGCATCGCTCGACGGATCAAAAAAAAGCAGGAAACGAGGGGGGTGCAATTTAAAAGGGTAGGCCATTTACTAATGGTGGTCATGACTAACAGTATTTCCAAAAGTGGCATGGGTAAGAAGGATGATAAAGAGACGTAAACAAGATGTGCATCCGTACGAATAGCAGTCGGGGTGTTCACAAACTTGGGGGGGTTGGGGGAAGATGGTCTGGGCACCTGCGAAAGGTCCGGCATGAAACAAAAAGAGGGAGTTCCGACAAACGTAGAAAAAAAGAGGTGGTTTGCAAAAACTCGGAGGGACTAAAAAAAAGTGGGATTAATGGAGACCAAGGGGGAGTCGGTAAAACTTGGTGCTTTATGCTAGGGGCCAGGTGTCTTCACCGGAGGGGGGGTTAGTTTTCCCAGTGGTCGAAGGTTCAGGGTGAGCGGCAAGGACAGGACGGGAACCAAAAGGGGGGGGGGTGCAACGTCTATCAGGGGGGGGGGGGGGGAAGTCCATTAGGGTAATCAGACCTATGGCGGGTATACGACAGAGCGTTGCAAAACAAAGACTAAACGAGATCACTGAAAAAAAAAGAGGGGAGAGCACCTATTGAAGGATTGACACTTGAAAGAGAGCATGTTGAAAAAACCTTTCAAAGGGAAAAAAAAGTTCGAGGGCGTATAGTCGGCACTGTCACTAAGTGGGAGAACGGGAAAAAATGCGCCTGTTGGGGGAACGGGGGTCATTAAAAAGAAAGCAAAAAAGCGTTCACGGGGTAAAAAAAAAGGGGGGACAATGGACAGACACAACCAGACTGATTCGCAGCGCAAGCTAGTTAAAAACATAGTTCACATCAAAAAAAAAAAAAAAAAGATAAAAAAAACAAACACCAAAAAACGAGTGGGCTCAGAAGCTGCACCTCACGCTTTTTACATCTCAAAAAAAAGTGTGAGCTTCCTTCTAATCGCTTCGTCCCTCCGCTATATTTAAACTGAATACTTTGAGTGTGTAAGAGGGATCGCCCAAATGGGACCTTTAAAGGCCCAGTCGCCACGCTAAAATCCCCACGTGAGATGGCAACGGCCCACAGAAAAAAGAAAAAAAAACGTAAACGACAGAAAATGGAACTGAAAAAAAATGTGACAAAAGGACCTTCAAAAACATGCATGGATCCTAAGAAAGGGGTCGTCGGGGGTGGGTCCTGAATGGAAAAATGCACTGAAGGGGTTCAAAACAGGGAAAAGCAGATCCAAAAAACAGAAAAAAA
>Ga0179593_1299510_pt1 | contig 25403 bp, 32 predicted proteins | sample CZODoug2_1_08_16_FD_185931 | JGI IMG/M metagenome (GOLD analysis project Ga0179593, IMG submission 185931) | Vadose zone soil fungal communities from Angelo Coast Range Reserve, California, USA - CZODoug2_1_08_16fungal (PacBio error correction) | ecosystem: Environmental > Terrestrial > Soil >...
GCATAATAAGATGATGACATGGTACCCAGAATGTTCGGGCTTCAACTTAGGGGAGGGGCGCATAACGGCTGAGAATTTTGCCTGCAGCTTGGAAAGGAGAGCGCGAACAGCCGAGGATGGAAGGGAGATTTCCGCAAATGAACGAATGCTATTCGGGGTCTGGGCAGAAGACTATTAAGTTCTTTTTAGCCAGTGACGACTTTCGAGAATGGGGCAGAAGAAATGAATGGGAAGAGTGGGGACGAGATGCGGAGGGTCTGTCTTGGTCAAGACTAAGGGGGCACTGCTGCGAGGGAGGGGGGGGTCTGTGGCGTCGCTGGAGGAAGGAGTGCTTGTGGAGAACTACGATTGTGCGCGTTCAAACTGAACGAGGGGTAAAGACATCTGAAACGGACGAGTGGGAAGGAGTTCACGAGATATCAGAAGCAAAGCGCAACGATTGGACTCCAATTTTCCGCCAGAGGGAAAAGAAGGGGGCAGGTCTTGCTGTAGCTGGGTCTGCGCTGGTCATTCTTAACAGAAGCGTCTGGTTGCGCCGTTTTTAAAAATGGGGTAACGGATTCGAATGAAGAGAGGAGGCTCTCGACGGACGCCGCTTATCATTCGAAGGAAAGGGGGGAGGGATTCTGTCAAACGTGACGAGAAAAAGGTGCCGTGGCGCATACCGATGAGAAAAAAAAGGGGTTCCGGGTCGGAATTGGGCTGGGGGGGAACGATGAGCTACTTCTGAACTCAGAAAGAGCCCGCAAGGGGGGGGGGGAAAAAAAAGAAGAACGTATTACTCCGAAAGAGGGACGTGTGTCAGGTCAACAAGGGGAGGAAGAAAAAGCGCTGCGGGGATGTTCGACGAAGAAATTGACTAAGGAAACGCGGGGGTAAAGGGAGGGAGGTTAATTGAGTACCCATGGGGGGACGAAGGAAAAAAGAGCTGACAGCCGCTTGCGTGCCGGAGGAAGAGCCTAAACACAGAGTGCAAAAAAAAAGAAGCCTGCAAGGAAACTTGGTTCGGGGGAAAGGAGGAAAGGGGGAGTCTAAGAGAACTAGAGAAAATCATTGAAAAGAAGTCAGACGCTAAAGTGGAGAAAAGGATTATTTGAAGGAGATGATGGTACTATATCAATCTCACCACGGGAGGGAAGGGAGGGTAAAAATGGGGGCAGAGCTCTAGAAAAATAACGCAAAAACACACCCACAAAAAAAAATAACATTGGGATTTCGTCTGCGCGGAGGGAAGGGCTGTCCGATTGCTGCTTTTCGCGGGGGGGGGAAAGGTGATCAGATTGGAGCTCAAGTTTTCGACCTCTCCGCAGGACTAGGTGGGGAAAAGGGGCCGGCGGCTCTCGCAGAAGAATGGCTACTTTAAGCCTCGAAGAAAAAGAAGGGGCAAGTGGTTTATTGAGGGATGGGAGGTACGCCTGGAGGGCGCGTTGTCAACAATCGCAGATCCCGGAGGGGGGTGTTGCAAAGGAAGGAGTCCGGTGGAAATGTTTAAGAGAAAGAGAAAAACCGCGGTACCGAGGCGATGCAGGATTCTCGGCATGTTGCAGAATAAGGGTGAAAAAGGAGGAAGCCTTATGTCAAGAGGAGGGGGGGATTGAATGTGGCGTGAAAAAATATAATCTCATAGGACGTCGAGCTCTGCGCTAGGGAAGTTTTGGGGGGACCGGCCTCAGAAAGGGGGGGGGGATGCATTATTTGCGACAGTTGATTCACGCCTTGCCTGGTTTGGTTGGGTGGGGTGGGGGGGGTTGTGAGGGGCAGTTTTCTAAAAAATTAAAAAGTACGAGAAGAATGGAAGAAGAGAAGAGAAAAAAAAGTAAGACGACTCGGGAAAAGAGGGGGATGAAAGAAAAAAAGGCGGCGAAGAGAGCAAGGGTGCGAGATTGATTTGGTTTGGGGTGCGGTGAGTGGACTTGCTCCTGGCGCTTGGCTTTTCCTGAGAGAGGGAAAAGGGGATACGTTTCGGAGACCTGCAATTGAGGGGGAACGGAAAACTTCGGAGGTGGGTGAAAGCCCGCACGGTGAATAATCGTTGGGGTTGGAGGGAAAGACTCGGAGGGGGGGGCGGGTCTAACCTACGAGAAGGGAACATTTTGCAGGAGGAAATCAGCTCACGCCGGCAGTTGTACGGGGGGGCTTGTGGTGAAGAAACTAGAACTAGGTCCACGGAGGCAGGGGGAGTAAAGTGAAAATGGGGGGAAAGGACCGGGGTGTGAAATCCCTTTAAGTGGAACACCATGGAACGATTCTTGGAAATTAAAGTGTGTAACCTTACGCGACAGGAAGATGGAGGAAAAAATCATTGGCACTTGAGGGGGGGAAGATGAAGGCAATTTGCTATGGCCCGCCTGAAAATAGGAAAATTCATGATTGAAGATAAACTTTCGGTGAAGCAGGTCAAACGGGGGGGGTCCGTCTCATAATTTCGATTGGGAAAGGGTGAGGCCCTTACCTTGAATCAGCCGTAAAAAAAACTTGGAGGTAAAAGGGGGAGAGGCCCGGAGGGGGGAAAGGAGATGCCCATAGCTGACAGTTGATGAACGAAGCACAGAAGGTAGTTTGAAGTATTGAATAAAAGGATTTAGAAGGAAAAACGAAACCGTTGGGGGCTTGGGCGCGAGAGAAGAAGTCATTCCATTATCTAGAGCCGAAGAAAAGGAGAAGAACAATCCCGATAGAGCCACTCCAAAAACAAAAGACGAGGAAAGAGCGATCGGGAGATGAAGTGATCCTTCTTACAAAAGCTGGAAGGGACAGAAAGGAAGAGGAGAACAAGAACCGACAAAAACTGGGAAACGAAGAAAGAGGCAAAGGAGAAGCGGACAAGCCCCCTTGTTAAAAAGGAGGGACAGCAATGGTAAGCATATGAGCATAAGCGTGTTCGAAGGGGAGCCCCTTCCTCTCCATGGGGGAAGAGGGGAAGATTTGACTGGCGTAACAGGTAAAGAAGCAAGCCTCCAACCAGGAACGGCTTTGCCGGAGCAAACCAAGGAAGCAGAATTAGAAGAGGAAAGACACTGCATTCCAGAGAAATGGGAAGTGTCGACGCAAGTGCCAAAAGAGGATTGAACTAGGCAGGTCCGCTGGGGAAAAGGGGGTTACTGAAATAATTTCCAAGAAAGGGCGGGGTGGCAACGGGCCATACGGTGGGAACAACCTGACTTCGGGAAAGAAAAAAAAGGGGTGGCAGTAAACTACGAGTGAAAGACCGGGGGTGGGAAAGAATCTTTAAAACTTCACCAGGAGAAAAATGGGAGACATTTTGGCGGTAAATGATTACGCTAACAGAAAAAATGAAGTCGAAGTAACGGTCGCCAGCCTCGAAGAGGAGGAGAAAAGACACCACCGATTCTAATGGATCACCAAACTAAGAGGGGCCAGCTTTGCCGAAGAACAAGCAAGGAAGAAAGACCAAGGAAGCCAAGCCGCACGCACGCACAGTCAAGAAAAAAAAAAACTAAATCCGCGAGTCCCGCCCAAGTGGGGAAGAAAAAGAGGAGAAAGATTCTCTCGGGCGGCCGTCGCGAGGAAGAAAAGGGGGCTTAGGAAACCGCCATTCTTCTCGTCTCAAGGGGTGGGAAAGAAAGTGGGGTCAGCACTGCAAAGGCAGGCGAAGGGTCAAAGGGAAAAGCGGGTCCAAAAATGGAGAGAGGAAAACAGGAAAAGAGCGAGGCTATCCTAGACGGATGAGGAAGTCAGATATCTTTTTCTAAAAGGAAAAGGAGGCAACTGGCGTCCCGGGAAGAGAAGGAAGAGCGTCTACCTAAAGAGAGAACAGCGAATCAGCGGTCGCGGAGGGGGGAAGAAGAAATACACACCAAAAAGAAGGACAATTTGCACCACCTGAACGATCTCTTAAGGGGGGAACACCAGGAAAAATGGGAGATAAGAGCAAGCGACATGGAACAATGAGGGAGACCGGGGGAGGGTGATACTGAAGGAAAAAGCCGCACCAAAAAAAAGATTGAGGACTATAGACTCCAAACGGCCACAATCACAAAATCCAATTCAAGAGGAAAGAAGTTACAAAAGGCCGCTCCACATCGAAAAAGGAAACCGCCGACATTGGAGGCACCGAAGTCACTAAATCCAAAGACCAAGAGGACAAATCGTAGAGCAAAGTCCCATGGGAATGGGGGTTGGGGGGGGTGGTTGTGGGGGGGTGGCGGTGCCGTATAACAAGATGGGGGAAAAGATTATAGAGGGGGGAGCAGTCCTGAAAAGAAATAGGATTGCGTAGCGTTAAGAAAGGTGGAAGTTATGGCAAAATCAAGCGGAGAAGGTCGCACAACTCCGGACAATGATAGACTTTCGTGGCATCGTTTTGGGGAAGGCTTGAAAAAAGTATTAGTTAATATCGAGAGGTCACTTAAGAAAATAAATAAAAAATAACGGGAACCTTAAAGGATACGAAATGGCAAAACACCGGAGAAGGAAAGGCGTCAACGGCTCGTCCGCGACGCAGAAAAAACAAGACTATGGGTAAAGGAAAAATCGCGCTTCAACGGTAAAAAAGAAAAAAAAAAAAAACTTTGCAGAACTTTTTAGGCCAGAAAGCCGGACGGGGAGCCTCAAATCCCGGCATCGTGCAGAAAAAATGAAAAAAAGCTCACCTCTCCACTCTCAGAGGAGGCACTAAGACGGACACCGGGAAAAGTGAATAAAGGGGGTAGCGGGGGAGAAGAGGGAAAAAGAGGACGATCTCCTTACTGTAGGAAACGGAGGAAAAAAGAAGAGAGGCTGCCCGAGTAATCGCATAAGTAAAGAAAACGGACCTAGAAAAAATCGGTCAAGAAAGACTAGAGTGTTAGGAATCGGGGAGGGAGAGGACGGATATCAAAGGCTCTCAGTAAGGGGAGAGGGGAAAAAATTAAAAAAGCCCATGAATCGCAATCAAGGGGAACTAGTTCGAAACAATCTCCGGGGGGAAGCAAAAAAAAAATACACGATCGCCAGCACTTCAATGGATCGTAGGAAAGTAAGACTCCGACTCTCCCACTCGATCAGAAGAAAGAGGATGTCGTAAAACGTCGCAAAAATTAAAAAAAAGCGAATATGACTTCCTCTACCAGGCAAAAAAAGAACTTCTCATCGGGGGGAAACTCTCCGGAAAGGGCAGGAAGGAAGTCCGCTGGGGGCATCTTAAGGCAAGAGAAGAGGACTCGCCGCAGCACAAGAAGATAGTGGGGTTAAGTGAAGACTCGCCTCCTAACAAAAAAAAGGAGGAAAGAGTAGGGCAGAGGATTCACGCAAAAAGAGAGGGGGAGGCTGCTTGATTTGCTATTCGCAGACTTCTGAGGGGGAAGGAATTCTCCAAAGATCGAACATCTAGCAGGGGAAGGAGATTACCAAACGCGACAATTCCTATTCTTTCAGGGAAGGGAGAGTCGAATAGGGACTACTACTGTTGGGAGAGAAGGTATTCACCAGAACCTATGTAATGCGAGGGGGGGGGGGAGAAGAGGTTTTACGTCCTGCTGGACGACGAAGATTTCACGTGCTTTTAGTTTGAGGGGCGTGGGAAGACGGGAATTTCGTTCTGTAAGGGGAGAAAACGGTGCTAGACACTTGAATGAGGGGGGGGGAGAACTAGAAAATGACAGTTAAAAGGGGGGGTGGAAAGTCGATATCACGGGAAGCCATCCATTCCTGCAACAACTGTCGGTCGGAAAGAGTCATGAAAGGGAAGGTGCTGTTTGGATCTGAGAGGGTGACCTGGGAATCGGGGGTGGGGGAAAAAGGGAAGGGGAGTTTGGAAAATGATGCTCTTGTTAGAGGGGAAAAATACTCGGAAGCTGAAAGCGCTTAGCAAGTGAATGGAGGAAAGGGGGAATGGGACTTCAAAAGTGGACGAAGACGACGGGAGTGGGAGGAAAATAATGGAGAGGGGGAGGGAGAAATTTGGTCTTTGGACGGATACACAGGGGGGGGGCGTCTACTTCCTATTATCCACCAAAGAAGGTACAAAGAGAGAAATTATTGAAAAGAGGGTGTCGGATTCGTGTAATCCTTTATTAAAGAAGACGTATTGTGTTCGCGGGAGGAAAGGCACCAAAACACGGAAAAAAAAAAAAAAAAAGCCGAAAAAATAAATAAAACAGTGGCGGAGGGGGGACTTAAATGTAAGTTACGTAAAATGTTTGCTAGTCGAAATTCTTCCCTCAGGGCAAGACCGCCGCCCGGGAAATCAAAGTCAAACAAGATTTTCCAAAAGGCCGCAGATGGTTGTCTAAGATAGGGTCAAAAAGGTGAAGGAAGATCCACATACTAATCCAAAGTAAAGAGAAATCGGAAAGATTGGACAGGGGCAACGAGGTGATTTTACAGCAGAGGAACCGAAGGTGCTGGAAGTTGCGGAAGAGCAGGGGGGAAGGAGTTTGGTTTCATAGAAAAAATCTGAAGGAAGTGAAGGGATAGGGCGGGGAAGGTTGACGTGGCATTTGTGGGGTTATCTGTGTTCGGGGACACCTCGAGGGAAAAGGGTATTATGTGGCCTGGTCATGAGAAGAATAGAAGGGCAGGTGCGTCCTATACGCGATCAGTCAATTATCAGGTGTTGATGTACGTGTGCGCGGGGAAAAGAAGGGCGAAAGTGAATAGAGTGCAGTTTCCATCAGGAAAAAAGAAACACGGTGGGTATCTTCCAGGGATGCCCAGGCGGGGCGACCGGGGAGGAAGACGGGTAAAAAGTGTGGAAAAGTTGAAGATACATTGCCTTCTATCCAAGGGGAATCGTTCAGAAGAAAAACAGGAGTGAGGTTGCTTAGAAAGCTCGATAACACGTATGCTAGGAATAAGAAGGGTCGGGGGAAAAAACATGGGAAGAGAACATTGGGGTCAAAGTGTGTTTAATGGGAATTCAAGAAAAATTCTTGTTCGCCTTCGGACATCTACTAAAGTTGGCGGCAGCAGGGGGGAAAGGAAGGGAGTGAAAAGAGACTCGGTAACCTAATAGGGAGAAAGGGAAAGGCAAGGCAAAATTTTGTGGGGACAGAAAGCGTGTCGGGGTCTTTCTTGTTCGAAAGCTTTTTGAACTTTGATCTCGAATGAAACGCGCTCAGGGAGAAAAGTCTGAGTCATCAAAGCTGGGAAAGGGGGGGTCGCGCAATGATAACGGTGAGGAAATAGGGGAAAAGACACGAATTTCTCCAGACGGGGTCATTGTGCGCGGCTCCGCATGACTCAAACTGACCTCATGGAGGAAGGACTGACGCGGCAGTAAAAGGAGAGTTCGTATCCAGGGGGAAAACGGCCGCATTGGAAATAAAAAACAAAAGGGAAGCTCACCAGTCCAGAGGACGAAAGTTATTCAAAAGAAAAAAATGAACAGAATGCCATCAAAAACTCCTCTATGGGGCAAAACTGCGGGCAATGACTTCACATTTGAAAAAATGCACGCCGGGAGTATTGCGTTTAGTAAATCTGGAGAGCCATGTGAGGAAGGGGTATGTTTAAACAAGGGACTATTAGTTTGGGAGTTGGAAGTACCCCGAAGGATTCTCATTCTTAACAATGAGGGACAAAAGACAGTCCGTCGAGAGCGGAGGGGAGAAAGAGATGCCTAGACGACAAAAAAGGGTTGTCAGGATGAGGTGCAGAGGGGGGGGCGCCATGTCGTCTTTAACGGGGACCGCCTAAGACTAAGAAGAGAAAATAAATGGAGCACTAAGTGATGAAATAAAACAAAGGATGAGTTGGATAAGAGAGATACGGAGATGAAGTGAGCCGTTCGGGCTATCATAATTGGGGATGGGAGTGAGCGTAGCTCCACCAGAACTTAACAAAGGGGGGGAGGGACTCATCAACTGATATCTTAAAATAACTAGAATGTGCAAAACGGGAGTTCAAGGTCGAGAGGAAACGAAGGTTGGACGCGAAATGGACAAAACACAAGTGTTTTAGCAACCATCAATTTATGCAGGAAAAGGGGAAAGAGAATCGCGAGGAAAACTCAGTTAAACGGGAGAAAATGGTCGGAGAAAATTGAATCTATTACCGAAAATGACTCAGGGGCCAAAAAATGGTGAAGGGGAGGAATGCCCGCAAGTCCAAACCGATTCGGGTCAAGAGAGGCAGTGAAAGAAGGGGTTATGAAATAAACCGCACTCGGGGCCGGGGAGATGGCCAACGTAATTGACCCAAGGGGGCGGGACGCGGATCCCCAATTTTTCTGGATACGACAGCAAACAGTGTCAATGCGGGGAAAAAAAAAAGCACCCGGCCCGCAGGAAGGAATGACAAAAAAGGAAAAAAATTCAGAAAATTCGGAAAAGGAAGAGGGGAGAAAAAAAAAGATTACAAGGGAACTCTCACCAAAGAATCAGAAGGCCCCGACATTGGTACCGGAGTAATGAACGATCGGGAAAATATCCAAGGGGGAAAAGCCAATCAGCGCACGTCCAAGAAAAAAACAAAAACAGAAAAAGAAAAGGGAGACAGGTCCGAAAAAGGGGAGAGAGTCGCCACGGGTTAGGCAAGTCTCTTCACTCAAAAAGGGAAATGCCAGGACAGGAGGAGGAGGAAAAGGTTTTCAAAGAAGTTAAAAAAAGACAATTGAGAAACAGGCCCAATAACTTGGAGCAAAATGTAATAGGCAGGGTTGAAAAAAAAAGAGCTGCGAGCAAATCTTAAATAAGGGATTGTGTTAAACCCCAAATTACACGCGAAGGGGAATCCCTATCAGAGGGGGAATCTTCTTCTGCAACGTCAAAAGGAATGAAGAAGGACGACGTCGCGCGGAAGCATAGGAACACAGAAAAAGGACATGATAAATGCACATGCGTAGGGGAAGCACGCCGCCCGACTTTGCGCCAGAGAGCGATCACCCACTTCGGCTAATTCTTTGAATCTGAGAGGGAGAAGGGAAAAACCGGAGATCGAGAGCCAAAGACATCATCAAATCACTCGCGGAGAATGGACGACGGTCCAAGCCAAATAGCCAAAAACGTCCAGAAGGAAAGAAGGGGGGAAAAGAATTTGAAACAAAAAAGGACCAGAGCAAAATGCGAGACACTGACGGAGCCCGTCAAAAACCGGGAAATCCAAGGTGAAGTGATAATCGACTCGGAAGAAACTGGGAAGGGAATCATGCTTTCCGGGAGGGGAAAGTGTGCAGGTTCCTCGTCTAAGTGGCACCCAAAGCAACGCCTCGAAAAAGAGGCGCCTACGTGTCAAGGACATTTTGGCCGGTTAGTTAAGGAGGGAGGACGCGAAGCGAAGTTCCAAGCTTTAGAGAACCCATGGGGAATTTCCCGGAAAAGAAACATTCCCCAAAGTCTCCAGGGAAAAAAGTCTGAAAAATGGGAACAAACGACAAAGGAACCGAAATCTCATTGGAGAAAAAGAGTCTTCAACACGACACCGTTGAAAAAGAAAGTGACACGGGAATAGTGGCGAATCTACGAGGACAAATCCTGTCGAGAATACAGTTCCACTGCCAATTCACCAAAGCGAGCTCATCGTGACGCGCAAAGAAAAGACGGAGGGGGAAGGGGAGACGAAAAACTAAAAGTACGAAGTTATAAAAAAGGAAACGAGTGTTGCTACCTCTCCTTAATCTGACATATAAAAAGCTGCTCAAACAAGGACCAAGGAATATTTCGCCGGGAAAGAGGGGATACAAGATAAAAGAACGATACCGGCAGTAAAAGAAGAGGCTAATAAGATCTTTGCAGGGAAGAGGGGGCAGCGAGGAGACGGCACCTGAGAACTAGGTAGGGGTTTCGATGAGATACCCAGCCATGGAAAGGAAACTTAACAAATCAAGAAAGAAGAAACTCGAGCACGAAAAAGGAGTAACGTCAAATGCATAGAAGAAAGGGGGAAGCAGAACCTCAACCGGCATCTCTCCACTCACTCTGAAATCGGGTCGACTCGCAATGGCGGATGCTGATAGAAAAAGACTTCCTAGACATCTGAAAAAAGCCTCGCAGGAGTAAGCGGCATCTCGCAAAGGGGAAGCAGAAAAATACTTAATGGCAAAAACTTCCAGGCAATCTCAAAGCTAGGAGAACTAAAAAAAAAGCCGAATAAGGTGTGACTTTAATCACTGTCAGGGGGGAAGATCAACCCCCGGGAAGTAGGGGAAAAAGGAGAGGGGGAAGTTATTCACACAAAAGAGGGTACAGGCTGCGGCGGGGCGTCATAAAGATTTGCCCTGAGGTCTGGGTCAAATTAATATCGAAGAACGATGCCTTTGGCGAAATGTCCAAGATGGACGAAGGATCGGTCATGGGGGGGGAAGAGGGACGGAGTAGCCTGAAGGAGCAGTGCGACGAAGTAGGCGCGAGAGAGAGGACTGGAAGGGTCACTTTCTTTAAGTTGAAGAGGTCGTGGGCGTGCAGGAGGGGGCGCGGCCGGGCTTGGCTACGTGTGCGGCGTTGAAGATGAAAGGGAGGGGGGAAGCATCGAAGAATTGATTGTGGGGGGTCGATATCAACGGAACACGCACAAGCCTAAAAGAACTCGCCGAGAGACATGAATGGGCTCTTGCTGGATGCTGGGGGAGAGAGAGGGGGACCGCGGGTCAGCCCAGGTCGGCGGGGAGCCGTGAGGTAACTAAAGGAAGAAGGCTGGGCGTAAAAAAAGGAAGAACTATAAAAACTTATGACCGAGACTTTGAGTGACGGCCCGGAAAGGAATACGAATTTCAGGGTGAGAAGGGAAGGGTAACTGAGAAGTGGTCTTTTGTAACGAAAGGGCGGACTCCGTCCGGACCGCCGACACGCGCCCCGGAAACCCATTAAAAAAAACGCGTGTCAAACGGGTGAGCCGAATGGAAGAGGAGGGGGGGAGAAGGGAAGCGGGAAGTTCTGTTAGGAGGGGGAAGAAGACGTTGAAGCGTGAATCAAGGTCAAAAACTGGAGGACAACAAATGGGGGCGATTAATAGGACGAGGAAGGGAGACAGAGTAAGTCAAAAAAATTCTGGGCCACGAAAGGCTCATTGGTTTTCACGTGAGAGTGGGGGGGGAGGAATTTCTAAACTATTCAGTGAGTCACATCACTTTTAGAAGAACGGAAAGAGAACTATCAAGATTTCTGCATAGGCGGGGGGAAATCTTAACGACGAGTTTCTAAGGGAGGGGGGGCGCGGATAGCTATTTTGGCCAGGTTGGTGTTTTTGATGGATGGAAGGTGGAAAGGTATGTCGGCGGAGAAAAATTGACCGGACGCTATTTGGAGCTGAGTGGTGAAAAAAACCTCTCCGAAAGTACTTTAGTGAGGGGACACTAGAAGCATCCGGGGAAAGGGTGCCTGTAAGACCGGGGACCGAAGTTGGGGAGGGGATGGCGCGGGGCGAAACTTGAAAGGCTGCGTGTGAAAAAATCTACTGAGAGTTCAATCAGGATTTCAGGTGGATGGTGAAGTGAAAAAGGGGAAAACAGCGAAGGACTTTAGGTGAAGGCGTTTTGGCAGTTTGGCATAATAATATTTAACGGCAGAGGTTCAAAGGCTCTCTGAGGTGTGCTTGAGTGAAAAAAAAAGAAAGGAGAGGTACGGCTCTCAGATAGTCAAAAAGGGGGGAAAAGCCTATAATGTTTGGTAAAAAGTGAGGGGGCAGTGGTAAACCAGGGCCGAGGGGGGTCAAGGAAAACCCATGGCGACTAGAATAATGGAGGGGGGGAAAGAGCCTAAAGGACAAAGATTGGAGAAACGACTCAGGGGCGAAGATCCCGAAAGAGGCGGGAAAGGCTTAAAGCGGTCTGGGTTTTTGGCTTTACTTGTGGAGGGAGAATGCGCTGTGGAGTTTCCGGGGGGATAGGCGGGCAGGGGTCTCAGGGGGAAAGGGGAAAGGCATAGGGTCCCCTTCTTTATGGGGGGGGGGTGATCGGCCCGAGGGAAGGTGGGGTGTCTGGGAGCGAGACTTCGAAGAAGGAGGAGAAGTTCAAATGGGTGCGCGAGAGGGAAAAAAAAGAAGATACTTGCAGGGGTGAAACCGAGGCCACGGTATTAGGAAAAAAAGTTGAAAGCAACTGGGTTCTCCCTTCAGAAGGATTTCCAACCGTAGAGTGTAAAAAGGAACCCCGAAAGGGGTCTTCAGGAATTATTTCATAAAACCGGGAGAAGAATGCAAAAAAAAACCTGACATCTGTGGGGCCTTGCGGACACACACCACTCAACAGGTGAGAGCCCGCCTTAGCATGGCGTCTAGAAGTTGACGGAGGACTCCATGACGGATATCAGGGGGAAAGGGGGAAAGGGGCATTTTCGAGTGGACCTTGAAGAAAAGGACGTCTCAAACGTCACAACCAGGGGGTCTAAGGATCGGCAAACTCGAATGCGCTCTGCAACTCGAGGAATTGGCTAAATCACACAGGAAAAGGGGGCACTTGTCCAGAGCATAGTGAAGGAAAAAACAAAGTTGAGGAAGGGTCTTGCGCGACTAATACTCATTCATTGGAGGAAGGGGGAGGGAATCACTTCATTATATCGCACCCAACGGGGAAAAAGCGAGAGATCGATAGGCGGAAAAGTGATAACCTTGGAGGATAGGTCAGGGAGGTCTAAAAAAAAGACCGAACGGGGGCATTTACTATCAGAGGGAAAGAGACGAAAAAAGCTCCCCGGCCTTATTTCCCTCAAGGGGGGGAAAGCACGAAAAAAGACGGTCTATGCCAGGAAATAACAAGTGTTAAGATGATAAGACATTCAGGGGGAACGGTAAAGATATCAGAAGCTCCGTAAACAGGGGAAAAGAGGAAAACTCCTCCACAGTCAAATAAAATAGAAACCACATCAAAGGGCCAAGCGCAAAAAAAAGGCTTATCACAAATAAAAATCGATGATGGTCCTAGAACGACATGTCAAAAAAAAAAAGTAGGGTTCTGAAAAAATCGGGTGCCTGGGGGGCAAATGGCCAATTATACTTGTGAATTGTACCAGGGGGGGTGCGTAGAGAAGGGGGCGGTTCAAAACGAACCTTCCATAAAATTAATGAAAGGGGTCAAAAAAGGAAACGAAATGCGCAGGGTGAAAAAAAGCATATTCAAAAAAACGAGAACTGAATTCTCGTCAAGGTCGACCATCCTTCTAAGGGCTCAGGGGAGAACAGCCACAGGGATCCTTGGAGGGAGGGGAAAAAAAGAAAAGCAGGGGAAATGGGAAAGACGACCGACCGGAGAGAAAAACGGAACTCCTATCCAATGGGACAAACCGAAGCGCACTCACAGTCCCTCCCAAACCAAGGGAAAGCAAGAAAGAACCCAATTTGCCTCAGTTAGGCCAAGCTTGAGGAAGGTCGGGGGATGCTGGGGCAAAGGAGAGGAGTAGTGTCACAAGGACGGAGAGAAAGTTTTAACTAAAGGGTTCAAAACAGAATCAAGGAATCACTGCCCAAGACTTGGATCCAAAAATTGATATATTCACCCGGCAAAATAGCCGGACGATCTAGACTGAAATAGAAAAACAGAGTCCCGTTGGTTTTGTGGAAACAGAAGCCAATTCAGCGGAGGGAAAGCTTTAACTAACTTCCGCCGACAATCCTTAGGGAAACTGCAAAGAGAAGAAGAAAAGAAGGCGCGAAGTCAGGAAAAGTACCTGCCACAACGCAAGCGGAAGGGGAACACTCCTCACGAGTGCACAAGCGCCCCCTCGAATCAACCCTTCAGGGCTAAGGGAGGGGGGAGGGGAGATGCCGCACCCCGAACTAAATTGGAAGAAAAAGCCGCCACGCCAAGGCATCATCCGCCTGCACGGGGGAAAGAAAAAAAATTCCTCTCAAAAAGCGAAAACGCTCGCCTGCCCCGGAATGAATTGAAGAGGGGGGCGCAGCCCAATCCAGACAAAAGGAAAGGCCTACTCTCACCAAGTTAACACCGCCTTATCGTGTGGGAAAATATTAATAAAGGCAAAAAAGCGAAATTCAAGTTGACTAAATCTAACAAAGAGGGGGGAGAGGACGGGCTTCCCCGGGATGTGAACATAGTTCCTCGTTCAAAAACAGTGAGCACCCTAGAACACAAAACAAATCTGCAGAAAAAGGTTGGTTGTCAAAAAAAAGTGTGAATGCGGCATTCTGCTTGAATAACCGCAGGGTCCGCTGTAGGGAGGACCCCGGGCGAACCTCTACGAAGGAACCCCACCTGCCCTTCCAAAAACGAGGGAAAATGCTCGGAACCGAGGACCGCAGAAGAACTTTTTCAACTGGGGTCGACAGCTCTTCAAGAAAAAGCTTTCGACAGAGCGGGGGGTAGGAAGGTTAGCGTGGGCTACGAGGAACGACTATCCTGTGGCGATCAGAGGAAACGCCTATAAAGAAGAAGCGCCACGCAAGAGGATCTGAAGATACGTAAAATCAACAGAGGTAAAGGAAACGCTGCTCCGCGGTCCAAGAAGTAAAACGCCTTAAGACATCCGTATCAGAAAGAAACCGGCATAAGCGCAGAGGGGTGTGCAGGGAATCAGGTCAAATCTCAAAGAGAAGAAACACGATAACACAATCAGGGGGACGCAAAAGTAAGTGGGAAGAAATCAATGCGCTACTTGCAAAATACTCCTCAACAAGTCTAAAACATTGCAGGGGAAGCTTACCCACGAAAGGGCAGAGAAAGGGGCCAAAAAATCTTAAAAAAAAAAAAAGAAGAAGAGAAAGGAGAGGGTAAGTGGGGTGGGGTGGGGGGGGGGGGGGGGTGGGAGGGGTGCGCGGGGACTAGCAAGGGGGGGGAGGGGGAAGGAGGGGGGAGGATGGAGGGTGAAGCGAGGGTGAAGGGGGGGAGGGGGGGGAGGGGGGAAGGGGGGGAGGGGGGGGGAGGGTTGGGGGAGGGGGGGGGGGGGGGGAGTGGGAGAGTGCGGGGAGGGAGTGTATGGGGGGGGTGGAAGGGGAGGGTGCGAGAGGAAAAAAGGCAAGGGGAGGGGGGGAATGGTGAAGAGGGAGGGGGGGGGAGGGGGGAGGAAGGATGAGGAAGAGGGGGAAGAAAGAAAGAAAAGATGAGGGGGAGGAGAAGGGGGGCGGAGGACGGAGGGGGAGGGGGGGGAGGGGAGGGGGGGGGGGGGAGCGGGTTGAGAGGGGGGGGGGGGGGGTAGGGGGGGGGGTGGAGGATGAAAGAAGAGGGAGGGTTTAGGGTGGGGGGGGGAGGGAGGTGAAGAGGGGGGTGGAAGAAGAGATATTAAGGGGAGTGAGATGGGGAAAAGATAGGAGGTGTAGGGAGGGGAGGGGAGGGGGGGGGGGAAGGGAAAGGGAGGATCGGGGAGAGGGAAGAGGAGGGGAGAAGCAAGGGAGGTAAGGGAGGAGAGGAGAGAGGGAGGGGTAGGGGGGAGAAAGAGCGCAGGAGAGTAGGGGGGGGAGAGGGGGGGGCGGATGGGGGAGTGGAGAGGAATAAGGAAGAGGAGAGGGGGGAGGGGAGCGGGGGTAGTTGGGAGGGGAAGTAAAAAGTCGGTGGGGGGGGAGTAGGAAAAGGGGGAGGGGGATGGGGGGGGGAGGGGGGAGGAGTGGGGCAGGAAGGGGGAGGGGGGAACGGAGGGGAGGGGGAAAGAAAGAAACAGGAGTGAAGGGAGTGAAGGGGAAAGGGAGAGATGGTAGAGCGGGGAAGGGGGGCGGGGGGGGAGGGGTGATGGGGGGGGGGGGGGAGGGGAGAGGGAGGGGGTAGGGCGAGGAGGAGTGGGTAAAAGCGGTGGGGGAAGGGGAGGAAGTTGGAAGAAGCATAAGGGGGGTAGGGGGAAGGGGGGGAGAAGAGGGGAATAGGGGAAGGGGGAGGGGAGTAGGGGGGGGGGTTTGGGGTGGAGGGGAGAAAGGGGAAGGGGGGGGGGCCCCGTCGTACAAGGGCAAAAAGGAAAAAAGGGTCTCAGTTGGTCCCGCGAAAAGCCCTCAGTCTAAAACCTGGAACTTCAGAAAGAGCCCAATTCACTAAGGAGCAATGAAACTCCTCAACCCCTCATCGAACCTTAAAGGAAAGAAAACTAAGGAAATCTCAAGGCAAATCGTCTGCCGAGCTAGGGGACGCCTCCTCATTCCACTCTAAGATGCACATCTCAAACTCATCCAAGACCTAGAAGGGGGGGTGATTTCAGAGGGGAAATCTAAACAAAAGGATTATGGAAAAGGATGCAGAAGAGGCTATTAAAAGGAAAGGAGGGTCGGGATTCAAATGTTGGCATTGGCGCAAGAGAAGGAGGTATTTTCCATGTCCAGGATCGGCCGAGAATGGGCATGAGAAGGTGACGGATAGGGGGATGCGAGGCGGTTCGAGACGATGTCGGTCGTAAATAAAAAAAAGACCAAAAGTAATCCTGGAGGAAAAAAGGGGCCATTATTCTAAGGGGGGAGGTTCTTCGGACCAGAAGAATATTGAAGGGAGGGAAAGATTTCTAAGAGACGGCAGAGTGCTAGGTTGAGAAAGAAAGAGGGGGTCGCACAATGGCGTGGGGGAAGGAGAGATAAACGTACGATTGAGAGCCGTCGATATCCTGGGAAGAGCGAACGATACTCAAAAGATAGGAGTTTTCTGGGAAAGAGTCTAAAAATTCGACGTGCTGGAGAGGGGATTCTGGACCGCGGCTGCTGCAAGCAACGTCTGCTGCGGTTTTCCGTGAGAAAGATTTTGATAAGGAAAAAGGAGGCGAAAGTACTCTGACGGCTACAAAAAAGGAAGACCGGAAACGGGGGGGTTACGTCGTCGAGAAGAAGGGGCTTGGGGAAAAAAGATGAGCTGGTACTGGTTCGGATTGGGGGAGTTGGGACGCTCCAGGATGGCTCCGTCCGGAGGAGAAAAACAAACGAACCACATCACCGATTTGAAGCAAAAGCGAATTGGAAGCACGAGAGGGGAGAAAAAGGATGCGCTCCGCAAGCCGACGAAGCGTGACTAGGATTAGAGGTGGTTGGGAAGCGGAGGTGGGGGGGGAAAGTAAAAACCTGTGGGATATTACCTAGAACAAAAGCTTGCTACCACGCCCGCACGCAAACCCTTTCTTTACACGAACAGATTGGGGCAGGGGAGCAAGTGACGCAAATGGAGAACTATTAAAGGGGAAATTCAAAAGAAAGGTAACCCGAAAGCCTGAATCCTATGATGAGGGCAATCTTGTATGGAGAAATCTTAAACAAAGGGGGGATAATTGGGATGTTAAGTTGCGCGGAGAGAGAGAGGTGGCCGCATTTTTTGAAAGAATTGCAGGAGCGATGTTCATATTAGAACAGGGCGAGGGGTGGTTAACTGGCGAAATTTTGGAGAGAATTTTGCGTCGGACCCGCTCCAAAAGAAACTCGATGAGGGTGGGGCCTGGGAGGCTCGCGCGGAATGTGAAAACAGAAATCCGATACACTGCCGTAGCCAAAGGGGGAAAAAGTGGCGATTGAAACTTCGGGCGGCTTTGGAACACGCCGCGGGGGAAGAAAAGTAAGTCCTGTGGATTGTAATCTGCAAAATGCCCGCCGACGACCGAGGATGGGCTGATTTGTTGCAGTTCATAAGAAGATGAAGGCAGAAATCGTAAATGAGACGCGGTGGCGGAAAAGATAACCTGATCAGCCTAGCAGAAAGGGGGAGGGTGCCGGGTGAAAAAAAAATCGATTTTGTTCGACAATGACTTGGGGGGCCTTAAGCAAAAAATTTGGGAACAATTATTAACACATGCAAAAGAAGAAATGCGGACAGGGAAAAAGCGCCTAATACAATTATGAGCGGGAAGGAATCTAGAACTCAAGAGGAGGAGCAAGTTTGGCGGACGAGAGGGATTTATGTGGGGGGACGGTAAAGGGAGAAAAGTTCGGGACTTGGGACGAAGACGTTTTCAAGAGATGATAGGGAAGGAAACTTCGGGGAGGTTGGAAACCATATCGTGTTGCTGTTTCTAGGATTAAAAAATGGGGGGGGGTGAAAAACAAAACGGGGAAGGGGGGAGGTGGATACGTGCCTTGTTTGAACTCAGGAGGGAAACCGGTCATTTCAGGTGGGAAAAACTGGTCCTCCCTACTAAGGTTTAAAGGGACACCAGGGATATTGGACTCAACAAAAGGCTGCGGAAAAGGGGGTTTCATCGGACAGAAGGAAGAAGTGCACTTGCTGGATAAAAACAGGTCGATGGCCAGAAGGTGCAGTGGACGGATCATTCTGGGATCGCTGAAATCGGAGATGAAGGTGCCAAAAAAAAAAACACTTGTTTTCAAAAGGGCGTGATGATTTGAGAAGACCATGTTAGCCCGTATGAGATCATATGGGGTGGACATTCACTCTAGGGAGAAAAGAAAAAAGGCCGGCTCAAAAGACAAATTGTACGCCAAGTAGAGGGTCAGAGATTCATTGGTAGTAAAAGAACCAGGGTGACGGGGAAAAATTTTGCGCGCCTCTCCGGCTGCATTGGGAGAATAAGGAAAGTAATTCATCGAAGGGGGGGAAAGCGCTAAACAACAAAACTGAGGATTGATGTGTCGAGAGGGAGATAGAGGATAAATTTGCTAAAAATTAGAGGATAGGAATGTGGATGAACAGGAGGAGTGCGCGCAAACGACGGGTCAAAGGGAAAGAAACTCCATCGAAAGTCTGTACACCCGAATGCGCGAGTCATCCTTTCAATCTCAGGTAGCTTCGATGAACCACTTGTCGAACAGGGGTAAGATGAGTCCTCAGTTCCGGGGGCAGAAAGGGTAAAAGAAATCAGCGCGAAAGGGAAACCTGCTGCACTTAAAAACGTTTTCGAGATCAAAAAAAGTCTAGAAAGCCACTGACTCATTCTTGCAAATCTCACCCTGGGAGTAGCTACACCAAGTGAAAAAAATATAGCGGCAGCGGAGGTTATGAATAATTGCCGCAGCCTCTGGGAAGGGGAGCCTGGCAAAATGTTCACCCCGGCGTACGGGGGCAACAAGTGGTGCGGGAAATAAAGGGAAAAAAGAACTGGGTGGCCGACAAGGAAAAGATCCCCGGCATTTGCGGTCATGATTCCGAAAAAAAAAGGAGATGCTCGTCACTGAATCCTTCGGAGACTGTCGACACACAACACCGATTATAGGAGGAGGAAACCAAAGGGAAGACCCAATGAAATCTCAACGGAGCGCTTCGAACGAGAAAAAGGAAAAGACCTGGCGCAATCACATGAAAAATCCAAAAAAAAAAACCGACATCAGCCTAAGGTCAAAAAATCGGTCGCCACGAAATTGCTTGGAACGGGGGGAGATGCGGCAGAGGAAATATCAACTGGGTCGGTGCGCGACTGAAAAAAGCAATTCTTCTAGTAAGCAGGTGTTTCCAAGGAGGGACACAAATAAGCAAAGATAATCGGCCCAATATGTGGATCCAAAAGGAGAGAAGTTCAACAAAGACCTATCGCGGCTATGCACTACTTAAAGGACGGGTAATAGGTAGCCTGTTGGAAAAAAGAACAGCAGGAGAGGGAAAACAACCCGAATCTGACTTCTGGCAACTGAAAACACAGCAACGCAGCTCCTCCTTTCGAGGCCATCCAGGGAGAAACAGCCCGTAGGGGATGATTCCCCCAGCAAAATAGGGGAAAAAAGAAAGGGAGGACAAAACCCATCCACCCACTTATGAGGAAGGGGTCAGTTTATCGTAAGGCGAAACCGGCGCCATCTTGAGAGAGAACGCAACACAAATCATCAAATCCGCCTGCAAAGGAACGAAACTCATCCTCAAAGCGACACAAAGGCAAAAGCGGACGCCGCCATAGACAAGGTAGCGAATCCACGGACAAAAAAATCAAAAAAACACAAGCGAACTCGGGCAAAAAAAAGTCCAAAATCGTCCCTCGGGGTGAGGAATGATACCTCAACCCCTTGAACGAACTCTAAACGTTAGCGTGGTACTGACTTGCCCAGGGAAGTGGTTAAACTGGAACACGCGGTCTCCATTGAAAAAAAACAACAGAGAAAACCGCTGGAAGGTGACATCCATGGGCCGGGCGGTCAAAATTCTGCGGTCCACGCAAAACGCTTTTGAGAGGGGACCCACATACTGTGGACGGAAAGGGCCCCAGGACCCAAACACCGGAGACCTTCAAAGAGTCAAAATGACTGAAACAAGAACCAGACCGCAGAACTAAACGCTTTTTCTCGTCGCAGCCGGTCAACGTCGCCTTTACACACTCGTTAAGAGCCGCTGGGGGAAAAGGGGGGGGGAAACACTCCGGAGGAGCTCATCAAAGCGCAGAGAGGGAAAAACCCCCTAGAAAAACAACATCGGTCGCTGACAACTCAAGTCGCCAGACGTAAAAAGAATCACCATCAAAACAAGGTCCGAAACATAATGGCTGGGCGAGGAAGGGGACAGTACGAAGGAAGAGAAGCCGTTACCAATACTCAAGCGAGCGAAAGGGGGATGAGCAGGGCAGGTCCATCTCAGTCGCTACAGAAAAGATGCCAGCGGTGAACCCGAAGATGTGGAGAAGGAACCGTGTATCGAATGACTTCGAAACTCGTCAGGGGGGAGAGGGCTGACCCACGAACATGGGAAAACGCACAAAATAAAGACAGAACGCCGAGCAGAAACACAAATCGGGAACAATCACTGCAGGGAGAAAGAAAGGGGGGGTCCCAGGCCTCGGGCCAATAGAGGAAGATACTCTTTTCATCCAGGCTGCGGCGAAAGGAAGGAGAATTTCCTCGCCTCCAAGCCGCCTTAAAAGCTTACATAAAGGCAAAGGAGGGGAATGCCGGGCGAAGAATGGCAACAGAAAAAGGAAAAAATTCTGCTCCACAACAGACAAGAGAGGGGGAGAAACTCTTCCCTGCTTAAAAAAAACAAACGGATTAGTGGAGAAGATAGAACGAATCTGATTCACTGCCATAAGGGCGTTCTGCCATTGAAACGGGAAAGGGAAAGCGGAGTTGGCAGAAAGAATGGGAAGAAGCAAAGAGGGGAAAGGGAAGCGATGACTAAGCGTTCTGTCGAAGGGAGTCGGAAGAGGAGACGAGTTGGCGAGCCTTGATAACGAAGAGTGCGGGCGGGGGGTCTGCTTTCAGATTGGAAAGGTGCGGAGTTCCCAGTGGACTTCGGCGGAGGGGGGCTTGGCTACTGGGCGTTGCGAGTGCCAGGGCGGGGGGTAAGCTCACTAAAGACGAGGGGGAGAAGGAAGTAGATCAATGCGCGCCCGACCCGGAGAGGAGGGGGTCGTAACCTACGCCAGCAGAGGTCGTCTTTAGCTGGAGGTCAGACGGATGATCTGCTAAAGAAGCTGCGTGTGGACCGGGGGGGGGGGGTAAGGAGCTTAAGCGAGGAGGAAGAGGAAAGAGAACCTCACGCGGAACAATTCGTAGGGAAAAAGGGGGGATTAAGTGAGTTCTGAGAACTTTCTGCTGCTACCGGCAATTGTAGGGGCCACGGGAGGGGGGGGCATGGGATGAAGCAAGATGGAAAGGGACTCCACCAACGGGCCACAAGAGGGGGAAAAACGGTTCAACACTTTGAATCACAGGGGAGCTGGCTGACTAAAAATCGGAGGGCTGGTCTCGGACGAGACTTTCTCATTTGAGCGCAGGTGGGGCGGAGAGGTGAAGGAATGTTACATGGGCGGCGAAAAATAAGGGAGAATTTCTGCGCCCGCACGGAAAAAGGGACTGTGCCACTAAGGGGGGGGGGTTTCGAGAAGGGATAGTTGAAAAATAAAATTGAAAACAAAAAAGCACATAGGGGGAAGGCACGTCAAGACTAAGCCTAGGAAAAAGGAGGGGGAAGTATAGATCAACCAATCTGGACGGGGGGGGAAAGCAGGTATCTCGGTTCAGGCGGGGGATCTTGAGGGGGGGGGGAGAGTAATAGAGGAGAGAGGGTTGACGGGGTCGCAGAGATTGGTTAGCGGGGGAAGGGTTCCCGTCCCTCTCTGAAAAACTCGTCTTTGTGAATGAATTGGTGGTCCGGAACGGAGTTCGGAAATGTCGCGGAAAAAAACTTCCTGATACGATCCCTGAGCAGGAATGGGGGTGTTCTAGGCGTCTTGGGAGAAAACTTCGTGCAGGCGGGGGGGTTCAACAATTACCTAACGAATCTTTCGTTTGAAAAGGTAATGTAAATTTGAGGTGTAAAAAAACGGAAGGGGGAAAGCCGGCCGGGCGATGAGGTTTCTATTTTGGGAAACATCAAGAATAAATTCCTTATTGATGGTGACAAGCGGCGCTGATGGCGGGGGGAAAAAAGAAAGGCTTAGCGAGAATCGAAGGCTCGCAGATCTGAAGGTGGCCCGTCCTCTATTTTGGGGGGATCCAAGTTCTGGGAATATTCTCCGGGGAAGGGGTCGCGGAAACCAAGAAGGAAAGAAACAAAGCGACGACTGACCTCGCCTACGACCAGGGGAGTAGAAAGGGATCATCCCCCAGGAAAGAATCGGGGGCAGATCACAGGGGGGGGGGGGGGCGAAAGGAAGGGGGGGAGGGTGGTTTGGCGGTACTTGTGCTTTGAGGGTCCCTTCGTGCGGATGAAGGGGTGTAGGCTCTACTTTTCACGAAAACGGAAGTCCTGGAAAAAAACATTTTAGTTTTTGTGAAAGTAAAGAGGGGGGGAGGGGGTAGGACGGGTATTCGAAGTAAGGATAAAGGGTACTATAATTTGGGGGACTGAATCATGACAGCAAATGCCGAAAGGGGATACTTTGGGCATGTTTGAACGAGAAGGGACAAATTGTGGGAGGGGAAAAGGGGAAAAAAAAAAGGGGTGGATCACACAGGATTCACCTTAAGTTGCCAAATTACTAAAAACAGTCAAAGAACTGAAAGGGGCAAAAATTACGCGTAAATGTCAGGAAAAAGAAGAGAGTGGGCCTAGGCAAGGAGGTCAAAGTTGCGCATTTGAACCAAAAAGCGGTAACGGATTCATTCATTTCGAGACAATGTCGGAAAGGAAAGAAGTTTCACCGTGCCGAGATTTCAAAATGGGAAAGGGTACGCCAAGCTGAACTTTGATCTTCATAGGGAAAAAAACTTTAGGGAACATCACCTGACTAAAGAAACGAGAGGATCATGAGGGAAACCTGTACGACGAACATTGTAGGGTTGGGTACAAGGATTGCCGTTGATGGGACAAGACCCAAGGGGCAGGGGTCTTGCGCGACGAAAAGGACGCCAATTCCCTTAAACCGAGAAGGATCAAAAAGTCACTGAAAAGAGAAGGGGAAGAGCTCACACAAACTTAGATGAAAAGGAAGGGGATATCTATCGGTCGAGAGATCTAAAAACTAGAGGAATGAAATTGATTGAGGGGGCTGCGTAGCCAAGGAAGGGGCAAGGGGGGGAACTCTCATCTGATAATGAAAAAAAAGACCTGGTAAGTAGTTCATGCAAGAAGGAGACGAGAGATTTAGCCGATTCCGGACCTACCAAGTGTGTACTCTTAATCAAAAAAACTCAAGAAAAACGGGAAATAAGAAGATCCGAAGCTTAACCCAGGGAACGCTTCAGTAGAAGAAAGGAGAAATAAGAATTAAAGCCCGCCACGATCATTCGTCACAGAGGAAAAGTGAAGCGGGAGGCCGAAAGTCCAAAATAGGTCGGGTCGAGCGAAGCGTAAGTTGAAGGCAGTCATAAAAAGAGGGGGGCCTGTTACTCAGGATAATGGACAACGGATCCTGATAAACAAAGTGTTCTTTCAACGCCTGCCATAAACTTTTCAATGAAATCGTTTGCAGCACCTGGAAGGAGGAGTTTTGCGTGATTCCGAAAAAAAAGGAGGAGCGGGGAGGGACCCATCTTCGAGTGAATGACCAAAAGAGTATCCAATGCGGGGAAGACAAAAAACAACTACAAGCAGCGATTACCAGAATGTCAGTCGCAAGCGCTGGAAGTAAGGCTCAAGACAAAGGCAAGAAGGATAACGCACTCTCCAAACTCAAGACATCCTCTAAAGGGGAAGCCCCCTGGTCTCTAGAGAAACGAAAAATTTCTAGGAATATGCAGGAAAACGGAGTGGGAAGAGCCATCGGGGAAGATGAAGAGGATGACAGCCATTACTAACTCGCTGGAAGAATTGGAAAAACGGCAATTATAATCACTTCCAAATAACTGATTCCAAAAGGAGAGGACGGTTCAACCGGGCAAAAAGAAAAAGAGGAAGAACCTACGACGTGTGCGAAGAAAGTTATCTTTTTGGACAATACTCCAAAGTACAGCGGGACTCCGGATGTCTAAACGATCTCCTCCAGAAAAAGGATTGAAAAGGAGACAGCAAAGAGGGGGGGACTAAGGGACTCATAGGCTCAGAAGCCAGCCACCTGTATTAAAGGGAGCAACACTATCTCTTAATTGTTCACCGCCCGAGGAGAGAAGAAAGAGACACCTTCAAAAGGGGGAATTTTATCTGGATGCTAAAAAAAATGTAACCACCGTCGCCACAACTTGATATCTACCGGAAGGAAAACATCATATGAACGGTAGATGGAAACACTGAAGAAAAAGAAAGGCTACCACGTCAAAAAGAAGAATACATCGACAGGAGTGGTCAATATAGAAAAATCCAATCCCAAGGAAGCGGATCTGAAAGAAGGAAACCATTCAACGCCTACAGCTGTTGAAAGGGAAGAAAAGCATCGTCCTGCACTTCCGGAAGAAGCCTTCTTCCGGGGTGACTTCTTGCAAAAACAGGAGGGTGTAGACTAGTAACAGGACCATGGAGAGACAGCTCACAAAAAAGAGAGGGCAGGAAAGGGAAATTTTGGCACTTGTCTTTCATCGGAGGTCAGACTCTCTTGGGCGAGTATAATCTCCCCTTGTGAAGGTAGTCCCCGTCACCAGTCCCCCCCCCCCCCAAAAAGGACAGGAAATTCGTCAAATCTGACAGGGGAAAGAAGATTTTTCGTCGACCATCGTTCAAACGGACGAAAGGCAGGGTGAAATCGAACGGGGTCGTCAAGGGTAGACCGAAGACGCCATCCTGGCGCCCACCAAGAAAAAGGAAGACAGTAAAGCATCATCTCCAGTACGGAAAAAGGAAACGCAAGTTCCTATGGAAAAAATAAACTGGGGAGGAGGGAAGGGATTTCAGAGTCGCCTTCGCGAAGAGACATCCGTACCAGAAAGGACGCAAAGTCCGGCGGCTGCAGCCCGCAAAAAACGCAGACAGCCATCAAGGAAGAAAGGGAAGGCTACCGGCGAAGACCGTCTGGGGGGAGGGGGAGAGGGGGGGGAGCATATCTAACGAAGGAGAACGAGGCACATTTCTTGAAAGGCCAAAAGTGGATGCGAAAACGCAAGCACCATCGTCAGGAAAAAAACGCGCCGAAAAAGAAACGAATCGAAAAAACACGTATCAAAGGGAGAAAGAAAGAATACATTTGGGTCGCTCTCGAATAAGAGGGAGGAGGCATCCATGCAGAACAGAGGTCTACTATGACTACTGACAATCCTCGTGCAAAGCTCGAGCAGTACAGATAAGTCAAAAGTCTTCCCGCTGGGGGGAACCTTCAAATCAACCGGCAGTCGCGAGAACCTAGCCAGCATCAGCCCGACCATAGGGGGGCCTTGTAATC
>Ga0179593_1432992_pt1 | contig 25403 bp, 38 predicted proteins | sample CZODoug2_1_08_16_FD_185931 | JGI IMG/M metagenome (GOLD analysis project Ga0179593, IMG submission 185931) | Vadose zone soil fungal communities from Angelo Coast Range Reserve, California, USA - CZODoug2_1_08_16fungal (PacBio error correction) | ecosystem: Environmental > Terrestrial > Soil >...
GTTGGTTGAGGAGGGATACGAGCTCGATAGACAATGGAAAGAGCACGGAGAGGAGGGTCATCTGTTCTCAGACAGGTTACCCAAATTCAGCATCAGCGAACGAAACAGGACTCCGGAAAACTTCGTTTAGGTAAGGCGCAGCAACGTGGATTAAGCAGGGTAGTGAGACCGTCCGCTCAGGGGGGGATGAGATAGTAAGAAAGGAGAGGGATGTTGGGAGGGGGAAAATGGAGAATATACCGAATCGCTTTACAACAGGGAAGGGCCTCAGAGGAAGGACGAAGGTAAAAAAAAAGGTCACTCGGAGCCTTCAAATCTTGCGAAGATGAGGGATCAAAGAGAGAAACAAGGTTGAGACGATAAAGGCCCAACTGCCCAAAGGTAGCATGATGACGTCGATCAGACGTGCCAGAGCAAGGAGGAAGGCACCGTAGAAGAGAAAGGGTGCAAATCGATAAGAATCTCGTCACCAGTCACGAAAAGACAGAACAGAGATAGGACTCGGACCAAAAGGGGGACCGGCGATCAGTTGGCAGGAGCATGTAGTGAAGCGCGCTCAGATGGGGCGTGGACGAAGTGGTGGGATAGGGCGCTATGCAGAAGTTTTCGTTCGATTTCGCCGATTCTTAAGTGAACTGTCTGAAATCGGAGGGAAGTGGGGAAAACTGGGAGGATGAGACCCTAGTACGGAAAGCTAATAAGTTCAGCCCTACTGGAACTAAAGAAAAGAAAGATAGAACGTTTGGATGTAACTTATCAAAAGAGGGGGAGGTCGGATAGGGGCATGGGCTTATGGGGGATGACCGAACCCCTTCCGAACAGCCGACCATAAAAAGGGCCCACCGGCGAGAATGAACGTCCAGAAGGGTCAGTGTGGAGCTCACGCATCCCTTCTGGCTGGCGAGGGGGACACCAAGCGGGCTATCACGGATCCGATTAGTCAAACAACCATCGCCAGACAGGGGGATACTTCGAGGAGAGCAACTTCTTACCGTACCGGAGGAAAAACATTTGGGGGAGAGGCTCGCAAACGTGAGAACTAGAGGCGTTTAGCTTTAGCTTCTTGGCTTGAGACGTTGACGGGGCTGCTTTTAGAACGAAGCGAAGAAGAAAACTCAGATCCCAGATTTTAATGGCGCTCTCTTCTTAGAGGGTGCCGGTGCGGGGGAAGGGAAGGAATTGTCTTTTGATATGGTGGATCGGCGCTCTGTCCATCTGAAGAACTAAGTAGCGGTTGATGGCGGATGGACCGAACTGGGGGAGAGATCATCCTCTCGCTAAAAGAGCTTCTGAAGAGGTATTCTGCTGTCACCTCTATCCTCAACTGCTTTTCTGAGCTCAAAAAACGGAAGTTTTGAGAGAAAAAGTATGGAAGAAACCCCTTTTGTCTACTATTTTAATATTTTATTTTGAGGGGGGCGAGTTCTATATGTTCCTGTCGATCTGGACCTGAGAACTTCATAATCGAAGTTAGAGAAAAAATGCTTCTTTGCAAATTCTTGCTCGGCGCGTTATGGGGGGTGGGGACGGTAAAGTCCAAAAGTCAAGCGAAAAAAAGTTCTGGATTATGGGATGACTAAAAAACAAGTTCTCGCTCCAGCTGGAAAGACGGGAGCGGATGCGAGAGGACGTCAAAAGTGCGCATATCTGGCCGAACAAAGGGGCGTACCAGAGTAGGACCATACGGGGGAATAGAAAAGGACCGGGGGGAAGGGGGGAGGAAAAACAATCAAGCGTCTACTCCTTGACGAAAAGGGGTTACCGGGGGAAGCGAAAAAAGTGCCCGAGTCGGCTGCACTAGAATAAATAAGGCCCTAGTATTACTAAGCTCACAATCCAATCCCGCGGGGCAATCACTCGCGAGGGTGGGGGACAAGGGGAGACGATTTTTCCAGATCTACAAAGAAGGGAGACAAAGGACATTCGAGAAGGAACAAAACAACCTAGGATGTCTTTACGCCAGCAAAAAAAGAAACTGGTGCGGGGAGGGGCGGACGATAAGAAGCAAGCGGGTTCTGTGCTATGTTCCCATCATTCATCCCATCCTAAGGACGGGGAGCAACAACCCGGGGACAAAACAGTCGTCCTTAAAGGCGTGGGATAGTTGGTATGCACACCGGTTTGCTTTTACCCGGGGGGATGGAAAAACTGCTTGGGGGGGTCAGAAGGAAAAAGTTTTTCCTCAGAACGGACGGACCGGAGATCCTAAGCATAGAGTTTGCTCGTGAGGGGATAGGAGGGGTGGTTCAAGGGCAAAAAGAAAGGGCAAGGAGCAAATAGCGAGGAGACTGCAGACAATACTGATTTGGACGCTACCATACATCAAGAAGCCCGCAACGCCTAGCAAAGGGTGCTCCGCGACAGGAAAAAGGGGAAAAAAGATGGGAGAAAAACATTCCATCGACGCGAAAAATCAACAGGCACCTATTCAAGAGGGAGCTCAAACACCGAGGGGGAGGAGTCGATCGGAACGGTCTTGGGGAAAAACAAAAAATCCGCCACGACGAGAAAAAAAATAGCGGAGGACCCAGCATGAAAAAGGGGGAAACGTCAGAGCGCAGTGGAAGGAAAGTGGGCGCAGTGTTGGGCATAGGGAATGAAGAGATGAAAGAAAGGGGGAGCAGAGGAAAGAAAAGAGCTGAGGGGGTGAAGGAAAGCGAGGGGGGCAGGCTGTTGCGCGGAGAGGAAAAGGTGAAATGGGGAGGAAAGTAGAATAGGGGCGAGTGGGAGTGGGAACATGCCTGGCGTCCCTTAACCATGCACAACGAGATCATTGATCTTGAGCCGAGGGGGAGAACGAAATCGAGACAGAAGAGGAAAGAGAAAAGCGACGGGCCATCGCAGAGGGGCCGATCAAGCGTGAGGCCGAGGAAAATAAGAACGTAAGATCAAAAAAAAAAGAAAAAAAAAGTCATGAACGCCAAAGAAAAAAAAGGTTCTTCTACGTCGGCGCCCGGAACAGGGAGAGACGTTGACTGTCGGGAAAGAAAAACGTTACGAAAAAGTCCCCTGGTAAAGCGATGTGTCCGTGCTGAGAACTGGGAAGGAGGGAAGGGGCAGGGGGGGAGGGAACCACGGAGAAGAAAAAGACGTCGCGGCGTTCATTCGATCGGGAAAAGACTGATGGTAGGCTTTCTGCCGTCATAGGTGAGCCGGCAGGCCGGGAGAACCAGGGACGTCGGGGAAGAAGACCGTGGGGAAGAGGGAAAAACGGCTAGGACAGAGAACGTCTAGCTTCAGTTGACTGAAATGCCTTTTGCAGCAGAGAAGGGAACGAGAGAGAGGCCGGCAGGAAAAGACAAGCACGCTGCATTAAAAGAGGGGACTGTCGGGACGGAGGGAAGGGAAGAAGTGGAAGGAGGAAGGCATCCACAGGCTAGAGGTGCGACGCCTGGACTCAAAAACACAGCCGACACAAAACAAGATCCTGACCGGCGCGAAAAGGAACGAGGGGAGAAGACTCAAATCGCGAGGCTCTCAGCTTCCCTTCCTTCCTTGAGATCGTGAGGCATAAGGAAGGAGGGGCATACAGCCGACCCTCGGAGATCGCTGAGAAGGAGGGAACTCTGATAGGGAAAAATTAGGGACCACGTAAGTCATTTTACGGGAGACCATAATTATTCATACATACGGACGAAAAAAATCATTGGGGGAGGTCAGCCGAAGAGGAAGAGCAGATCCGCCTAACGAGAGTGAAAAACTACCGACTATCCGTCGGGCCGCCCAGGCAATCATGTTAAAAGGACGCGGCGGTAAAGATGAACGTAGGCACCAAGCGAAAAAAAAGAGACTAGTTAGCGATAGCATCCAAACCTAGGGAAGGGTAACAGCACGCTTAGCAGCACGTCACGTCTGACCTGGGGGGAAAGAACTAACGCAGTCGGTCGATGTAGGAAGATGAGGGAGACCGAGCAGATCGTGAGGTCTAGTACTGCGAAAAAAGAGAGGGAGACCGTCATCCCGAGAAATTTCCGAGGGGCACCTTCGCCCCGCGCCATAGAATCTCTTCTTTCTTCCAAAAAAAGGAAAGGGGAGAGAAAAAAAGGGGGTGGGGAGCTGTCGACCGGTAAGCGCGAAAAAAGAGAAAAAAAAGGCAGAAAAGAGACTCGGAGGGGTCCGCAGGCGGCCAGGACAGAAAGAAAATTTAACCAAGCCAACAAGAGCGAAACGGTTTAACCAACACAAAAAAGAAGCAAAAAAAAAACCAGAGAAAACAAAAAACTCCGAAAAAAAACAGGAAAGAAAAATGGACCGTCCCCTTGAGTCCCCAACCAGTGGGGGGGGAAGTGATGCCGGTTCGCGTGGGGTGGTAGAGAAAACCAACCAGCACATCGTGCTGGGATGCAAACAAAAAAAACGAGAAAAAAAGGGGGTTGCGGCTGAAGGCCGCTGAGTAAGGTAACCAACGGACCGTCCCCCAAAAAAAAAGAACCGACGCAAACGAAAGGGAGGGTCCCTCAGGGATATAGTCTAAGGGAAAAGAGGTTCAAACGGGCTGCCAAACTTGCTTAGGAGGAATTGAGCGGGATGAAAGTAAAAAAGGAAGTCCGGCCCGAAGCAAAACAACAGGAAATCTTGAACTATCTGCCTGGGGGGAACCGTCCGAAACTGAAACTGGCCCCTTCAAAAAAAGTTTTGAGAAAACGGGGGTGACCCGAGGTCCAGGACAACGAAAATCCAGTTGGCCAGCAAAAAGAGACGGTGGTTGGAGCCTGAAATGGCAAAAAAAAAGGGACCAAAAGAAAACATTTGTCCCTGGCCAGAAAAAGGAAAGCGAAAAACAAAAACCCCAAAGGCCCGACAAAAAAACCAGGGCAGACAGTCAGATCTTTGTCTCCAAAACAAAGCAAAACGCAGGAAGGAAGTCGAACTTTTGGCGAAAGGACGGAAAAAAAAAAAAGGAAAAACGCCGAAAGGAAAAGATCAAGGTGTTCCCCAGTTTACGTTTGTGCTGTAAGCGGGGAGGTCAAAAAAGAAAATCCGACAGGTCAAGGGAAAAGGGGCCACAGCAAGTAGGGGGTTTTTACCTTGCCCAAGAAAAAAACTTGGTGCGGAAAACAAAGGGAAAAAAAGAAAGTGCGGAATTGGTTAAATTCGCGGAAGTGCGACACCCCCTAATCCCCCTACATCATCGTTGAATTGGCACGAAAAAAAAGGCAAAATCTGGCCGAAAAAATAGAAAAGAATCGGCGCAGAAGAAGGGAAGACTGGAGGTGCTGGGTTCCGGTCGTCGCACAAATTGATGTCAAACAGGGGTAAGGGCACGAAAAACTTCCTTGAAAAGTCAGGAAAACCGGACTCGGAACGTAAAAAGCAATCCCACAAGAGGAAAAGCCAGCTACTTGTCCAAAAAAAACTGAACGGAAAGCGTAAAGAAGCGGCTGAAAGGGGTTTGAAAATCCGTTCCGTGGGGTGCGACCGGTCCACAAAAAAGTTGGGGAAAAACCCAAACACTCGGAAAAAAAAGGAAATGGGACCGTGGGCGTCCCCAAAAAAGGGAGAAAAAGCCCTAGAGCCAAAACAAAGTTCCGCCAATCGGCCAACTGGGCCTGGAAGTTTTCAAGAACCGGTAGGTTGAAGCAGAACCAGGAAAACAGGAAAAAAGAAAGTAAAACTGTGGAACGGGCCGGAAAAGGACGAACGCATGTTGTGAAGCGGGCGTTGAGAGAAAGCTAACGTGGGGGGTTCTTTACAAAAAAACGCCGAAAACCCACCAAAAAAAGACAACGGAATCAGGAAAAACGAAAAAAAAAAAAAAAAAAAACGTTCGCGGGGGGGGTCCGAAGGAAAAGTCAGGATGCAAAAGTGGCCCCGGATCTTGGTGCGTTTGTTCGCGAAAACAACAAAAAACAAGACCATCCGCCAACGGAAACTGGGGGGACCAACGGCGAGTACGCCGGTGTTTTTGAAATGGTCGTCGACCGCCGGAAAAAGTGGGAGAAAGCCGAGAGGCCAAAAAGGACGCGGCCGACGGCCGAATGTTCAAATAGAAGAAGAACGCTGTCCTGCAACCCGTGGGAAAAGAACAAAACACAACAAAACAGAGAGGGGGAAGAAACCGAAAAGGGAAGTGGAAAAGAAAAAGAGACATGGTGCAAAAAACAACAAGGACGACAAACCCAAAGAAAACTCCCCGGTGAGCCGTTGGCACAAAAAAACGATGTGGGGGGGATAGGGTGGGTGTTTTTGGGTTGGGGAGAAGGGGAGAATAGCCTGGGGGAGTGAACTAAAGTCATCACGGCGACTGGGCCAAACCGGCGCTTTGGAGAAAAAAACTGGCGCAAAAAAAAGCACGCGGGGGTTGGAAACAAGGGGCGATGGTGAACTTGGTAAAAAGGGAAGAAACGGTTCAAAAACGCCCCGCCTGAAACCGTCTTTTAGGCCGCCTGGCCCGAAAAAATGAAAAAGCACGGAAAGCGAGGTAAAAAAGACGCAAAAGAGCCTTTTTGGGAAGTCCAAGGGAAAACCGCCAAGGGGCTTTTGCGACGACACGCGCCCTTTACAGGGTCTGCCACAACGAAGGGGGGGGAGGAAAGTGGGGCCAGGCAAGGAGAAAAAAGAGTTTAGACCCAACCAGAAAGCCCCCACGGTGCCGGGGAACAAGGGGGGCGCCCCGTGGAACGAAAAAGGGGGGCAAGGGCAAAAAATGGGGGGGACGCCAGAAAACTGAAAAAAAAATCGAAAAGAAAAAAAAGATAGAAGCCCAACACAGCACACCTGGGCGTCGCTATTCCCCGGCCCCAGTAAGCGCATACTAAGGTGGGGGGGGAGGGCGGTTTTGTGTTTTTTCTGAAAGAAAGGAAGGGGGGGGGCCCCATCAAAAAAGGAGGAGAAGAGAAGAAAAATTAACCCATCCGAAAACGAAAACTAACTCAAAAAAAAAAAAAAAGCCTGGGGTCACCAGAGAACTCGAGGACAACCCAAGGGCAAAAATGGTGAAGAAACATCGGGAATTCTCGGAAAACTAGCACGATTTCCGGCGGTGTAAGTGTAGGGACCAATAGTCAAAGCCCCGGAAAGGAAAGGGGGGGAAGAAAAAAAAAAAAAGTTAAAACGAGGGCGACAAGCGAGCGACAGTTGGGTGGGTTTTGTCACTGGCCCCCTGTGCAAAACGCCCCACGCAAGTGGAAACACCGGGGTCAAAGAAGGCGGTGTAACCAAACTCAAGGAGAACACAACAAGGTCAGGAGGGAAAAAATACGAAAAGAAAAACGAGGGCCAGGACAGAGAGAAAGAGGGGTCCCACAAGGGGAAAAGAAAGGGGGCAGGGGGCAAACAAAAAACCGCACACGCCTGTAAACACGCCGCCTTACCGAAAATCTTAACGCTCCAAAAAATCCCCAAAAACCAAGTGCCCCGCGGCAATGGAGAAAACGGCGGGGGGGGGGGGGTTAAGTCAAACCGGCCAAGGAAAGGGGGAAGGGGTCAGATCCAAAAACACAAAAAAATCCGTCAACACAAATAAAAAAAGGGACAACAAAATCCGTCAGCCCTCCCACCGAAATCGGCCCTTGCACCGGAAGATTAAGGATCGAAAAAACGGACAAAGAAGAAGTCCAAAACGACAGGGACGGGGAAAAAATAGAGGAGAAAAAAACATCCACAAGGAGTTCCAAAGACTTCAAAAAGGTTCTGCCCGGACTGGTGGCGGATCAGCAAAAAGAGAGGGGAAAGAAAAGACACCGCCAACCGGACGAAAAAGGAAAAAAGCCGCGGGAAGGAAGGTCAAGGAGGGGGGCAACTCCGCGGGACTTTGTTTACCTGTTTCCCCGAAAAAAGAATCGATAAGAGACCCGGAAAAAAAGGAAAGGAGAGACGGACATGGCAGAGACGAAGGCGGCTGTGGGACGATCCAAACGCCCGCTTGAAAAACGAGTAAAAGGAAAAAAAGGGGGAACAAACAATGCCACGCCCAAGCAAAGGGGGGGGAAACACTCCCGAGTAAGTTAGTCCCAAATTAAATGAGATAATCTTGTCGTCCGGCACTCACGCTGAATCGGAAATCCCGCGGGATGGGAAAAAGGACGAAGGTTGGGTTGACCAGAAAGGGGGGCCTGGGGTAAAAAAATAGGAAAAGGAATTGAAAGAAAAATCCGCCCCACCAAAAAATTGACAAAACCGGCCCCGCCAACCCAACCCCGCAGACCTAACGCGGTTAATGAAGAAAAAAAAAAAGAGTTGGGGGGGCAGAGCTGAAATTCCTCCAGCCTTGGAGGGGGCCTCACAAAAAAAACAAGGAAAAAAAAACCTCAGTTTTGGAAAAGGGAAATACTTTTGCCAAAGTAGCCTAAAATGGGCCCAACTAAAGACTCGCCAAAGGCCATTGTCGACTACCAGACATTCGCCCCCATCCCCGCACACTGCGAGTGTCAAAAGGGGGGGAAAAAAAACACCAAGAGCCACCAAAGGGGGAACAGAAAGGAGGAAAAGATTGGAATGATCCGAGCTACGCGCCTTGTTCCCCAGGAAAAAAGAAAAACCGCCTGAATTGGGGTTGAAAAAAACAAACTCGAAGAACAGAGACGGGAAAAAATACAGGAAAAGGGAATACAAGGCAACGGGGACCCGGCCACGTTTTTCCAGTGTTCCCCCGTAAAGACGACGCCGCCCGCTCTTTAAGACCAGACAAAACAACCTTGAAAAAAAAATGTTTGAAAACGGCCCGGTGCTCAAAACAAAAAGAAACAAAGGAGTTAGGGGGGTCGGAGGGGTTGAGGTGGGGGGCGTGAGTAGGGTGATGGAACATGTGGGCAGGGCAGTGTCGAGGAGAGGGCGAGAATGGGGGGAGAAGTGAGGAGTTGACTAATAGGAAAGGGGTGGGAGAGGGAAAAAGGGAAAAGGGGGGCGGTGGGTGGGGAGAAGGAGGAAAAGAGGTGAAGTGGGATGAGTGAAGAGTGGAGAAGGAAGTGGTGGTGAGGGGAGTGGGGGGGGGGGTTTAGGAGGAAAAGGTGTTAGAGAATTGGGGAGAGTAGGAGTAGGAGAGGAGGGAGGGGGGGGAGGAGAAACAAGAGGGTGGAGGTTGAGGAAGGGTTGGGGGTTCTAAGGTGGGTGAGGGAGTTGACGGAAGGTGTTACAAGGGGGTCGGGGGCAGAGTAAGACGGGGTTGGGAGATAAGGGGTGGGTTTTGAGTCTAAGGGGTGGGAGGGAGGAGTTGGAGGGGTGTGGAGTTGGTGGGAGAATGTGTAGGGAAGGGCATGTTAGGAAGGGCGGATTGAGGGGAGTCGGAAGATAAAGGGTTAGTTGGGAAGTAGGGGACGGTAGTGCGGGGGAAGGGAATGATGTAGAAAGGAACGAGAGGATCAGGAGGGGGTAGGGGGATGGGAGGGGGAGGGAGGGATGCGGGGGGGAGGACATAAATTGATTAATGGGGAGGGGGATGAAGTGGGGGTGATTGAACAGTAGGGCGAGAGGTAGGGGAGGCGTTCAACAGTGTTGGGGTTGTGTGGGTGTGGTAGACGGGGGCGAGCCGGGAGAGCGCAGGGGAATAAGGGGGAAGAGGAGGTTGCAGGGAGGGGAGAGTAGAAAAAGGGGGGGTAGTTGAAGAAAGTCGAATATTGAGGGGTGTGAAGGGGAGGAGTGGGGGGAAGCACGTGGAGTGTAAGGTGGGCATGGGGAGGGCGGTAGAGACAATGTGGGTGGAATGGGGTAGTGGGGGGAAGAAAGTGCCGGGGGGGGGGGAGCGGGAGAGATGGGGGGAGGTGTAGGAGAGGGATGAGGGGGTGGTGGTTTGAGAGGAGGGAATGGGTAGGGAGGGTGTAGGTTAGGGGGTGGAGGACCGGAATATGGAAAGGGGTGAGGGGAGGGGGTAATTGGGGGAATGAAGGGTTAAGTATGACGGGACGGGGGCGGGAAAGGGGTAGGGGGGGGGGGAGGTGGGAAGGAGGGGGGAGGGGGGGGGTTGTAGATGGGGGAGGGAAAGAACGAAGGTTGGGTGTGCGTGGGAGAGGGATGGTAGAAAGGGGAGGAGTAGGTGTGGCTGGGGGGCGGGATTGGCGAGGAAGGTGTAGGGGAGGTGTGGGGAGGGGAAGGCAAGTAGGGGGGGAGAAAGATGGGAGAGAGAGAAAGGAAGGGGTTGGGGGAAAGGTAGTGGGGGGCGATAGATGAGGGGGAACGTGATGGTGCGGGCGTGGAGGGGAGACGTGAAGTTGGGAGGGGGTGGGAATGGGGTGAAGTTAGGGCAGTGTGGGGTGGATAGGTATCTAGGAATGTGAGGGGGAGGGTGCGGGTGATTGGTGAAGGGGAGGGGGGAGGAGGACGGGTGGGGGCGGTACGAAGGTGGGGGGGGGAGAAAGGGGGGCAGGGGTGGGTGGGGTCGGAGTAAAAGATGCTGGGAGGGTGGGTGGAGGGGGGAGTGGAGGGAGGGGGTGAAATAGGAGTAGGGGGGGTGGTAGAAGGAGGAATAGAAAGGAAAGGAATGGATGACCAGGGGACCGTAGAAGAACGCGAGGGTAGCGGGGGGAGAAGAGGGGGGCAAGTATGATGAAGAGGGGAAGGATTAAATGGGGGATGAGGGGCCTATTGAAGAGGCGGGCAAGGGGAGTGGGAAAGGGAGGGGGGAAGAGGGAGAGGGAAGGGGAAAGTCGTGGGTGGGAGTTGAGACGATTTCCAGGGCGGTCTCGATGTGTAATAGGTAGATTTGTCGAGGGGTTGGGGTGGAGATAAAGGGTTGGGCATAAGAGAGGAGAGGTGTGGGGGTGGTCTAGATACGGTTGGGGAGAGGGGAGTGTGGAGGACGGGAAGAGAGAGAAGTGGAGGAGAGCGGAGGTTAGAGGGGGGGTGGGGGAGGAGGGATTGGGTTGGTTGGTTCAATCGGTGCGATAAGGTGGTGGTTGGGTAGCAGATGGACGAATTAGAACGGGCAAAGGAGATGAAGGAGAACAGAAAGGAAGTAAAAGGTGAAGAAAAGAGGGGGGGTGTGACGTTGTACGGGAGTATAAAAGGCAAGCAAAGGGGGATGGGAGAGTGGGATGGAGAGGTATGGGTAAGCCAAAACATAAAAAAAAAAAAAAAATACTGTAAGAGAAGATATTCAGTCTGACACTCTAAAAAAAAAGCTCCAAATCCTTCTGTTAAGCTTCGCAACACTCTTGGTCTTAACCTTGGGGGGGGGGAAAAAATATCGTAAAAAAAAAAGCCAGTAAAATAGGGGAAGAAAAGACGCAATGACAGAACCAAACGGGAAAAAACCCGCGTCCTTCGGGAAAAACTTAAGGAAGTAAAATCAGACGGTTCCTTAATCGCAAAAACCACCAAAAGAAAAGGGGGGGGGCGGGGTTCGCGGAAAACCCAACAAAATTATAAGATAGGAGGGCAAAAGGAAGTCAGTGGGTTGGTGGTAGCAGGGTAAAAGACTCCAATCTGCCGCCCTACGGAAAACTGGCCGACCCAAACGTGAAAAAAATGAAAAAACCGAAGGGGGCCGCTTATCGGGAAAGAAAAAAAATGAATCAGAAAGGAAAAGGACAAACCCAAAAGGGGGGGAAATGGGAAAAAATGAAATGGTACACTTGCTTTGCGTCCACGGAACCAAGCCAGGAAAAAAAAAAAACGTATCCAGGTCAGTAAAAAGAAGAATCAAGAATAAAACCGGAGGGAAAGAACCAAAAGTCCCCCCGCTTCACCCCGTCCCACTTGGGGAAAAGCGAAGGAAGAAAAAAAAAAAATCAGATCCCGAAGTGGAATGGTGGGGGAAAGCTCACCTTTAAAAAAAACAGAAGGGGTTCGTTCTTGGTCCACCATCTTTCTGGTCCTTGCCGCACACTCCGAAAATAAAAGTAAAAGAGAGTCGCCAAAAAGGGGTGAAATTTTGTAAAAGGGGGGAGAAAAGGGGAGGCGCGGAAGAACTAAAAAAAAAACCGCCTCATCTCAACAAACAGTATAAAAAGAAGAGGATGTGGTTCCTTGTGAAAGAAAAGTGCGGGGAAAAACAAAGAACGCCGAACAAGAGCAGGTGGGGGAAGAGGTAAAGCGACGAGTACCCTCCAGTGGGTGGACGCCAAAAAGCAAAAATAATGAAAGGAAACGACCCAGCGGGCGGTAATACGCTAAAAAATCCACGTTCCAGAAAGGATCAGGGAGGAATCGTGGGGCTTAAGGAAAAGGGACCACAGGGACGGCGGGGGGGGGGAAAAGCGGGTGAAGGGGGTGGAGCCTGAGCGGAATTTGGGTAACAAAGACCGTAGAAATAGGGGGGTTGGGGACTCTAAAAAAAAAACCCAAACCCAGGGATAGAGGAAAAGTTAAGCTAAATCCGCCGGCCGGCCGCGCATAAAACAGGCGTGAGGAAACCGGACTGACCAAAACGTTTTCCACCACCTCAAGTCAAAGGAAGGAAAGAAATCAAAAAAAGGGGGTCGGTTAAAGGGGAAGGAGGCGAAAAGGGACGGTACGAGATTCTGGACCAGTAAGTCCGCACACCCGACAATCAAAACGTTAGACGTGGGGGGTGGGAAGTCAAATCTAAGGGTGGGGAAAAAAAAAAAAAAGTGACTCAAAAAAAATGCAAATTCAAAATAAGGAAAAGGGGGGGGAAAACCGTTGGAGCGAGAGTGGAGATAAGTCGCAGATTCAGAAAGGTTTTGAAGAACGGTAACTAAGAAACCTATGGTGGGGGGGAGAAGGGAAACTTAAAACGGACGGCAAGGGCAAAAAAAAAACCGAATGAGGCAACCGGACCATAACCCCCTTGGCCCACTTTCCAAAGGTCCAGAGGAGGGGGAAAATAAAACCGGGAAGAAGTCTCCTAAAATTTTGGGCTAGCGTCGTCTGTCAACACTGAGGGTAAGGACCACATTCGGAAGGGGAATCTGGCCGTGGTGGACCCCAAAAGGGGGGGTTTTTTTTTTGGGGCAAGGGCCACCTTCTTTTCAGAAAAAAAGGAAAGGGGGGGAAATAGAGTGAAGGGTCTCCTTTTTGAAGAGCAAAAGGAAATTCCAATTGGTTGAGGAAGAGGATCCCTAAACAGCCAAGGTACCTTTACGTGAAAGGAAGTGACAAATGCAAACCCCTCGAAGCCGGAAAAAAACGGAAAAAAATTTGGGAAATAGAAGGAAAAAGACTGCCGAGGGACAGGGCCTTAAAAAACAAAAAAAAAACCGTGAAAGACGAGTCGAAGCTCGGGGCTGCTTCAGAAAAATAGTTTAGGGGAAAACAAGGAATGGTAAAAGGGGTAAGTTCCGACTGGGAGGGGACGGGGGAGGCAATCAAAAAAATCACACTAAACGCCAAAGATAAAACCCTACCCAAATCACTAAGACCCAAAATCAAAAGACGACGAAAACCCCAAATTAGGAAAGGGAAACTCGAACCCAGTTCATTTTTCGTCGTTTTTCCTGCACCGGGAACAAGCGCCAAACTTCCTAACCTGAGGAAGAAAACAAAGGGTAAGGGGCAAGCCACTATGATCCTTGCAGACCAACATTGGCGCCCCTACCAAACAAGAAAACTGGAGATTTTTCACGATAACCGGGAAAGAGGAAAAGGGGGTCACGTGGACCCAAAAAGACAGTCGAGGGTTGGAAAGGAAATGGCCAACCCAACACCTTAGAACTTGCCGATCTTCCAAACAAAACCGTGGGAAAAAACGAAGGAACGAAAGGTTGTTTCGGGAGAAAAAAAAGCGGGACGGAAGTCCGGTTTGTTAAAAACAGCAGCCGCGCAAGGAACTTATTCGAAATGTTCCCCGTCGAGGAGGGGAGGAATCGAACGATGACACAAAGGAGAGGTGCCCGTCGGGGAAAAACAAGGGGGGTTGTGGAACCGCCGTCGGGTCCAATCCGGCCTCGGGACCATCCTCTAATAACAAAAGGAGAGAAAAGGCGCCGGTTTGGGCAGGGAGGGGGGGACCCCTGGAAAAGGGGGTTGTCCTGGGGGAAGGAGACTGAGAGCGCAACCTTAGGCCTACCTGTGCTTCTCAAATCGTAAAAGAGAGACCGGGAGAGTCGGTGTTTGGCCCGAAAACCGCGAAGGAAAGAGAAAGACGGAGGGGGAAGGGAAAAATTCCCAAACTTTAAGAATCCCACAAGTACCAAAAAGGGGAACGGGGGTTCAAGACGAAGGTTTGGGGGGAAAAAAAAGAGGTGGGGGTGGTTTGGGGGAAGTCAGATTGAATCATGGGACCCTCCAATGCTGCTCCTAATTCCCGAAAAGAGACTGGTAGAAAAAAAAAAAAGGGGAAACGTGGAAAGGGGGGGGGGACGGCGAATGAATGGATGGAAAAGTTTCACCAGTCCGGTACCGAAGCGTTTTTTTTCTGGGGTCTGAACAAAGAACACAGGAACCAAAGAGGAGTTTGCGGATAGGGAACCAACTTGAGCAAACAAACAAGCAAAAACCCAAAGGGGAACTGGGGAAAGCCCTTCGAACTATGGTTCGGCAAACACGGTGGGGGGATCACGGATGACCTGGAATGTGAGGGCAAAAAAAAGCCATGGAGGGCCCCTCGACCGAATCCTTTGACTAAAATCAAAATCGTCGGAAACCACCAGGGAAGGGGTTGGTAAAATACCAAAGAGGGGGGGAGACACCACGCCGGGTGCAACCATTAAAAAAAACGACAGGGAGGCGGGGTATGCCCGGACCACTTTTTGGGGGGAAAGGGGGAAAGAAAGGGCCATGGGTATGAATAAAAGGTCCGGACATCCCCGCAGTAAGAGGCGAAATTGGAAAGACAGGGGAAAAACACAGGCACAAAACGGCGCAAGGGAGAAGGAAACAACTGCAAAAGAAGTGGACAAAAAAAAAAAATAGGGGGGTGGTAATGTTGGAATTACGTCCCCTCCCACCTTGGTGTTCCAGGGAAGAGGTAAAAACCAACAATCGGGAGGGGGGAAGGAAAAGAGAGGAACAAATAAAAAAAAACGGGAAGCCTCCCATATACCGCCCAATGGCATCCCCCTCCAGGGGAAAAAAAGCTCGCCAAGGCCGGGTGAGGGGGGTTCCAACAAACCGAAAAAGAGGACTTCCTACGCGGTTCTGGCATTTCAGTGGGGGGGAAGGAGGGTGGTATTCGCCTCGTTGTGGCGCCAAAGGAAAAACGCGGGCGAACTCAAGAAAAAAAAAAAAAAAAAAAACCCCCGAGGACACTAGGCCCGTGGTAAAGGAATAAAGGGTTGTGGGGGTCACCGGCAAAGAAAAGTTTTGAAAAAAAAAAAAAAACAGAAAAAGCTGGTGCCGTGGGAGGGGGACCTCGTGGGTACCCGCCACCAGGGGCGGTTTGGGCGCACTAACAAAGGAAAATGGGGGACAAAAGAGAAATGGAAAAAAGAAAGGGGGACGAGCAACGGTTTTGTGGGAAATTCGCAAAAATCAGAACTGCAGGTTTCCCAGTTCCCAGCGGGCAAATACTCAATGGGAAAAAAACAGCGAGCAAACAAAACAAAAGTAAAAAAAGGGGAGCCTTGAAACTCGTCTAACGGAAATCTGTAACTCCCAAAACCCAATAAGAAAAAAAACCCCAAGGGCACCGAACGTTCAGCGTTCTTCATAAGAAAAAGGAAAAATGGGTCCTCCAAGGGTCTGGAAATAGAAACTGCACCATCAAAAGCGCCAACCCTTTCAAAAAGGCCTAAATTTTCAAACAACATAGGAAACACGCGGAAAGGGAAAGGGGGAGGGCTTGGTCAAAAAGCGAGGCCCGGAAACATTGGTCCTCTTTAGATCCGCCCCGCGCCTAGTAATGAAACGAGAAAAAAAGAACACCGAAGGAGAGGGGAAAACGAGAAAAACCATGTTAAATGGTGCTCAGCGCTCTCGGGTAAGGAAGGGAAACAAACCTGGGGGGAAGGAAGCGCCACAAGAAAAAAAAGATCGAAAAGGGTCGGAAGATGGACAGCGGATAAACAGGGTCCCTAAAACTAAGGAAGGAGAAAACAAGGTTCAACAATCGGAAAAAGAAAGGGCTGGAGGGAAGTGACACTGACAGCAACAAAAAAGCTGACTAATACGTGAATGAACCCGAGGCCCCTTGGTGGCTCGCTAAAAATGAAAAGCCAGAAGGTACGGGGGGTTAGGCGAAAAAAAAACCGGACCCCCAAAAAAAGGGAAAAAGGCACCGCCAGAGAACGTTTCGAAAAAAGGAGACCCAAGTGGCTTCCGATCACAAGTTACCGATTCACAGGAAGTGAAAAAAAGGTTCACAAAAAAAGAAGCGAAAAAAAAAAGGGAAGGAAAAAAGAAAATTTAAAAGGGGGGAAAGGGGGGACATGGTGGGTGACTCAAAAGGCCGTCCGAAAAATGCAAGTAAGGGACGCCTGGGGGACGCGAAGGTTTAAGAAGAGGAAAAACCAGAAGAAGGAAAAAAAAAAGGGAAATATTAAAAAATGCGCCCACCGGAGGTCCATTCTGACTCCCCTTTTGCCGAAAACGCTCTGTCACGAGACAAAGGGACAAGTTGACTGCTGGGGAAAAGGCATCCGGGGAGGGGGAACACTTTTGTGAGGGAACACAGACCACTAAAAAAAACCAAGGCCAGAAAACAAAAGCCTTGTTCCCGAAAGACTTTTGTCCCCGAACAGCAAAAGAACTGGACAAGTCAAAGCCAACGGTCAACACGGACGAAGAGAGGAAAAAAAAAAATTTTAGCAAAGAAAAAAAGTGAAACCGGGAAAAGGGGGGAAAAAGAAAAACGGAAAGCTAAGCTCATTCAAGGCTTTCTATTCCAGGAACGCACGGGAAGGGGGGTCCAAAAGTCAAAGCGAACTTCCCCACAAAAAAAAGGGAAGGGGCAGAGGGGAGACACAAGAAGGCCGGGTCATACCTGTCCGAAGAAAAGAAACTCCCCTAAAAAGGAAAAAGCAACAAGAGAAAAACACGGGCAAACGAAGGAAGGAAAAACCTCAGGGAGCTCACCGCCGGGCTAGACTTTTTTCCTCAAACAGACCAAGGTCCCAGGAGAAAGGTCTACGTGACCACTCAGGGACCAATAAAAAGAATCCCAAGAGCAAAAAGGAAAAAATACCCGGGGGTTTTAAATCGTTCATAAAAGCCCCTTCCCCCGTGAGAAAAAAGCACAGGAACCAAAAGAGGTAAGCCGGTAAAATCCCTTACGGGGGAGGGGGGAACGAATGGAAAAAGCGCAAAAAGGGGGTCCCCCAAAATAGTCTGACGTTTTTTTTTTTTTTCACTTCCTCACCATAAGTCAAAAAGAGGGAAACGAAAAAAAAAAGAAGTGGGGGGCTGGGTTAGGAAAGAAGAAGAGGGTCGAGACATAGACCCGAAAAGAAGAGCAGGGGCGCAAAAAAACAAAAAAGAAGGGAAAAATCCGGCCGAATTCGTCGAAGGAAATTGGGAAAATTACCCGAGGGCCCGGCCCCCCTGTAGAAAACGAAACTCCTGGAAACGTTAAAAAAAGAAAATAAAGAAAACTTCCCAAAAAAAAAAAAAAAAAAAAAGGCGCCAAACAGAAAAAAAGGGGGGAAAAAAAAAATCATCCGTCTTGGAACCAGGGGGGGTGTCAAAAAATTCTGCCTCTCACAAACCGCGTCAAAACAGAAAAACCACGTCAAATTGACTTGAAAAAAAAAGAAGAGACGGGAAGAGTCGGGGGGGGGGGGTGTTTTTTATTAGCTGATTAAAAACAAGGGGGCCACACGGGAAGCAGGGTCCATCTTGGGTTTTAATGACAAAAAAGACTAGGAGCCAAAACTGTCTAAAAGGGCCACTGGGACCGGCAAAAACCTAAAACCAGCGATGGTTAAACGCGCCGCTAAAAACACCCCAAAAAAACCCAAAAAAAAGAAGGGGGAGTGGGGGGGAAAAAAAAATGGGGGGGGGGGGGGGGGAGGCATGGTAAGGGGCGTGTTGAAGAAGAAAAGGGGCCGAAAAATGGGGGAACCCAAAACCCGAAACGCTTTGTGAATGAGGAAGGAAAAAGGGGGGGGGGGGGGAAAAGAGAACAAACCCAAACCACTAAAAAACAGAAGGAGGAACAGCAGAAAGAAAAAAAATCCCAAACTGGCGATTGATCGTGTTTTTTTTCGTCCCGTTCAAAAAAAAAATGGGGGAAACCGGTGGGAATGGAAGCCGAAAGAGGGCACGGGGGGAGAGCATAAAAAAGAACGTCCCCAATGGAGATTTGCAACCAAAACTACCCCCGAGAATGATTTTTTGGGGTCCTCCAGGCCATGGGAAAGGGGAAACAACGTAAAACCACGGGGGGGGGAACAAAACGGAATTCCCCCTGCCTTTGTTTTCATAAAGGAGACAAAAACACTGGACGGGGAAAAAACTAGAGGCCAACGAAAGGCGGCCCAAACAACTCCTTTTGTTCCACGGTCCGCGTCCGTCCCCCGGTACAGAACGGGAAGAAAAAACAAAACGTATTCAAAAAAAAAAGCTGAACAGAAAAAGTGAAAAAATGTGGGGGTTGAAAAAGGGGGAAAAGGGGGGTGCGAGGGGGCCCCTTCCACCCCACTGCCCTTTCGCCCTTATACCTTTTGGTGGGTAAAGAGAAGAACAAAAAATGGGGAAACAACCGGAGGAATAAGAAGGGTCAAGAAAGTTTTAACGGAACTCGAAAGAAACCCTGTTACCTGGAAAAATGAGAACCGGTGGAAAAAAAAAAAAACAAACGGCCCACTTCAGGGGGGGAAGAAAAAAACGCAAAGTAAAGAACTAAAAAAAAAGAGCTGGAGAGATCTTTCGTCTGCCCATAAACGAGGGGCCCCACGAGTAGACTTGAGGAATGGGACGGAAAAAGACTGCTAGTCGAACCAAGGACGGAAATCGACAGTGGGGGGGAAAAAAAGGGACAGGGGTTTAGGGAACTGGGTTGTCTATGCAGCGCCAGATAACGAAAAATAAGGGGGAAAAAGGGCAAAAAAAACGGACGAAACAGGGTGGAAAAACCAGCAAGGCACAAAGGAAAACATCAAGGGCCACCTACCGACCCAACAAAACTAGGGGGAAAGGTTTTTATGCACAAAAAGGGGAGGAGAGGAAGCAGAAGATCTAAGAAAAAAAAAAAGAATGCTGACCATTCCACAAGTTGGCCCGAACAATTAGAAAAAGAAGCAAAACGGGTACCCTTTGGTGGAAACCAGGGGGGAAGGGGCTAAGACGAAAGGAAGGTGCAGACGCAACCCATAAGGAAGTTAGCCTTTGGGCTTTGAAAGCTAAAGGGGCCAGGTTGGCAAATTAAGAACCGACCAAAAGGGACCGAAGGAAAACAAAACAAAAAAAAAAAGAGGAAGACCAAGCAGCACACGCGAACCACTCAGTGTACTTCCCCTGGAATTCACTATAAAAGGAAGGAAGGGAAGAGTAAGTTGGCCAAAAAGGGGTCTAAAACACGGGTGGGGGGACCAATACAAAAAAAGGAAAAAAAAAGCCTCTATCCCGTTCTAAGCCTGCCTGGCCGGTACCCAGCATAAGCAACAAAACCTAAGAACCGCCCAAAGGGGAAGGGAAAAGACAAGAAACAGGCGGAAAAACAGAAGGGGAAGAGGGGATTCAAACCGCTGTCCCACCGTTCCATTCCTAAAGTCCGGAAAAAAACGGACGAGGTAACTTTTTGGGGGGGGGGTCTGGGAAAGGAAAAAGTAGAACTTTAAGGAGGCAACGGTGGGGGTGTTCAGGATGGACTGCAGAAATTGCGTTGGTTTTCCGAATATCCTTGAAGATTCACTTGGGGAAGAGACGACCAAAAAAAAACAGCAAAAGGAAAGGCATAGGAACCCAGAAAAAACAAAGAAGGTTCCGCGAATTGAAATTTTCAGCCAGGCCCATTCCCCCGTTTTAAGAGAGGGAACGGGGGACTCAGGGAGGGGGTTTCGTTGTCAGGAAAAGACCAAAAACTCAGGAAAGGAGCAAAACAGCTACCAATCCGAGATTCAGGGTGGTGGGATGGGGGATGCCAAAAGGACGGGGGGAACCTCCAAAAAAAGAAGAACTGAGAAAAGGGTCAGGGAAACCAACGCAAACGACCTGACGACTTGTAACACTTAATATTAAACCTGGAATATTTGATGCAAAAGGCAACTAGCCGTGAGGAGCTGGAAAAAGAAAAAAAAATGTGGGGGTTGCAAGGAAATCTACTAGCCGAGACATAAACCCCGGCCCACTGGTCTTGGTTTGGGGGAGAGGAGGGGTGGGGGGAAGGGTAAATGGGTGTTTGAGGAGACTGGGGAAGGATAATGGTACCCTGGGTAAAGTCTGAAAAAAACGCAACCCCATCCTCCTAAGGAACCCAGGGAATCAATCTACCCCAGTAAATGGGAAAAATGACTGCAAATGAGGGGGGAAAAACGGTCTGAAAGGGGGGGCTTTTTTCACTAAACACAGATCCTACGTCTCGCGTTCCCAGAATGGGGGAGAGGGCCCCGAAAAAAAAAAAAAAAAAAAAAAAAAAAAAAGCGGGGGAGAAAAGGGGGACTGAACCAACAAAATGACATCACCAGACCTGTCCAAAGGGGGAGAAACGGGGGAAAAACCAGAAAGCCCCGGTTTTGGATCAAAAACGGAAACCTTCCCCATTTTTTCAGGTGTGGCAAAAAAAAAAACAAAGAGGAGCAAAAGGGCCAATCACACGCAGGAGGGAAAAAAAAAGGACAGGTTGGGTGCCAATTCAAACCCCCCCAAAAAACCGGAAAAAAGTCAAATACCACGAAATTCGACCCGCCCACTTTCACAAAAAAACAGGAACGGAGACAGAACAATTTTGGGGGAGGGGGGGGGGGCCTCAATTTTGCGCGGGACCAAAAAGAAGGGGAAAAAGGGGACGAGAATAAATTACTCAAAACATGAAGGGTCTCCACAGGCCATGGGAACACGGGAGGAAAAATTAAGGGGCAAAACAACCCACTGAGACATTTTCTCCCTTCTATGAAAAAGCAAAAAGCTCGGTGGTGTGTAGGAAGGGGGTCAAAGAGGAAATTGGTGACATATTTAAACAACACCCGAAGTAAAGAAATAAGTACAATAGCGGGAAAAGAAAAAACAACTAAAACAAAAAAAAGACCATTGCAGAAGAAGGGTGGAGGAACTCCAAAAAAAACCTGGGGGATTTCAAACAGGCGTATCACTCTAAAGACGCAAGACAAGCCGTCTTTGAAAAAGGGAAGATTGGGGAGGGCAAAAAAAATGGATGTCACATAGGTTTCTACCCCCACCCCCGCGGTCATCAAACCTTGAAAAAAAACCCAGGGTTTGCAAAAGAAAGGTTCAATATCACACCCGGGGCCAGACGGTGTGTTAAACCCATGGGGTGAAAAAACCAAAAGGTGGTGAAAAAACAAAGGGACGCGGGCAAAAAACGGGATACAGACCAAAAGTGGGGGAACCAGGTTGTCCCATACAATTTCCAGTCAATACAGGGGGCTGGGTACGTGGGTGTAAAAAAAAAGAGATCACCCCCTATGCCCTTTTTTCCCAAGGGCCTGCAAGAGCAAGTTCAGAAGAACATCCAAATAAGAGGGTAAAAAAACCAAAAGGACACCAAAGAAAGGACGAGGATTACTTGAAACGTCCAAACATCTCCCCAGAAAGCCTCTAAAGAAGGAGGCAGACAATCAGGGTTGCCCAGAAGAAAGAACCGGAAAGCAACGGAAAAGATAAAGAGGGGTTCCAAAAAAAAAATCGACAAAATTACATCTCGACCAGCCACTCAACTCACTAAAAGTGGACAAATGACTTAGAAAAAAAACAACGGAAAACGCAAGGGAGACGTCGAAAAAAACAAAAAAGGGCGGGTTGAAAAAATGACCCAAAAACCCAAAACTGTTTAGATTCTCGCCACGAAAGACACTCAGAGAACAGTGTATAAGAGGGGGAAAAAAAAACCTCAAGGAAAATAGGGCAGAGAAACGGAACATTCTTCGTGTGCCCTCCCCTCCTCATTCCTGTCCAGGACATTCCCCCAAACCTACCTGGAAAAAGGTGAGAAAAAAAAGAAGTCCAACACATTAGGGGGGGGGGGGGGGAACCACCTAATGACCAGCGTTGCCACGTTTTTTTTTTAAAAGTGAAAAGAAAAAAAAACGGGTCGCAATTAAAACAAAGCCCAAAAAGGTGACGAAGGGGAGGCGCGAAATTCGCACAACGCGGACTAGGGATCTTTGTTTTGGAACATGAATTTTCAGTGAGGGGAGGAAAGGAAGGGTCAGAGAGAAAAGAAAAGACCCCCACGCTTCAGCGTAGAAAACGCCTACCCCGCCAGCAAAAGGCGGTCGACAGTGGGAAGGCCAAGCGTGCGGGGAAAAAAATAAAAAAGGGGGGGGAAGAAAATGCGCCGGACAAAAAACGGGAAAAACGGTCGGAAAACCAAAAGAAGAAGGGGTGTGAAGTTTCTTGGGAGGATAAACATGGGTGGTGAAAAAAAAAAAGCGTCACAAAAAGAAGGAAGCGACCAGGTTGGTGTTGGGGAAAAAGGGGGAAGAGGGAGGAGGGCACCGGCCATTAACCGCACCCCAAACTGACCTCCGGAAAACCGGCGCAAGGGGGGCATTCACCAAACGTCCCGTGCGAAGGAACAGAGAAGGAGGGACTAAAAAAAGGCCCGGCCACGGCAACTTGTCGTTCACCTGCCCCCCGAAAAGCAAAAAGGAAAAGGTCATACACAAAAACAACAGGACAACAAAGGGGAAAAAACACCGGCAGACCCCCTCCACCAGTGGGGGTTCTCTCTAGGCCGTTTCAACGAACAAAACACGAGTGAAACGGAGAGTCCCAAACAGGGACGGCAACAAAATTAAAGAAGGGGGGAAAGGAGGCAGATTGAAAGTCAAAAGGAAGGCCAGGGTCCCTAGCATCAACCGCTGCAGTGCAACGCCGGAAGACCAGACGAAGGGGGCGAGCACAAAAAAAAAATAAGGTGTAAAGGGACGAGACAGGCAGTAAACCAAAGGAAAACGTGGCCCACCTTTCGAATATGAACCAAACTCCCGCAAACAAAACCCGTTCACCAGAAAAAAAGGTCAACACACGGCAACTGGACAAAAGACGAACTCTTAAACCGCTTGGGCCTTTCAAACTACAGAGACAAGGTGACGAGGTCGGAATAGAAACGGAAAAAACCGGGCCTGCACCGAATTTCTCCGGGAACATCACAAAAGGTAAGGAAAAACAGTGGGTGGAAAAAGGAAGAGGGGGAAGGAGCAAAAAAAGAAAAACGGACCAAAGGGAGCGAAACTCCAAACTCAGTCACGTTTCGGTACCTGGAAGATCTTGAATCTGAACTAAGGGGGGACAGGGAAATCTCTACCCAAGATCAAGGCGGAAAAGAAAGGAAAAAGGGGGTTGGTGGGAGACAACCGAACGCACAAAGGGAATCATCCGGACTCCAACGACAGTTTTTTTTTTTGTAAGAGCCTACTACCCCACCACACCAAAAAAGAGTCCCGCAAACCAATAACCGAACGGCGGCAGCCAGGGGAAAAAGGAACGCGGTGGAAAACAACCCAAAAAAAAAAAAAAGATTTCGTCGAACGGGAGCGATTGGAACAATCAAGCCAAGGGCCCGCCTGGAACGACCCGTCAGGGTACTGGAGGGAGTCAAGAGGGCAGCCGAAAAAAAAAAAAAAGCCAGAAGGGGGTGCGGACACGAATCGCAATACAAGACTTCTTAAGGAGTCCCACAACCATAGGTCAATCCAAAACCAGAAAAGACAGGGACGAAAGGTGGGCTTAACCACCACCGGACACGAAAAAAGGGGAGGTTCAAAAAAAAAAAGGAGTGGTTCGCGACAACCGAAAAACGTCCCCCGGGCCGTCCATCTGATTGGCAGAAAATAACACTCAAAATAGAAAGTTCCCCCGAAAAAAGGGAAGGAAGGTGGAAACACTCGAACGTGCCAAAAAAGGCAGAAGCACGAGGTACGCTCCTCTTCCAAGCACTCCAACAAATCACTCTCCACAACAAACAGAATGGAATAAGGGGGAAAAAAAATAAAGATAGGGGGGTGTGGAGGGGCACGGGGAAGCTGCGGGAATAGCAGGAGGTGAACGATAACATCCTTAACTTGCCCCCCGTACTTGGCCTGGGGTTGCGCAAGGTAAACAATGAAGGAAAAAGGAAAACCAGCACGAAAGAATGAGAACAGCAAAAAAAAGAAAAGAGAAACCGCGACTTCGGAATGTTGTCCCCGTTCCCCCCGGGGGTTTCATAAAGGAGGAAGGAAAGGCTGCTTTCAAAAGAGTGGAGGGGGAAGAGGCGCAAAGCAACAAGGGAAAAGGTGGAAGAAAATGCTAAAAAGATGAATCGAGGAAATTTGTTTTCCTTTTCCCTTTCCCTTCCCTTGGTGGAAAAGGGGGAAAAGAAAATGGGTAACCTCAAAATACACCTCGGGAAAAAAAAAAAGGGGCACAGGCCGGGTCCTCGATGCAGACGAATATTCGGGCCTCGGTCAAGTGTCAGGACGCGAAACGGGGGTTCAAAAACCCAAACGAAAATGGGGAAGGGAAAAACGAAAGAAGCTAAAGCAAAAGCTGGGACCGGGTTGGTTTTGCGACCTTGATCTTGATAATTTTCTGGTGGGGTGTCAAGAAGAAGAAGGCCCTTTAAAAGGGAACGTTTGGTAGAGGGGATAAAGAAACCCCGGTTCGCATACCCTCGTGAAGCAGAAAGGTTTACCGAAAGAGAAGGCACGAGGGGGGGGAGGGAAAAAAAAATGCAAAACGGCAGGGTCAAAAAAAAAAAACGGCCAGCCGTAGGGAAAAACCCACCAGGCCCAACGCCCGGCAAAAATGCAAAAAAAAGAATCTCAAGTCGCCCGCGGGGGGTGAAAGAGGGAAGTGGGGGAACGTTTGGGGACCGCGCCATCAAACCATTGTGGTGGAGTGCAACTATCCGACCCAAGACAGGAATTGTGTTCCCACACCGGGGGGGAAAAAAAATCGGGTGTATAGGCGGGAGGGGAGGGACCCGGAGAGACCCGGTTAGAACGTGCCCACGCCCATTTTTGTTTGAAAGGGGCCTCAGGAAACAAGCAAAGTTCAAAATGGGGAAGGAGTGGGACTCAAATCTCGGGGGGGGGGAAAACTGAAATCGAAAAACTTGATGACCAGACGCCGAATCAACTCGTAGAAGGAAACAGACACATTGCAAAAGAAAAACCAAAAGAAAGGGGACAAAACCAAAAAAGAAACGGAGTTTACCCATACAACCGGGCCGACGACTCCCTGTTGCGGGCAACGCAGGGAAAGAGGATTAAAGCCAAACCTTAGTGGGGGTCGGGGGAAAAAAGAAAGACAAAAGGGGGGAAAAAGGGGGGGAAGAACTGACCTTAACTCCTCAAGGCCAGCAACCCATAACTTTGCAACACCAAGCAAGGACTGGAAATAAAGAAAAAATGAAAAGATCGTGGTTCAGGGTTATGCCGGGTTGGTTAATTCGGGCCCCCCCTAAGGTAAAGGGATTTAAAACCAAAAAAGGAAACAAAAAAAAAAAAAAAGGAAAGTGAAAACCGACC
>Ga0179593_1580606_pt1 | contig 25402 bp, 27 predicted proteins | sample CZODoug2_1_08_16_FD_185931 | JGI IMG/M metagenome (GOLD analysis project Ga0179593, IMG submission 185931) | Vadose zone soil fungal communities from Angelo Coast Range Reserve, California, USA - CZODoug2_1_08_16fungal (PacBio error correction) | ecosystem: Environmental > Terrestrial > Soil >...
CACGTCGAGTGGTCAGGAAAGCGCGCTTTTTCAAAAAATATGGAGAACCGCTTACCACTGGGAAAAAGAAGGGGGACAATTGTAAAAGGGACGGGAAGTAGTGAGAATGGAAACGAAAAAGACATAGAGAGACCTCTTTCTCAACCATTGAAGGCCAAGCTATCGGGATATCAGTGCTGTACGGTGTATCCTGTTTTATAAAAAAAAACCTCCTCGGCCAGGATGTTCCATCTGATTTAATGGTTGGTTGCCCCTGTGATACACCCGCTTTGGAAGGGGTGTCGGCTACAGCATTGGGTCCTGGAAGGAGAACTTTCTAAACCTAAGAGGAAGGATAGCGTTGCGATTATCAAAGGAGAGGTTTAACAAAGGTGGCGCATTAAATGAAGGAAGGGAACCAATTGTTCGCACGCTGAAAGGGGGGTTTTTCATCAAAAAAAAAGACCTCGCGGTGGAGGAAAAGGGGTTGAAGAGACAAAGGAAAAAGCCCTGCAGCCGTGAACTTAGAAGGGTTGGATTTGCCCCAAGAAAAAAAAAATTCACAAGAGGGGGTGGGCCACAAACGAAAAAGGAAAAGACGCGGGATGGGGTCTTAAGGGGGAATCGTCACCACCGGCATCTAATTCAATGTCTAACTAGCAAAAAAAAACCCTAACCTTGTAATCGAAGGCACACAACTTTGAGCTGGGTGACGACGGGAGGGTGTCGCCAGTGAGGAAATTTTACTCCCAAGGGGAAGAGGGGGGGGGTGAAGGAAGAAAAATTGTGCATTGGGGAGAACAGAAGCCTCCTCAACGCGACACTGCAGTTTGGGGGGGGCAGTCAATAAAGAGAAGTGGCCGGAGAGTAACCTACAAGGAAGAAAGTCAGTGATTTTCGAGCAGGTCGAGCTGGGGAAAGAGGCTTCAATCTTTCAACAGAGACGAGCATACGTCCCTTCAGCGTTATGTTTAACTCTGAGAACCCCACCTTATTCACCTCAGGGAAAAGGGGGACACCTGCAATGCTGCGGAATTTGGGTCAGAGGGAGGGGTTCATTGGTCGGGGGTCGGCAATAAACGGTTCATTCTTTTTGAGGTGAACACTTTATGATCTGACCCCCCGGTGCCAAGGGGAATTCCCAAAAGTTGAAACACGATCTCTTAGAGAAAAAAGGGGGGTGTGTTAGGGACGAGGCGGGAACGCGAGTGACGACGCGGCATAAAATGCTAAAAAAGTTTTGTATTGCGGAAGCGAGAAATGGGGGGACACCCGAGCCCTGGGGGTGGGCCATTGCGAACTTTCTAACCGGGGACTCTTTCCTACCTGGGGGCTTTTGTCTGGGAAGGGAGAATCGGCGTAGCTTTACTCGGTCTCATTCTGGTCTATCAAAAAAGAACACGATCTTGGGGAGTCGGGAAGGGGGGAATCTCTACGGAGAGAGGGGTGTACTTTGGTGAGCACCTGGAAAAGGCTATAATGGCTTAATGAAGTTGCTTACTAAAAGAGGGGGTAAGGCTGAGGTCCCAACCAAATCCTTTCTGGAAGTCCCATAAGAGAAAGTATGAGATTTTTGGCCTAAAGGGGGACGGATCTTGTGGGGGGGTAACCTATTACATGGAAACTAATTCCCTTGAAGAACCTCGTGGCGGGGGCAATTTGTTGGGAAAAAGAAGGGGCCTTCCATCCTAGATCGGGAAAAACTTTAAGGTCTATCTCGTCACAACCTTAGAATTGGGGTGAAGGTAGGTTGGGGGGGGGAGGTGGGGGGAGGGGGGGTGGAGAGGTGGGTGATAGGGAGGTGCATAAGGGGAGATGAGGTGGGGGGCTGGTGGGGTGGGGGAGATGGGGAAGGAGAAGAAGGCAGAGGGGGGAGGAAGTGGAGGGGAGGAAGGTATGGGGGGTTGGGTTGAGGGGATTTTCTCTCCCTTACTGGTCGTCTCTTCGCAAAAACTCGAGAAAAGAATAGTCCCCAGCAACAGCCTTATCCAGGTAAAAGAGTCGTCCGAGGGACTACCCCCGCCCACATTGCGTGGTCGGGAGGGCTCCTACAACTGGATTCCGGTCCAGGCGAGGTACGCAAGGCGCCCGAAAAAAAACCAGGAAGAGACAAGGTCAACGGGTTGGGGACGACACAAACTGGCACCGGGTCAGAAGAGGGGAATCACCAAACGCCTTCACCGGGAAAAGGCACAGGAACGTCGCCTTCAACCGGGAAAAAAAGACGTGCAGTTTACTTATGGTGAGAGATGTTGAGGGGGAAAGCCACCGTAGGCGGGAGGGACGGTTCTGTTCATAGGGAGGAGATGACGTAAAAAAAAAGCCGACATCCAAAGAAAATTTCGTGTATTGTCGCGAAGGCAGGCAAAGTCTTAGGGGGGATGAAACCCAACCTGGCGGCATTTTTGGGGGGCTCTTCTTTAGAAAAGGGGGGGGGTGCATCAAGGAAAAAAGGTCCTCTTACCACGGCACAGGGAATACCATCTCTACTGGCGAAACGATTCCGTCGTAAAAGGGACCGTTTAGTGGCAAAAGGGGGGTGTGGGGGGAGTTCTTTTGAAGGAGGTGGCGAACATTAGTTGCATCCGAGGGACCCTGGTAAGCACCGTTGGTAACACGCAAGGTGTTCTTGGATGAGGGGACGGGCCACACCTAAGAAATGGGCACAAGCAAAAGACGGTTGAACGGGGGAGGAGGTCGGGGCTAGGGGTCTTGAAAAGTGCTTTTACGGGAACCCGCACTATAGGGAAAGAAAAGAACACTTGGGATCTGTGAGAAAAAGTGAATGCGAATCATAGGAAAGCCCGCGATACCGGGCTATAGCCCTGGCAGAGCGGTGAAAGGGTATTGACAGAAACCTGACTCGCGCTTGGACCCGGAAAAAAAAGGGGGTTTTCAAAGCGGGGGAAAAAATTACGCAAAAAAGGGGGAGTAAGTAGGAGTAGGGAGAAGAACTATTGCAGACTGATTAAGATGGGGGGGTTCGTGGTGGGGGGGGGGACCGAAGGGAGCCGGTCATCGGCTGGGAGGTCCTTGTGTCATTGGGCAAGAAACGGCTCCTATGGACAATTGGAATAGTGTCTGGGCGAACAGCCGGGAAGGAGCCATATGCGTCTGGGAAAAGCGCGCTCTGACCTCAAAAGGAAGGGGCAGAGAAGTAACCAATGGTCAGTTCCCTCTCTGAGGGAACCAATATCAAACGAGGGCTACACATAAAGTCTAAACTAAGGCACTCTGATTAGTATGCCTAAGGCCACGCGTTAGTGAGAAAGCACTCTGATCAGGAGGAAGTTCCTAGGTCGTCGCCTCAAAAGGGAGGGGGACTGCCGAGGAGTCGAATTAAGACGCTGCGTGGAGCGTCCCACATTCCGGGCGTTAGCCTGCACTCGCGTAAGCAATAGTCGCGGCTCACGTAGTAGCGGTGAACGGGTGCCCGGAGGCATCCGGAGAGTCCTGTCTCACGTCGGAGAGCCCAGCGTCTGAAGGACGAAGTCGCCATCGTGGAACTAGGGGAAGAGCTTCGCGGCCGGAGACGAAAAAATTAAGTGAGGTACATGGAAGGAATAAGAAAAACGACGGGATGTACCCCCGCGTCGAAGGTGGCCATAGAAAGGCCCCACTAGGGGGGGGGGACCTGCAGCCAACCGTAAGAGGGAATTCCGATCAGTGGCTGGAGAGAGATTGAGGTATGGCTTGGACCACCGAAGAATACAGTAATGAGAAGAAGGCCTGCGCTGGGCTAACGGAAGGAAATGCTCCGAGCAGCAAAGGGAAAGGGATCGAAGAAAGATCCTCTATATATCTTGCTCAGGAAACGATCGACGGACGGGAGCAGAGGTTTGCGTAGAGGGGAAGCCTGCTTACGCCAATCGAAAACCAAGGCTATTCCGCAGGCAAGAAAAGGGGGGACTTGCGAGGATTCAACAAACAAAAAAAGGAAGAATATTTCGACGCGCCTCCTCAAAAAAAGACGGATCGGCCCAAAAAAGGAAGACGGCAGAATGGAAAGAAAAAGACATTAACTAAGACGCAAAACCTCTGCCCGCCGGCGGAAAAACCGATAATATCGAGGATCTCTTCAGAACAGGCCTATCATGGCAAAAGGAAAGTCCCCCCCGAAAAAACCTGACACGTCGCCCCAGAGCAGGAAGGGAACAGGGCGTCCGCGCATTCCGGGAGAAAAACCGTACCGCAAGCGGGACGCAGCGTGTCAAGGGAGAATTCCGGGGAAATTGACCGGGCGACTTTGAAGGAGGGGTGGGACTTGGAAGGCGAGGATTCGACGCGGGGGGGTCGTTGGCGTCGGAGAAGGGTGTCCATGTAACCGAAACTGAAGCAGAAAAAAGAAAAAGCCTCCACGCGGGAACGAGTTCCACGCTGGTTAATTGAAAAAATTGAGCCCGTCTTGATCTCGGAGGCCAGCCATGGGATTCCGAGGCGGGGAACCCCTTTCATCAGCTACTGAGAAACGGACGAAATCCTCTCGATCAAACCGACCGGATTGCCGTCGCCGAAAGATAATCGGGGAAAAAATGGCCTTCGGCCAGAAAGAATACTGTTGGGGATAGACTATGGGGGCGAATAAAATATTTCTCGCGCACTAAAAAAAGTGCCGTGCGGTGAAGAGGGAAAGTATCTTCGTTGAGTACAGACGTTGGGGTGTGGTCGCGCTTGGAAAAACAACGTGTGGGGGTGGGAAACTCGATACTTGGAACACTGCAGTAGAGACAAAGGGTTTCCCGCATAAACGGGCTAAGCGCGCTGTTTTCGAAGAGGAAGGAGGACGGATGAAAAAAAAGAGTCAGGGAATGTGGGCCCATCGTCCAGCTAGTGGAGCAAGAATCCAGGACATAACAAAAGGGGGGGACCGGCGTGGCTCAAAAAAACCCGAGGAAAAGGACAATATTCCAGTTTTTCGGATAACTAAGCCGTCGTCGATTCATAGGTCCAGTGAGTAATGCTGAAACAGGGGGGGGGGGGAGCTACCGCTTTGAAACAAAGTCAGTGTGAAAAGCGTGCGAATGTAGGTCGGTCTGCATTCTGGAAAAAATGGACCGACTCGCCAGGGGAGTGCGATTACCAGAGAAGAGATAAAAGGAGCGGATAATACAAATGGCGCATTAAAGAACGGGAAAAGATCCCAATTTTTGAGCTGACTGTAAGGCGGAGGGGGGGGGGGGCACCGTCCCAGCACCCGCGAGGGGAGTTTTGTCTGGACTCTAAATAAGGTTGGGGTATTTAAAGTTCAGGAAGGGGAAAGTGGTGGATCCCCGCCTGGGCACGTCAATTCAACACCGTGGATTTGAGACCTAGATGTTTGGGCCCAGTAAAAAAAAAAGGTCATCCAAGAAAAATTGTGGCGTATAGAAAATGTGAAAAAACCGCCTCGGGAAGGCTTACCAACGTTGCAAGGGAGCGGAAAAAAAAAGGGCCATCTATGGTCGCAAAAAGAGGCGAAAAACTTCAACCATAACCTTTTGGGAGACACAGATTCCTACGGCGAGTCGTCATTTTGTGCAAAACCAGTGATGAAGAAAAAAGACCGCTTTGCCGTGGTTCACGGAAATAGTTGGGATGCCCAAAATCCTGACAACGGAAAAACAACTGCCGCCCAGGTCGCCGTCAATGGCCCGAAGGGAATGCCGGCCATAAAAGAAAAAGGAAACGGGACAGGGAATGGATGTAGGGCGCCAGTTCGAGACTGTAGTCGCTCATCGGCAAAAAGATAAAAAAGGGCCATGTAAGAGGGGGGGGTAACGGCAGGTAAATACCGGATTCACTCAAGCAACTTGCACCGTCAATTTTGGTTCTAAGGGCCGGCGACCATAAGTGTGGAAAGAACCTTTATGCGGGGGGGATAAAAAATCAACCGACCTGACCCCGGTTCCAAAGGGGGAATTCCAAAATTTTGTCACGAAGGGGATCGGATTTTTTTCTACAGAGGAGAACAATCGGGACGTACAGGGGAACCGCAACCCAGTTGTAGGATACTAATAAGGGCGCGCCCAAACCAAGGCCCTTTGTGGGCGCATTTCGCGGACGAAACTGGCCTAACCTGATAAGGGAGGGGGGAGATCGGCGCTTCTCGATCTGATGCATCGGACGTAAAGACACCACACAGAAAGGGCGGGGCTTACGAGATAGAAGGAGGCTGTCCTGGGACTAAAAATGTCAACGATAGCGGTTCAGTTCCGTGGAGGGGAAGTGCTGATCCCTGTCATCCGAAAAAATCTCCTGTTCTATTTAGTCCATAAAAAAAAAACAACGGGGAACAATATATATGGGTCCGAGAAAGAGCTTTTTCCTTCCGAAGGAGTTACCCGAATAACCACATCACTAACGAAAAAGTTCCTTCTCGCAATGGCCAATTTTTCCCAAAGGAAAGTCTTCTCTCCTGCTCATGGCCGCGAATTCAGAAAAAAAAGGTTGTTGTGATAGAAAAGGAGAGGCAGCTCTGGGAGCGCGGAAAAGACACCCTCCTTATAGGGGCCAGGTAAAACCGGTCGCCAGAAAAAGGCGGTTCAATTAGTAGGTCAAAGACTAACAACTGTGGTCGGTTCGTACGCGCCGGAGGGGAAAGAGCGGGTCTCCGCCATAACCGTGGGGAAAAACTAATATATCGTGACGTGACGTTGTGGACTCGGTCACAAAAGGGCGTTTTCAGAAGAGGATGTTAAAAAACCCGCAATGAAAAAGACCCCTTCCCCTGCAGGGGCCGCCGTCAATTCGCAAACATTGCCCGAAAAGAAAATGATGAGTTGCCGGGATAGTTTCTGAAAGGAAACCCGGGAAGGGCCTTTCTGTTTGCGGACACGCTGTAGCTGACACACTCGACGGCGCGCGACAAAATAGGACTGACGTTTACGTTGAGTTGCCGCTCTGGCCGGCAGGAAAAAAAAAGGGACGAAAAAAAAAAAAAATTGTTTTTTCCGTGAGGCTTGCCGCATAAGGAAAAAGGCGGATGGGGCCGCTGAACCACGGCAAGAAAGCTACCATCTTCAGTTACGAAGGGTCTTCAACCACAGAAAGTGGAGGCTTCGTGGGTGTTTGTGGAAGGGGGAGTCTACGTTGCGCAGAAATGCCGCCGGGGAAAAAGAAAACCCTGGGAAAAGGGGGGGTAAGAACCCTCCCGGCGGGTGGCCCTTGTTAGTTGGATGACTTGGGAGAAAAAAAAATACTGGGGGGGCCAATCCCGGGAAGGGGCTGCAGACCGGGAAAAAATCGTGGACCTCCCGCGCGGGGGTGTGAACGGTGAAAAAAAAAAAAGGCGCCGTCCTTTTCAGAAGACAATTGGGATCTTTTAGGGAAAGGGAGCCATTTGGGAAAATCTCGCTTGTAAAGCGTATACCGGGGCAATCACGCTATCCTGGGCGAGGCGGAGTACATAATGCGAACAAGTGAAAAAGCGCGCTTGTAGCCAGGGGTTTTCAAGAAGGGGGGCATCCATTCACTTACGCAGGCAGTTAAAAATGGAAAGGAATGAAGAAGGTAGGAGATGAGAAACTGGGAAAAGGATTCCGATCGGTTGAGGGGGGGGGCGAATGGTTGAGCCACGCAGAAGGGAGGAGGGGGGGAAGGGAACATTGGTCTCCACTTAGGAGGGGGAGGAAGGGGAAATTGGTCCTTGACGAGGGGGAATAGAAAATCCTTTCCCGCAGGCGAGAGGGAAATCGCAAACAGCTCCTCGGATGAAAGGCCGGATGCCGGGGCACCGGGGAGGAAAAGTGCATTGGGAGGCTAGTTTGCGTCTATCAACTGTCTCATGTAGACCACTCAAATATCCAACCCACGATCACTAGCACTTACAGGCCACTTGCAAGGGGGGGGACGCTCAATCCATAAGGGGGATTATTAACGACTAGAGTCGCCACAAAAAATGAGGGTGAATCCTAAGGCAAGGAGGCGAGTACGCTGGGAGGCTTGAAGAGTTTGAATTTCCGCATCTCTTTCCGCGAGTATTTCGTAAGGAGGTACTGATTAATCTTTGTCTCTTTGGAAAGTCCGGGCGGGGGGACAAGAAACGGCGAAGGAAAACCAAACAAAAAAAAAAAAAAAAAAAAAAAGAAAAAAAATAAGAAAAGGGGGAGCCTGCTCTTCGGTCTGTCGCTCCATCGCTGAAAGTAATCTTCGTGGCGCAATCGTGTAATCTGAAAAAGGAGTTGGAAGAAAGAGAAGGGGGGGTCTCCTCCTCGACAGGGACAACGGGGCTAGCACTAGAAGCCTTGTTACCGAAGAGAAGGTCTCATTATTCCGTCCCACCAAGTGGGGTTTCATAAAGTCGACTGGAAGGAAACTCCTTTAATGAAGGAACTACCATAAGATGGAGGATTCTCATCCCGTTCCTGCTTGGTCAATCTTCTAATAACGTTAATGAGGACTTTTTGCAGTTGGCCGTTCGGGGGGAGAGGGGAAGGGCCTGCTTAACTGATCAGTAACGGGAGGAAAGCCAAAAATGATCTGCAAAATGTGGAGAGATCTGCGATATTATCGGAGAGGGAAAGGGGCTGCTTTTACGCCTGGATTCGTTCCTTTCGGGAAAAAAAAGTCGGGAAAGAGGTCATGTCCGGCTCTTAAAAAAGACTTGGGCAATAGGGGGGGATCTGTCGTCGTAGGACGTGCGGAGGAAAAGACACAACACACGAATAAAAGGAGAAAGAGAGTAGTTTGTCTGACAGGTACGAAAGTGGAGAAGACTCTGCGCGGCCGACGGCGAAAAGGCGGAAGCGACATGAATCAGAGCCACCCTCTATCCGCAGGCGTCGAGCGGGGGGGAAGAAAAGGAATTATTCGATGGATCATCGCACCGAACTAGGGCGCGAAAGTTCTCGAGAGGGAAAAGGGCTACTTCATCCTCAGCGCAAAGAAAAAGAGGGCGTCGCGCGAAGGTATTCTAGGTGTATAAAGCAAGGTCAAGTGTTCGTGAACAAAGTGCGGATGGTTCGAAAAAAAGGGATGCGCATGAAAAAGGGGGTACGTTTTTGTGGCCGGTTAAGGAAAAACCTCGGGGGAAGAACTGGCCTAACGCTTAGGGGGAACGCGAGTTGCTGTCGCTTTGCGTGGGTGTAAAAAGAGAGTCCAAGGAAAACTTCTCATCTGGCACACCACTCTGTCTAAGGGACGTTCATACTGCTTGAGCGGAGGAGGCCTCGAACGAGAGTGGAAGGAGGGGGAAAACGTAATGAAAGGGGCCTCGGACTTCTTAAACGGGGGGGTAGGAGGGGCCCCGTGAAAAGGACCGTAGCGAAATCCTTCGGGGGGGCACGCCGATGAAAAGGCATGTGACAGGATACACCGGCAGCGCAACTCGCCGATTTAGAGATGGAAAGTCTTTAGTTAAAAAGGGAAAGAGCTGTTTTTTTCGAAACATAGGCGGATATCAGAATAAAAAGAAGGGGAGCTCAGAAGGGACCTTTCCTTAGGCGGCGGAGCGGCGTGCCTTAGTCTTCGGGGAGCGCTTTGGATGTGAGCTTGGCCGACGGGGGAAATCACTGCAGGAGGAGAAGGGGGGAACTAACACAACTCTCGCCAGTGCCAAAGGGGCGCTGCAGGTGACTAGGCTGTTTTCCGAAGAAAAAAACTTGTCGGTTACGCTGTCACTGAGTGCATGAAAAAAACTTCTTCGAAAAGGGCTGAAAAATGGAAAACGGAAAACCTTACAAGAAACATTCTCGAGGAAAAGGAAAAAAACCATTGCGTCCCAACCACCCCAAAAAAAGTCGTCTGAAACAATGAGGGGTTTTTCTCCCTAACTAAAAAAAAAAAATGAGCGTATCAGCAGGCGCAGTCTTGAGGAAAGGGAATTGCCTGTGATACGACCCTGCGGGAACACTGGGTGTCGCTACAAGGGCACTGGAGGAAGGAGGGGGGGGCCCCTTTCTAAGACCGACTCGATAGGCACAGGGCTAGCGGTGGATGAGCCCGGTATCAGGGGGAGGAAAAGCGTAAGGGATCCAAAAAAGAGGCATTTCATATGAAAAAAAGGCAATTTGTGGAAAAAAGAAGATAAGATTTTCGGTGGGGTTCAATAGGACTATCACCCGCGCTTCTTGAGGAAGGGACCGCGCGTTCCCTTGAAGGCCTGCACGCTCAGGAAAAGCTGGGGAGAAACGCATTGCACTTGACTCGGAGGTGGGGGAAAGCGAACAAGTCGTCTTCGAAACGTCACAAAAAGAAAAGTCGCTGGGGGAGTTCGAAGGGGGGGGATACAAGGAGGACCATCGCGCATCAAGCAATCGTCGCTGAAAAATAACCCTGTGCAAAAAAGACTGGCTCTGTGGGTGAAAGGGCCGTCGTCGGAAAAAAGGATGAATATGGGAAATTCCCTGTGGGCAGGGGGGTTCTAGGACGAAGGAACTGTGTGCATTTTAGCAAGCGCCTTTCAAAAAGGGACGCCAAAATCATAAGAAGGGTCGCCAGTAAAGAGCTCCGACAAGGACCGGCCTAGAGTGTCGGCCTAACAAAAGCGGCATCTTCAGGGATGGAGGGCAAGGGGGTCTTGTTACGTTCTATCTACAGAAGGAGCGCAACAGATCGCTCTGTGGGGGAAGGGGTGACTTCCCTAATCATATCGCTCGTAGGCCAATAGGGAAGGGCTTACTTGGGGGACCGGGACGCGGCCTTTTGGGTCAAGGAAGGTAGGTTTTTCAGTGTCGGGGGGGGGGAAAACGGCGGTCCTGCGGAGGGGGCTTGAAATCAACTCCAGAAGGACTTTCTGAAAAACCCGGGGGAAATTTTTTGGGAAGCAAAAGTTGGAACGATCTCGGTCAACAAAGGGGGGTTATTGCCCTTCGGAAAAAAGAGAGGGCGAAGTAAAAGCTAGAACGCTATAAGGAGTTGGGAACGCTTACGCATAAAATTGACCCGCACCCCGAGGGGTCGCGGGCGAAGGGCGGACGGGGGGGGCTCCTAATGGACTTTTGGCTGAAAGTATTCGGTCGATAAGCTTCTCTAGAGGGAAGTTCAGTGTACGACTATCACACAAAAAAAAGCCTATTCTTGCTTACGAGAGGGGGAGGGCAGGCATGTGGCATGTAGACTTCTGGCCGGGGAAGGGGGGTGAGCCAAGGGGGGGTCAAAGGGGAGTTCTTTCAGTTGGGAACCCGGGGGGACTTTGGGATAAATTGATTTCGGTTGTAGAAAGGGGGGCCTCTTCAAACCGTCTAAAAAGGAGAAAGGCGTCCGTCCATAAAGGACAAAGAAAAGAAGAGGAGGGGGGAGTAAAATAGAGACTATGGGGGAAGCTTTTAGATAGTAAAAAGGCGTGTGGAAATATGACGGAGTTTATGGCCTCTAAACGGGGTTAATTTCATCGGAAGGAAAAAACTTCCCTGGGGGGGGTGGGCCGGAGGGTGGTAAATTCCTGCGGCGCTGGGCAACGTCCGGGAGGTGCGTTCCCTCACTTTGTACAATTTCGCTAGAAGGGTCGCTCGAGAGGGGGAGGATTGGCGTAATCGAATTAAACGGCTCCCGCTCGAAAGAAGGAAGTCTTGGCTACCACAGGGGGGGAAAGGACCCCATCCAGGAAGGGGTATAACTAGGTTAAAAGAATTTAAAGAAATTGGGGTGTTTCCTGAAGGAGGGGCCACCTTGCTGGGTGGTTTTTTTCGCACGGGAAAAGAAAGTTATGTTCAGGAAAACTAAGGGAAAGATTCCTGGTTCCCAGGCAAGGTCGGAAAGCTGCCGACTGCGAGGTTCGCAGCCAAAAAGGGGGTGGGTTTCGAAAGAATAGATTCGAAAAGTTTTGGAAAAGACATAATGGTCAGGAAGAGCAGGGGGGGGGGGGGGTCCGGAAGGAAGTAGTTTGTTCACTCCCCATACCTTCCACGGTGCTGAATGAGCCCTATTTGTGTGGGGGGGGGGGGGGATAGTTCTTTGGTCTTGGCGCCCGCTGGCTACGAGGAAAAGTCTCCTTAGACGAGAAGGACCCTACGCTTCGGACCAAGGAAAGGATGGTTTTTTACCCCGAGATAGGGGGGTCTCTGGGGGCGGCCCGCCTAGTGGGGAAAAAAAGTAGGTCGGGGGGGGGAAAAGTGGGGGGCGTCGTCTGGGGGGGGGGAGAAGATTGGTCTTTATTCTGACGTAGGGCATGGAGGGAAGGGTACGCGCACTATTCGTGCAGAAAATTTTCTTTTAAAAGAGGGGGAGGGGGGGGGGAAAACCGGTGCAGGTGTCTACTGGCAGGAGATTGGAAAAGCGGAACTTTTCCAACCCGGGAGGAGGGGGGTTTTGGGCCAGACGAAGAAGGAGGGCGGGGGAGAACACTCAGGGGGAAAGATTTTTCGGGAAGTGAATCCAAGGGGGCGGAGTCCTAAGCAAAATCTTGACACACAAAAGGACAAGAAAGGATCGAAGACAAGGTCAGGGACATCCATCAAGTCAGAACGGGGCTTCTCCGTAATGGTTTTTTGGGGGTTTAGGGACCGTTTGCGAAAAGGGGAAGGAAAGCCGGCTGGTGACGGCTACGTGGAAAAAAGGTTGGTAAAATACTCCCGCGCGAAAAAATGGGGGGGGGGCTTGGTGCGGGGGGGGGGGGAAGTGACATGGGGGAGGCGGGCGCAACAAAAAGAAAGGTGTGGTATCCAATCCCTCAGGGGGGGGGGAAAAAAAAAAAAATGGCTGGGCAGGGTGAGGGGGGCTTAGGGAAAGCAGGGGAACAGTAGGGAAACCCTCGCGCGGAAAGGGGGACGCGGTGAGGAGATCGAAGGGACAGGCTTGCGATCATATGGGGGGGGAAAACGTTGCATAAGACTCATTGGATAGGGAAAGACGCTTTTGTTTGTAGGCAGCCGCGAATAATCGAGAAGAGAAGAGTCGGTTTAGGAGGGGGGGTTTCGGAGCAGAGGCAGAAAGTGACACGGACTATGACGCGACGTGAACTATGTTGGTTTCTAAAAGCAGGGTGTGAATTAATGTCATGGAAAAGGAACGGCAGTCGTAAAAAAAAAAAGCCCGATGAGGAGGCGAGGGGGGGAGTAGGAAAATACCGGCCTGATTGGAAAAAGATTCTGCTATCGGTTAGGGGGGGGGGGGGCTCGAATTGAATCCGTCATCGGGTCCTTTATGTCCAGGGGGTGATTGCGGTGGTCAAGTGGGCTCAAAACTAGCGGAGGGGGGGGAAACTGATGTTGCCATTGGGACGGACCCTGCCTGTGGTAGAAAAGGGGGGAAAAAGTTCAGTGGGCAAAAAAAAAGTCACTGCTCTAAAAACGCAGAACTGGAGCCATTTCGCCCGTGCGGGGCAACCTCAAACCGTGGGGGCGGAGGGGGGAGACAAGTGCATTGTTCGAGACAGATTATATCAGAAGGAAAATTAGCAGAGCATGCCATACGGGCTGGCTATTTCTAACAAACACTGCTACTTGCGAGTTACTTAGGGGGGAAATGCGCCTACTGGGAAAAGCATGTAGGGGCGCGCAAGAAAGGGGGGGGAAAGTCTGTTTATGGACGCCCTAGTGGGGAAGAAAAAAATCTCAATTTCAGTTCTTTAGGGGGGTGGACTGTCTGCGAAGGCAAAGGAGCGAGGGAAAGGAGGGAACTTATTGAGTCGGAAAAAAAAAGGGGGGCAAAAGACAAAACGCCACAGGGGACGGTTTTGAAGCCGGAAAAAGCTTCGAGGATTTCGGGGACGGCCGCGTAGTATCTGTAAGGGCCCAGAAGGGAGGGTCGGCATTTCCGGGGGAGACGTGTGGTTGTCAGTAGGCCTTTCGTGGAGGGGGAAATATCTTCTTCATCCTGGGGGGGGGACATAGATCGTTCATGAACCCAGGAACCTCATGGTAAAAAAGGTGCAAGGCTCTTGGAAGATCTCCGACCAAAAAAAAGCACGCTCCATGCGTGAAATCTCCAAAAAGCAAAAACTTTCGTCCGGTGAGAGTACAAAGCCTTTGGTCCAGGCCAGTCCACACTAGTGTTGTTAGGGACGGCTACGGCCACAAGAACTTCCGGAATGGAAAAAAAAAACGTTTGGACGGAAACGCTGGTGCGGGCACATCGGATTACGGTGGACTTTCCTTTTCACAACAAAAAATTCGTTAATTCTTCGGAAGGGGTGTTTTCAGGGCGGCAAAAACGTGGCAGAAGGGGATAGCCGCCACCGTAAACTGCCCAAAAAAGGCGCATGGATCAGGCACTGGGGGTTCGGTTGACGAGAGAAGAGGGGTCGGGCTCTTTGGCCGGAGGAGACGTGCGGCGGGAAAAGGGGGCGGAGGTTGCTTGGCCTCTGACGTCCAGGGAGGGGGGAGGCAGGGGAGGCGCAACCGATTGCGCTGTTCGTCGGGGAAAGGGGACGCGTCACAAAGATCAACAAGGCGTTACAACGGGAAAAAGAAAAAAAAAACGACGCTCGGCGTCTCCGCATACGTGAAGAGGGGGGAAAGAAACAGGATATCTGGCGTCGCAAGACTCGACGGGGGCGAAAGAAAAACGAGTCACAGAAGGGTAACGAACACCGGCCGCGTCAAAAACGTCTCGTGGGGGGGGGGGGACGAAATTAATATTTCACGGAGTCAGCGATCTAAGAGGAAGGAAAAGGGGGAAGTGCATGGCAGTAGGAGTGACTCGGTTCGAAGAAAAAGGAGCAAAAGGGCCTGAATACTCCGCAAAACGGGAAAAAAAAGGAAAAAGGGGTTGAATGGTGGAAAATAGCTTCAGAACAAAAGATTTTAAAAAATAGGGAATGGTCCTCGGAAAAGGGCGTCATGGAGCCTACGGTTGGGTGGGGAACAACACGGGACATTTTAAAACACCTGCGTGGGGAGTGTTACTGGTCTCACTTTCGAGAGACGGGTAAAATAAGCAAAAAGAGCTTTGGGGGTCAGTTCACTATTTATGCAAAGAAGCCGGGGGAAACGTCTTAGGCCAAAATAGACGCATTTCGCCTTGGGGGCAATGATTTTCCTTAATGGCGGAAGGGGGGGCGATGACGTTTCAAGAGCTGGGGGGGGGGGGAAAACGGCCTAGCTATCAGGCCGACAATAAAAAATTGGCACAACAGTGAAGGCCGGGAAAAAACGACGGCCGTCTTCTGTCCGAAGGCGGGTCGTTGGAAAGAAACGCGCCGAAAAAAAGGGCCTCCTGAAAAAAAAGTAAGGAATGGCCGGAACCTGTCCCGGCGCAAGGGTACCTCGAAATTCAAGAGTCAGAGGAATCTTCTCCGGATCAGGAGGGAAGGGTTCTCTTTCTGGCAGATCAACCATCTCGGGGGGGGGTAGTGGGAGAGAGAATTTTGCCTAACCGGCGGTGATTGTAACGCTAGTTCACTAACGCGTGACGGGGGAAAACGCCTTTACTGTAAACCGCGTTGAAGGGCAGTCGGGCGGGTTGGGGGGGGGGTCTTCAAAAAAAACGGTGGTAATATGTCGAACAGGAAGGGGTGATTCGTTTTTCACCTCCGAGGACTGGAGCAAAAAAAAAGGGGGGTATAGACTAAGAACTTAACTCGCGGTGGGGCCGCCGCAAGGGGGTTCAGAAAAGGAAAGAATCCGCATGATGGAAAAGGGGGACGGGGGGGGGGGGGGGAACGAAGGTTATTATCTTCACATGATTCAGGGGGGGGAAAAGGGTGGTCCTATCGGTTCGCACAGGGGGGGGGGGGGAGCAAGAAAAGCAAAAATACAGAGATCCGGCGGTGGGGAAAAAGGCGGTCAACACACGAACCCTATCGGAAATATAGGGGGGAAAAACCATAGGTCTTCAGTGTTTTCTCCGAATACCAAAAACAACAAAGAAAGAGAAAGAGATGGACGTGCTCATTACTTGAAGTAAATTCTTGCGGTAAGTTGGAAGGGACCGGCTGTGAAAAATCAGACGCAAAGGGAAACCGCCCTGGGGGGAAGAAAGAGCGAGGTGGGGGAAAGAAGTGTCCTTCATTCTCGTCAAATGTGACTAACTGCGAGAGAAAAGGCTAAGGCGGGGAAAGATTCCCGTCTGAGGGGGGGAAACTCAAGGCGCGAATTTGAGGAAGAGACGTGAAGCAGATCGCTGCAATGGGGAGGAAGAGGGGGCAAGCTGGGCGGCGGGGAAGTGGCGGTTCGGGGGGGACTTCAGGCGCGTCGCGGTCAGGAAAAAAGGCGTGCGCGGGGCATTCCTCGTAAAAAAACCGCGGCCATGCTATACCAGTGGACAAAAATTCTACAAATTACAGTGATTGGGCCTTATAAAAAACGTATGTTTTGGCCGCTGAGACACCATCCAACGCAAAAAAAAAAAAACGCCAGCGGGGGGGGCACTATTTAGCAACGGTGCAAAAAAAAAGAAAAGGGGCCTTAACAAAACTGTGCAGAGGGGGGGGCATCTGCTCGGCAAGGCTTAGCAAAAAAAGAAAAGGGGGGCAACAACATGTCGAAGGGGCATAAAAAGGGGAGGGGATGGTTGTTACGTAAAAACTCCTCGGTTCGTCTAAAAAGGGCCTAGTGATTAAATGATGGGGGAAGCAGCACCTGTGCTGCGAGAGGGGAAATCAACAATTGATTTCACTGCGGCCAAGTCAGAAAAAAAACCGGGCGCAAAAACAATTCGACGGCCGAAAGGGGGGTTCTGTCCTGCGGGGTCCGCAGGAACTAACGGAAAAAAAAAAAAGCGTCCAGAAAAAAAAGATCTCGTACAAAAAAAACGGAACAGGCAATTCGTTAGTAGTTCTGAGTCCGGTAGAAGGGGGGAAGTTGCTAGCTAGGAGAAAAAAGGGGGCAATCTGGTGCGGTAACAAGGGTTCACTAATCGCTTCCAAGAAAGGGGGGGGGGGGGGGGGGAGGTTGTGTCATAAAGCCTATTAACTATTGCTCTTGGGGGGGATGAATGCATTGGGGCAACGAAAAGGTGCGTCGGAAGGGGGGGGAAAAAGAATGCACGAGCATCTTGGTTGAAAAGGGGGGGGGCGGGCAAGTGACTCCGGGCATGCAGGGGGGGGAAAATCATACTCTTCTGATTCAAAGGACCTCGTTTTGGTCAGTAAAAAAAGAAAAGGGGGGTAAAGGAGATCTCTGGGTGACTCGACAAAAACGCACACTGGTTGGGGGGGGGTTTTTTTCTCGGCGACCGCAGTGAGAGGGGGGGGGGCTGTCGTTAAAAGCCTGCTTCTCATTTTTAAGGATTACAGACGCTTGACAAAAAAGTGAGGGTGGGCAGGGCGAAAAAAAAGTCGCGGACTGGGAGAGCGTTTCACATTATCTCGGGAGGGCAGGGGTGTTGTGACATAGGAGATTCTACTGGGCCGGTCTCGAGGAGGATACAGGCAAGACTTCTAAGAAAAGAGCATCAGCAGTAGGGCTGCTTGAAGGAAAAACGCATTGTCATGCAAAGGTAGAGCGCATTGAGAGAAACTTGTGATTGGGGGGAAAAACAAACATTAAATTTCAGAAAAAATAGTCTCTAGAAAGTTGCTCTGGTTTTCTTAGTTGGAAATTGGGTTTACTTGCAATGGGGGGAAAAAAGGGGGGTCCGTTCTCTCACCGGTGGGTCTAGGAGGTGGGACTAGGTGCGGTCCCAATACATGAAGAAAAAGGTAGGGGGGGGGGGGGGGGGGGTAAAGAAAAAATAGAGTAGAGATAAATCATCCTATAAAGAATTCGTGAAGCGGGGGAAGGGGGGGGCCAGAATGACAGGGGGAAATTTACCGAGAAAAAAAGGGGGTAAATTCAGCATAGCTGAAGGAGGGGCTGGGAAAGCAAGGCTGGTTCAGATCAAAGGACCGGAGGGTCACAGAAACGCTAAACTTGCAGGGGACTCGCGAGATCCTTGCAAAAATGAGGGAGTCTATTGTTTTGGAAAAAGGTTCTAAATGGCCGCTGGCGAAAAAAAAAAAACGAGGGTTTGGGCTCGGGGGGGTGGGGGGGGGGGGGGGGGGCGTCTACGAAAAAGTCTGGGCTAAAAGAAACCTCCTAATATAAGGTAGGGAAGGAGTCGTTGCGCTTTCGAAAATGGGGCTCTCTGGCAAGGGGCAAAAGAAAAAGGGAGGGGAATTATAGGGAAAGCTCATACCTAGATGGGATAAGACGTTTTTCCCGTATAGGGCGACGGAGAGGAGAAGATGTCAGTCGAGAATAACCGTCACCAGGGGGTGGCGAGGAAAAGTTAATCGTGAACGGGTGAAAAATTTTGGGACAAAAATTTCACCAACTGTTTGAAAAACGGTCATTAAAGACACGCAAAAAAAAACACTCTGTTGGCGCCGCGCGGCACCCTGGCACCCATGGGGGGGTCGCTAAAAAAGGGAAAGGATTCGACCAAAAGAAAGGTGGCTATTGCAGAAAAAAAAAAAATCTCTTGAGACTGACGTTCGTGCCAGTGGGGGAGGACCACGGTGCCGTTGGACCTTGTCCGTCTGTGGGAAAAAGGGGGGGGGCGCTGGTCTTGGGGGAACCGTACAGCTGCGAGCAAAAAAATCCCCTGAAAGGGAAAGGGGGGGTTTATCTTTGTAAGGGGAGACGGGACCAGGTCAGAGGGGGGCCAACAGTCCCGGCGCAGGGGACCTGAAAAGGGACAAAGACGGGCGTCACGCGTATGGAGGGGGAACCGGTGGCTAGGGGGGGACAAACGGGGGGCTATAAAGGGAAATTTCAAGCTGAAAAAGAAAAGGGGAGCAGGTATGAAAAGGTCATCAAAGACCGGCACCTTTTGACAAGGAAAAAAAGGACGGTACCGGAAGCCTCCAGCGAAAGTACGTGGTCAGATTGTGTGTGGGAAGTGGGAAGGGCGGAGCCGTTGTCGACGGGGCGAGTGGTGGCTCAGGACAGGCTGGTGAAAACAAAGGACGCCGCGTGGAGCACAACTCCTGAACTAACAGAGGGGGGGGGAGTTTGCCGGGGGGGGGGGGGGGGTGGGGGGGGGGGGACGTTGGGGGGGTGACTTGGGGCGGGAAAAAGAGTGTGGGGGGCTTGGGGGTTAACATGGGCTCGCAAGGGGCTAAGACCGGAACATCCGGGTCACCCGAAAGAAAAGGAAACTGGACGCGTGAGGAAAAGCGCACTTATCCAGCAGGAGAAAAAAGGGCGCGAAAGGGGGGGAGTTTTCACGTTTTCAGGAAGGAGAAAAAGGTGGGATGACCCGAAAGTTTTGTTAACCGCGATAAAGGCAAAACGGGAAAGGAAAAAAACGAGTCGGTTTAGAAAGGGGGGGGGAATTGTACAGATGGAACAGTGACGCTTAACAGGAGAGGAGGGGAAAAGGGAAAAAGACACCGCTAGGGGGTTTGAAAAGCGGGTGTATCACGGGGAACACTACGAAGGCGAGGGAAAGCGGGAGCCTATGAGGATAGAAGAAGAGGGGGGGGGAGAACTGGATAGTGTCAGCAACTGAGAAAAAAGGGGGGGAGGGTGCGCGGAATGTTAAAAAAACCTACGCCGTGTGAAAAGGTATGGCCAGGGGGGTTTTTTCCAGGGGGGGGCGCAGAGGAGAGACAGCGAGACCAATGGTTGGGAAAAAAGGAAAAAGGGGGTAAATTCGGGGAGCGGCAATGTGCAAAAGGACATAATCGGGCAAAAAAGCGGCAGGGAGTGATGGCGGGGGCCGGCGCAGGGGGGGGGGGTGAAAGAAATGCAGTGTTGTCCAGTGCTGCGAGTGGGGGGGGGGGAACTAAACAACGTCGGCAAAAAAACGACCTTACATGTGCAACTGAGTACTCTGCGACGAAAAAAGGGGGAAATGGAGCGTCGCTGGGATGAACGGCATATAAGGGACGGCATGTTAGGGGGGGGGGAAGTCGGGGGGCAACTGCCTCGCGAGAAATGAAACCGTCCCTATGGGCTCTCCAAAGACGGTCAACACCAGAGGGAGGTACGGCTTGTTGAGATGCATGGCGGGGGATTGGCGGATGGGTAAGGGGGGGGCTTTTGTTGGCTGGGCAACAAGGAGTTTTCGGTTTTGAAAACGGTCATCGTGAAAAAAAAAAAAAGAAAAAGAGTGAAGGGTAGGAACGCTATTTAATTTGCCTGATGAAAGGGGGGGGGGTAAAGGGGAAAAAAAAGGCAAAGTCAGAGCGCGGCATGCGAAAAGACTTCGGTTTGGTCAAGAATGGGCTCAGTCAAAAAAAGAACGAGCAAGGTCTTTCATGAGGAAACAATCGGACAAAGTAAAAACACAGTGGAACGCGGCCTGAGGGGGCGAAGGGGATTCCAAATAGGGCAAGACTCCTTCCGTCGGGGGTTTTACAGCGAACGCCCAAAGTCTAGCCGTCTCTTGTTGAAGACAGTCCGAATCTCAGGGGGGGGGGACACGCATTGCAATGCCCCCAAGTGGTTAAAAAAGGTCGAGCCAGGCAAAAAACAGAGACTAAGCCCGTAGCTCACAGTAAGGGAGGAAAAGTCTCCCGAGTGAGGCCAGGAGGGGAGGCACGTCTTTTCGGGTCCGCTGGGGAAGGGGGGCCCCCCCAAATAACGATGAAATTACCTCGAAAAGGGGGGGGGGGAAGAAACAAGCCTGCGCTGGGGAGGTGTGCGAGGCCTGGAAAGGAGGGCCACAGAAAAACCATTTATTCGCTCTTTTTTTGGGTTATGCTAAAATTCTCTCGAGGAGGGGAGAAAAAAGTGCACGATGCGACGCGCAAAAGGGGGGGTGGCGTATTCGGGGGAGCCGCATCGAAGGAGGCCTCCCGGCGAGTCGAGGACGGTGAGGGGAAGCAGTGGCTGAATGCGCACGTCAGAAAAAGAGAGGCTCATAGCAACAAGCATTACAGGTGAGTTATAATAAAAGGGGTTCGCCATTGAGAAGAAGGAGTAGCATGTTAACTCGCAAAAAAGGGAAATGCGCCGGTAAAAACCAACGCTACTTCGTATGGGGGGCGGGGCAGGAAAAAAGCATTTAACGAATAGCGCCGCCTATGCAGGGTTCGTCCGCGAAAAATCTATCGCGTCTAGGTGATTCTCAGGAAAAAAAAAACAGGAAAGACAGGGAGGAGGGGGACAGGTATGCCATTGTCGCTTCGGAAGGAAGGAACGTTTTCCTCTCAGCAGAGGGGGTCGGAAAGGGTGTGAAGAGGGAAATTACGGGATTCGAGGGGGGGGAAAAAGAGGGATCGACCGCAAGCCCGTGGGAAGCGCAAGAAAAAAAAAGGGGTGTTTCCGAGAGATTCGGGCAAGTGGGGCGAGGGGGGGTGGTTTGGGAAAACTCAGGGGGGAGTCTGGAAAACCATCGGCAGCTTGGTGGAGAGAAAAAAAAAAAACGAACAGGCTTCGAGGCGGGAACCCAGGGCCGTGGGGAAAAGATTTTGGCAGGGGGAAAAAAGCGTTCGCAGTAGGGTGTGGTCCAGTAACGGCAGGCATCGGCTTAGTCGGGCCGACATCGGCCTGGGAAAAAGGGGGGTTCACACAATAAAGCATTTGCTGGAGGGGGGTGGGCAAGGAAGGACGGGCAAAGACTGCGTGACGAGTAAAAAAGAGAAAAGAGTGGCATGCCTTTCTAGCACCGGGAAGGGGATGGGGCTTCGCCAAAAAAAAAAGAAAACTGTGCAGATAAAAAGAATATCATTCTACTACTGCATGAAAAAAAAAGGAAAAAAAGGAGCCATCGAAATGGCACTGAGATGCCGCGCTTCAAAAAAGAAAAAAGGGGAACCTTTGCATCTTCTATACATAGCGAAAAGGCTACTTTCGCCGATAGAAGGTCGTTAAGTGGAAAAACAGCTAAGAAGCATGTTTGGGGAAAAGAAACCTAGGGGGGGGGGGCGAGCTATTAATGCACCCGCTGAGGAAAGGACTTCTTTTTTCTCACCTTAACAAAAACTCACGTAGGCGTCCTAAAACAGTGCAGAGGGGGGGGGGGGATGTGTCGTCCGCATCTTTGGGGGGGGGGGGGCTTGAGGATGGTACGTGTTTAATAGTCGTTTGGGAAAAATCGCTAGACTGGATACAACGACTGTCAACGAAAAGATGACATAACGTCGCGAAAAAAGAAGCCTCTTAAAAAAAAAGGAAGTCCCCCTCCGCGCTCTGGGGAGGAAGGGCGAGAAATGGGAGGGAACTGTTCATTTAAGACGTCTGGTAAGAAAAGTCATGCCCTAAATTTGGGGGAATGCGTCGGTCTCGCCTAAAAAAGTGTAAAACAGACTTATGACATTTTCTCGGGGGGGGGAAAAAAAAGTGGGGGGGGGAGGAAAAAGCGCAGAACCTACTTAACCCGATCGGGGGAAAGAACATAGTGTCTCTAGGGATCCTACTCCTAAAAAAAGGGGGTTAAAGAGGGGCTGGGGACAGTAAGTTGCAAAGGGAACTGTGATACTAGGACCCTGCCTTGTGAAACGGAAGGGGGGAGTACTTAATCGTCGATTTTAAATCACTGATGCCGGAAAAATATACCTGGCCTGTGAGAAAAGAAAGGGTGCTTTAGCGGCGTTCTGGGGACCAGGGGGGAAGGAGAGGGGGAGGAAAGTGCCGAGATGGAGCAGGAGGAAAAGGACATTATCGTGAACAATTAAGGTGTTTTCGCCTCCAGAAGCGATAAGGGGGGGGGGGGTGGGGTTTTCCCTTTAAAAGAAAGGGAAAAGAAGCTAAGGGCTCCTTTGCCATGGGGGGGAAAGGTCCTGCTTTCGCAACTGCAGTTAAAAAAATCTAAGAATTTGGTCCGCATCAAAAGAGTCGGTGTGGGGGGACTGCCCCAGAGCCAAGGAGAAAAAGGACAGTCCTTACGGTCAAAACAGCGGGAAAAAGAAAATGGTGGGGAAACAAGGGTTCAGAACGAAGAGTAGTTGCAATTATCTAGGGGGGGAAGGGGGGGGGGAATAATGCGTCCGGGGGAAATCCCATAAAGAGGGGGGAGCTAACAAAAGAAAAAAAAAGACTATTCAGCGGTGCCTTCGGGGGGGTTAAATCATGATACGGGATGACTGTCGGAGGGAGTCTCAGTTATGAAAAATGGTAAGGGCGAAGAAAGGGGGGGTTTTGAAAAAGTGCTGAAATCGGGAGGGTTGTGGCAAAATGATGTCAATCCGGGGGAAAAAAACTCGGGCCTCCTAAAATAAACTGGAAAGTTGGTGTCCGAAAAGCCAAGGGGGCTCGAGCATTTTGGGGGGGGCGTAGTAAAAAAAAATTGCTTATTATTCTACATACTAGGCAGAATTCATGGGGGCTTGGGGGAGGGGGGGAAGTCTATCGCTTTCACGTCTAAAGGGAGAGAGGGGAAAATCAGAAACACATAAACAGGGACCCATTTTCCCACGAAAGGAGGGTCTTTAGCTCTCTTCGGGACGTCCCTAAGAAAAAGAAAGGCAAAAGAAAAATTGCACCGTCGGCAGGGGTGCCGAAAGGTTCGTAAGGGCAAATCTTGTGGTTCGAGGGGGAAAAAGGGGCCTGTGCGGTGTCAGGCATGGGGGGGGGGGGCGTTGAAAGAATGGGGTTCGGAAAAAAAACCACGTTTGTGGGTGCAAGGGTAAAAAAAAAAGGGGGGGGGGGGAAAGTTACGCATCCTGGGAGAAGAAAGAAAACGTCCATAGAATTTGGGGAAAGGGGCAAAAGAAGGGGGGGGGGAGTACGCGGGGGGGGTAAATGGGGGAACCACGGAAGAAAGAAGTTGTAGGGGGGGGGGGACTGACCTACGGACCACAAAACCCAAACCCAATCCCCTCGTTGGGAAAAAAAACCATGTTTCGCGACGATATAAGGGCCCAATGGATAAGAGCCTTGGGGGGGGGAGGTCTCGGGGCGAGGAGGAGAAAAAGACATGGGGCGCAGGCATTTGAACTTCTAGTAAAGCGCACCAGAGGTGGGGCTGACGAGCGATATAAAGGGGAAAAAGCAGGAAGGCAAGAGAACTTCTTGGCACAGGATGTTTTGGCCACCGGGGAAAAAACAAACGAGAAAAGGGAGATTCAGGTTTCGGGGGGGGCTTGACTAAAAAGAAAAATTTCGCAGTAAGGCCCGGGTCCATGCGTCAAGAACCTGCTCTCTTTGAAAAGGGGTTTGCCAGGGGGGGTTGCCCAGAGACAGTTTCAACGACGAACTGTGTAGGGGAGGGGGGGAAATATATAGGGATCTCGAAAAAAAAAGGGGGGGGGGGAGTGCTTTCGATGAACAATGTGTTAGCCTTAAGATTGACTTTTAAAAGGGGGAAAAGGGGTTCACGGAACCTGAAGTGGGAGAGAGCTCGGGGGTTTTGGTAACCAACGCAAAAAAGTCAGAACGGCCATCACTTATGAGAACGCCTTCCACTCGGAGGAGAAAAAAAGCGCGACGCTGGAGAGAGGATTGGTGGGTGAAAAAGGAGGTAAGGATTCCGCACTGTGGAAATCTAGTGTCCGCGTACGAATAGTCCCAAAAAAGATCTCAGGAGGGGCAATCGTGTAGGAAGGACGCGAAATGTGTAGCACTCGGAAAAAACACAGGGTAGCGGGTGAAAATAGTATTTGCATTGCAAACTACAAGCTGGGGAAAGGGTTTCCCGGAAAGAGGGGGCCCCGGCGGTTCAGGGTCGCAACGCGGCCAACTCAACAGTGGTGGTGGTGGGAAACTATATAGATTTCGCGTTCAACTTTGTGCAAAAGCGGGTTCAGAAGATGTAAAAAATTGGCACGGACCACACCGCAGACTGCACAACAAGGGGAAAAAAACCCTGTCACGGCAATAGAAATCGCCGTCAACGGGAAGTGGCTCTAGCGGTTGGGGGGAAGCATAGGGGGTTAGTGACTCCACGGGTATAGGAGTACTTCCGGAGTTAAAGCCACGGAAAAAAAAGTCGCTGTGCATGGGTGGGGTTGCGGTGCGGCTGTAGCTAGGAAATCACTCGACGTTAGGCGCGACAATCGCCAGGGGAGGGACGGACGTTAACGTTTTTTGGGGCAAGCTCTGGGAAAAAAGAAAAACTTCGGAGGGAAAAGTCTACACCCAATTCAAAGGGGGTGTTTTTGGCAGGGACGTTTAGGGATTGAGGGGAGAGGGGGGCTTCATATCAATGAAAACAGGGCAGGATTTTCGCAGAAAATACACAGGGGGGGGGGGAAGCATCTTCATCAGCTGGGAAAAATAAGGGGGGGAAAGTGATTTCCTCGACAAAATATCCCTAATAGTTTCGGAGGGGGGGGGGTGTTTTCCACCCAAAGGGGGGTGGGTTGAAGTAGACGGTGCTCAATGCCTAGATGGAGAAGGAAATGTTTGACTGATAAAAAGGGGGGTGTTAAGGCAAAACGTTGGGGGGGGGGGGGAAAAAACCGCTCCCAAAAAAAGAGGTGGGGGAAACCTCGTTTTGGGGGAGGGGGTGTCGGTGCACAAACGCTACGAGGGGGTGGCACGTCGGGTGTGGGGGAGAAAAAGTGGATGGAGGGGGGGGGTCGGGTTGGCTACCCGGGAACATCTCTGAGCGCGCCGCCGTTCCAGGGAAGGAATAAAAAAGGACAGGCTTCGGCCGTTTAGGGGAGAAACTATATTGGGGTGAAAGAGGTTTTGCACACTTTCAAAAGGGGGGAAAGGTTTGCGGCAAAGTGTTGAAAGGATTTTGGGTGTCTCGC
>Ga0179593_1603476_pt1 | contig 25402 bp, 25 predicted proteins | sample CZODoug2_1_08_16_FD_185931 | JGI IMG/M metagenome (GOLD analysis project Ga0179593, IMG submission 185931) | Vadose zone soil fungal communities from Angelo Coast Range Reserve, California, USA - CZODoug2_1_08_16fungal (PacBio error correction) | ecosystem: Environmental > Terrestrial > Soil >...
TCGGGAAAGGAGACTGTCTGAAGGGGGAAAAATTGCTGCGGGAACGCGCACGTCGAAGGCTAGCAATTGGGTCCCAGTTAGCGCCCACTAGGGCTTTTTCAAGTGGAAATGGAAAGAAACCAGCCATCGCAGGCAAATCATCCATGGTTGAACCGTAGGGGAGAAAGAAACAGACTGGGGGGGATCGAATCCCGGGGGGTCAGCGTAAGGAGATCTCGAAGACTTCTCCGCAGAAGCTTAAACTCGACCGATAACTCATAATCGCGCCCGACTCCCCAAGTTCGATCAGGCCGCGAATCGGAGAAAAGGGGGTAGACTAAAAAAAGGAACTCCTTTTCGGGGGAGGGAGGACCTTCCACAAAAAGATGCAGGGGAAAAAGGGAATCCTGAAACAGAAGAGGGGAGGGGGGGACACAATTTTCTTCAAATACCCCTTGACGTCTTATCTAGTATATATGCACGTCAAAAGTTTGAGGGGAAAGCGCGGTAGTATTCGAAAGAAGTCGAGTCACTCTAGGTAAGCAAGGGGTCTAAGAAGTTCAGGGTCGGTGAAATGCCTGGGGAAAAAGAGAGAGGAGAAACATCTCCTTCACCTTATCGGCTGCTTTCACCAAGGCCAGTAGAGGAAAAATCGGAAGACTTCTAATAAAAATGAAGAAACTCGCTCCATCAAGACCCAACCTTCCAGGGAGGAAATTCGGGGACCCGAGCAATGCAAGCCCGCAAAGAGGCTTGAATGGGGGGAAAGGGATATCCACAGAAAGTTGTCTTCCCAAGAAAGGGGGGGAGGAGATTTCAGTAAATAAAGCGCCTGTGTGCCGGAGAGGGGGGGTCCTTTTATGAAAATCTTTGCTGCGGGGGCACGCACGACTGAGGGCATTTTCAAAGGGAGGGGGTGGGAACCACGCATGAACTGCCCAGCCGCCATGACTTTCCGAAAGTGAATGGGAAGGCGAATAACTAGAAGCAGTTGTAAACCGGGGATGGTTGGGGAAGCTTGTTCAGACGAAAAAAAAATGAAAAAAAAGAAGGCGGTCCATTGAGAATCTGTGGCGCTGCGGAAATTAGAGGAGGGAATGGCGTGGCGGCGGCTCGTTAGTCGAAAAGGAGGGAAAACGAATTGGGGGAAGGGTATCACCGAAAGAGGACAGCCTTGCTTAACGAGGGCCTTCCGCGCCCGGATCGTTCTCTGTGGGATGAAAACGAAGGGGAGGCCTACCACTTCTAAGAATTAAAAAAGGAAGGCGGAGGGAAAGGGAGAGCCATCGAGGGGGGGAAGTCTATACGGTGAGTGTAGAACAACAGAGGCGTCATCAATCCACCAGAGAGACGGCGGGTGAGCTCACCTCATGGGGATTTTAGGGGGGAGTCGAAAAAAAAAAGAAAGGGACTGGTGAAAGGGGAAACTATTCTTCGCTTTCTGATCGCGAGGGGTATTAGGTTGCGGTGTTCGCGCCGAGAAATATCAATTATCACGAAGAAAGGTAAAGGGGGAGGATTGTGAGGAAGATGTATTCGCGACCGGAAAAGAGCGACCGCGAAAGAGAAGAATCTCTATGGGGGGGGGGGAGCACTAATTTCGGAAGGAAGAGGGGGAGGAAAGATTTCGGATCATGGAAAGAGACCAGACAAATTTTCTCGGAAACGGGAACGTGCTTTAAAACAAAATTACTTATGCTTTCTCGGAGAAGGGGGAAGGGCGCGCCTGGTAGAAAAAAAAAAAAGGCCGAATTGAAGGGGGGGGGGGGAAAACCTCGTTGGGGACAAAAAAAAAGCATCTTTTTACGCGAGGCGCTGAAGGATCGATCTCAACAAGGGGGGGGGAAGAAAGAAGAATCCAAAACCGTCGGCGGGACTTTCAAATATGACGAGTCCGCACAAAAAACGGAAAGGAAACAGCGCAAAGAGAAGAAAAAAGCTCCTAGCAAAAAGAAGAGGAAGGACGTGCAACATCACGTCGCCGTCAGGGGTCCGCCTAGACCTTTGTAGGGGCATGAAGCCCGCCAATCTTGAAAACAAGAAGTAGTGTGAGAGGCCCATAATTCCTATCTGGGTAGAGGGGAAAGGGGGTCGGCTCGTCGTTGGCATTGGGGATCTTTCTATAAAATACCTAGGCAATAAACAAAAAAGTCCTGTCTCAACATGGGATCTTGATGATGTCTAGGAGAGAAAAAGCACCCTAAAGAAAAGGCGCAGCCAGCGACTCCTCGTCAGTAATTGAACCCGGAGCGGCTGGGCGAGGGAGGAAACTTGCCTAGAAAAAAATAAAGAATAAAGGAGGAGTCTTCGGCTATAAAACGCCGGGGAGAGAAAAATGGTGGATTGATGAAGAACCTAAGATGTTCGTTCTACCTCTTCCCCTTATCGAGTGTCCGGAAAAACCCCGAAAGGGGGGGGGAAACGCCATATTTCTACAAAGAAGCAATCGTGATATCCCTGACCGCCGTGAAAAAGACCGGCACAAGGGGGGGGGAGGGAAACCATCACTATGTCATCAAGGCGCGTCATCACTTAGGTGAATCTCAGGCAGAAACACCGGGGAGGCTGCGGTGCTAAAAGCCGCCCAACAAAGGGAGAGGGAGGTGCTAGAAAGCTCGCCTCACCGGAGACCGCTAACAATCCCTCAATCTCATTTGAAGGCAAGCAATCCATATCTCCGTCAAAACCGGGGACGACGGCGGCAGGAACTTGCGAGAGGAGGGAAAAGAAAATGGAGTGGCCACAAGGGGAAAACTTCTTCTAGGGAGAGAAGTCTTCTTCGTTCGCCTTCACTGAGAGTAACAGAGGAGGCTGGGAATGGGGGAGCAAAAAGGGGGCCCAAAAAACCAGCCGGATGACCACCGTCATTTTGGCGGAGAGTATAAACGGAAGAGAAGGTTAGGAACGATCTCCCAAGATCCTCAAATCAACGGGGCTAATCCTGACATAGAAGGGGAAAACTCCTGCTTTGGGGGACCACCCAGTCATCGTCTCTGGGTGATCATTTTTTTCGGATCTCAAGAAGAACTAGGAGAGCATGAGTAGGTTAGTGGGGCAAGACAATTTACTACTGGGGAAGTTTTGTTCGCGGCTATTTTTCTAAAGACTTGTAAGGCGTCGTTCTATTAAGAGAGGGAGAGAAACATAAGTTAGGATGAAAGCCGGATGCGAAAAAGGGGAAGTGGTGGAATCGAGAGGAGAATCTTCACCTACTACCGTGCTTCGAATGAATGGGAAAAAGTGCCGAAAGGAGAAAAGGACGGGGCCTCTCTTCAGACTACCTGCGATGGTCAAGGGAAAAGAACAACCGGGTGACGTGAATATAGAATCGATCAAACGAAGGGATAACGTTATTTGAATAAGGTTGCCCCGGGGAAGGGTCAGAGGGGAAAATGACACAGCTAGCTTGGCGCCACAAGGGAGAAGACACGACCCCTGCGGAGAAAAGCCGTACGGTTCTTCTACGTCCGTCCGTTGGACTCAGAGTCGCGGCCGGGAAAAAAGGGGGTATTATCCACGGGCGCGGTCTTCTAGTAGAAAGGGTCCGTAGCCCGCGGAAGTCTTCGAGCTTCCGGGGAAAAAAAAGGAACGCTGACATCGCTGGAAAAACAGGGCGAAAAAACAAGCCGAGTTAAAGGGGGGAGCAGCGCAAGAGCAAGGAAAAAAAGTGACGTTAAGCGCCTGCGATGGTTTACATCTACAAAAAAAAAAAAGGTGCCCAACCCCTCTAAGGGGAGAGTACCAAGGAAAAAAAGTTTCTCTCGAGAAGGCACTGTTCAGTCCAGAAAGGGGGAGAAAAACCCCCGAAAGACGACGTGCTCTGTTTCGTTCGAAGGGGGTTGTTGTATTACGAACGGGACACCGGGAAACGGAAACCAAATCGAATGGCAGCGAATAGCCGCAGACGTCCCACTTACCAAAGAAAGGGATTCCCCGCGGTCCGTCTAACGACTTAACTACACGTCTAGAGGGTGGTGCCAATCATCTTCAGGGGTGTCCTACGAAAGAGGAGGGGGAAGCGGATAGCCGCCTTGTGTACTCCGGTGAGGAAGGATACACGCGCATGATAGACGGCAGCACGATCAGGAAAGTCGAGTTAAGAAAATCATAGGGTTCAGCACGCACGCCCTGCAAAAGGAAGGAAAAGGGGATTGGGGGTTGGTGGATCTTGCCCGGGAATAAGCTTGGCCAGGGATCATTCTTCAAAGACCTCAACGGCGTTAATGGACATCTGAATGGTGAAGGAAGTGGGGTTGCAGTCGCTAAGGATTATCCAACAGCGCCGTCCGCGATTGCAAGAAAGAGGAGACCGATTGGTCAGCAGAAATGCAACTCTCGCAGAACTAAAAACTGCTATAGATCGAAAACCACAACACGGAGGGGAGAAGGGATCAATCAGTTTCGGGGCTGAGGGAGTGCAGTGGTAGCTGAAACGGCCGCTTCGGCTTAATCCCAACACCCTAAAGGGAATGATGCGGGTGATGAGCCTGCAAGACTGCAAAAAAAAAATTCCCAAAAACCCTTCATATTGGGGAGGGGATTTCCCTCCGTGCGTGATTTCGACCAGTCTGCAATAAAATGAAGGCAAGATAAGAAAGAATATCCCAGAGTGCAGGGCCAGGTGCTGAAACATGAAAAAAGGAAATGGCGAACTCGCTGAGAAGGATCGTGCTGCGGGACGAGCCCATGGCGCGTGGGAGGGGAAGGGGGAGGCTTCACAAGAGGGGCCTAACGAATGACGGCACCAATGGGGAGGACGGTAAAAAACGCGCTGAGATGATGGCAAAAATCGAGTGTCGTTCCGTCGGTGCGGAAGACGACCGCCGGAAGAAAAAAGGGGTGGGTACTTTTTACGAGCGGGCGTAGGGATCAGAGGAAGCGACGCCCGGACCGGTGGTTCCGGTGGGAAAAGCTCCGGTCCCGTGGGAGTCCAGCAAAAAAGAGGGGAAAAAAAGTAAGTTAGCGCGGGGGAAGACTTGACAGGCACGCGCACTTCGAGAGCGGAGAGCAATGTGCAAACTTGCTTAGCTCCCACGGGGGAGGGTTTGGGAACACTGGGGGGTCAGTTGTAGATAAAAAAGCGTGGGCAGCAGCGACGTAAGCCGGGTGAAAGGTTGGCTGCTAATAAAAATGGAACTCTGCTTTGTTGGAGAAGTCCCTCTTAGGGTACTCCTAGACTCACATGGACAAGAGGAGAGGCGGTCTGCGGCTCCGATGAGTTCTAGCGCTGGTCGTGACCAAACGCTGGGCTAGGGGCGGTGGAAAAAAAAAAAAAGATGTCTCCTCGTAGTGGAAACGCGACCTCCCACCTGGAAACTAGCAGTCGAGGGCTGAAAAAAATAAACACTTCCCAACTGCGAAGTGTGTGATCAAAAGCGGGAGGGAAAAATGGTTGCGCCGACGGAGAAGAAACGAACCGTTCCGAAGAATCTCCGTTTCTGGGGGGACTGCGGATACGGGGGGGGGTGCCTTCACAAAGGTGGGGCCTTGTTCATGGAAAGGAAGGGAAACCACTAGGGGGGGGGGGGGGGGGAGGTTTGGGGGGTGTTAGGGAAATACCCGTGGGAACTTCGTCTTATCTATGGGGGGTATTCACGCACCCTTGGGGGGGACTTGTGAAGAACAAGGTATTAGTCGATGGGGAAGAGGCAAGGGTGCGAGAGGGGGGGTGGCCTCGGCAATAGAGGGGGAAGCCATGAAGGGGGGAGAGAAATTTTCATTATTCGGGGGGGTCTGGATCCTCTCTATCCACACTGAAAAGTGGGGGGGAGGGGAATCATGAAAGTGTGAAGAGCTTGCGTATTCGGGGCTTCAAATCGGCTAGGGGGGATCATATAACGTAGGAATACAAGTTCTCTAGCCAACTCGCCCGATCAGAGAAGTCCAGTGGAGTGAGAAGAGTAGGGCCCTAAAGAAAAAAATTAGCTAGATGGAGAGTTGGGGGGAAGAAATATCCACCAAAGGGAAGTGCATTGTGCGGAAAAGGAGGTCTTTTTAAGGGGCAGAAGCTAAAGAGAAGGGGCGCCGAAACGTTATGGAAAAATCTTGCTTCGGCAAGTATCTTCAAAAAAGCATGAATTTTTTTGGGAGGCCGGCTTCGGTGGGGGGGGAACATCAAGGCAAAGGAACCGAGGGAAAAATAGTGAAGGCGAAGAAGATCCCTCGAAGCCTTCACAGGGGGTTGCACTCCAATGGGAATTCAGCTCTCCTCAAGAAAGACGGGGGGAAAAAGTGAAAGTAAGGAGGTATTGAAAAAGGAGGGGATGGAGGAGTCGGGAAGAGGAGACGCGGGGAGGCGAAATAGGTTCTGAAAGATCTGAATTGGTGGTCGGCGAACGACAGCCAATCTTTGCAAGGCGACTGACGCAGTGCCTGCCGCAAAAAAAAGGAATGGGAGGGTTGAAAGGAACGTCGGGGGAGGGAGGGAAAAATATCGCCCATCGGGAGGGGGGGGAAGACGATACGTTGAAGAGGGACTAACTCGAGGGGGATCATCAATCCACCAAACATCGCGAAGTCGTGAAGGGCAGACTCCTCATGGAGAGAGGAAGAAGAAAGCAAATTACATGGTTCACGGTACTGACGAGAAGACGATGCTGAGCGCGAATATGTTGCGGTGGACTCTCGATAATATCAAGATAAAAAAAGCGGGAGACATGGAACTTTGGTTATTTGGAGACGAAAAAAAATCCAGCAGAACGGCGAAAGAAGAGAAGTGGGTTTTGACTCGCACGAAGGAAAACGTTTCCGAATTCCGCTGAAGTGGCGGCTCATGCTGGCAAATATAGGAGGGAAGGAAGAGGGGGAGGGTGCCCGCAAGGTTCAGGGCACGTTGACTGGGAAGGAAAGAGGGGGAGAGCTGTTTCTCCTTCGGATCCGAAGAGGGTGCGGCGCTGTCAAGCTGGTACCGTCGAGAGTAAGAGGTGTGGAGCTCTAGCACAAAAAACGAAAGAGAGATCCCTCACCGCTTCAGCCTGAAACGAAGGGAGAAGAAGGAACCCGTAAAAATCGGTCCGATCAGGGGGAAAAGGGAAAAAGGGACGATATCCGCGCAGGCAATCGAAAAAAAAAAGCAAAACGTCATCATTAATTTCTTGAAAAGTCAGCCGTCGTTAGTGTCAAAAGGACTTTGTCGTGCGCCGACCGCCATCATGTCAAGAAAGAAAATTCGGGGAGAAAAAGGAGGGCTGGGGGTCGTCCCGGGGGCGGCGCTCTTCTTTTAGGGGGATCTGTCGAGACTACCGAGGAACATCCTCCGTTCCATGGAAGGAAGGAGGGGGATCTTTATATTATCACACCGAAACCTCATAAGAACCGCCTTGTCCTGGGAAAGGGGAAACCCGTCCTCGGCTGCTTCTTCGAAAATGAATGAATCTATACCTGAAAAGAAGGGAGTCTTCGCTAAGCAAAGGAGCGACGAATGGTTTGGAGAAGAATTCCGATGGGGAGGACCTGCTGCACCGGAACGACTGAAGAGAATAGGGTCCTAAAGCCGAAGAGAGTGAATAATCTCCGCCTTTACCATCCTGCCAAGAGTCATTAACCAGCACTAGGGTGCGCGGCATGACTGGGGAGGAGAATGCTGCACGCGGAGGGGAGACCCGCCGACCAAAAGATCTTGATGCGCAGTCGCCCACACCTGCGCCCGCTCACTAATCAAGAAGATACATTTTCCCGCAGCGCAAAAAAAAGAAGATCACTGACCAAACAGGCGGGCGACGGGAAAAATGAAAAGAATATTGGATTTAAAATGTTCGGGGGAGGAAGGACCTTGACTTCGCCTGGAGAGGACCGTAAGTCATTTCTTCTGGGGGGCGCCCTTCTTGTTCCAAACACAGAAGGAAAAGAACCGACCACGGGCTGTACGAAGGGGGGGGACCCAGAAAAGACAACTTCTCAACGGACGTCAAAAGAAAAGGGGAAAAAGGAGCTCCTGACATAGAATGTCCAAAGACAAAAGGATGTGGTGTCCTCACCCAACTTAGCTTTTCGGGGGGGGGGAGGCACGCAACAGGAGCCAAAAAGCGACTGGGGTGGAAAAAGGGAAAGGAGTATTGAAGGGTTGGAAGGGGTTTGCCAGTGAAAAGTCGCGTGGCTATCGAACTTGGGAACGAAGTGTTCTATGAAACGATTTGAAGAGAAGAAAAGATTAGGGATGAAAGCACTCCGAAGGTGAGTAGGACACCGTACAATACCTAAAATGAGGCAGAATTCATGGCTTACCTCGAGTGCAAAGGAAAGCGGTATCCAACTTAAGACTCTCTTCGATGAGGAGAGGGGAGGGTCCAAGCACAGGGGAGAGACGAAGGGAGTATTTAAGGCGTTTTAATCGTGGGGGGGTCAGCCCTGACCCAGCATCTTGGGAAGTCACCCTGTCTCCGCAGCCCCCGGCGGATATATAAGAACCGTGGAGAAGAAGTCCAGTGGGGAAGAAAAAGGGAAGATTTTACAGAAAACCGATGAGGAGGGGAAGAATCCGCGGAGGAAGGAGGAGAAGAAGTGTCGACAAACGGAATGACATCGTCTGGACAACAGAGGGGGGCTTCTTCGGAAAAAAGTTCCAGTGACTTTGAGGGAATCCGACCATGGATGACGACGCTCCTGCGATGCTGGGGAAAATCTACAACTTAACCAATGCCCAACCCTCCAAAGGGGCCTCTAACGCAAAAAAAAAGGTTGCTCGGGACTCTCGCTTCGTAAAAGAGGGGCAAGTAAATCAACCCTACAGAACGACGTAGTTTTTCGTTTCTAAGGCAGGTTTGAGAAAAAAAACGCGGAGCTGAAACGAAAAGAAACCGTAGTTCGAAAAAACTCCGAAAATCGTCCCACTACCAAAGAGAGAGAAACCGGCTTTCTTCTGAAGACTTTAACCGAGAAAGTTGGGGGAAAGAGGAAGAGAATGCAACGTCATCGAGGGGCACGCTTGGTTGTACTCAAACTTCAAAGGATAACCACGCGCAGGCCGGCAGCAAAAAAGAAAAGAAGGTTTCGCCAAACATCTCGGGGGGAAGCAAAGGAAGGAAAGGGGAGGTAAGGATTGGTGGGAGAGGGAGGAATATAGCTTGTGCCATTCGGAAGGAAGCTCAATTTTCTAACCTCAGGGGAGGGAATCATCCTCGAAAAGAGGGGGTTAGGAGGGGGGATTTTTAAGGGGAAGGCAGGATATCCAAAAAGAGAGGGTCGCTTGAAAAAACGTCCGAAGCATCAAAAAAGGAGCTCTCCGCAAGAACGGACGAGAAACAACAACCACGCGTAGGGAGAGAAAGAGGTCTCATTTAGAAAAGAGGAAAGGTTTTGGAAAAAAAAAGTTAGCTAAGGCGGGTTGGGATATCAAAAAGGCCAAAAATTCCACTCTAACCAAGGGTGTCGATGATTATTTCCAAGTTAGGGAGGTCGCCTGAAGGGAGGGGGAGGGAAAGCTTCTGATTAATACCAACGACTTGCCAATAGAGGAAAAAAGGGAGGCTGCAGGAGGGCGAATAGGACGCCGGGGAAAAGGAAAGGAGATACATGCTCGTGTTTATCTTGAAACAAGGATTCAACAATGCCGTGGAGACGATGACGGCCCATGGGAAGGAAAGGCTCTGAAAAAGAAGAGGAAAATCGAGTGTCGGGAAAAAAGGGGCTGTCAGACTACCGCCGGGATTACTTTGTAATTGTACGAACAGTATTCGCTTGCAGGAAGGCAGTGTGCAAATGGGGGGGAGGGGTGGGGTGGTCATGGGCTGTGAGGGGGCTCGTTGGTGCGGGGTTCCTCCGGCGGGGAGAAGGGGGGGGGAGACGGGGGGGGGGGGGGGGGGGGGGGGGGGGGAGGGGGGGGGGCGACTTCAAGGTGGGGGCGGGGGTGGGGGCGGTGGGGGCGGTGGGGGGTAAAGTTTTCATTTATTTAACGGGACGAGTCTGCTTCGGCAATAGCACTGAAGAAATGTCAACTGTCTAATTTTTTGGTCCCCCTTAGTTTTTAATGTCCGGGTGGGACCGAATCATCTTCCGCTAGAAATTGGGGGGGACGCTAAAACCATCAGATTAACGGATTGTTGGCACGAAGAAGCTAGTCCATCTCTGTCGGGAAGTTTGTCGCCGAAGCTCGAATACTGGAGGTACGGGGGGGGACGCATCATAGAAATACCAAGGGAGGAGCGCCGCGGAATAACTTTGCCCACTGGAAGGGGATTCGAGGAACCTCAAGAAGAAAGAAAAAGAGGGGGGAAAACAGGGAAACAACAAATCATAGGGGGGTCATTTCTGAATCAAAGAAAAAAATCACTATGAACGGGCAAAAGGTACTTAAGTTGGGACTGGAGGGGGAGAGAGTATATGAAACCCCCAGTGGGGGGGAGTGGAAAGAACGGTAATTAGTCTCCGCCTACCTAAACGGTGGGGGAAAGGCTCAGGCTGAGTAAAACCATGAAGTCGAAAAGGGCAGTTATTCGAAAGCTGGCGCATCTCAAAAAACCCATAGAAGGGAGTCGAAATTGTCAGAAATATTTCTTATGGCTAAAAAAAAAAAAAAAAGGAAAAGGCCTTCAGACTGGGAGAAAAGTTCGATGAAAAGCAAAAAGACCCACCTCCAGTAGTGTCGTACGGCACTCAGACGCCAAAGACATGAGAGGGCTGGAAAAAAGCCAAAAAGAAGTGCATGGGGCGGCCCAAAGCAGGAGTTGGGGCGATGTCGAAGAAAAAAAATGGAAAAAAAAGAAAGTGGAGAGAAAAGGGTGCGCTTGCTGGGAAAAAGCACTCGTAACTTACAAAGCATGACGGGGTCATCATTCCCGGAATTAGGGGGGGTGGACAAACCAGGCCAAAAAAAATGAACTTTCCGGGAAAAGAGTAGGCGAGGCGAGCCTCTAGGAAGAACGTGGGAAGAAAATCTTTGAGCATAGCCGAGGGGAACTCCTTTGATGAGAGTGAGATCTGGAGCGCTGCGGAAGAGATTTATGATTTCGAAAAAAAAGAAACGGTGAAAAAAAGCAACAAGATCTACTTGGGGGGCGACTGTGATCAAAACAAGCAGTGGAAAATTCAAAGGAAGCAATGACTGCAAAACATCTGCCAAAGCTGTGCGGAAGGGGAAACTGTCTTATATTAGGATTTATTGAGGCCGAAATCCTTGAAAAATGGGGGGGGGAGGGTTTGGGATCAAGCAGGAGGGAAAGACAGAGGGTAGAAAATCCACCATTCCGGGCATCCGTCTTGAAGCGCAGAAACCCAGGATTTCGGGAGCGTCATCAAGAGCGGAAAAGGCTTAAAAAGGTTCTTACGAGGGTGGGGCTTTCTTATGAAAGGGGGTATGAGGTTGTCGGGGGAGGGTCAGAGAGTCAAGATAAAGGGAGAAAAGTAGGAGTTTGGTCTCGACCGTCTAAATGGCCACAAACCGACTACGAAAAAGAATAAAAACGAGGGGAGGCACGAAGAAGGATTTTTCTGTTAGCTTTCCACGACAAGGGAAGGAAGGGGAACTCCTCAAGAAGCTGTTTGAAATAGGAAGGACTGGCGACGGAGGGAGAACTGTTTCCAGGAGACTTATCCTAATGGTGCGGACTCGGAGGGTTTAAGGACCTTGGGGGAGAGGAAATCTAAAAAAAAAAGTAGAGGGGAAGGGAGATCCGCACCAATCTTTCGAAGACTCGCGGAGATTACCGGTCCGCAAAGGGAAATTCGGACGGAGGAAAAAAAAAAACGAGATCCGTCGTCGTCAATCGATACGAGCAAAAAAGGAGCAAAGGTTGCAGTCTCTAAAGGGGAGCCGAGACCTTTTTCTGTGAGCAAGACCCTCCACGAGAAGAAGAATACAGGGGGAGAAACGGAAAAAAACTGGTCGTCGGGGTAGGGGGTCGGTGCCAGTTAGATCCAGGGGAGAGAACACAACGAAGCGAAGAAAACTACCAGTGCGGTCGGGTCAAATGGATAGTTCTCGGCGAACCATCACAAAGAAAAAATCAACGCCTCCCCTGTGGCTCGAACCAGCTCCTAGGGGAGAGCCTCTTCCTGAAGGCGCAAAGGGCCTAAGGGGTCTAACAAGAAGGATACCCCCACCAAAATCCCTTCTTATGGGGGAGAGAGTCGCAAAAAACTATGTAGATGATTGTTTTCGTTTGAGGGGAACTGTCGACCTTCCTAAAGGGTCGTTGATTACCTGGCAACCTGGTCTCGACTGAAAACCTGCGGGGGGATCCAGGTTCGCCGCCAAAAATCAACCCGGGCGGGAAAGGGCTCCGCCTTTCCCGGAGGCCGCAGACTGAAAAAAGCAAACAAAAAGGATGTCCCTGCTCTTCATTCAAGCGTTAAAGGGAATTCAACGATTGAGGGATAAAGCCAAAGACCCCCCTTAGGAATCTTCGGTGAGAGAACAAGTTCTCCGAAATCTGCTCTTCCTCCCTGCCGAAATCCGGGTGAAGGTCATTTGGGAAGAACGACATTAAGTCTCACTAGATCATTGCGACCTCCGGCCGTGGGACACTTCCGGGTTGCGAGGGATCCGAGAATTGGAGTGTCCACAGTGCAGGGTCGGTTCGAAAACATCTCCGCGAGTCACTGCTTTATTACCCATGTCTAGGGCTCCAATGGTTCCCCCCCACAACCCCAACAGCCTGAATTCAGACCCACGAAAAGGGGGGTAACGTAGCGAGCACTCCTCAGTTTCACGAGAGAACGTCTTCCCATCCGTAAAGAAAAGGCGAAGGGTCCTGAACAATGACTTTACCCAATACACTGAGGGGGGCCTGAAAGCTATGATGGGTTGGGATGGAGAACGACAGACCAGCCTAATAGATAAATGTCCGTAAAAGTTAACTCGGGAATTTTGGGTCTTGATCGGGGGGGAGGTGGCGGAATAAGTGGAGAAAAGAGTGGGGAAAGAAAAAGAAATTTATTATGGGAGCACTCCGTAAGAGAAAAGGTTCCGTATATGGGGGATCTCTATATGAGAGTGTCACCACGAACCTGAATGCCGAGAAAAGGGCGGAAACACCTATTACGGCCAGCTTGAAAGGGACGTGGAAAAAATCTGAAAAACCTAAAGGCTATCTTTTCTTGAAAAAAAACGCCCCAAGGGTGTTCGGACAAGGTAAAAAATAGAGGTTGGGCCCTAAGTGTGCCCCAAGGTTTTCAAATACTAAGGATGGGAAGAAAAGACCAATCTTTTGGGAGACGTTCCATCCGAAAAAACCACCCGGCGAACGGAGCAGGAGTCGGATACCATGGCAATCTATTAGAGGGGGGATTGTACGACCGGAGGTATCCGGGGAGGGGAAGACTGGGTCGCGGGTAGACTCGAGAATTCCTTGGAAAGGGCGAAGTACGCCGAAGCGGCCAAAATCTTAGGGACACCTCACAAGAGTTCCAGAGGGGAAGGGCGTCAGAGAAGCGCACCGAAAAGGTCACCAGGGGATGACCTTTAGAGAATCATGGTTTGGGAACGTAGTTGGGAAAACCAAAAAAGGTCGGGAGTTTTTCAAGGCAAAGCAAGGGAAACGCTCTGATGGTGCTCTTTTCTAGAACCTCGGGTCACACAGAGGCGGTACGAAGCTCTTTGAGTTTCTAAATCGATGTGGCTTGAAGGGACGGAAAACAGGGTCTGCGTGGAGTGCCGATGAATCCGAGAGGTCACAAAAAAGATCATCGGGCGTCGTCAGCACCGAGGCAAGAAAAAAAAACCAATAGTTTAAAACATCTCTTCCGCGCGTGGGGGGACGACTACCATGGGAAAAACTAGTCTAGAATAGGGGTTTGCAATTGCCTCCTGCAATCTACCCAATCTGGGTTAAAAAAGGAAAGACGACGGAAACATCAAGATCGGGTCGTTAGATGTCTCCCTCGAGATGTCCTTTGAAGAAAAAGCAAGGAGAGACTTAAGAGCTGAGGAATTTCTTTTCTCTTGGGTGGGCTTTTTTTGTGAAAAAAATCTTTTCCTATCTTTCCAGGTCCTGGCTTCCCTTCGAAGCAACCGTATGGTGAACAGCAATAAATTTGGAAGGATCTCAGGGGAGAGGTCCGTGGGGGGGGCCTGGGGGTACACTGGACATTCCTAGGGGAAGTAGAACAACGAACTGGTGGGGGGGGGAAAGGAGATTGCTAAACTTCCAAGCAGGACACAAAGAGATAAGGCCACACCCCCTTTATTAGGGAGGTAAAAATATAAGAGAAGTTCTGGGGAAGGTTGGAAAAGGAAAATTACGAGAGCGGCGAAAAGAGCATACTTCTCTGGGGGATATCAAGGCAGGGGCAAAAATTAAAAAAGGGCGAGGTTCCCCTCTTTGGTAACTGAAAGAGAACTTTCCAATCTAGGAAGGCAAGAGAGAAAAAACTGGAAAGACATGGAGGAGGGCAGGGAACATTAATGAGGAAGGAGGGAACGAAGCTTAATCCGAGAGTGCTGCCGTGAAAGGAGAGTGTTTTTATAGGAAGGCAGAAAGGGGCGTGGAAAGAAATGAAGGGGGAAAGATTGAGCTAAAAGGGAATATTATTAAACGAAGGCGGGACAAGGGGGGAGGAAAAAAAAAAATTGGGAAAACAGCGGCGGGGGTTAGGCTGCAGTGAAAAACGTGCCGGGGAAAGGGGGGCTCCTTTGGGTTCCAGAAAAAAACAGAATGGGCAGGGGGGGGCAGATCCCGCGTAGGGAAAGGGGGCCGGGTTGTAGGATTGCAAAAAACTGAGGAAGAGCGAGAAAATTTGGGGGAGGAGTGATGAAGGACCACTTTCTAGGTGGGAAAGCCGGACGGTCAGGGCTGGGGGAAATCGAAAATACCCTGACCTTTCTTGAAGCGTGCTATAAAAGAAATGGAACGAGTGTTTTGGAAGGGTCAACCGACGGGAGCCGCTTAAAGGACTTCTCCGCGTGGAAGCACACGAAAAGAAAAGGGAAAGGAACAAAGTACAATCAGATATAGGCCCACTGGCCGGCTAACCGTCTCAGATTAGATCCGGGGGGTTAAGAGGAGGGGACTAAAAAAAAAAAAAGGGAAAACGTTGCAAGTTCTTCAAAAGTATCCCGAAGTATAAATATGCAAAAAAATTGGGTGAAAACTCGGGGACAGAAGAGATCCGAATCACTTTACGAAAAGCAAAAAAACGAGGAAAGGGGAAGAAGGAAAGGGGAAGAGGGAACGATCCACCAAATGCACCTTTGTAAAGAGCCAGGCGGGGGAAAGGAGGGGTAGAGACAAACTGCAAGATTCTCATACAAGAGAAAAAAATAGACAACAACAAAAAATCCAGAGGGGCCTGAAGCACTAACCGACGCTCCATGAAAGGAAATGGGGCTTTAGCTTTAAGGACAAAGGGTGAACAGGGGGGCCCAAAACAGGAGTTTTTTACATTCGTGTCCTAAAAAAGGATGCAGAGGGGGGGGGAAGGGGGGATCTGGGGAGGGGGGGACTTCGGAGTCTGTAAAAGAAGGTTTTTTGGAAAGCATTCCTAGGATTGTGGAACAGAAAGGTCGCCCAGGATCCGGAAGAAAGTGAAAGAAAGAAGGCCCTCGAAGCATTCCAGGAAAACTGGTGTGGGGGGGGGGACAGCTGGGGGGGGAGGGCAGAGAGAAAGTTCGCAAGCAGTGAAAAGGGAGATGGAAGCGGAACAGGAGGGGAGTTTCGGGGGTGAGGGGAGAATGAGCAAAAGGGGGGTCGGCGGGGAACGCCAGCCAGGGGGTGAAGCATGGCAGTGAAAGAGACGCAAAAAAGTGCTTGCATCGGCAAGGGGATCAAAAAGGGTCGAGATTAGGAAAAGGTGATTTAGGGGAGAAAAAGAATTGGCGCGTTTAAGGAGGAAGGACACAAGGGTAACCTCTGATTGAGGAGCCCCATTCCTCGCGAAGTGTTGTCTAAGGAAAGACAGGGTATGTCGGTAGAAGAGCAAAGAGACGAATTGCCAAGTGAAAGAAAAGTACATGTCCTTCGCTGGCTCGCGCCGGTAGGGCGGTGGTGAGGCACTAGAGAAAGGATAAATGGAAAAGGGTTTGTGGGGTCGTCTCTAGCCCCTCAAGACCAAGGGGAAAAAGAGGGGAACCAGGAAAGGGTGGGGACAAGATTTAAGATTCCTCTAGGGGCTTTATCCGGGGCAAAGAAAAGGTCTCGAGAAAAGCTACTTGAAAGATCCAATAATATTAGCTCTTATTCTGGTGGGGGGTCCGTCTCAGGGAGGGAAGGAGAGATTTGGCCTCCGGCTTGGGGTGGGGGGTTTGAAAAACTTGTGGTAATGTGTCGTACGGGGGGGAGCTCTCAACAAACACACTGAAGGAAACATATCTAGAGCCCCGAATGGAAAGTGAGGAAATATGACCTATTCCGCACCCAGGATAGGATCCGAAAGAGGAGAAAGCCTTCCTTGGCAATCTCTGAAAAGATGATGTGAAAAGATTCAGGAAAGAAAAAAACTCAGAAATTGGTGCAGACGTGCCAAAAAAAGATCCCGCCAATCGGGACGGAAGGACAGGGAAAAAAAGGGGGATATTAAAAATGTGGAAGATCTTTCGTCTTAAAATTGTCAGAGGATCGGGAGACTGAGTCAAAGGCCCGAATCCAGGCCTGAAAGTTCGTGATGTGGCGAGAAAGAAAACAAGAAACCCTTCTCAATCACCAAGGAGGCAAACCAGTCAAGGATGAGGCGGTTCACGCCTTCGTGGAAGAGGAGCACAAGGGGATCCGCGAGAAACGCGGCGGGGAATGGTGGTTGATTATCGACATCAGAGAGGGGGGGGCATAAGGGTAAACAAAAAGGAATCGGGAAGAACGGCAAGCCCTATAGGGATGGGAGAAGCCTCACAACAGAAGAAATAATCCAGGTAACATCGTCCGGCAGGGACTGAGGAGATAGTTAATCAGAAAAAGGTTTCGAAATAAACAAAGAAACAAACAGATATTCTTTGTCGGACTTAAAAAATGTGTGGGGAAAGATCTTCGAAAACCGAGGAGAGCAGGGGTAAGTCCAATATACTGTAGTAGACTTTTTCACCGGGGGAGGGTCCCGAAAGGACCGGGGAGTACTCCGCAACGTAGCGACTTGCGGAGTCCAAGGTTTATGGGAAACCCGATTGGAACTTGGGAGGTATGCTCCGTTTTTCAACCTGAGGCGGGGCGGTGTTTGTGGAGCCATTCGGTAAAAAAAACACGAATGAAAGAGACACTTCAGCTAAGGGGAGGGTAATGATAGAATTTCCCGATTTCAAGAGGCGAAGGCCTCCCCCTCTCGAACGTCCCCCCCCTTCAGTTCTAGGGAAAATGGGAAAAAGTCCCAGAAATATGCGGGGTAAACCCTTCACTTTGGAATTTCGTTTGAAGAGTAAATAAAGAGAAGGATCAGGACTAAGAAGAGCGTCTTCCTGAGGCTTCTTGGTCCCATCCAGACTGGATTGGGGGGGGGGAGGTGGTATGTGTAAAAGAGATTTGTCTAAAACTTGTCGTCAATGCTAAATCAGGAGGCAGAAAACATTTCGGATGAACGAAAATTCGCAACAGGAAATGGTGGCCGAGAGTAGAAAGGGTAAACTACCATGGAGGACAGAGGGCGAACTTTTGCGAAGCCATCTTAGAAGGGGAACAATGGGGAGCTGAACCTATATTCGGCCAATCACAAAAGTGTCGTGAATTGACTCGTAAATTGAGGGTGAAAAGGGGGGAAACAAGGGTCCTCTTGGGTTTAGTAAGAAATGGAAGAAAGGTTTTTTGGGGAGCACCCGGGATCCGCGCCAAAATTCTGAGATACCAATGGGACGAAACGAAAAATGAGGGTTTTCCCAGGGGGGGGAGGCTTCCTCAGTTCTCAAAGTTTTGATAGGATGCCGTGACTGTCCTGTCAAGGAAGCGGGGAACGGGAAGGGGAAAAGTAAACCACGAAATCCTAGGGGCGAGCCAAAAACGGAGTAGGTGTGCAAGGGCTTGCAGGGGGGCACGAAACACGTTAAAAGGAGGGAGCTCCTTCGATGCTGGAAAAATATAACACAGGACTACCAAAGGGTGGGGACCAACCCAAACTCTAAGTGGATCCAAGAAGGGAAGGAGAGACCGAAAATATTCGGGTCGTCAACGGCAAGTAAACGACAATGGGCCCCTACGACGGGGAGCGGGGTAAGGGGTTCTGAAAAAAGCGTTGGAAAAAAAAGAAGAACCGAGCTAACCCGGGGGGCACAAGGGCCTTCCTCAAATCCTACACAAGGACTACAAAAAACTCCGAAGGGGGAAAAAAAACACCCGAGGGTCAATCTTCAGAAAACGGACAGACTTCTGGGGCGTTTGCAAATAAGCTCAGGACCCCTCCTTGGAGACTCTCAGGCCGGGAGAAAAAAAAAGGCAACAGGGTGGACTAAAAAAAGGTTCCTTGATAAACAAAAATGGTCTAGCCCGGGACGAAAATCGCTGCCAGGGAGCCTCGAAAATGTTCGCCCCGGCCCTCCCGGGAGACTTGGAGGAATGAGGTGAGGGATTTTCATGCTTGGCCACGGATAAAGAGGAATGAAGAAACAACTGAGGGGAAATGACCAAACGCAAGACTTGTTTTCGGCGGGGTGTTTGAAAAGGGAAAGAAACAAACCCCCAAGGGCTTCACCAGAAGCTGCGTAAGATAAAGGAAAGATCGAACGGAAGCTGGGGGGGCGGATATTCTCAACACAAAGGGAGGGAAAAATCTAGGGTTTCAGGGGATTTGGACAGTGGTAATTGAAAGCCTATTCTGGAGCAATAAAAACGGAGGAGTTTGGGGGCCAGAGAAAAATTACCATGAAAAGGGTCAAGGATCCAAAGACTTTCTTTATGTAAAATGAGCGGCTCGAAAGGAAAAGCTCTTGAAAATAAAATGAATAATAGGGAAAAATAATGGTTGGGAAAGTAACATTATTAGACGAACTAGGGAGGAAATCAGGAGGGCTCCGGAGAAAAAAGGGGGAATGAAGGTAAAAGAGGTGGTAAGTAATCAAATTACTGCACCAGGGGAGTCCTCAGGGGGTAATCGAAGTTGGGCGAAGAAACAGGTGCTGCAGGAATACCTCAGGGGAAATAGTTGGGACTAGAGGGTCGAAAAACGCCAGTGTGTGGGAGATGTTCCCGTGGACCCAAAAAAAGGGAGAGAAATCTGTGAAAAAAAGGAAAAGGGTGAATGAGTAAACGAAACGACAACAGGACGATGGGGGGTTCTCCTTTAGGGGCGCCCCCTTGGGTGGGCACCACTTCAGGGAGGTGGGAAGAGGAAGTACCGTAAGATCCAGGAGCGTCGACGAAACCTCCTTGGACTGCTTTGTTTGGGGAAGAACACGAGTCGTGGGGGATGTCATGGGGGACTAAGAACTACAGAGTAGAGAACATCTCCGCGGATCCCTAAAAACAAAGAAACCGAGAAAATCGGCCGTCCAATCAGGAGGCCCCACTGACGGAGTAAAAAAGGTCGGATAGGGGTTCTGGAGAATGGGTTTAAACAAAAACCTCGGGGCTTTTTCAGGCTGAAAATAAACAGTTTTTGAAAAAGAATATCCATCGTATCTCGGAGTACACTCGGGAAGGGGTCAAGAACAGTAGGAGAAAAGGCGACCAACACTGTTGGGAAAAAAATGGCCTCTTAAAAAGAGGAGAAAAATGAATTCGGAGGGATGAAATAGGGGAGAACAAAAAATCTCCTTCAAAGTTGGAGCAGTGCGTTTTGAAGAGGGCAGGCGGACAGGAAGAATAAAGAGAATATCAACCGAAGAAATTCCGGGGAGTCTCCAGAAAGGCAGCCTCCATTTGGGGGTGGAGTGGTATGGGTCGAAAGGAGAAGGGCATGGGTGAGGAAAAAACTGATTGGGGTACTTCTATCAGTATGCTACCTTAGAAGAGGTGGGAAGAGGGGGGAGATAGGGGGGGGTGGAAAATTGAGTGAGGGGAACAAGGCAGGGCATCCCTCATGAAATTGGTGTTAGCCGGCGGAGGTAAGGCGCCCGGAAATGACTGTAAATAGAGGGCGGAGAGGCGCATCCCTCGAGGAAATGGGGGTGGACCAACTAGGGATTAAAAAACAGAAGGCAGGCGGGCGTGGGGTGCGCTGCGGAGATTGAAGGGGGGGGAGAGGAAGGGAGGCGCAAGTTGTAGAGGGGGTCAAATGAAACGGGGCAACATTCTTCTACTCAGGGGGGACCTCTAAAGGAAGAAATGGAAGTAAAAGATGATTCAGGGATGATAACTCTGTGGGTATGAGGGAAATATTCTCTTCAGCGTTTGGGAAAAGAAAAGGATATACTGGGAAGGACGAAAGAACGGGAAGCATCAATATAGAAAGGGGTTCTCGCGACTACGTCAGAAAGGTATAGCTTCATCGGCGAAAAAAAAAAATAATAGAGCTTACGAGAGGAGCTGGCAAAAAGAACGCGAGTTTTTCTTTGGGGGGGAGGGCTCGGAAGGAAGAAAGAAATCAGAAGGGAAGAAAGATATATGAAGAGGTAAGTCGAGACGATCGAGACTATCTACTAAGAAGACAGCAACGAATAGGCGGGATCAGGGGAGGTCACAAATACCGCTGGGTTAGACAGTCAGGGGAGACAAATTCAGGAAATCCCCGCGGCTGAGTTCAAAAACTTCTTCAGGGAAAGATCTACCAATGATATGAGGAGTGGGGGGGGCCGGAGTATCCGAATTGGGTGCGGTACGAGAATAGTTGGGCGGGAATAAGGAGAAACACAACAGTCCCAAGAACCTGAAAAAAGATTAATACAAGAAAAGTATTACCTAAGCAACCTTCAAGGAGGGGGATAAAACAGCTAATTAGGAAACTCCTATCAAGATCATAGTGAGGTGGAAACAAGCGGGAAAAAGGAAGGACAGGGGGAAGGGGTGAAAGCATGTCAGCCCAATCTTCAAATTAAGTACGGGAAAGGGGAGGAAGTCAATAGGGTCTCTGTCAGTTCGGTAAAACTGATCAAGTGGCGCCATTAAGGGGGGGACTGGCTAAAGGGATCTCGCCTCCTCAGGGAACATTTGGAAGAAAGTCGGGAGGAATATTGCCATCCAACGAAAAACATCAAAACAAACCTAAACTAGAATCAACTTAACAGAGATAAACATTTGATAATCTTGGCTTCGTAGAGGCAAAAGATTACGGATAAACCTACAATCCCGGAGTCGACAACACCACCGGGAGCGGCTTTGGGGGGGGTTTTTCTTGCCACGGACCTAGAGAGGGGTCTGTTCTTCAATCGACTGGGGGACCCGCCGATGCAAAAAGAATATTTCTTAAGAAAAAGAACGGGAGGGAAAGGCCCCGGGCATGAAAAAACAACAGATCACGGAAAACTTCTTTAAGCCGATGACCGGGGAGAGGGGAGCGCAAAGGAACACCCCTTCCAGAGGCTTAGAACCGTAAAAACCACCTGAGACGAGATATGGACCAGTCCATATCTCAGACCAAGAAGCCTAACGAGGAGACGGGGGCGAGAGAAAATATTTGAGGAAAAAATTCCGTGAGGAAAGACGCCTGAAGGTCACGATTACCAACTGCAAGCCTGGAGGGAGGTGGTTTCACAAGCAGAACTTATAAAAAACCACAAAATTGCAGGTGTAAGTATCCTATTGCCCGCAGCAGGCAAACCCCTATGAGAAGAAAAACTCCCAAGGAAAAAGTCCTTCCAAAATGCAAAAAACAAAGGCTTTTTTTGGGAAGGGCACCCAGGAAATCGCGGGGAGGTGGGTTGTCAAAGCAAGCAAAAACATACCTTGAGGGAAAAAAGTTTAACGGAAGGAGTTCCTTGGGAAACGGGCTAAATTTTCTTCGAGAAATGAAGGCATGGTGAAGATCAGGAAGGGGGATTGAAGAAAGACTAAGAAGGGGGTTGCTCGAGAGACATAATGCAAAAGGAATACCCTGAACGGAGGCAGGAAATTCAAAGATCGACTTGCCCAAAAAAGGGGCGGCAGACAATTCTCCAGATACCTTCGAGGGGTAAAAAGGAAACCAAAATCTAAAAAAATAAGGTAGGTGTGTGGTGTTGGAAGTGACCCTTTGCCTCGTGAGTGGAGGATAACATGAAAAATTGGATACGGGAAAAGTCCAATCTAGCACGCCAGAGATGAGCGAAAAATTCGTCGTCCTCAGGACAGCCAAAAAGATGAGATGGCCTTAAGCCCTCAAAAGGCGCGAAGCGGGGAGTGGGACGTAAGACGAGAAGGGAGGAAAGGATCAATAGGTCTCCAAAGAGCTTCAAGCTCTTTCTACGAGTGGTCAGGAAAACAATCATGGCACATTCCAGTTACATTGCAGGACGAAAACAAGTTCATGATAAGTAGCTAAGTGCTATTGCCTGAAAGCTAAAAAAAAGGGGGGGCCAGACATTTTGCCTACGAAAAGAAAAAGGTCGCCAAAGTAGCAAAGATCTAAAGCGTGGTCACGCAAGAAAAAGGGGGTGACGCCTTGGGGTCGTTTGACAAAGAGGGTGTTTGAGAAAAAAACGTGACCCCGAGCGGAAACCCAAACAGACCCTCAGAACGCTCCTCCCGCCCTAGGTCAAAACGCTACAGAGGGGAACGCTTAAAACACAAGTAATGCAAAATCCACGGGGGAAGGACAGGACCTGGTGTCTTCGGGAGGGCGTGGGCCAAGGAATAATCTCCGGAGCAGTTTCTCCGAACCAAGTGCCGGGTGAGTAAATAGGGGTCCTGGTTGGAAACTGTTCCCTTACTCCTATACCCCGGGGAACATAGAAGGGGGTAGAACTAGCTGTCAGCAGTAGGCGAATTTGGGCAGGGGGAGGGGAGCGAAAGGAAAGTGAAGCGGATGGTAAGAAACTAGCAAAGAAGGAGGAGGGGGGAAAGGAGGGAAGTAACGGACATGTTAGGGTGGGCTCTCGCCGATTCCTCAGGACGATGAGGGGGACTGGGCGAAAGAGACGCCAGCAGAGGAAATGTAAATGCACGCCCTGGGGATACGTTGAAAAAAAAGAAAGGCGGGGTGGGGGGATGATCTGGCAAGAATCTTGGTGCGAGTCAGGGGAGGGAAGAACGTCGGGGGGAAATCTGAAAATGCCTTGTCAGGAAGGTTTTAAGTAAAGAGAGCACCCGAAATAGATTGGAATTCGCGCATGAAAGAGTCCACTAAAAATTTCCAGGGAGCCTAAAGTATAGGAAAGGATCCTCCACCCAACGAGGAGGATTCGAGATCAATGATCGCTATTGGGGGTGGGGTTCGAGATTCTCTTAATCTCAGGGGGAAGGGATAGGGGATAATCAGGAGAATTAAAAAACCATTAGGGGGTCTATTAGGGGGAAAAATCCGCCGGGGGGAGAAACTTAAGGAAAGACTGAAAATCATCAAAGGCAAAAAAAAATATAAAAAAGCCAGGAGTGTCTTAAAGGGGGTAACTGAGGATGGAGAACTAGAAGAGACGGGAGGGGGATCCGTGGGTATGTAAATGACAATACAAGCGGGTGGAGAGGGGGGAGGACTGAAAAGGGGGTCAAAAAAAGATGATTGGGGGAAAAAAAAAAATTTCTTTCCCAGGTTATGCAAAACTCCTTGGGGTTGTGAAGGAGAGGGTCTTTTCGCGGGGGAGTAGACCGGGAGTTTTGTTCAGGGTCAGGAAGGTTCAAAGGGGGGGGCTTCAAAAAGGAAGGAAGAAAAAGGTCGTCTCAGGAGGAGGGGGTTGATTTAATGATCTGACTATGAGAGCAATGAAACCCGGTGATGGACGTTTTTTTGCGAGTTTTTTAGGGGGGGTGAGGGGAGCCAGGCGGGAGAAGAACCAAGATAACTGCGGGAGAAGAAACGAAACCGATGCTTTTGTGGAGGAAAAAGCCCGCTAAAGAGGGAGGTCAGAGGGGGTCCCAAAAAAAAAAGAAGGGGATTAAACGACCTCAAAATCTCGAAAGATCAGAACGCAGGAAGGGACAAGGCCGGAGAAATTGAAGAGGAGGAAAACTCGGCTATCCGAAAGGGGGGCGTATAGGTTTACAAAAAAGGATGACGAGGAACCAAAACAAAGGGGGGGGTCAAAAGGGGATTCAAAAAAAGACATAAAAGGGAATCTTATCGAGTATGGTAAACAAAGTTTGGAAATCGCAAGGAAAGGAAAAAAACGTCCGCGGGTGCTCATCTTCAAGGCCAGGAGGTAAGAGGAGGAGGGAGGATGAATCTGATCCTCACCACATTCACCTGGGGGAGATGAAGGAGACAGGGGGCTAGTGAATCTTCATAAGAAGGAATCCAAAAGAAAAAGGGTAAATCAAGAAAAAAGTAGTAACACCTAAAATCCGGCAGCCGTTGGGGGGGGGGTGGGGGGGGGGGGGGGGGGGGTGGGGCCATGGGTGATATGGAGGTCTACACTGGAAAAACGAAAAATGGGGGGGGAGCCAAGAGAATGGAAGGGAAAAAAGTTCATGATCGAAAGGACAGGGTTATGGAATTTATCTGGGAAAAGAAATCGGGGGACTCTTGCCCTCGGCGCCAAGGGGGGGGGTCATCATTCAGCTGGGGGGGCGGGAAACGCATAAAATAAAAAAACGCAAGATAATAGACTGAAAAGCGCAGAAAAAGAAGGCATGGGAAAGGTTGGCACCCAAGAGTCAATAAACAGGTGAGAAGATGCGGAAGGGGTGCTGGAAAGGGAACATGAGATAAGGGGGGGGCGGTTCTGGGACGCGTTTCTTCGAAAAGCGGCGTCCCTACTAGGGGGGAGTAGGGAAAAATAGGGGAGGGAGCTTAACGCGGCAAAAAAGGCATCTTTCTGGGGGGGACTAAAAAAAGAGGGGGTCAATAAGAAAGGAAGGGGGGATTTAAGAAAAATGTGCTGCAAGGAACGGCAGTCTAGGGGGGGTGGAATCCGGAAAAATCGAGGGAAGACACCGCGGACCGGCGTGGCTAGCGCACATGATTTCTTAGACGTCCTCAAAGAGGTAATCCAGAAGCAAAAGGGAGGGAATAGGCGTCCTGAAAAAAAAAACGGTTATTACGGGGAGGTTTTTGAGGGCCTCGGAAGGCCAGAAATAAGGAGTAACTGAGGAGGTGTTCAGAAGGTAGTCTCTAAATAAATTAAGAACGAAAAAGGACCCAGAAAATGGGGGCGCACAAAAACACAGTAATTCCAGAGGGGGAGAAATTGTGGAAGGGCTGAGAAAATTGAGAAAAAACTCAGATTGAAAAAAATTACCTGATAAAAAGAGCGATTGTGCTCAGGAAGGCAGGGGAAGTGGGGGACCCTAAGGCGAAAGGGGAGGCTTACGGGGAAAAAAAAAGTTTGTGATAAAGATTCGCTGGAGTGGGAGTGAGGGAGAAAACCAAAAAAAAATAGTAAGGGGGGGATAGATATGGGAACACCGGTAGCACGCGTAAAAAAAAAGGAAAGGGGGGGGGATTAAAAAAATTCCCCTATCACTCGGGAGGAAACCGCGGACCAGGAACTGCGGATAAAAGTCTGATCAAAGAACAATCATAATTCTTGGCAAGAAAAAAGGTTTGTTCCTGAGCATTCATTAACTTGGTG
>Ga0179593_1286659_pt1 | contig 25400 bp, 27 predicted proteins | sample CZODoug2_1_08_16_FD_185931 | JGI IMG/M metagenome (GOLD analysis project Ga0179593, IMG submission 185931) | Vadose zone soil fungal communities from Angelo Coast Range Reserve, California, USA - CZODoug2_1_08_16fungal (PacBio error correction) | ecosystem: Environmental > Terrestrial > Soil >...
TGGCAACGAATGTTAAGTTACAAGCAGGAAGGGTCTCCATTATTAAGTACCCCAAGGCCCTGGTTGAAAACGATTCGCGAAATGAAACGGCAACGATAGAGAGGGCTGCCGAAAAAAAAAGAAGTATTAAAAAAAAGATCGATGTCATGACGTCGGAAGGTGAGGCAGAACCTCAAAGTAGGAAGCTGGGACTTATCCGGTAAAAAAGTCGAAGGATCGTATCTGAGGAGAGGAAAATTCGTAGGAGATATCGGTAGGAACTGAAAGGTATAGTACAGGGGGGAGGGGGAGAGAGTACCGTACAAATAAGGGAAGTACGCACCTTTCCTTGCTAGGACGGAATAATGCGCTATAGAAAAGAGCTCTCAGCAATTGAATGTGATCGCGGAAGACATATCTGAGGAAAAGAAAGGGAGGTGATCAAACTGTCGAAATAGAGGAAAAAAATATCCAGAGAGAACTGGAATTGGTGGGGCTACTTGTAAAAATGAATGCGGAAGGGAAAACTACAGCGCCGGGCTTAAACGGCGAACAGAAGATTTCATCAGAAAAAGGAGAGTAGACCAAAAATAAAGGATCAAAAAAACTGCGAACTGACAAAAGCAAAAGGGGTTGGGTTTGGTCCAAAGGAAAATTGAGATTCGTCGGGGGTGGGGTAAAGGGGGGGGGATCAAAATGCCAAACGCTTACATGGAAAAGGGGATCTGGGCCTGGGAGGGGAGACTTTTGCGGAAGATGATTGGGGACAAGGACGAATTGGGTCAGAGGTAAGCGGGAGTAGAAAAGGAAATCTACACGTGCGAGAAGGGAGGAAAAGATACGTCCTTTCCTGACAGGGGTGTGCCGTGTATGGTAAAAACGCAGAACGTGATTTTCTTCGATCGAACGAAAAAGGTAGGAAGAATCACATCGCGGATACCTCAAAAAGTAAATCCCGTTTGGGAAAAGGGGAGGAACCGAACGCCGCAGCCAAGGGAATTTGTAATAAAGAAAGAGAGAAGAAAAGAGAAAAGCCGGGGGGCCAGAACGTAAGAGTGCTCCTCCAAAATCAAGGTCCGGGGGACCGCGGACAGCCGAGTCTCGCCTGCAGTGAAGGCCAAGGTCCGTGGACGACGGGGAGGGGGCCGAGAATACAGGTAACGCCAATAGGTCCTTGTGGGGGGGAGAGTGAATGGGAGCGCACCCGACCCGGCATGAAAGGAACGGGAACGGGGACTAAAAGGCAAAGACAGAGTGACCCAAACCTAAGGGGCCTAATGCCCGCGAAGGAGGGGACGAGAGACGTCAAAAGCAAAAAACAGGACAGTGATTTCGATATATGGGGTCAGTGATGACGCGCAGAATACGGGAAATATACAAGAAGGCAAGAAAGCCAGGACCGCCGAGAAAAGGAAAGCTGCGAAAAGCCAGAGGAAGTTGGCGCATCTGGGGAATTTTGGGTGGGAAAAACAATGTGAAGGCACTGGGGTGGAAGCACGTCCTGAGGGGAGTATCGATACGGAGATGAAGTCGCGAGGGCAAGGGGTCAACTTGATGGCTGATAAAAGAAAGAGCAAGTGGACCGAGGGGTACAAAGATCGGCCGGCAAAAAGATAAAATCCTTGGACAAGCTCGGGGGAAAATGCCGTCGCCAATTAGATCATTAGAATAAGGGGGGGGGACCTCCGACTGTAAAGGCGAATGAAGAACCGGCTGTGAAGGCTTGGGACCGGGGGGGAGAAAATATTAAGGATGGAAGAAAAGCAGTAAGGGAAACTTAGCCACAAAGAGGTATCGGGGGGTCCAGTCTATAGTTAGAAAAAACTCCGCAGGCGTAGAATGACACAAGTCCGGCGAGAGCTGGGACATGGGAAAAAACCCACCGCATCACTCAGGACCGGAAGATGGGGAGCAGGGATTGAAGCACGATAGCAGCAAGAAGAGAAAGCAAACGAATAAACAAACCTAGGGGGGCAACTATCTCATCAAAAACAAAAAAAAAACGGAAGAACAGAGAATAAGCGAACCCAAAGATGGGGGGTGCGCGCTTGCGAGGGTCTTATAGAGAGGGGGGAGGGAGTTCAGCCTGGCTCGAGGGGCGCAGGAAAGCCAGGTAAAAAAATTCTCTCTGCCTGATGGGGTTTACACACTGGCCAGCTTAAAACTACGGAACGGGAGCTCGTCGACGCAGGCGGAGAGAACTTCAGGAGACTGGGGGGGGAAGACCATTCAAGAGGGGGAAGAAAAGGCGAAAGAACCTGCTTGCAAAAGACTTGCGAACCGGGGACCCATGCAAGACTGGTCTTAACTAACCTGAGGTTCCAGGGAGGGGGGGATCATGGAGGACGAAGGGAAGAAGGTTGCACGGCCGCGAGCGAGATGGGGGAAGGGGAAGAAGACTTAGCCCGGAGCAACCAGGGGAGCAACTTAAGGTGAAAGTCCAGCCTTACAAAAGGAAAGTCGCAGAAATTCTTCACGTATCACGTATCTATAAAAAAAGGGGGGAACCTTCAAGAAGGGGAGGAACAAGACGGAACAGGAAACCACGCGGGAGAACGAAACCACGCTGGAAGGGGTGAGGCATTTTAAATTAGTAAAAAGGGGGTTTTGTCTAGAGACGGATGGAGGGTCTCAGCCCTTCCTCCGCTCATGTGACGAAAAAAAAAGGAGCCATAAATGAAAGGGGAAAGGTGAAAAGATTGGTAGCGGGGGAAAGGGAAGGGATGAATTAAGATTGTAAATTTTGCAACTCGTAGGGGCAGGTCTTACACACGCGGACCGGGCCGGAAGGGACTCAGTTGAGGAGAAGAGAGGGGGGGAGATACCAAAAAATCTAGGAGTAAGCCGTTAAATTGAACACAACTAAATGACACCTGGCAGACGCAGGATACCCGATGCTGGATCGCGGGGGGGGAACCGATTTAAAAAGAAAGGGGAAGAGGAAAGCTCCTCGCCGGATGAAGGAGAGGAGGGTGCTTCCGCTCAATTGGGGTATACTGAATTGAGGGGCTTAAGGTGAACGTTCCCGCCACCAAATCTCGGATTGAGGGAAACCTCGTAGGGGTAACTGAGTGGGGGGGGACACTAGACTAAGAACTTGTCGGGGACGGGGGGGGGATCTGAACTAAGGGTTTTTACAAGTACAACCGGGCAAAAAAGGGGCACAAGCGGAAAGGGAACTGGGGAGAGGAAGTCTTCGGGAACCACCAAATGTAAACGGAGGGAAGGGGGTATCTCCTTCCGAAAAGCGGAATGGAAACGAATCTTGCCGGACAGCGAATCGAACTTGACCAGCAAGCGACGCCTTCAGTCGAGTCGAATGTTAGTATCACCCTCTATGGGTCAACGCGACTAAGGAGTAAAGGGATTTGGAAACAACAACAACCGTGGGGGGGGGAAATCTTAACCGGACAGGTGGGTTCGCGTCTGCCGAAGGGGTAACAGGGTCAGGAAAGTCAAGACTATATTGATGTTGCGCGGTCGACATGCGCAGCGATGGCTGTCCGGAGGAAGGAATTAAAAGACACTGATGAAGAAAGAAGGAAGAAGAAGGGTTGGGTTAGGGGGGATGTCTCCCTAGAAAAAGGACGTTCCTGGAGCAAAGTGATGAAGGGCAAATAAACGAAAAGGGAAAAGGGGACGAAAGTTCATGGACCAAGCCGGATTGAACGAGAGAAGTACACTTTCGTTTAAAAAAGGTGAAAAAAAATCGGTCGGGGACAGTCCAAGCAGACTCCAGGTAACTTATGAGGGGGCTACTGGTCTCAACCGTAAAAATAAACAGTCAAAAGAACGGGCTGCTATCGAGACTATCAACCCTTCCTAGGTTTTTTTAATTTCCAGGAAAAAAACAGTCCGAGAAAGAAAGCTGAGTGAAACTGCAAGTCCAATGCCTGAAAACAGTTGGGGAGGGCCAGAAGGACTTCACTGTACCAAGTCAACTGGGGAAAAAAGGAGAGGGTAATTTCGACTCAAGTTTCATTGATTGTGACGCTCGCTCCGGGCGAGCTCGAACGCAAAAAGCCGAAACATGACAACTTTCGGGATGTGGCAAAGCATCCATACAACCGGAAAGGAGATAATTGCAACGAGTGGGGACCAGACTTAAAGCTATCTCCAGAGAGAAACCTGGTGAAACGGGAGACGCGAAATGAAAAATGTCCTTAGAAGGGCGCAGGTTACCACTCAAAGAGGGGACAATAGAGGATCCTTGTCGGGAAAGGTTGGAGCAGAGACCCCTTGATGGATCGAGACCCACAATACGGGAAGGATAGAAGGCACAGCAGGTAGTGGGGGTCTTCTATATCTGGTAAGGGAAAGGGTGAAACTCAGGGGGATTCCTTGCTCGTACAGGAACGAGATGGAATTCGTCCTGGAACGTAGGAATATCTCAGGGCGGTATAAATAAGAAGATGTTCGAGACGAAAAAAAGGAGAATACTTGCTTAAAAATGGTGGTCATCGGGTAAGAAAAAAAAAGCGATATCAGAAGGTCGGGTGCAATATTCCGGTAACAGGAAGGCGCTTCACAGACGCGACCTGCCGCATTCAAAAAAACCACCCCACAAACCCCCCGCCCCCGCGCCGGGACAGTGCCAACTCCGAAGGAAATTCCTTCCCCAAACGAAGAGAACAGGACGGAAGACGCGATCACCACCGGACAGAGGGCCTCACAAACACGTGGGGGTTGGCAAAAAAACGGGAGCTTCGTTTGAAAAGAAAGGGAGGTGGACTGCCAGTCAACACCAAAATTCTATAAGCATTAAAGGACGTCATGGGGAGAGTTCCTTCAGAGGCGACAGGGGTCCGGAAGAAGGGGGAAAATCAATGGGAAACCGACGGGTGAAAGATTAGACCAGACCATCAAGGGACGGGGGAGACCAAGTAAACAGCCAAAGACTCATTTCAATGGACCGGTTGGCCGGGTGGATGTAAAAAAAAAGACGGGGGGGGGAAAAGAGAGAGAGAAAAAGACCTACCAGTATAGGGAGGGAACCATACGGGATACATCACTCGGCGAAATCGACAGATGGGGTTGCGGGGGAACGCGCGCCGGCAAAAATCAACCTGGGAAAGAATCCCGAGAGGGGAAAGGGGGAGGGGGGGATTCTTGAACCTTCTATAATTGAAGGGAACTCGTCATCGAGGGGTAAAGCGAGCATCTGTGTTAAACTGCGTTATGGGCCACGGGCGATTGTCCCAAGTGAGGTACGGATAAAATTAGAAGCTGGACGAACTGGGATGTGGGGGGGGGGAAATGGGCAAATGCCGATCACCTGGAATGAGGGAAGGAAGGGCAAAGGGGAGGGCATATAAAAAAGCTCCTTCGTGAAACAGCCACACCGACGAGTCTTCCTAATGCAAGGCGAAAAACAATGAGCGCTCCGTCCGAGGGGCCAAGGGGGGGGATGAGAGAGAGTTTTCGGTCAACGTACAAGAGGAATGAGCCCCTCATAACGAATAGACCACAGAAGGGCCTAGAAATGCTGCGAACAAAAACCAATCGTCAGGAGAGAAGAAACCTGATTTGGGGGGGAGAAAAAGGTCCGGGCAAAAGGTGTCCGTACGCCGGTAGAGGGAAGAAGTGATCGGGGGACAAATGGGGCCAGTAGGTGTCTCAGAGACGAAGTGCGGTCACGTAGGGGGGCAAGACGGGCACTAAAGATCAGAGTGGAACACATCAGCGCCGTCAAAAAAGTAGAAGGGGTAGTGGTACGGCAAAAACTTTCACAAACGCATGAATACTCCCTAAAGGAAAATACGGGACCACTGTTGACAAAGTCGTTCGGAGGGGGGGCCGGGACAAGATTAGCGGAAGGAAAAGAAAAAGATTGATTTAGAATATTCGAGAGGATCTCCGCCGGCGGAATGATGCAGCTCAAAGGAAGATTTGTCCAATTGGGGTCAACAAAAACCGCGGTCAAGGAGAAACTTCTATTGTGTCGAACACAGGGGAGGGGGCAAATAAAGCAAAGAAGGACGAAAAAGAGAAAGAGAAAAAAAGCAGAAAAACATAGTGGTTCGCGAGGCAAGCGACACAAACAAAAGGGAGAAAAAGGCTAACCCACTGGTCTAGTGAAAAGAACTCGAGAGTCTTGAGGGCGCCCTGGACAGAGCTTGGCCGTCAGACCAAAGGGGGAAACAGTAAGGGGAAAAGAGATTACGGGATGGGGACGGGCCAAGAGTCAGAGACGACGAGGGTTCTAAAACTATTCATAGGAAACAGGACGGGGAAAAAGAGAACAGGGGAAGCGTTGGCGGATAATAAACGATCAATGCCTTGGGCGCCAGAAAGACGAAAAAAGGGACGAAAAGAATATAAGTAATAACGAAAAAAAATTATGAGTAGAGCAAAACACAAACTGGGAAAAAACATACTCAAAAAACAATACGGACAAAAATAAAAAAAAAAACAATAAATCGAAACCATCCATAAAAGGCGGGAAAGGCAGAGACGAGAGCTGGAAGAAGTCCTTAAAGAAGGGAAGAATTGGAAAGGGCTCAAAAAACCGAAAACCAGGCACTTCACGGGAGAATATCAAACGCGGGGAAAGAATCTTCCATCATGGAAAGAAAGGGGAGAATCAACCAACCAAGGCAAGAGGCTGGAATTTGGTTGACGAGGTCATTGGGCGGACCTATTGTGGGGGCGAGCATCTATGAGGTCATGGTAGGTATGAAAAAGTCCAGGGGGGAAGGAAAAAAATGAGAGGGGGGAGAAAGCTCCGGGGGAGGAACGAGATTGAAAAGGACCTAGGCATATGCGGCGTGGGGGGTCAAGCAGGGAGGGTTTCTGGGAGGACTCCTATGGCCAACGCAGTGGAAGGGTAGAGCGCATTTGTGGAGGTCACCCAAAATCTCGGAAGCAGGGCGTACGCGTAATTATCTGGCCACAAACGTCATGGAAAACGACCGTGGCCAGTCAGGCAGGAAAAACGGAAGACCTACCGGGACGCTAGAAACTCTCGCCGGGGAAAGATGATAGACGCGACGATCGGTAGGGAACGGCTGGGAATCGCCAGATCTGAGGTTTCAACCCCAAAAAAGGCGAGGAAATTTTCCGACCGGAGGATATCAAGAAGTGGACCCGAACTCGAAAAAAAGAAAAGGGGGGGTCTTCAGGTGGACGACGAGAAAACAGGTATGCGTTGGTGAGAAGAAAACCTGCGGGTTAAAAAATACTGACACACCAAAGGGGGGCACATGTTTGGAGCTGGTCTAACTTCGGAAAGGGACTTGGAACGACGGAAAGGATAGAAACTAAAGGAACCGTGGACCAAATTCAGCCTCACAGGTCACGACTCACAATAGCCTTTGGGATCGGGGGGGTTATCACCCAAATATTTCAACCGAAGGAAGAGAAAAGGGGTGAAAAAAATGGAGGGGGCCACGGAAGAAAGGGGGTGGGGATCTGAGTGTCCAGGAAGACAAGTTCGGCATTACCTGCAGAAATGGGGGCGACGGGGAAAGGAGCATGTCGGCAAGGAGCTTATAAGGATTCAAGTAAAAAAACCCGAAATATGCACATCACTAGATAGATGTTGGGGAAAGGTGGTCGATCTGTTCCGGGACTTGAAAAAGGGGGGAATTTAAAAACCTGTTCACAGAAAGGATGTATGGCGCAGGGGAATCATGCTGATCGCGATTGGAAAGAAAGGAACAAAAAAATATTAGGAGAGGGAAAGAAAGGGCGAATTCCGAGGAGGGTCTATTAAAAGACTTCAAAGGTACGAGTCTGGGGGAGTCAAAAAGTAAGACCGTATAGCGAGAATCAGAAAAGTGAGGCGGATATAGGTCTCCTTCCGATTTTTTGGGAAAAGTGAACGCAGGCGCCCTCAAGGGAATGGGAGTAAAAGGCGGTAAAAGGGGAGAAAGGGGAACGGGGTGAACAGGCAGGCGGCTGGGAAAAACGTGTAGAAGAGTTTCATTTCTGAAATCCCAGGTGGTCACACCGGGGAGTGGGGGAGCCCTACCTGGCTCGAAAAAAAGCTGAAAAAAGACTCAGGCTTCGTTGGGCAAGGAGAAACTCAAAGAAACCAACAACCACGAGGAGGAAAGCATGTCAAAAGAATTCATGTGCAGGCGACTGCGTAGAGAAAAGCCAGGGAAGGGACTACCCAGAAAGCCAAAGGAGAGAAAAAATTAAAAAGATCCCTGAGAAAAACACGCCTCCGGGAACACATTGGGTACACTCAGGAGTAAGTGGGAATTGGGCAGTTGGTAAAGAAAGACTGGTTCATTAAAGATGAAAATGGAGTGCATCAAAAGATCGAGACGACGCATCAATTAGGTTCGAAGTATCTGTTGAGGGGGGACGGTACGTTGAAGCCCGGAAATTACTGGGGTCATGTACCGCGGTAAGTAACGGGGAAGGAAGGGGGATGGAAACTCCCGGGACTGGCGAGGAGGAATTCGCCCGAAAAGAATGAAAATGGGGGGTCGAAATGCCCATTATCATACGGTTCTTAAAGAAGTCTTTTACATTATGAGCCATATCGAATCCCCAACCGAGCAGAAGCTTGGGAAAGCTTCCCGGATGGCCTGGGGGGCGTGAATACAAGATAAAACGGAATAAAAGAAGCAAAACTAATAGAGCCTAAGGGCCCCAGGCAAGAATAGACCTTCTGAACAGGAAAAAAATGCTCGCGTGGGCAAGAAAGACACGGGGGGGTGAAAAAGACCAGGCGCTGTTGGATAGGGGTGCTTTTTGAGGGAACACCGAGCGGAGCCAGGAATGCGCCTGGAGCGTGAAAATGTTCGAGGGGAAAAAACGGGGACGGGGGGAAGAAGTCTTAACATATCGAAAGGGGCCGACCGGGGGGGAGGAGTAGTCTACACAGACCGACACGCTTGGTATAAGCCGTCCAAGAAGCAAGCAGAAGGACGAAATTTAACGGGGGTTCGTGGAAGGAAAGCAGAACAGGAGTTGAACTAGAAGCACAAACAAAGGATTTAAACTCAGTAAAAAATCGCGGGGACCGGGGCATCCTCGTAGTTAAGAAAGAGAATGGGGGCGGGGGGGGGGAGGGGATGCGGGACGAAGGAGATCCATACGGGAAGCATACGAAGAGGCGGAAGAAAAATCATCTTGAACCAGAAAAGGAGATCAGTTTCGATCCTCGTCAGGAATAGTTTCCCGCAGAAAACCGAGGACCAGAGTGCCTACGTGGAAACTGGCACGAGGGCCATACTTTTATAAGGGTAAGGAAAAACTGTACGAACATTAGTTGTGGGAAAAAAATGCCGCTACGAAACCTAAAGCTTACAGGAAGGACTAAAAATGGTCAACAGCCCATCCGGAGGGAACAGCACAACCGACCGGGAGAGTGACAAATAGAAAGAAGAAAATAAAATATAAGGTAAAAGGGGGAAAACGGGTGGGGTCTTCGGGGTGTGGCGCATAACCTAGGGAAATAAATAGAAGAGGACAACAAAGAATTTCGAACCTAGCGAAGGAAAAAAACAGCACTTCGTCAAGTAGGGCGTCAGAAACTTGATGGGGGGGGGAGAAAAAGGGAAACACTGTTGAGGGCCGGGATACATAGAGAACGTAAGTCCTCGAAAAATGACGGAGGAAAATCCAAGGCTTGGGGGGAAGGACGGGGGTCCAGAGAGCCGGACAGATCAGCACAATACAAGCATAGAGGAGATCCGTAGACGAGAGAAGGAATCCAGGAACGCTACGAAAGGGTGAAACGCAGGGGAAGGAACTGTCCAAAGGAACACTGGGGGTCTACAATTCGTCTCTTAGAACACATATGATCGTAAGGAGTGGGGGGTAGGTCGAGACGAGAGGATAGGTTAGGGTGTTGTGTGGGGGTGGGGGGGTTGTTGGGGGGTGTTGGGTGGGGTTGTTTGGGGGTGGGTGGGGTGGGGGGTTGGGGAGGGAGACGGGGAGGATTGAAAGAATTGCGGAGGGAGGGAGGAAGAGGGGGAGGAGAGGAAAAAGGGCTACGAGAGGGGTGGGGATGAAGATGGTTAGAGGTTGTTGAGGAGGGTAGGGGGGTAGGGATATGAGGGCGGAGGGTGGAAGATAGGAGGAGGGAGGGAATGGAGGGGAAAAGGATGAGGGAGGTGCAGGGATTAGGCGGGGAGGGTGAAGAGGTGGTAGGGGGGGCGGGGAGGTGAGAGGTTAAGAATGTGGTAAGGAGGGTTGTGGGGATAGTAGGAGATGAGGGACAGGGTGAAAAGGGGATGGAAAGAGTGGCGGGGAAAAGAAATTTGGGTAGAAAATTGGGTGGGGCGGGCTTAGGGTGTGGAGGGGTAGCGGAGGTAGGGGGGCGGGAGAGTACTGGGGGGGGGGAGACTCAAGGGGGATGGGGAAAGCGGGGGGAAGAGGTGAGGTCGGGGGGGCGGTGAGAAAGATAGGATGGAAACAGTGGGTGGTGGGATAGGGCGGGGGGAGCCGAGTCGGGGTAGAAAGAGAAGAAGAGTAAGGCGGGATTATCAAAGAAAGAGAAAAGCTCTCACCTGAACTATCCATGAAGGTAGAAGAGGGCCCCCCCCCTGTCACAGCGTAAACTGCGGGAGGTTTCTACACATTGATTTCGCGCAAAAGAGCAAAGGCGATCGAGCACGCTCGATAAGAAAGGGGAAGGGACAAGTCAGTAGGGGGAGAATTCTGCTCCACCAACAACGGGGGGGGGGAAAGAAAAGGTAAAACGTGGAAAAGGACGCTTTAGGATCACTCGTCTGCTGGGGCGAGAACTGTTCGCTCAGGGCTCCGTCAGACAGGGGAGAAAAAGACCTTGGAAGGGAGATTGACCTGGGGGTTGGGGAACATGGAACCAGTCACAGTTAAAAATCTACGCATGCGACTCCTAAGGGTACAGAATTAAAGGAGGGGGATGAAAGGAGATCGTCCTTCTTTGTAGTCCATCCAATGTGCGAACCCAGTGTTTTAACTATGGGGGGCGTCTTCACTCTGTTCCATTATTCGGAGTCATGCTACGACGGCCGAGCCCGAGCTTTTCAAAAGGAAAGCCTGTGCAGACAAGATATGGGACATACGGAACAGGGGGAAAAAATTATCGAAAAGAGAAAAAATAAGGCACATGACTCATACTTAACCTCCGTATCGGACCCTGAGACCTGAAGTAAGCTTCCAAGGGAAAGGAAAAGGGGTGGATAAACCGGAGGAAAAAGAACCGACGAACTGTTGTGCTGCAATGGAAGGTCGAACTAATTTTTGGGGAGGGGCTCAAACGATGTTGGGTCTCATTCCCGTGAAGGATAAAGTGCGAAAAATAGATCGCAGCCAGATCCGTAATGGACTACAACCGGACTGCCGCGAGAGGGGGGGGAGTACGTAAAAAAAAAATTAGGGGCAGACGGTATGGGCGTAAAAAGGGACCTGGGGTGGGCGGGGCCCTTTACAAGTCACGGGAGGGAAAGAAGGGGTCCCGTAGATCGGCTTGCAAAATAGCACCAAACGAAAAATCGGAAGAGAGTGTCAAAAGTCAGGGAAAACTTTGCCAAGCTTCAGCTGGAGACGGCTGGTAAACCTACAGATATGAGCGGACAAATCCCACTCATGTGAAAAAAAAAGAGATGGGCAAAGGACGATCAAAAGGAAGGGAACGATGACGGAAAGAAGTACGTGTTCCCGACAATCAAGTTCGGGAAACGCGGATGAGGTATAAAAACTATTGTTGGGAAAAAGAAAACTAAAGAACGTGGGAGTTTGAGGGGGCGAGTTGGGAGGAAGAAACTCTTCTTTGTAAGTAAAACAGAAGTTCCAGCTGAATCTGTGGATGCGCGGAGTAGTAACGCAAAGTTGGGAGGGAGGGGGAGATGGGTCTCTCGAAAAAAGTCCCGGGAAGAAAAACAATTCGAGATGATTAAACGGGGGGAACCGGGAACTCGAACAGGGAAACGGCAATGACAGCAGAAATCGGTTGACTGTACACCCAAGAAGTGTGAAAGAAAAGACTAAAAGAGGGGAAGTTAGACAAAGTATTAACGTCTGGAAGATGGTAGGACGACGTCGAAAGGTAAACGTAGCATCACTCTAGGGGGGACAGAATGGGAGCCGGGCCCTGCTGCTGAAGCGCGCTGTACCGTGATATGTGAAAACGGATAAAAGAAAACATATGTAATAGGTTTTGTCAAATCTTGAGAAAGGGTAAAAGATGAAGTGTTCCGTATTAAAATGAGGGGGGCGGCTAAATCAAAGCGATCGACGGGGTTCAAACAAGAGGCGCGGATGCAAAGGGAACATTCGGGCAAATTTGGCTTCGTTGAAGTTCCGCTGAAAAAACTCAGGGAAGATTAGTGACCGTAAAGCCCACCAGGGGGAGAAGCTACACGACCTTCAAATCGAGAAAGAATCCTTCCGGGGGTGACCACATCAGTGCTCCAGGTGGAGGATGGATTCAACGGCAAATGGGAAAAGGGACTAAAGTCAGATTGAAGCAGTCGCGGAGGTACCTGAGGGCAAGTAGTCCGATAGGAAGTGTCATCAGAAGCCCGTGGACGGAAAGGGGGTTCGCCTGGACCTAAAGACAAAATGACACTTCGGGTTGGAATCGAGAAACAACAAAAACGGTAGGAGGGGAAAAAGAGTGCCAAAATAATGTTAGGCTGGAGAATAGATCGCAAGGGAGAGGATACCCAAAGGACCTTTTGCAGCGGGGAAATGAACTATAACTGAGTCGAACTCCAAAAGGGGGTACCAAGTCTGAAAGGGAAGAGGGGGGAAGGGGGTCAGCCGGGAATTTGCACTGGGTCAAAGGGGAGGGAGCTGACTGAGTTCAAAAAAGAGGCAGGAAAGTGCAAGCAGATGGATGACGTCGGTCTGACTTTGGAACTCGAGAGGGGGGGGGGGAAGGGGTCCTTTACCGGAAGTGAACTGATTGGCAATTCCTGCATTTCAGACAGGAATAATAAGAAGCTATTGAAAAGAGGATCTAATGATTGACTGCCTTCACACGTGTCGGAACAGTAAAGTTGGAAATGAGGGCGACAGAAGATAAGAAAAAAAAAAAGCTCTCTAAGAGAAGGGGGATAGGGAAAAAGCTTGGAAACTTTGCTGGACCTAAGCTCCCTTACCAAGGGGATACGGGCTCCGGCGCAACGTAATCGAGTCCTTAGTCCCCGACAGAAGAAAGAGAAATGACGACGCGAGTAAAAAAAAAGGCCAACTGGGGCAAAAAAAAATCCAAAGGGTTGTTGACCAAATCCATGAGGGAAGCGTGTAAAAATTTACAAACTATCCAATTCGATCGCGGAAAGATTGGAGAGGGGAACAGCGAGGGAAGAAGGGGGGACGGTTGTAAGGAAGACTATTAAAAAAACGGAACGCTGTATAGAAAAAATGACACGCTGGGAAACCTTCGCGCGCCATTACTAGTTCTAGGGGGATGGGGAAAAACTGAGACCGATTCTGAGCACAAGAAGGCCAAGGGAGAGACTGGGGTCCAGAAGAGCCCCACATCAGAGAGTCTAAATAGAGAGGGGGTGAGTGTTCTGGGAACCGGCGCTCGCCATCAGGCCTCTCCAAAAACAAGGAAGAAAAAAGTCATCGAAATAAGAGAGACGACTTGTCAGAAAGTCAGAAAGGGGGGAAAAAAGAGAAAGCAGAAGAGGGGGGGGGAACACTAGGTGACTGTCGAGTGGGGAAACATTCACGAAATGAACGCTTGTAAAGCACTTCGAGATTTGTTGTGGGGGGAAAGGGAGCTAAGACCCGGCAGAAAAGGGACGCTTCAAAACCAGGAGGCCTCCATAAAAAAAAAAAAAAAAAAAAAAAAAACACGCGACTTCAACTACTGGCAAGGATAGAAAGCAGGAAAAGGAAGTATTGAGGGGGATATCAAAAGGGGTTTGCTGTCCGGCAATACTTGAAAAAAGAGTAAAATCTACCACAAATCTCCGGCAATCCCTGCTGGCCGACAAAACTTACGAAGAGGGGAGGACAGCGCGGGGATGGAAACACCTGTGTCCGGAAGTGAAGCAAGTCCTTCACAGGGCTCTCGCGAAGAGGATGCGAAATTTCCGGAGTGTCGTAAAAACAAGGTGACTTGGAGGGGGGTTTCCCTCGAGAATAACAAAGGAGAACGGTCCTTGACCTCTCGAAACGCGGCAAATTCTGACTCGGAAGTTATAATAAGGGAACCGCCGGACAATAGAGAGAACGACCGGGGATTGCAAGTCCGTTTTAAAGGGGAGAAATTCAGGAGAGGGAGGGGGAAGAAAAAGGATCGTGGGGAGCCATGAATACACCGATTTCATGTAGATTCAAAGACTTATGAACTCAAGGAGAATAATCCAGGAAGGCTAGAATCATGGTGCGGTCAAACCACTCACGAGCGGAAAAGGGCTGGAGGTGACTACAAGGGAAAGGGGGGCGGCGAAAAGAGACGCCACAGGAGAGAGCATCATCTATAGGGGAGATCCCGAGGGGGCAAAGTGGGTTCGAGTAGCTCCACAAAGGGAAGAGGAAGTAGAAAATATGGGTGCGAGTATTAGATCCTTGCTTGAGAGCCCGTCGGGCAGCCGGAAAATCCAGGGTCAACAAGAGGAGTTTGAAATGTTTTGTTTGCAACACAGGGGGGACCGAGTTTGGAATGCAAACAGGCTGAGAGAAAGGGGAAAAAACAGAGAAAAATGAAAGCGGAGAGGAGGAAGACAAAACGGGTAAAGGAAAGGGCCCTCAGAAGGGGGGAGACCAGTTTCACAGGAGGCAACCTGTCGACTGCGGAAAGTTCGGGGAAAGGAGGCTAAAGGTCAAGGGGCGACGAGGTATAAAAAGAGGGTGAGTCACTGGAAGAGACAGTCTGCTTAAAAAAGGGATAGACCAGGAAGAAATCAGTACAATGTCAACATACTGAAGGGAGGCGTAGAAGGAGAAGGAGCCAGTACTTTCTTTAAGAGGAGTTGGAACCGCGAGTCAGAGAAAGGGAGGATGGACTTCATCATTGCGGGATCGGTTTTCTGTATCAGGGTCTCAGTACAATAGTCTTCCGGGGTCGTTGAAGAAAAAAAAGGGAAAGAGATCAAATACAATATCCCGGACGGGGAGCGGGGGGGGGACGGAGGCACGAAATGAAAAAGAGTAGGTGTCTTTCTCGGCGGAATGGGACTTGCTGACAAGAACACCCTTGGAAGGAAAGAAAAACAGGGCGGCAGGAAGGGAGGTCGAACAAACCAAATCAGCGAACTGGCGTAACATCTTTACGGACAACGGAAAAAACTGAAAATTGGGCAAAAAGAAGGGGAACAAAGGACTCGGAGGTAGGGGGAGCTCCTATGGAGAGGGCAACAGAAAAAGGGGATGGCAAGATGAGAGGGGGCATGAAGAGAGAGGGTATACCATCTTTTATAGGGCCGGCGAGAACTGGAACGCACCTAAATCACGGCTTATTGATAAAGGAAGGGGAAAAGGCAGTCCGCTGGGGGGGGGCCCGAAACGAAAACTTGGTCAGGGGGGTTAGGGGGAAGAAATAGCTTACAGGTGGGGAAAAACAAAGGCAATGCCATCTTAATTTAGGGTAAGAAGAGGAAACGTGGAGCCACCCGTGGAAAAAAAGGGGATATGGGGAGACTTTCTACAGGGAAGGAAAAAATTTGTAACAGAGAGTAAGCATCCCCTTTATCCGACGTAAAGTCCTCTAAGGCGAAGGTCATTATGCTAGTCACGGGGGGGGAGGACACCAAATATGGGGGGAAAAAAACGACAATAAGAAAAACAACAAAGGTTTAGCAAGAAATGGGATGTTTGCGCGTCGTCTGAAAAATTTGAGACTTTCGCGGGGAAAGGGAAAGGCACTCTATTAGTGCAAGAAGGAAAACGGAGAAAAGGCGCCTGTGACAATCACAGGAAAGGAAGGGAACGCCGTTATAAAGATCACAGCGCGAGAGAAGCTGGTTTTGGTGTTGGGAGTATGGACCTCTGGAGGAAACGGACAAATTTCCTGGGGTCATCCGTCTTCAGACATCAGTCTTGATCGGAAGAGTCACGAGAGGAGAATTATACCGAAGGACCCGGCCAGGGGAGAAGGAGAATCTTCGTGGTTCCGTCCGCGTAACTCAACAAAAAGAGAGGTTTCGTTCTCAAGTTTCTTCAAAGGAGCACGAACAAGAGAGATAACGACAGGCGCAGAAGAGCGAAAAAGAATATTTTTTTCCAGGAACACTCATTCAGAAAAAGAGTCACTTCAACCGCAATGAACAGAGATAAACTCATGCAGTAGGGACCGCCAACGGTCGGCCGTAAAAAAGCAGGCGTGGGAAATGGAATTCAGGGGCCACATTTGGGGCCGACAACCACAAAGGGGGGGCCTTTTTGTAGAGGACGACAAGCTCTGAACAGAGAAAGGGAAAAATCTTGGAAAAAGCTAAAAAAAACATGGCTGAAAAAGAAGGAGAAAAAATTTGAACAAAGAGGGTAGAGCGGATGCGTAGATACTGAAGGTGATTGGGGGGGGCACCAGGGGGCTGGGGGGGGGGGGTTTTGAAAGGGGGGTGAACAAAAAGTGTTTTTGGGGGGGTCCAACTGCATCCCTGGGGGTACCGAGCCTCACCGACCCAAAATTTGCACCCTTTCTCTCTAGAAAACGAGGAAGGAGACGCTACGTCCGCGGAAAGACTCGGAAGACACTCGATCGAAGTCCGGAATTTGAAATTTGACTCCATCCGAACTGGGGGGAGGCTACGAGGTGCCGGGGGGGAAAAAAAAAAACGGAGATCCGCGCGAGGGCTCATAGGGAAGGGAGGAGATCGTCGTGCTTACTTGGGAACCGCAAGAGGCCTGGGATGTCCTTGCTCTGACTTAAGTTGGCAATAGAAAGGGGCATGGAGTAGTAGGGAAGAGAAACTACTCGTGGGAGAGAAACACAGTATGTTACGAAGGCCGTAGGTTAAAGAAAGTCGGGTAATCTTCTACAGATCGACCCAAAAGGGGGAAGTACGCTACGATGTGCATAAAAAATGAAAGGGGGGCAAAGGTTGCGGATTTGCAACCTTCTGAATTGATAGAGGAAGGGGGGGAAAAGAGATGCTCTCAATCCTTTCTCCGATCAAAAAGAAGATAGGCCTGACTCACCCTTGGAAGAAAAGGAAAGAAGGAGAGAACAGAGAACACGGGAATACCCTCACTGGTTGGTTTCCAAATCCTTTATCTAATCGTTTTGAAAATATATTGTTCATTCGTCAAAAGAGGAGGGGGAAGAGGGAAAACGCCTGGGGGAGAGGGGGAAAAGGTCGCGACGGAAAAAAAAACAAGGATTCGGAGAAAGCCCGGCTTGATTGAAACAGCCCATCCCTAAGCTGTGAGAAACTTCTCAAAGTCAAGGGAAGGGGCCAGACGTGCAGGGTAGATTGTAAGAAAGAAACGAAAGGGTATTCTGAGACGACAAAAAACTTATTCGAGTACAATTGCGGATAAAGACCGCGGTCGAAATCAAGAGATGGGGACGGGGGGGCGGGAACGCCTACCGGGCGATACAAAAAGGTCATCTCCCGACGGCGGAAGAAAAAAGGAGATGAACATCACGATTGGAGGCCGCGGAGGTTCCCGATCATCCGAACTGTAACCAAGTTCTGGACAAGGGACGAGTGCCATACTGGGGTCAGGGCTCTTCACGCAGAATCAACTATGGTTTAGCATCCGGGGAGTACGTGACTCGTCATACCACATCAAACAAGGACGTGAACAGCAGAAACGACGAAGGGCCAAATGGGAACAAGAAGCCAATTGGAAATTGGTATCGATCAGATTGACAATTAACGGCCAGACACGACGTGACCCTAAATCGAGAAGTCGACCACAAAGAGGGGGAGACGGAGAAAATGATGGCCCGAAAACAGAATTACGGCCCTAGGGACAGCGTCAAAAGGTTCCGCAGTGAAGCACGTTGGCGTTGCCGGGAGAACGTTAAAGTCTTCGGGGGGGGGTCCGGGGATTTTCGGAGGAAAGCCTCACGTGGAGGGGCAAGAGGGGTGGGCAAATCGGAACCAGACGTAGGTTAAAAAGAGGGAGTCTAAAGATCCTGGGAAAAGATGACGTAACAGGAAAGACGACCGTAGTGCAAACTGGGAAAAAGGTCACAAAGAGGGAGGGAGGGATTGCCGACAAAAGAAGGAGTCTGGAGCCTTCAAACCCTGAGGTCATGTAGAGGGACAAGGAATGAGTAAACGCGTAGAATACCACTTCATCTGCGAAAGCTGGAAATTGTTCCAAAAAAACGGTAGAAGAAACACGGATCTTGTCAGGGGACACCGGGGAGGTGACGGCGAAAAAGGAAAAAAGGCCCAAAACCTAGATAGGAAAAAAGAAGCGAAAAAACCAGAGTTGTCGCAGTACTCGCTAAAAAAACCTTCGGGGAAAAGAGAGATAGCTACCCATCTGGGTATGCGGGGAGGGAGGGGGGAGAGATAGTCGAGTGGGAATGGAAGGGAAAAAAACAACTTGTCGAACAAGACGGGGACAACGCTATGGGATTGGGGTTTGCAGAAAAAATTCAAGTTGACCGGACAGGGGGGGGGAATGGTTTACGCATTAACAGAGACAGAGAGGAATGGAAAGTACTGACAGATGTGGTGAAGTCTAAGTCCAAACCTGGCTTGTCACCCTCAAAAAAAATTGGGAAAGGTTCACCGATTGGGGGGCAAAGTAGGAGACACATCTTCCAGTTCGGAGCGTATTATTCTAAATGGGGAAGGGAAAAATGACCGAGCAAAATTGTACGAAAATTGGAAGGTTGACGAGAGGGAAAAAAAAAGAAACATTCTCCAAGGGAAGACCGGAACCCTTGGACAAGCAACTTATTCACGAGAAGTATCGAACAGTCGCCAAAGGAAGAGGACAAACCATGGGGAAACAGGAAAAAGGTTTTGTACAAAATAACCCTGCAAAGCTAATCCTGGAGGTGGTGGGGGGTTGTTATTGGGATCGGAGGACATTTGTTCGGGGATCCATTAGCTCAAAAAGGGGGGGAGAAATAGTTACTAAAAAAAGCTATCGCATCCAATCCGGATTTACGAAGAGAAGAGTTGTCAGAAAGGGAGGGCGGCGTTCAGGATGGAGGTCCAAAGACGTCCCTTGAAACCGCCGGGGCAGGGGGGGGAAAGAAATGGGGGGGCGGAAAAAAAAAAAAGCGTCAGATTTAATATGGAAAAACTAATTAGGCAAGAATGGTCTTCTAGAGTCGATGAAGAGGAAGAAACTCGCCGGCTTGTCAATGAGAGGGGTCTTCCGATCTAGGGAGGAATTGGGGTGAAAAGCGGGACGGTTAAAAATAAAAAGAAAAACTAGGGAGGGAAAACCCTTCGAGGGGGAACGCGATAACCTGACTCTAAGGAAACTGGTAGTTTTCTGGGGGGCGATAGAAAAATATCTGCGTTTTTAAATACCAAATCAACCGGTCCAGAGGAGTATGTTCTTCTTCGAAGAATTAAAGCCACGCAGGGTCAAGAGAGAGGGGAAAGAAGGAGCAAGCCTGGAAGATCGAAGAGGGAAAACGAAAGAGTGGGACCCAAAAAGAGAACCGGTAAACTCAAAAGGAAAGGTAAAGATATCGGTGGTTAGACACAATCAGTTTAAACGCGAAGAAAAGAGTTTTGTGACAACAGTGGAGGAGTTCTATAGGGGGGGAACGCGGGGAAAACAGATCTATTAGAGGGGGGGGGGAGGGCAGCAGTTATGTTTAAGGCCACGCTGGCTTTGAAAGGAACGATGCAAGGACAGCGGACTAGTACCCTCCTGCATAGAAGGGTTTTGGGGATAGCTGTCCGGAGGAAAGTGAAAGACGTTCCTTTTCAGAACCAGTGATTAAAGGGTCGGGGAAGCAGACCATTGGGGGGGACTATCCGAATCCGACGAACCCGGGGCTTGCCATCTTCGGGGAAAAAACGTACGTAACGAAAAGACGACGGGAGGGGTCAACCTTAAAACCATAAAAAAGAAACAAAATGCTGACGGTCAGCATTCTATAACCGGTCCGAGTGACACGATCAAGCATAGGAGGATTATTCAACGGGGAAATACCGAAAAAGGAAGAGTGGACGACTGCACAAGGGAAAGTAGTGGCGAGAAGGGTTTTTTTCCTTTCAGAATCGACCAGGAAAATTTGGGGGGCTCCTCAAGGGCTCTGACGCCGCCGCAGGAGGACAACGACGTTTTGACAAGATCAAAAAAAAAAAGGGATGGAGACAAAAGAGTTGGTATGCGGCTCTGGTGAGAAAGAAGAAAGCTACCCAATTAAAAAAAATGTGGGAAAACGGATTCGCTAAAAAGGAAAGATTCCTGTAAGAAGGCCGACGGAAAGGGGAGGGCGGATCGAAGGAGGGAATTGGACTCCCCCCCGTGGGAACGGGATCCGGAAAAAAAGGAAAGGGAAATCAGGAGCATATCAAGAAAAACCGGGGGAAGGGGACTCGGGGAAAGAAACATAGTTACTGTAACGCGGACCGACAGAATAGGGGGGGCATCGAGGCAGGACGATGTCCAATAGAACGTGGAAAGAGGTTCAATCAAAGGTTCGAGCGGCTTGCATAAGGCGGAAGAAAGGGGCTGTTCATCGGCAGAGTAATACTCAGAGAGAATCTTGGCAGTCCGGCTGGTCAAGTAAAAGCAGCGTGAAAAGGTGTCTGCCGAGGAAAGAAAGGGCTAAGGGAGAAAAAAAGAGGGGAGGCCCTGGCCCAGGCAGGTAAGAAAAGTTAGTAAGAAGAACGCTCCGCGGGAATACCACCAGGGGGGGAAAAAGACTTTCTCTGAGTCGTTAAAGGACAGTCCACATTCGATCGCATAAGGAAATTGAGGACCGGGTGAGTGGGGAGGCAAAGTTCCGCAGATCGAGAAAGGTGGAACTAGAAACAACAGAAAAAATACGGACACGGGAGAAGCCGGGAGAGCATCCACGCCTTCACGCGGACCAGGGGGCAGGGTTTGAAAAAGAAAGGGGCGTCTGGGAAAGGAAAAAAGACCAAGTTCTTCGGACTCGGGTCCAGTTATAGACCGCGGAGGTAAACACTAAGATGGGGAAGGGGGGGTCCAATCGGGAACAGGAATTTTCATAACACCTAAGAGATAAAAGAATTGCCATCATTCTATATGGGTCAGGATGAAGCGCAGAGGATGTCCGCGATAAGAAAGGGTCCTGGGGGAACTGAAGGAGAAATTGGGAGGTGTATAAAAAAGTTAAAGAAAGACTCTTTTTTGTGTATAGGAGCATCTCTCTACCCTCGGCGTGACGGAAAGTCAGAACGAAATAATTGACCCGCCACAATACTATCAAGGGAAAGATACTTAGAACTCTCTCCACGGGAAGGGAATTGAAGAGTAAGACTTTGTGGCAAAACACCTTAAAGCTACGGGGAGGGGAACGAAGAGAAAGGCGGAGGGAACAAAACCAAGAGAACGATCCCTGAAAATCATTGGGAAGAAAGCATTCGATCGGAGCTAGTGAAAAAACCATGTGTGTGTTGTTGGGGGGTGTGGTACTTGGTTACTTGGGTGTTTTGGGGGGGTTGTAGCTAGGGAGGAGAGGGGGGGGGGTTGGGGGTGGATCCATTGCACGCAAGGGGGACGAAAGGAAGGCAGGTAAGACCCTTTGAACTGCAGGGACCTAGTACTTAGAAGAGAAAAAGGGATTCCGGAGGGGGGTCCAGAGAGGCCTTCAAAATGAAGGAAGGAAGAAGCAAAGAGGGGCTCGGCGGCCGTAGAAACAACTTATCTCCGGGAGAAGACGACGTTCTCACAGGGCGCGACTGCAATTCCTCTTCATTTACAAGGGTATGGGGTAAAAGTTATTTCGCTGCCGAAAAGAAATCGGAAGAGAATTACCACTCGTCAGAAAAAGGGAAGTAAAAAAACCGGAGTGGACTCAGAATAAAAAAGCCTGGGACCGTTCACCCCAACCGGTAAAAAAGAGTTCTGGACCTTAGTTGGCGCCAGAGCGGGACCATGAATCAAATAGAGAGGAAATCAAACGCAAAAAGCATGTTGGCCGAGAGAAAAAGGGGAGGAGGAGGAAATAAGCGAACAAAGGTTTGAGAAGGGATCGTTCATTCTCTAGTGGGACGAGTCCTGGTCTCTCTTTCGCGTCTCCAGGAAAAAGAAAAAGGGAAAGGGTCCGCTCGAGGTTTGAACACAACGTGACATAGAAGAATGCAAAGGCGGGAATACTCTTGAATAGAAAGGGGAATGGGAGATCAGGGTACTGCTGTCTTCCAAAAAGGGAAAAATTTTCAAAAGGTGGGGGGGGGCGTTCGGGAAAAAAGCGCTCTCACTTCCGTTTCGGCGTCAAGGAATTATCCTAAAGGGAAAAACAGAGGGCGAGAGGCTGTGTAGGGCATTCAGGCCCGTCGACACCACGACGGAAAACTTGGGGAAGGAAGGAACGACAGAGACCATTGCCGAGCTTATTGGGAAGACCGGACCGAGGACTTTCTCCACAAAAGGAACGGAATCCCCGGCTAAGACCCGAAGGGATGAGTGTGTGGGGGAGGGGAGTTGATAGGAGGGGAGGAATGGGTGGATCAGAGAGAAGGGGGACGGAGGGGCTGCGCGCGCTAAAAAAATAGGAAAGATCGGACATCACAAGCAACCTAGACGGACTGGATGTCGACGTGAGGACATGCGAAAATATCGGACGGGTCAATCCGAACCAAGGGAGGGGATGAAACTTCCGGAGGCGCAAGGACCGGTAGAGATCATTGGAGAAGAACCAAAAAAAACAAAATCGCGGAGCTGGCGGAAAATTCCGTACACGAAGGGAAGAAACTCGAACCAGAAAGGAAGGGGAGGTACGAAGTCGCGGGCAAATCACTCTCGCGAGCAAGATGAGAGGGGGTTTTCTTGTCTGAGAAGATGAGTAAAGGAACAGCTGGGAGGGGCCTTAGGAGGGCACAAAAAGCAAAACTCTTATTCGAAAAAGACGAAGGTATCTAGGGAAGAGAGGACGTTCGGGGAAGTCGGGATAAACTCTGGGAAAGTTGTACATGCCCACCCCAAGAAAAGACCAAGCTTCACCTGGATGCAAAAATGACGAGGGGGCAAAAGGGTACCAAGGATACTACAGAAAAAGGTTAGGACAATTTCGATCGAAAACGAATAGGGACCTTACCACCGAAGGAAGAGAAAAGGGGAACAGGACTAAGGGTCATCTTCTAGTGGCAAAAAACAACAAAACGATTCGGAAAACGCGAAGAGTAGGGTTGAGGGATTCGCTGAAGTCATGGGGGGGGGTGGATCGAGTCGAAGGGGACTCGTAACAGGCCTGGTTAAGTAGATAAAATTATGAATCCCTAAAAAGGGGGGTCGAAAAGATAAGCAGAAAGACAAATATACCCTTACAAAGAGGACGGGAAGGGGGCTTGGGTGGATAAAAAAAAACTTCATAGGACGAAGACATTGAAGACAGTGAACAAGATTATGAAGGAAGGACGAGGCGAACATCAGCGAGGACTTTGTTCAGGAGGGAGGAAATGTCAACGATCACCGAATAGGAAAATCTTCTTGGCTGTAAAAAAGACCTGAAGCGTTGGATCACTTCAAACAGATCTCAAACCTGCTGCGATACAAAATTCGAACTGACGGGAGACCAGTCCCATCCTTATGAGAAATGAAAAAGACCCGGGACCTAATTCGATGATTACCCGCATGAAAGAGGAAGGACCCGGCCGGGAAAGGGAAGAAGTCGTTTGGGGGGGAAGGTAAAAAGAATCCAGGGAGGGGAAAAAGGGGGGGTAGCTCAATCCTGCGCTCTATAAAGGCATACTCATTACAGATAGCAATCTCTAGAAACAACCCGAAGGAGTTAAAAGAAAGAGAAGGTGCAATCGTGGCCCTCTGCTGCGTAGATCTCAAAGTGGAATTATATCTACAAAAGAAGGGTGGGGGGGGGGGGGAAAACGGGATCTAAATGTGAAAACTAGAAAGGATAGACTAACTCCTGTTAACAAGCAGTCCCACTCGATCTAAGGAACTGGTCCTTTAAGACCTCCTAAAGGGGGAGGACTACTTAGTTGAAAGGGAAAAACGAGGGATCAGAGATAAACAGATAAGGTGGAAGAGAGGATAAGACTGTCTAGGGGCTTTGAAAGGACTTTCTTGACTCTTACAGACGAAGGTGGCAAGTAGACTTTCCTGGAGGGCGGGATAAGAGCAAGTAGTGAAAATCTTGGGAATTTCTCAATTCATTCACAAATTCGTAACAGAAGTGAAGGGTTAAGAGGGGACGATAGAGAAAAGAATCTCTCTCGAAGAGGCAGAGGGGTTAGGACTTTACTGAATCGCTTTCAAGGACATCCTGCAGCGGAAGGAGGGGGGGACGCCGGGTCAACAAATGAAGGAAGAGTCAAAAGGAAAGATAGAGAACCTGCTAATACGAAAAAAAAAGCGGCCTCAAACGGGGGGGAAAAAAAAGGTCCATCTTCGTGAAAAAAGAGAGGGCTTAACGTAAATTCGATCAGGGGGGGAAGAAAGGGCCTTTTTGAAGGGAAACTTGTTAAACGAATAAGTCGTGGTTGAAAAAGAATCGGGGTCCTTACAGAGGGGAGGAAAAAAAACACACATTGAAGCTGGGGAGAAAGGACTGCGAAAGACAACGAACTGGGGACCGAGGGGACCGTTGGTGTAAAGGGAAAAAAAAACGTCAACCAGTTTCTGTCAAAAGACAAGCCAATAAACGAGTCGAGAATCTGAGCCAAAGGCGATCCGAGATTTGGGAGGGGGGGGGAAAGGGGAGGGAGAGCTCAAAAAAAGCATGTTTGGAATCAGCCGATAAAAAGCCGCCATCCGGTACGCTTCTCTTAGGGGGGCAAGCGACAAGCACGTGGCTCTAGGGCAAGGGATTGACCAAGGGCGAGTTTGCAAAACGGAGGGGCCGATAAAGAATATGGCTAAGAGGAAGAGATTTGTGCTTCAATTCTAGAATACAGACAGGTCGGATTCCCTGCAATACCCGGTACAGATCCCAAGAAAGGGAGGGACCAACGCACACAGAAGAAGAGACTAAAACGACGTATACAATACACCCAGGAAGGGAAGGGAGGGGTGGTTCTATCTCTTTTGGGCTGAACCTACGGGATAAAAACGGAACTCAGAGGGGAGAACTCCAATATTTCCCAATCCCCTGAAAGGAGGGAGGGAAAAAAGAAAGTCTGCCGTCTGGAGAAGGGGATTTGGGTCCACTGACTTCAAGGGGGGTTGGGATGAGGGATCAAAGATGACTAGAAAGTTAACGCCCTTAAAGGACTTCTACACATTGGAGTGACTGCGGTTGTAAAAGAGGAAGAAATTGATCCGGTACATCGCGACAAAAACAGCTTGAAAAAGAAGAAAGAAAGCGAAAGAAAATGAAACCGGGGCTTTAAAACCAGTGAAGGGGCGAAAAGGATTTCTGCGTTAGGGCCTACAAGCCGAGTAATCGGGAGGGGGGAAAGGAAAAGCACCGCTTCAAAATGAGAGAGGTAGGAACC
>Ga0179593_1349521_pt1 | contig 25399 bp, 16 predicted proteins | sample CZODoug2_1_08_16_FD_185931 | JGI IMG/M metagenome (GOLD analysis project Ga0179593, IMG submission 185931) | Vadose zone soil fungal communities from Angelo Coast Range Reserve, California, USA - CZODoug2_1_08_16fungal (PacBio error correction) | ecosystem: Environmental > Terrestrial > Soil >...
GCGTTAACTTGGGTCTTTGATGGAGGGGCGGGAAAAAAAAAAGCCCAGACGGGCTTTTCTCACAAGTCAAATACCGGGCGGCCCCACAATAGTAAACCCAACCTCGCCAACCGCCTCAAGCAAAGGAGATGAAATGTGGGGGGACCATAACCATCCTACATTCATAGCGCTAGGTGTTTCATGTAGGCGGGAAGACTATCCCGCTGAACAACAGGTGGCGGATGTGGCCAGAAACCTGAGAACGCAGAGCCAGCCAACCAACCCGGAGGAGGGGGACACACCCACAAAAGCACTGACAGCTCGCTCATCCTCTAACAAAATCTTTAAAAAAGTTGTCTCAAGCTCGGGTACTCGGCTACATGACGAGCAGTTAAACCGCACGCGTACATGTGATTTTAATGGAAGAAACGATGTGCGGAGTTGGGCGGGAAAGTAACAACCAAACACCCCCAAACCACAAACCAACCGCCAACGGGCCAAGAGAGAAGCAACCCCCCAGTAATCTACAACTACTCGCCCCCGCTGATATCGGAACCGCGACAGGAGACACTCTCCCGCTTTTCCACACGAAAAGGATTCATCGCGTCCTGACGCCAGCGCTGAAGCCCCAGGTCCAACTAATAACAAAAAATGGCGCACGAAAAAAACAAGGCCTTGAGAACGCGCGGGACCAGCACACTCCCAGGGGAAGATTAGAGGTGGGCGGAGTGGCCCCGACGGAGGAAACAAAAAAGGGGAAGGGAAGGGTGCGGGGGGGGGGGGGGGAGAGGGGAAAGGGGGGAGCCCCACGGGGGGAGGTTGGGGTGGGGGCTGGAGCGTCGCGGCGCTGTGTCGGAGAGGGGGGGATCGTGGGTGTGTGGTGGGGGGGTGGGTCTGTATCGGGGGGGGGGGTGTGGGGGGGGGGGGGGGGGGGGGGGGGGTGGTGGGGGGTGGGGGGTGGGGGGTGGGGGGGGGCGGGGGGAGGAATTCGCGGTTTTCAGAAAAAGTAAGCGCGACATCCCAAAAATAGTCTGGATAAGCAGAAGAAAGTAGCATGTGAGGGAAAAAGGGTCGCATTATACCGAGGGCAATTAAAGCGAAACTTGGCTGCCGGGGAGAGCGCGAGTGGTGGGTACGGAGTCAATCACAGACGCCTAAAAATGGGCATTGGATTGCCTCCATATCACGCTGGTACCACTCTTTGACACGAACAAAGCACGAAGTCGTTCAACAAGATAGTAAAAGATGGGGGGAGACCTGGCGGTTGAAGTAGAGCAAGCACGGTCTGCTCATCATCATTGTGGGCGTGCCGTATGGGACCAAATAGAGAGCGGAAAGCACTCCAAGCACTCATTCTCGGACTCCTTCGCTGCAAGTACGATTAAGGAGCGAGAGGAGTGGTGGGGACAGAGGACCGCAGGCCATTCCGGTTCTAATTGGGGAAGAGCATAATTACACAAGTCCTTTGCGGCGGGCGATATAGCGCGACACACCGAGCTCGTGCCTGGCGCTGGAAGGGAAACGACAAGTTGTTCACAAGTCCTCTCTCTTGTAAAAAAAAAAGATTTCGTGGGGGCAGTGGAGAAAGAGTGGGGAAGAAGGGTGGATCGGGAAGGTCGATAACGAGAAGTGTCCTAACCCGTCAGTTGGTGAGTCTCAGTAATGGAGAGAGACGGATAGTGGGTTGCGGTGGCACGACGGTCACCAGCGGATGGGGAAGACTGCGCGCCAAACCGGAGAGGCGAGCAGATTGCTGAAACGGTCCTTACGGGGGTGTTTTGAATAAAAGCCGGCGGCGGGTTGATGACCCGAGGGGGTTTGAGCCATAAGACTCACAAGAGCACCGGGGCGCGCAACAAAACGACACCCAGCCCATGCCCCCCCCAGAAAGCCATCATCACACATGACGCATCTCCAAAAAAAAAAACAAAACTGGGGAAAGGCCTGCCGTACTGCGTTGACTGGAATCACACCTCCAAAAGTCCTCAACACAGGGGGGGAAAACGCGGCGCAGGTGCTTACAGCCAAGTGGAAAGGAATGGTCCAGAGTGGAGTCCTACGGCGTCGAATATATTCCACCGGGGGCAGACAAAAAATATCATTCACTGTGGCCACCAAAAAACGACGGCCCAGAATGGCACCAACCAGAAAAAAAAAAAGTAACTAGCACTCCGAGAGGGCGACAAAGAGTGAAGGTGCAGTGTTCTCAGCATGCGTGGGGCCGGCGAACGGACCGGGCATCTTCTTCCTGCACGCGGATAAATTTTGATAGATAAAGGGATTGTGCAAGGCCTTTCCACCAAACAAGTAAGTGAAGGTCAATCGCAAACAAAAAACCTCCTAATAACAAAGGGAGGTAGAATGTTTAACGTCGGGCGGACAAGGAGGAAACGAGGCCAAGGCAAAAAGGAACAGCCATAGGAGGTATCATAAACAAAACACGTGCAACTCCGCAAAAATATAGGGGGAGGGGACAACCAGCCAGGAAGCGGGGGGGATTCGGAACGGACTCTCCGACAAGATGGGTTTCAGTCAGACGGTCATCTAAACGGGATCTCCTTGGCACGCTGTTGGATCTGTCGTGTTGGACGGAGTCTAGACTATCCGTCTGTCGAGATCAAAAAAAAAAGTCTCCCGCTCGAAGGCGCCAACTTGGAAAAAACCCAACAGCACGAGAACACATGGCCTTCAAAAATGAATATTAGTGGTCTTTTACGGAAAGGGGGAAATACCCGGTGAGAAGACACGCCCGAACACCGGGACTCAAAAGCGCCAGGCGCAACAGCAGGCTGGACGGTCTATAAACGGGAGACGAGTTTTAACACCGATAGACACGCGAAAATCGCGCCACGTCCCCACCCTCTTATTTAAAAATCCAAACAGATTCAAAAAATCACAATAAGGGACCTAGTCGTGAACTGGAGTGAATCTGGCGGTGGCAAGTGCCATGGATAACTAAAATGAGGCCCGGAAAGATCGGGCCGCCTAGCAAATGCAAACCACATATCGCAGCCGTCTTAGACAGCGACCGGACCGATCGGAAGGCAGGTAGCGCGATATTAGTGTGAGGAAGGGCCGAAGCGAATTGTGGTTTCAGGTGTCAGGGGTAAGAGGGACGAAACCACAATATCCAAGACAAAATCCCCGGGACAAAGGCTGTGATAAACAGCGCAGAAGATTGAACTATTAACCCTTTAAATAGTTATTAGTCGGGTCCTTTCACCGAACACACAGACACTCTCCTACGAAGGCTTGGAACAGGGTAGACATGCGCAATCAAATAAAACGAGGAGATGTAGCCATTGGTAGGCGAACGAAACGACAGGCCCCGATGCTGGAAAGGAGCGTTTTGATAGAGACATGATCTACCAACCAAAGGATTGTGACGAATGTGACGACCAAGAGTCGGCTGATAGGGAAATAATCGACCTGCTTATCGAGAAGAGTGGTCAGGCGCGCACATGGCTGGGCTGTTGCAACTACACAGCAAACTATCCTAACTCAGCACTAGCAAATCACATCCGAGACGCCTGAAAACACCCGGACGTGTCCAATCCAATTGCAAAGGGAGGGAAAACTTGGCTTCTAAAAAATCCGTGCAGAACTAGGACCGCCCCTAAACACTCGGCCGGTACCGCACGAAACAGTCAGAGGAACGCAGGAGGAAGAGACCCATAGGAATGAGCGAACGACCGCTTAAAGGGACTCCATCTAGTCACAAACGAGGGGCACACCAACGATATGCAAGAAGTTAGGTTCCACAGGGATCCACGAGGAAGGGGGGGGTCACGCGGCAAAGGGCCAGACCCCTTCCGTGCCGGTTCGCACGGGTGAGTTTGTGGTAACGGAAAAGAACCTTTGGCTCTTGAATAGAGCGGCAATATCCTCATTAGCAAGACAAGGTTGACGACTCGTTCGTGTAATAGCCTGGAATAACCAACCGGAAGGGAAGCAGGTTCCTCGCAAAGAACGGCATACAGCAAGGTCGTGATTCACAAAAAGATCTTGTGGTAGGAAAGCCGGGACCAGGATTGCCCACTGGAATCATGAGTTGCGGGCAAAAAAACTTGAAAGGCCGACAAAATGTTCTCTCGGTAACGCTGGCAGCCCCAGGTTGTTTCTGCACCTGCCTCGCGCCTACGACGACCCAACCCCCAAGCACCAATCACCGGGGGGAAAACACCGACAAAAAACCGAGTCAACCAACCCAAAAAAGACAGCTTGACAGATGTGAACCCGCGAGGTTGCCGAGGATAGATATAAAGAACAAAATCTCCTCTCTGCGACAGCGCGCGCAAGACCAAGAGAGTATTACGTGGAAATCAGGCCGGCACTGAATAGATGGGAAGCGAGAAGTGGGAAATCAGCTGTTTTATGCGGGGAAAATGCCCGATCCTAATCAACCACGAACCACAGAAAAAAAATGAAGGGCAGGCCAAAGTCAATGTCAACAGTAACAGACGTGGCCTCGTCACGCACAGGGGGGGCCTAAACGGGCAACATATTACCAGCAGTGAAACCGTCACAATCCCGAAGCATAATAGAAGGGTCGAACCCTCGTTGCAACTTTGGTGCATGAAGTCACTGGCTCTCAAAAGTTGAAGCCACAAGAGATAAATAAAGATTAGGATCCTCGTGGAGGACCATTCAACGCGAAGCACAAGAGGGCCGCGGATTAGATCATTTCTTTTAAAAATTGATGATCGGAAACCATGACGGTTCCGTCCGCTTGAGTAAGGCCGTCTTCGGGGACAAGGGTCAGTTGGGTGTCTCCTTCCCCAAACCCGAAGTGGGGGGCGAATGTAACAGTCGAATTTGGGCTGGAGAGCTTAGGGAAGGCAGTACAGGGACTTTTACGCCGGGTGGCGTTTGGGTCCTCCGTACAGGGCTGGGAGGAGGAGGGCTGTCGCCCGAAAACCCAAGCGACAGACTGCGCACTGCCAACCCAAAGGCATCTAATAACGCATGCAAAAGGGAGGGGAAAAAAGGTTCCCTCTACCTCACCAAACAGAAAATCCTTCACCGAGATGCAATAATCGGGTTACTGAGAGAGCTACAAAAGAAATCGTCGGGGGGAAAGTGAGCGTGGTTCTTCCGTCAAGCAATGCAAAAAAAGGAAAGGTTCACTAAATGCCGCGACCGAGGTGGAGGGGGGAACAATAAATGTGATCTATCCACTCTACCAGTCCGCAGATCGACAAAACGGAGAAAGAAAACCCCAACGGAGGATTCACAGACCCCGCCGAATTAGAGTGGATGTAACATTATGGACAACACAAGAAAGAGAAATGGTTAACACAGGACAGCCGCCATCGGAAAAAGCGGGTCGATACCGAGGGCCAAAGTAACGATCCTGGGTATCAAAATCAGGAAATTAAGGGGGATCGGCGTGTGGTTCTGCCGGATGGGGGGGCGAGATAACTCTAGCGAAGAACCGAGGTGTTGGGTAAACCGTAACGCAAGCAGCTATCGGCGAAGACCCCTGAGTCATGAAAAACCCGACACGGGTGAAAAGGACACACCGGACTCAACCAAACTCGCCTCCCCGAACAGGGGTCAGGACCGGTCACTGGGAATATAAACGAAAGGTTTGTCTTCCCACAAAATCACCCTTCAACCACCACGGGTGGAGAAACGGGACCCCGTGTATCGGAGTAAAGGGTACGTCGCGCGGGGGAAAATGGAGTCGAAGCTAACGGACAAATCCATGTCTCGTTACAATACGCTCAATCAAAAGCAAATGGATGGCAAAGATGGGACTGTGGAAGAGCAACTAGGGAGAGTGCCGGTGTGGGGTCCGCTATCTCGTGCGAGCATGCGTGCCCTACTCATAAAAACATGCTAGAGATTACCGCTAGGGGACAAGGGTGACTGTTGCGGGGGGGCGCAGCGTGAGGGGGGGCTGCAGGGAAAACTAGATGGTCGTGGACGGGACGATCGTTCAAAATCTTGTCGAGGCCGTGGGGGTGTGTGGTAGGGTCAATAATCAGATAAGATGTTATACCGAGATCCATGTACACAAGAAGGGGGGGAAAGGCTGTGGCGTGTTTGCCATTTATTCGGGGCATAGGAAACCCCACGCGAAAGGGGGACCGACATGCACGGCGCGGCTCGTATATCTTCACAACCTGCAAATACGGGGCCCCTCTGCACGTGGGGCACGATGACTGTCTAGTTATGAACCGGGTCAGTGGAACTGTTTGATGAACGCGCCTCTCGTAAGGAAGAACCTTCCATCCCTCGAAGGTAGAAAAACAAATATCTCTGAGGACCCAGATAAAGTTTGTCTGGCGGCACCTATGGGGGCACCAAGAAACTACGTGGAGGGGAGGTGGTATAAATCGTGTCCAAAAGGCGCTTCAAGGGTCAAGAAAACGACGGAAGCGTCAGAAACACGCCCTTGCTGCGCGGCAAGACGCCACAACCACACCACCACATAACAATTCGCTACCTGCGGGAGGGGGACGTGGTTTATCCTTAGAATGGAAATAGAACTATGTGGTTTGGTACAAAAAACGAAATAACATGGGATGGCGGGGTCAGCATGAAACCAGCCAGGTTGTGTGACCTCTGCGTAATCAGAGCCAAAAATCCGTGCGGCCCGGGAAATGCAACCTCCACAACAGTCGTGTATGCTAACGGGAAGGAATCAAAACCCTATCACCTCTGCCAGAGGAGAGAAAAGCCACACTCGCTTCCTAGCAGAGGCAGCGTGACATACAAACTAGCATCGGTGCGACAGACGATGTGTCAAGAGGAATGAGACAGCCACGGTTTTATCAATACATGTAAGAAAAATGTAACGGTCCACTGCCTTCGAGAAGAGAGTGTCACACGAGCTGGGACCGTCCAAAAAACGCGGGAGGGGTTAAGGGGAGGATCCAGACTAAAGCACAAAAGAAGCAGAAGCACAAAATTTCATCTTACAGGGGGGTCTTTCCACTCGGAAACCCAGCGCCCTGTATCTGCGTAGGGATAGCAAGTGTGTACGAATAAAGGGAGGCTGGGGTATAATCTTTAAACAGTCCCCCCAGCCAGTTTCTGCAATGTAAAACGTCGATACATTTGCTGTGAAACGAGAACTAACGGCACAGAGTAAGCTAGATCTGGTCGCACCTTAACTCAAAAGAAGGACGGGGGCACAACTCTATCACCCCACGGCCGGACCAGAAGCGAAGATGGGCAGAGAAGGTCAAAGAGCCAGCCCTAAGCGTCCCACCAACCTCAACAGGGCGGTGATTGGGTATCGACCGTGTGGACTAAATCCAGTCACAGAAGGTCCAAGCTGTTGGGTCATTTGGAGCACCAAGGCAAAACCCGACCGGGCAAGAAATATCTTATAATACAAGCAAACCTGCACAGGGGTGGCGAAGGAGGCAATTTGTGAACAAACAATCAAAAATGACAGCGGCATACAGCTCAAAATCGCCCAAGCCTGACCCAGGGAATGAAACTTTAGCTATAAGAAGCACGGGGGAAAAATAACCTGATCAGGGGGTAGGGGGGCAAAAGGAAAGCGTGCGATAGTGAAGGGGTGCAGCTAAGATAAGAAGACTGCGGGGCGCTGCGATGAACAGAGGCTACAGCGCAAACAAATCAGAAAGTAAGGGGGCGGGGAGATCTCGTATTGTGGGGATTGAAGGAAAGGGGTGGTATCTGTCGCAAAGACAAGGGAACACCCGGGACAGCGGCCAAACCAATCGGTTTAGACACCCGGAGCTCAACCGGCCAAAGGGTTGGGCTGCCTTTGCGGCATCGTGAGACCGCGCTCACGTCGTAATAAAAAAAAACCAAAAATAACACAAATTATGCAAGATGGTTTTGGAAGAAATATTGTCATTCCGGGTGAAAAAACTTCGCCTTCGGCTGCGGCTAGCGGTAAGAGGGAGACACAAACCGCCTACTTCGTCTGTGAAAACGAAAAAGGGCAGGACACACGTCCGTGAAAGTGTAGCGCCAAAAAAAAAAACCAGAGAGAAAAGGGTGAGGAACATGCAAGTTCATTTGTCGAGAGAACCGATCCGGGCGAGGCGCAACTCAGTTGAGTGAACAGAAAAAAACCTTTTGGGGATCTCCTCTATGCGACTGCTGCCGGGCCATCTCGGAAAGGAAACACCCTATTCCGCACAATAGAATAATCGGACAAACAGAACAGAAAAGAAAGGGATTCTGCAACATGGTTAAAATCGGAAGACAGGTGGCCTGGGATTCGGGATCCGGTTAAATTAATCGCGTGCGGACAAAATGTGTGTCGCGAGTTTCACGCATGCGACAAAATATTATAAAGGCCTACACACCCTAGACATTAACGACCCGAGGGCAAATGTCTCTTCCGCGCCCAGCACGCGGCGGGCAAGAAGCTGTGGACTGGGCAACCAGTGGTAGGCAAGGTACCACAAAAACACAAACACAAAAACACCAGAAAAATAAGCCCCCCACGCAGCTGTTCCGTGTGGAATGGGATGACATTAGGAAAAAAGTAGCGATTCTCTTCGGGAGGACGTAAAGGTCGGGCGGCGGTGGTCCAGATTGGATAGGTACTGCAAAAGGGTCGGGAGGGTCATCGGAAGGGGGGACAGCAAGCGAGGAATCACGCCAAAGAGGGGTAAGAAGACCCGCGCGCCATGACCGACCACAATAAGAAAAAGCGTGGAGCGCCCTTGCGTGCTGGGCCCCCGAGTCGGTTGGCTCTCCCGAGGCAGTTCCGATTCCGAAAAATTACTTATCAAACTCAACACTCACAGGACCCGATCCAAATTCTCAGGAGAACGATTGACATGGAGTCATTAAAGGAACGGCCTAAATCACTACTGAGGGCGGATTAGGCTTTAATAGCGAGGCGCATGCAACGCCCGGGTCGCTGAGGGGACATCAAGCGAGGCTATCTTGGTAAGAGAGAATCGGAAACGGACGGGGGCATCGTGCACCGTGAGGGGGCCTCTGCGCGACCCGCCTGAGTCAACTTCGCCTGCTCCTAGTTCGTGTGACTTAGCGGAGTGAAGACCCGAAAGCAAATGGTCTGCGGGGTGCGAGGCAGGCCAGCGATTTCCGGGACGGAACCGCGACGGAGAAATTACGCATCTGAAAGATTCGGATGGGGTTGTTGGGGGGGGGGTGGGGGGGGGGGGGGAGGGGGGGGGGGGTGGGCTGGGTGCTGGTGGGGGGGTGGGGGGGGGGGGTTTCTCCGCGCCAGAAGAAACAAAAGGAAAAATAAAACGGCGCCATAGCGTATCGTTGAAAGAGGCCGGTCAAGGTGGGGAACATTCTCCGGAGAGGGTTCGCATACCAAACATCAAGTCCCGTCGTCAGTGGATGTTCAAAAAATACAAACAATAAATACTCGGGCCTGCGCCGCGGGATGGAGACTTTAGAAAACTGGCTCAGCGGGAACGCTGCTACACGAATTGGCAAAAAAGAGAAGAAAAGGGGTCGTCAACTGGAGGCCACCTATGAATTGCGTTAGAGCTTAGCGAAGAAAATGAGCTTCTCCGAACACTACGAAAAAGTAAGGGGGCCATAAATACAACACTAAGCGGAGTGAGGCCAAGGCCCCCAGGGCCCTCAACTGCTCCTGATTGGCGGTCAATGCCAGGTAGGACGGAGGTAAAAAGACCATGGGCAACGGGAATGTAAAAATTTGTCGTGAAACTGGAAGTAACGTCTGCTGATGCTACGAACGATTCCTTGTCTAACAGACTCCCTAGTAGACAGCCCACAATTTGCCTAAAATCTGGCTGAGAGGTACTAAAGTAAGGCAAGAGCCGCTCACGTCAGACAAGACAAAAGGGAGATACGGCTTAACCAACAGGAGCCAAGACCGCGGTTTTCTCGCTGAGGGGTGGGGCCTCCTCTTTCACGAGTGTGGGGAAAAAAAAACGCTTTCCAGAAGATTTCGGTAGTGGCGGGAAGAATCAAGGATCACTGAGTGGGGCTGCCGGAAGCAAAAACAGATCAAAATTGGGGGGGAGTGGAAGAGAGTCCAGACATGACCTCGCGCTATAATAAGAGAAAACCACGGCGAAAAAAAAGAATTGAGAGGCAGGAGACCTGCTGACAAGTGGTCGCTGGGGGGTAAAAGCCAAAGTAGCGGACTCCAGCAAATAACCGGAAGCTAGCGAAAAAACAACTAAAGGGTAGTCGGAGGGAATACAGAGAGAGCGACACGGGCTTGATGGAGCGCATGACTCTCAGAGGGGCACTTTACAAATCCTCCACACAGAACAAATGAGAACCAAAAATAACAACAGAAGAAAACACGCAGAGAGAATTTGACAACCCTCCTTCCTGAAGAAGTCGCGAATTGGCAGGGTCGGAAGGAACCTCACCCTCTGACGGAGGTGTGGAAGCCCTGCGCCGTCAGAAAAAAGGAGAGATCAATGCTACTCCAAGCCAGGAAAATCATTCTGCGAAGCTGAAGGGCGGGTGGAAACCAGTCTGGACGCGTAGGTGCGATGATCGACAAAAGGGGGTAACAGCAGCTCTATCTGCAATCGGGGGGGGCCATAAGAACCCCCAAGTATGAACAGGGCGAGTGCTTTGCGTGTGGGGGTTTCGGTCTCATTCCCCCTCCAACACAACCACCCCACAAAGGCTCACTCATACAAGTCGTTCATGAGGATCGCAAATCAGGGGAGGTCAGGGGAGCAGCGATAACACCGCAAAAGACGAACGAAGGCGGAGGGTGCCATCCAAATTTGTAGCGCTGGAACAGGGAAAAAAAAAACCCGAACGGGTCATGCCCTTGCCAAAGGACACCATGCTATAGATAGAATATATGGGGTGTGTCGGGGGGGATCCCCACACGCCAAGTGCAACGCCGTGGTCCTTGGAGGGCGGGAGGATTCTCGTGGGCCATCCGTGAGAGGAAAAAAACAAAAAAAACGGACTCTAATACACGAGGGTAAAGCGGAAAAAAATCTGTGTCATGGCTGCGACGCGTGGGTATACTGAAAAACAAGAAAGGCCGAAACAGAAGAGAGAGGGTGTCTTGTGGTCGGTTCAGCCAAAACCAGGACTACGAAGCCGGAGGACGGTCGACCCCCAGCTCCAACAAACAAAACTAGCAATCTCAGAAGAGGTAAACGAGAGGAACACCTCGGTAGTACAGCTGAAGGAAATCTATCCCGGGTCGTCATAATGCAAACACATCTAGATTATGTGGGGAACGGTGCCGGGGATGGCCCAGGACCAAAGCATCTCTCTCAGGCCGCAGCCGGGGGGGAAAGCCTCAACAGTTCTTCGGCTTAAATCCAAAAAGGCAGGCTGCTGACGCTTAGTTAGGCGGCAGTGGAGTGGTGGAAAAGCGCCTGAGAAAATAAAGACGTCAACTTTGTCTCTTAAACGCGTCGTTGAACACCAGAAGATCTAGAAGCAGACAGGGCAAGATAACGCGCTTGGCAAAACGCAGAACACGCGAGCGAACTTCACAAAAACGAAAAGTCAAGCGTAGCTATAAGCACGGAAGGGAGGACGGGGAGGGGAAATCGCTGGTCGTAAATACAAAGAAAGGCTCAGGGGAAATAAATCCGAATCCTCAGCCGCGGCCCGACACCTCCGGATGGAAAGGCGGGACCAAAAAAAAAACTCCAAAAGGATCCTTTCCAAAGAAGAAACGCCAAACGAACTGAACAGAAGGGCAGAGAAAATCGAAGCGTGAACAAACAGACCTTATCTAACGCGACACCAGCACCGACAGAAGGATTGAATTGAAAACCCCGAGGGCGGCACACCTCTGAGCACCTCTACCCTCAAAAAAATTGTGACCTCGAGGAAACTCACAGGGCACCACAATGCCAACCGTACACTATCCTGGGGGGATCAGGAAAATGAGATGCGTGGAAATGGGAAAGCCCCCAACTCGACGAAGCCGCACCGGATTGATCCGAAGGAAGATGATTATAACACAAGCGAGGGGGAAACCGGAAGGAGCCTGCGTCTTGTCTAAACGGGGGAACCATTATCTTCTGTCAAAAAGAGGGGGCCGCTCGGGGGGCTGTGTCGGAAAAGCGAGAAAAACAGTCACTGATATAGTGGTCGGCCAGGGGTGGGGGGGAAAGACAATACCAAACTTAATAAATACATGCCGAGAAAAAAAACCGTAAGTCTCCCCACGCGAATAAAGGTGGGGGGGACACGGACCAAGAAGTGCAACCTTCCACCTGGTGATGTGGAAAAGTCACTCACAGAAACCGCCCGAAGAAATGCCCTCGTGCAGAGAGAAGGACCTACGGAGAGGGACGGCCTATTGCCCACACCAGACGGCAAAAAAAAACAGTTAAGGGGGGGGAAAAAGAGCAAAAATACAAGGTGAACATCTCCAACAAGATAGGGGAGAAACGCTACATTAGCGTGTCATGGAGCTGAATACCATGGGATATTAGTTCGGGGCGGGTTGTGAAGTTAAGGTTCTTCAACAGAGAAGGCAAGGGGCTGAGGTGAGTTAACATTTTCCGCAACGGTACGTTCGTTGCCGGGATTTGCGACTATGTCACACGGGGGAGCCGGTAAGCTGAAGGCAAGTGGGCCCTCGAAAAATGTGAAGACAAAACCAACCAGCAAATCGCTATGGTTCCCTTCAAAAAAAAGGAAAAAGAAGAAGGTGATGGTAAAAAAGGCATTACTGATGAAAGTGCAGCGCGGTCGAAAACGAAAAGCCCCACCCACGGCGGCGGTGGGGGGAAGATGTGGACACCGATTGACTACACGGCCAAAGAACACTACGTAGGATGGTCAATCCACGTTGGAAAAATGTCAAATCAGCAGGGTCGGAACCCCTCTACCAAGACACCACCCCAAAACACGAGCAGCCACTGAGGTCCTCGCCAAAAGCACGCACCAAAAGGGGAAGAATACTGGCTGAAAGAAGGAGGAAGAGGAACAACCGCCGACCCCGACTCAGGGTACAGCAGGGCAGGTCGACGCAAAAAGAGTACCCGGGTTTCATCTGAAAGCGACCAAGCAACCATGCGGATGGTCTCCCGGTCGGGCCACATGGCAGGGTGTGCTGGTCAAACTAACAAACCACGAACGCTCGTACTGCAACGCGGAACACGCAACCCTGGAGATGACGGTCGCTTTTGGGGTGGGACGCCGTAGACACAGCTCAGCAACACATTATGGAGGGGCATCGCCAAAATGAAAACTCGATAACAGGGGAGCACCTTAGCTGGATCGCCAAACCAAACGGGCTGTCCGGTGATAGGGGAGGTGCCAAAGCATATTTGGGAGGGACGGGGGAGAAAAGAGTCGGCTTCACTGGCGGGGTGAATCGTACCCTCTCGAATGTGGGGCGCTCACGGCAGCAAAGGAGGAAGGTCACTAGAGAAATCTCACAGAAGCAGGGGCCTCATCTGCGCTCCTACCGATGAGACGTGGAGGAATTTTCAGAATAATTCTTGGCTTCTAGGGAGGGGGGGGGAATTTAAGACGAAGAAACGACCCGCCCTCTGCTGGCGACTTCTTCATGGCCCGCATTGGGAACTAGTTAAGAGGCATTATCAAGGACTTAATTACTCAATAGAGGAAAAATCAGTCGGCACAGGTTCCATCACGTGGGGCGTACGAGAAAAAAGGCCAGAGGGCGGCTCATCATCAAAACACAACAAGACAAAACAAAGCAAAACCAAAGCAAAGGGGGGCGACACGGAACAAGCGCCACGCACTTGGCTAAACTAGAGCAAACATCCTATCCTCATTAGATCAAAAAAATCAACGGAAAAGAAAACAAGAAACTACACGCTGGATCGTAAAGCCAGATGATAAAAGAAACGAATTCCTTCTTTATCAACGAACCTAAACCCTGACAACATACCTCCCAGCAAAGGGGCGTGTAGAAAATGCTTCGGGATTATAGACGTACAAAAATACAATCGTAGGGGGAGGGGGAAGACCACCTCACACCGGGACTGCCCGCTCAGAAAGAAGCAAATAACTCAGGTTAATAAAAAAAAACTTGTGGCCCTTCTGGCACCTACAGCATCCGGAATAAAGAGAAAGAAAACACAGGCAATATTCCCCGTGGTCCATCAACATCACCCTGGGAAGGGAAAAAACCAGTCAGACATGCCTTTGCAATGGGGGGGGGGTTTAAATAAATGATGCCGGGTGAAGAAATGCGAGCAGTCTCTTCAGCGCTTCCCCTTACGTCAACTGGGTGAGGGAAATCTGAAAAACGCCATGCGTGGAATTTAGAAGTTTACATCGATCGGGTATGAATGTCCTGCCTTGAGAAACGATTCGACAAGGAATGAATCAAAAGGTCTCCCAGCTCTCGAGTGCAGGTGAAGCCTTCCACGAACAGGGGTGGGTGGCAGCGGGCCCGGGCAAGGACATGACGCTCGCTGCTCCAGCAAACCTGACAATCTTTACACCGCCCCAACCCCACCTCCCATCACTGCCCGATGAAGTAAGGGCACCGGGGACTGGGAACGCGAGGAAAATCGACCAGGAAGAACAGAATAGGAATAAAATGCGGACACCACAGTCAGCTGGGAAATCACAAGCGAGGGTGGTCGCAACGCCGGATGTTATCATCAGGGAGGGTTAAGGTGCATGTATGCTTCGCGGGCCCCCGACGCCCAAAAACATCGGAAGGAACAAAATCAACCGCATTAAAAATCGTGTGACGTGGATAGTCTCACAATGGGTGGGTTGGTCAGGGGGGGAACCATGTGCGAACGAGAGTCCCAAGTCGATTTTGCTTTTACGCTGGGGAAAGGGGAACAAGATGCCGAGAGGGGGTCCCAGGTATAAAAGGCCGCCCCAACTCAAAGATGTAGAAACTGCGAAAAAAAGCAGCTGCGGCCTCAACCCCGGAGGCCATTACGCTGCAAAAGGGAAAAACGCCAATAGCAACACAACAAAGAAAACATCCGCAAAGAAACAAAACCCATAGCAACCGACCAGAATCCCACTAATCCGTAATGGGTGAGCAAACTAGCCGGTACCATGATACGCTTCACTCTGTGGCGGCGGGGTGCGGGGGAAAAAGTACCGAAAGTGACCAAGTCACGTTACCGGACGGATATGTAGGTGGGGGGGGAAACAAGTAATACTGATCTATCCACATCAAAAAGAGAGACTCGCAACCCCAGTACACAGGAGGGAGATGAAAATAGAGATTAGACGGTGGAGAGATCAAGGGATGGGTCAGGAACGATACATGACCGTAACGGACAGATGGAAAACAGTGGACTTTGGTGGGCCAGGACAATAAATAAAAAGAACGGGGGGGAAATAAGCGCTTCAAAGGGACGAGTCAAGGGTAGGTCAAAAAAGGGTACCAAATGATGGTAGTCTGGTACAAGGGGGGACTCCGGGGCTTCTCAAGACGTAAGCGGGGGAAAATTCGGGTGTGGCAGGCGGACGCTGACTTGTCGACCATGGGTAAGTTTACTGGTGGAAATACAAACACTGCAATCCCCCACTGTCCGGGCAAACTGTCCCGCATCTGAGAAAACAAAGGGGACAAAAAGAAGGCAAATTAGCACGGGGCGGGGGGGGACACCGAAAAGAAAAGCACAAAGTGGGCGGGTCACGACTAACCGATAAATTGAGCAGTATTCTGAACGAAGCAAAGGAAATAGGGGGCGGAGCGAGACAACCAGGGGGGGAAGCTCCATGAAATATACGTATGGAATAAAAAGCGGGGATTAATTGGGGATATGGTAAGATAAGGGAGGGGGATGGGCCGGCTGGCTTATTCGATGAGTCAGTGACCTAGCAAGAAAAAGGAAAGCAAGGGGGCGAGGAACGATGGAGTTGACACCGGAGAAAATTGCCATACATGTGCGGCGAAGAGGGCTCACGCGAAACGAGAAGTCAACCACCTCCACCCAGAGGGGGGTACGAGTCCAAAGATTGAAAAAAGGGGGTGACAAATGCCCGGGGGGTAGTGGGAGCAGTTAAATCGCGAAACAAAGGTGTGAATATACAAACAGCTCTTGGAAAAAAAGAGACAGAAAAAGCGGCAGATCCGTGACCGATTGAATGGGAAATAACGGGAGCGGGGGGTGGGCGCTTCATCGCGCGCAGTAGGTAAGATATTCACCCGACACCGTCGCTGAAAATCACTAACGGCTTGGCACGGCTCCGGGTCGTGAATGGCGACGGTAAAATGGGGTGGGGGTGACGTGGGGTGGAACGGGAGGGGGGGCCTGAAACCCCCGTGTCACCCCAACCCCAAAAGCCCGCGTAGGGCCTGTGTCACTGCAACAAGTCACTAGGGATCGCCCCACCATCTGCCGACGAGTGGAACGTAAGGATAAGGTTCAGATGGGGGGGGAAAAACAACTGGGGGGCACGGAAGGTCCAGCCGCCACTACTGGATGAGCAAAGTGTGCATATAAACCCGCAACGCGGGAAAAGATGTGAGATTTCGCAAGAAGAATGGGAATCACACCTGTGAATTTCTAGAAAGGGAAAAACACCATTCATTCCGAATGGACGGGGGGGGGTCACGCTAGTTAGCACCCCCAAAAGAAAAAAAGAGCGAAAAAAATACGTCTTTGTGTGCGGGGTGATGGGACTAATGAGGAGTAGTGGTCGATGAGAAATCAAGCCAAAGTGTGAGCCAGGGATCAACTTGGCTGAGTGCGGCGGGTTTCCATTGATTAAAACGAAACTTCCTCTTTGGCGCCGGAAGTCAAAATGAAAAAGCTCAATACGGTGAACAAACTGCGACGATGTGCACTCAGACTGAAGCGGTGTGACCGTGAAGGCCCGTGTCTTGCTGGGATGGGCGCGGGGCGGAATAGTTTCCTTCGGTCCAGGAGCCGAAACAAAAAAAGTCGGAGAATGTCCGGGTCTTCAGTCTCCTCGCCCCGACGCGAAGCCAAGTGTCTGAACTGGTTGGGCCTCACCACAGAAACTCGAGGGGGGAGGCAAATATGAGCTGCGGGAGGGGCTGTTGAAGATAGCGCTTGGTATTGTCCAGGAAAAAAGCCGTAGGGAGCGGCCCCGTAGACAACGCGGAGAGAAAGAATCCTGAACGGAGAGGAAAAAGGGCCCCGAAGTCTATCGCACGTAACACAATAGTGGAGGGGGACACCCCATACTATAAAAACAAAAAAAACGAACACCATGAAAAACACAAAGCTCCGTGAGAAAAAAGCCTTAAGGGTGGCTCGGCGTCAGGGGCCAGGTTTTAGGAAGGAAAAGCATGCCGGATCGGAACAACCCGGTAGAAAACCCAAAAACACCAGAATGAACCCCCCGTCGATCCACCGGCGTGCACGACCCACGAACAAAACCAACACGCTCAGCAGGTCGCACACCCACACACACAGCACCCCTGCACCTGCAAGCAGGAAGGAGCAAGGAGATCCCTCCTTCAATTTACTATTCAGCTACGGCCCGCAAAGCGGGTCAGTTAAAGCTGAGGATAGTGGCGGTAAAAACACGATGTCGTATGAGAAGGGGGAACGGGCAAAAAAAAAAAAAACTATGGCGACAACAGGAAGAAAGGAACAGGAGGCTGAACCGATCACCGAAAACCATCAATGAACAACGCGTCCGGGGCGACATACACCGTCGTAGTTCAGAGTGAAATGAAATCCGAGAGGAAATAATAGTTGGACGAAAATAAAAAAAAACGTATCTGTTTGAAAACCTAAAAAAAAAAAAAAAAAGACGTTGGGGGCGAAAGGAACCGGTCTTGGCGACCGAGAATGACCCTCCACCGGCAACACCACGAAATGGACCCCCCCGGCGCGGCGGGAGGTGGAATGCGGTAAGAGGAAAAAAGAACGCTCAAAAACCGCGGAGGTGTTGAAGAACATCGCGAAAGAAGGTAGTTTTTTGCTCCAAGGGTCGGCTCATTAAACTTGGCTCCGGTTGCCTACGAGGGTGGGGGTCAAGAGTGTCGATAACTCTGGGACAGGTAGGAGATATGACTCCACGATTCAACGACAGGTACACGGAAAGAGGCCGAAAGCACTAGGTGCGCTGCTAAAAACAACACCCACGGCTCCAGCCAGGACAGGGACGTCCCGACACAACCAGTCAAAGGAACGATGACTACACCGAATCGGCCACCCGCTCCGACGTTGCTCCTTGTTCAGGGGTTGACCGGGGGTAGGCAGACCCGCGGTTTTGGGAGTCAAATAAAAAATCTAATGTGCATACATCCGCCGACCAAAGCGGCAAGCGGGGGGACACTCCCCCCTCGCGCGACCAGAAAAACCCCAAAAATGAAGAAAAGACGTAGAGTCAATTGTGCTGGGAGGTAAACCTTCACTCACACTGTGGAAACAGTCAAGGGGGAAGAGGGGTGCTACACTCTCTCTGGGTGGGTGTTATGAGACGAAAAAGTGGGTTGTTATTTTAGGAGGGCTGTACGAGACCCGAGTGCGGTGAGGTAGGAAAACGCGATAGGTTTACACGTCGCTGAGAGCCAAAACACGTCCTTTGTTAGACGTGGTCAGCCCATCGATCGGTTTACTATGTTTGGAACAAGTGGTTAGCAAAAATGGACGGCGGAAGGGGACAGGTCGACAACAGGAAAAACTGCGTAGAAATAAGCTGGGGACTTACGCTAAACTCGATAGGTCTAGCCTACCGGAGAAGCGAACTAATCACGAAGCACCTCTGGAAATAGGGCGAGAGCTACGAAAACGTTAAAAAAGAAAAACAAACCCGGAACATGAGAAAAGGTGTGATTGTGCGTCCCAGACCAGGCCACACAGCAGGACAGAACGGTGGGCCGGTGTTGACGGGCGGCCAGAGGTTCAGGGGTGGAAGGCTTGAGAGGGCAAGGATTACTGAATGGTCAGGACCAAGAAGCGACGCTCCAATGCGGTAAAGGGTCAAGTGCCTCTCGCGGGGGGGGCTAAATAACTAACCGGACGCTCGCAGTGGGAAAGAGCATGAAAAGTCTGGGCTTATCGTGTGGCCTGCCAGGGGGCCGGCCTGTTCCGAGAAAAGTGAAGAGACACTCAACACGCCGGTTAACGGCGGGTGCAAAAGCGATTGACCCTTTCTTCAAAAACAACAACAACACCCGTCACAAGGAAAAAAAAAGCACGACTGAGTGGGGGGACGGAAAAGGGCGCACGCAAAAAAAGGGTATAAAACTGGGGTGAACAATCACAAGCCCGCGACCGGTAGGATGCTTGGTGATTTCGCGAGAGGAAAATGTCCACCCAAAAAAAAGTTCAGGGGAACGGACGGTTGACTCGGCAAAGTCATAACCTGACAAAAACAGAAAAGGAAAAAATCAGTTCGCGTGAAAAGAATCAATGCGCCTCATATATCTCGGACCGACGTCTCCCGCAATGGTTGCTGAGTGTCGGTCCGAACGTTCGTTACCATCCGGGAAACACAGAAAACACTCAAAACTGGGAAATGATGGGGCCAGGATTTGGGAAAACGCCTTTACTACCTGTAAATCGGGCCAAACAACCCCAAACCTGTTAGAGCTACTACGGGGGGGGATCCATACTCCTAGATGAAGGAAATCACAGCACAACAAAAAAACACCGTCTAGGGGGTAGTCAAGAGCTCGCAAGGGACCCCGCTAACAAACACGAAAAAAGACCGGGAGCACTTTTTTCGCTTTTCAGGGCGCGTGACGGGTCTAAAAAGAAAAAAAAGCTGGGGAAGACCAACGCGCGTCGGCAAGGACATATAGCAAGGGCGTACAAGTCGAGATCCAGAGGGGGGGCTGTAAAAAAAGGAAAATATGACACAGAGAATTGAGGCCAGAAACTACCGAAAGTGGGTTATTAGAGAGGGGGATGGCAATCACCTAAAAGGGGGGCACACACAATGAGGGCGGCGAATGGCATCGACGTCAAACACAGCAAATACCGGCTATTAAAAGAATGGGGAAAACAAAAAAAGCAACTATACAGGAGAAAAAAAAAGGGGGGAACTGCGCCACGTAATGTGAGGTTTCTAGTACCACCTAATTACAACAGACGGGGTGGGAAAGGGGTTGTTGAGGTACTGGTCGCTCGAATAACTAAGAAAATCGAAAAGACAAAAACCATGGCAATTGACAGATATGGGGTACCGCATTCAAATCCGGAAGCGGGCGAAGCTATAGATCGGTGTACGTGTCTACCGTAAAATCACAGTTGTCACTCCTCGTTGTAAAACCCGTTCAACCAAACCAGCGTGGCTGAGGGGTTCCGGTAGGTGGAGTAGCGCGAGAATCTTTTTCTGCAGGGCAGTGACAGAACGAAATTTTGTGAGGTGGGAAGAGGGATCGCGAAAGACCGCGCGCTAAAAGAAAACGTGACGCACCCCACAATATCGCAATATGGATGGCATTAGGTACAGTTGTCGCTGGGAGGAGGAAGCAAAAAAAAAGGGGCGAAGAAAGCGGGTCGAAATAGAGAGAGCGACGCACAAAAACAAAAGAAACAAGCAAAGGGGGAAGAGAAAAACGCGATGCACGCTCTTGAATGAAAAAAGTCATCCAGAAAGGGCGCAAAGGGTAAGCGACAATGTGTATCGAGAACCAGGGCCATCCTCAAAGCAGAAAAAAAAAAAAAGCGAAAAAGAGGGTTGATTGGGCTAGCCCAACAGGACGCACCACCAGAGACGCGGTAAAAAGATGGAGGGGGGCATACGTGAATAAGGGCAAGGACACACCAATCTACCTCTCTAACAAATTTGCCCCCAGCACACAGACGCGCGGCCTCACAATCACGCCCGCAGACCGCGTCCGAGGCGAATCAAAAAAACACACTCAACCGGCACCACTCATTCTGGTAGCGGGGTGCGGTTGGGCATGAAGAACAAACAAAAAAAAAAAAGGGACGGTAGAAAGCGAAAAAGACGGGCTCAGTGAAAACGCAAGAAAGAACATGGAATAGGGGACATAATGATTAGCTAAAACAGAAGGCTCAGGCAGTGATATTTGTAAGGGGTAGGCGTCAGAATGGTAACACCAACCAAAACCGCTCTCTCAGAGGATAGCAACAACACTCGGGGGCGCCATCAGACACCGCAATCCCCCGAAACATACAGGGAAAATTGACAAAAGATGAATCTAAACAAAGGTCAGGTGACGCTGGGCCTGGAGGGCCGGGGGCGGTTCAGTGCCGCAAAACGGCAAAAACCACAAAAACCCCCAGACCCACGCTGGACAAAAAAAAAAAAGGGCCATCGGATAGTATGCGGATGAAAAAAACGCGAGCTGAGAACCCTCCAGGAGTTCTTTTCTGCTAAGCGATTAAAGACCGTAAATGCTTACCTCAAAATACGGATCGAGCGGGACGAAAGGACAATGAGGAAAAAAAAAAAAATCGCATCATGGAGGGGGGACGCGAGGCCAGAAATACGGGAAAACGTTGGATAGGGGATTATAGGCTTGGTCTGTTAGGTTCGACTATTCAAATCCGACGACGATGGGTGAAAAATCTAAGGTTAGTGGAATTAAAGGAGTGCCCACCACGATCGGGGGGGAACACTATCATCGCACTCCGGCCTCGTTCACGATCGAGGGGGGAGACCCTCGTTATTAATGAAGTGGAAGTGAAGAAAGAAAAAACAACATCCTTACGTACGGGTCTGCAACAATACCTTGTTTATGGCGGGGACACGGACACGGGGCGGCGGACAACGCGGGCACCAATATCCCGTGGCAAGGCCGGGAACAGGACACAGAAGCCAGGCGTGAACAAGGGGTCGTCCGTCGCCGACGAAATCTAATTCTCAGAAGAGTCGCCAAACGAACGACGCCCCACTCTAAAAGGCAATGGGCGATACAGCCTTCGGGCGGGCCTCAGGGGGGCTCTATAAATCAAATGGCGTAGGTCCGGAGCGGAAGAACAAGCAGTGGACGGCAGGCATCGGCGAGGTCAAGCAAGCCGTGGGAGAGGGGGCTTTCTTTAGCAGAATTGGGAGGGGAAACTAGCGGTGCGAATACGAAAGAATCACATAAGCGCTGATCTAGACAATGATCACAGTATAAGGGGAGGGTCGAAGACGGCCGAAAGAAAGGACGCCAAAAAGCAGAAAGGGCGATAAACTTAGGAAAGCGGGGTCCGGGCCGTTGGGACTCAAGCTACGCGGCTTGTGAAAACGTAGCACACATATTGTGAAAAGGCGATCGGGCTAACAAAAAAAGCCCACCAACCGTCAGAACAGCAAAAAAATGCCCAGGAACAAGCTCCACGTGGTAATGTGGCAAGACCATCAAGACCACCAAAACAGAACTACTATTACGAAAATAGAAAATCAGCAAAAATGGAAGAAAGTAAGTTTACGGAAAGGAAAAAGAGCTTAAGCTTCTAAGGAAGGTCAAAGGGATCAGCCACTATCTGACGCACGGGAGCAAACAGAAAACATAGTCTTGGGGGAGTTCAAGAATCAAGGAACGGTGCAAAATCAGAAACTCAGCTACACCCCCATCAATGACAATGCACTCTTATAAAGGGAATAAAAACCCCGAAGGGTCCAAAAAGGAAAGCCTGTCGCAGATGTGAAGTCAACGTCGTCGAGGGGGCCACACCCGGACAGAATCATCATCTGAAAGAGACCAAAAGGGGTACAACAAGAGTACAGATGCCCCCTGCGCGCGCTCACTCGCAAACAGGCTCGGTACCGATAACGCCCATAGGAAACGGAAGAAGCAGAACTATAATCTGCGTGCTAAAAAGAATAAAAAAACGGTGTCTATAAATACTATACGCGCACACGTCGACATGAAGAAGGGGTCACGTGTGGTGGGCTTGATGGTAAGCTGTGAAACGGGCATTTGGAATTGAGTTCCAGAGGGTCAAAAAAGAAGGTCAGCAGCCTTCCGGACCAGTGACTCACCGAATGCCAATAATGACTACATAGTACATCATGGGTCGCGGAGTGGTGAGGAGAAAACTGTAATGCACACGCATCTACTATCAAACGACACACTGATGGTCATAACGAGCGGCAATCGTCGGGGGAGGACAAACACACATTAAATACACACAGCCCAGTCTCGAAACACCGGGGGGTCCCGCGAAAAATTGGGTTATTATGAGGAGCGGCTCGGTCGCCAAAGACGAAGGGCATCCAAAACGGTTGAAAGTTGCGCGAGTTGAAAAACTAGGGAAGGAAGGAAACCGGCTATTTGGCAATCACAGATTTGCAAGCGAAAAAACACAAGGCTAGGACACTCTGGGGAAGGGCTGTGCGCTCATTACTAGGATGATCGCACTGTGTATTCACCAGCACCGAAGGAAAAATCGTTCAAAGGAAAAGCCGCTGAAACAAAAATGGAGAATAGCGCAGCGAGTTAACAAGCAACAGAGCGCGGTCGGGGGGGGGTGGGTGTGGCGGGAATAGAGATAGGACACAATAAAGGCAGCTCTTGTGCGGTTTGTGCGTCTGAACTTGCATTCGGAGGGCAGGACGGAAACCAAACGATCTATCGCGTTCTGGGGGGAAAGAAAGATGGCGAGGACGGTCGCGTGGGTCCACTTACCAGAAGGGCTGGGCAAGGAGTAAAGAAGCCAACAGCGAATCAAAGGGCCAGCGAACAGCCCCCACAACCTGGGAGAGGACAGAATGGTTAAGCTTGGATAGGTAAGGACAGCTCCACCGATGACTGCGAAGATTCAGAGGTGGTCTTTACACTCTGGGGTGGCCCCGGAAGGATTGCGGGGCGGGAGAGACACCACACAGACCTGGGGGTAAAGGGAAGGGGGCACTTTGCCATTTCATGCTTTCAAGGATAGGGTATCGACCGGAGTTCACAGCAGCAAGGTGCCTTGGGGGCTGGTTCCCTAGCCGGTCTTCAAAGTCGCTATCTATGAACAAAGAAGTGTGCGATAAAGCGCGCGAAGTTACTCGACTCCAGTACATCACAATGAAAGGGGGAAGAAATTCTTGGAGGGCGGGGGGGGGGCGTCGGGCCGGGGCGGAAATCGCGTGACACAAGACCTAGCCCTACCGCGCGCACGCGCGGGAGGCGAGAACAACATAACCAAAACTGGAACCCCTATTGGAACGAAGGGAATGACTAAGCCCGTGTCGGGTACAGGAGAAAACCACACAAAAAATGAAAACAAACGAAAAGGAAACCAGGACTGTAAAAAGCTGAAGACACGGGGGGGGGAATGTGACGATCAGACCAAGAGGGATCCAGACACGGAGAAAAGAAAGGAAGATGAAACCCACACCACAAAGGAACGGTCTCAACGGGAGTTGAACACACACAAAGCGACAAGAAGAAGCACCGGTTCGATTTATATGAGCACGATGGAACGCATTTCCCCACCAATGGGTGCGCCCTGACGGTCGAGAGACGAGGGGGGCCACCGATGATCCTGCCACGTCTCAACAGCAACATGACAGCAATCCCTCCATTTCGGGAGTCACAGTCGGGAGGGGACTGCAAAACCGACCGTATAAAACACGAACAAAACAAGTCTGCCGCGCCCGCATAAACCCATAGTGGACCAACTACAGCGAAAATGATCTTAGAAAAAAAACGCAGGTTTGGTTGGTCACCGCACACACAAGGGACACACACCACCGGCAAGACCAGAGGACCCGCGTTCAAAAAAAAAACAAAGAGGACCAAAACTCAAGTGAAAACATGATTGAGACGGGCTGGGGAGGTGTGGCCAAGGAGAAGGCACGCAGACAGGCAGCAAGTGCAGCGTCGGTAGTCAAAGTCGCAAAAGGGGTTGACTTGACGAGGGGGGACAAAAAGCAAACCGGTGGAAGTACGCCGTTGAAACGCGAGGTTATGCTTATCACAAATGAATGCGATAACAGCACAAAAAAGGTCGAACGCAATAGGATGGACATCGACGTTCAAAACATCACCGCACCGACCAGGAAACCCATGTCATAAAACCATTAGGTAACTCAGTCTAGGCACCTGAGATTGGTACCTCGCTTGATGCGAACGGGGAACAGATTGAGAGAAGAAAGACAGCAGGAAAAGCCCCCGTTGCGGTAAAAAATAACTAATTCGAATCACGGGGTGCCGCTTCTGGAGAAGGCAGGGGGAGGGATGTGGTATACTGAAAAAAAAACGTACTCAACATTCACCCACAAAACAACCCGGGGAGGGGCCGCCCACTCTCGCGAGTCCCAATAGTTAGGTTGTACGGGTCGGTTGGCGAAAGTTCAAAAACCAGTCAATGTTTGGTGTCGGTGAAGAGATTCATGGATGCGTCCAGGTCGAAATGGGGGCGAGATGCACGTTCACTAAGCGCATGAACCTAAAACCACATGGGCTTCGGAAAGAAGCGACGTGCAGCGCACAACCAAAAAGTCTGCTCCTAAATAAAACGGACCCGGGCCTCCGAAGAAACACAAGCCGGAAAAAAGTTCACATCCGAAAAGTTGTAATTTGAAAAAGAAGGACCGCGTTCCAGGGGGGGGGAGCTTGTGACAGTCGTCTGAAAGGAAGGCAAAAACAAGTCACTGTGCCCGCCTGATTGGGATTGTGGCCAAAGGAGATAGAAACCAAGAGAAG
>Ga0179593_1506460_pt1 | contig 25398 bp, 21 predicted proteins | sample CZODoug2_1_08_16_FD_185931 | JGI IMG/M metagenome (GOLD analysis project Ga0179593, IMG submission 185931) | Vadose zone soil fungal communities from Angelo Coast Range Reserve, California, USA - CZODoug2_1_08_16fungal (PacBio error correction) | ecosystem: Environmental > Terrestrial > Soil >...
AAGACCCCAACTGTCTGGATATGCGCTTGTTGGCGCACCCAGCGCTCAGGGGGAAGGTGATGACTTCATTGTTAGCGAGTGGCGAGGTGGGCGGAAAAACACATCCACAGAAAGAGGGAAGAGATGCGCCAAGGGGATCAACGATAATGTGGTGCCCCGGTAAACCCAGCAAAAAAAAACGGGCCCCCCAAGGGAAAACCGACAGTGGATAAAATATTTTTGAATCGGCAAATGGAGCGGGAGGATCTTGCAAGGGGGGACCGTGGCACGGCGAGGGGATCCGGGGGGGGGTAAGCAGAATGGCAATAGCGCGTTAGCCATATTGCCCAATATTAACGGATAAAAATTAGAAGGGGGGGCTAAGATGAGAAGTCGCCTGATAGAAAAATCGCCGAAGGAAGTATTTCACCGTCAGAACAATCATTCTGAACACCAGGAACAAGAAGAGTGCCCGAGGATGGCTGAGATTCCCGCCACCGGCCCCCCCCCACCAAAGTGGTGACGGCGCCAGCGACCAGGATCTCTGTCGGCCAATCCAATTTAATTCCACATCGCTGAGGTAAAAATAGACCAAACAAACCACAGAAACTGGGGTGCTTATGAACCCTGTCAGACCCCTGGTTTATGGTTTATCGTGTTTCTTGGTCGAATGTGGGGTGGGGGAATTTAGAGGACTCCATGCGCACGGGCCCAGCTCCACCATACGGGAAATCAGCCGGGAAAAACACGCAACATATGCCGTGATCAGATGTGACCACAAATCCCCCAAAGGACAGGGCCTTTGGACCGCAACGTACCGAGGCGGGGCTGAAAATACACTACAGATTTACGGGAAGAAGATCCCCCAAATCCCGAAACGGGAAACCCCACCAAAAACCAAGGAAAAAGTCGGCGGCAGTTGGAAAGTGATTCGAGCAGCCTATCGCTGGTATGTTTAGTATAGGGGAAGTAACGACCTCGGTCCGGGGGTGCCGGTCGCGAACGCGCGCACCCCATGGGGGGTTGCATGGAGGCATCGTATACATATGCACAAGGGGTTTTTTTGTCCGGGTCGGGGGTTCCGTCCAAGTGTTGTGGGGTGGTGGGGGCCCGTCAGCGGAGGGGGGGGGGCGAGGGGAGAAGGGGGTTGGTTTGTGTGCAAAACAAAAGGTAACAGCTGAAACCCGGTTGCGAAGTAACACATAGGTGGAGGGTGGAATCTGTGTTCGCACCCGCCCCGGATTGGAATAAATGGCAAGGGAAAACAGAAGGGTACTGGGTCCGCGGACAGGAGACCACAAGACCTCATACTCACAAAACAAAAGCCAGCAGGACTAGCATCGATACAATGTCCAGGTAGGGGAAGAAATACAAATCGTTTCGGGTCATACCTGCACCTCATTAAAAGAAAAAAGAAAATTTCATCTAGACAAAACACGGAAGAGAAACAAGACAAAAAAAAGAAAAAACCACAAAAAAAAGTTTTTTCCTCGGTACCCCGCCCTTGTTAAAAAACCAAAACCGGCAATGCGCTCTGCAGGAATTCAATAAGATTGGGGAAGGCCTAAGAGAAAGGGGTAAACAGCATGTGCGAACACACCGGGCGGGGTCGAGCCAGCTCAGATAGTACAGCCTAATAAAGAAGCCTTTCATTTATGGGGAATCGGGGGGGGAAAGGGAAGAGTGGGTCTTGATGGAAATGGATGAAATTACTAACACCCGCGGGGCTGATCCCTGACAGGCCAAAGCGGGCTCCGTACTACACATGTAAATTTGGCTTAACCCCCCCCCCAGCCTCCGTGCCCCGGGGGGCCCGGTTAAAAACTCGACACAACTCCAAACCCCCCACCCAAAAGTTCCGGTGGGCAACGGGCCTGTAGGGCGGGAAACACTTATGTGTAAAGCACACAAACGGGACGCTCACCACCACCACCCGAATCCGCATCAGAACACCCCTCACCACTTGTTGACGGCAACCCCACCATTTCTGAACCACGTGAAAGTGACCGGCCCTGTACCTTGCCTTGATTCTCACATGGGGAGCCGAAAAAAGGGGATATTAATCCCCCACGACCCCCCAGTTTGGGTCATATGTTTGTTTTGGTGCGGAGGCCAGTAAAAATCCTCCAGAACGGACAGACCCACCCCCAACAAGGGGAACCTGTGTTGACTTCGGTTGCGTGAATGCATTATCCGAGTTGTTCCCTCGGTCTAAGCTTGATTGGCCATTCAAAGTACACGAAGAACCGATTTCACAGGTGGCTTGACCTTCGGGACGAAAGTAATAATAAGGAAAGTAGCGACGCGGAACTATCGCACTGTCGCTCCCACACGAGCACGAGTGGAGCCCCACCGGGGAACAGAATGGCCGGGCCGCCCCCCCCTTTTTGTGAAATTCGAGGAATGGGATACTTGTAGGAAACAAAAACAATCCCCCACGTACTTAGTAAGTGAAGGAAAAGGGTTCCACCAAGACACCCAAAATTCATCCGATGACTTGAGAAGGAGGGTATAGATACGTGAAAAACAACAACCCACAAAAGCCGGTACCACACCCACGCGGACAAAAACTACGACCCCGTGCAATAGGGCATTTGGATGCCAAGCATCGCACGAAATAGTTGCTATGGGGGGGTGAGAAAGAAACATGGGTGAAAAGGGACGAAATCTTTCGACAGAGACCGATGAGAGCCCTTTCAAAATGATTTTCGGGAAAATACGAACAACCCAGCCGAAAAAAGCGGCGAATCAAATTTGTTCTCCATTGAACCGAAACCCACGGAAAAAAGGGCCCCCACATGGGGCTTTCGATGGGGCTCAAAGTCGTCATCCAGCATTGCCACTGTTCAGACGAAGGACTCCCGGGGTAACGAAGAGGACCACGACCGCCGCAGGCACACGGACCCTAATTTTACTTTGTTTGGTGGTAAAGGCGTACCCAACCAAAACCGGCGAAAAAACAGGGGGGTTGCTGAAAATGCGGCCTGAAAGCCACCAAACCCCCGCCCCAAGCGGTGGGATGTAGAAAGAACAGCACGGTGAAATGTGGGTGGGAAAAAAAAAAATGGTTTCAACCCCCAAAAACGCCCGCGTGTTTTGCCCCCGGATCAAGCGGTCGTGACTTTTATTTTTCCGTTTTTATTGTTTGGGGGGGTGTGTGCTGCGTCTACAAATTTGCATTGGGCCTGGCCGGTTGCTGAGGAAATACTCGAAGGCTCAAGAGCCAATCGTTAGTACCCTGCGTTTCAAAATTATAGTACAAAAAAGCCAAAGATTCACCACGCACGCATGTGAATTCATAATCGTAAACATCTGCCGGCCTGCACCTATGTAGTCCGTGGAACGACGAACTGGAAATCTTCGTTTAAGGGGCCCTAAAAGAGGTTTATTTCACGTAATATTTGAAGTTTTGTGGTAAAGCCGAGTCGAGGGGGGAGGCCAAAGCATTTTAAGAAAAGTTAAAGTACATAATCGTAATGAAGTATTTAGGTGGGATACAATACACAAGGGCCCAACAGCGCCACCTCCAATGTACCCCCACAGACCGCGCCCGCTTCTACGGGTTGGTTTCCCAAGGGGACAACAATACATCATCACATAGCGAGACCATGCCGGGTCACGGTACTGGAAGGGAAAACCACATACAAACCGGGTAAGAACAACTCCTTCAAAGACCGGAGGACGGCCGGCCAAACCCCAAAACGTTCAAAGCCCAGGTATTACGAAGTGGGTTGACGCATGCCAGCTTATGTGCGTGCTCCAGTGCTTCCTACATCGGGGTAATTGAGACGTACAAGAAATGGCCATAATCACAAGGCTTGGACGACTCCAACAAGGGGGCCGTAAAATGAGACACAACCCAAAGATAGGAATATTGGGGGGCTCAGTGGCGAAGAGCAGGCGGCGGGCACCCCCCCCCCATTGGCAGCGAAACACATGATCAAGACCACATCGAGAGGGGTTTTACCGGGTTCACAGTTTTTGTTCGGCTTTGGCATACGGGGAAAAAAACCGGAACTTCCGGGGGAATCTAGGGTGGGGGATTCAAAGGGCGACTTTGGAGACTTCATGGTAGTTATGGATCGACAACTGTGAAGATTGTAGGGTGCAGCGGTTCATTGCCGTTCGACGCAAAAAGCTTTAGTGTGCAAAGAAAAGAAATAAAGGTTGGACAAAATCGCATCAGATAGCGGTATGCAGCAACTATACGCAAGGGCTGGAGGCTCTCAGCCAGTATTAGAGCCTTGTACACCAAATAGGAGCAATCTCACAAAAAAAGAGGAGCGAGGAGGAGTATGTATAGAACTAGCTTCGGGGAAAAAAGGGGCCGCCTGTAACGACCTAAAAAACAAAAGGACTAAGGGAGCATCAAACCCAATGAGCGGATTGTAACGCGACAACGCTACACGGGACAAAATCGAAAATAAATCTTGATCAGTGGGCCGGGGCGGCCTGCCCTCCCCATAATAATAGAAAAGTGTGTGTGTGTACGTGTTGCCGTGCACAGCAGTAAGCTGCAGTGTAAAATAGTATGGAAGAAAAAGGTGAGCATGGGGGGGGGGGTTGGGTGAGAAACCAATGGAATATTAAAAACAACAAAAAAAAACAACAATACTCCCCCCGGGGGGTGCCAGCCGACCCCCCTCATGCCCTATACTGGTTAGACCCGGGGTCGAACAAGACAGTCCAAACGGTAAACGAAACACCACGCCAATTGGCATGTGTCGATACAAGTATCGCCCTGGTGGACTCCCCAAAATTTATAGGTGGGGAAGGCAAAATGGTCCGCTGAGCCTGTCGCAAGCTCCCAAGGGGGGAGGGGACGAGCAAATACACATTTCCATTACGGGACTCATCGTACCCGACCACCTCCGCACACACGAAGTGAGTGCCTGACACAAAGAACTGCATCATACAGCCAAAACCGTAACACGGGGTGGCACATTATCAACTGAACCGCGCGAGAACAGCTAAGAGCGAGGTTGTTACAAGTCTAAACAGACTGTCTTAGCACTAGTAGGGGAGAGTCTAATACAGCGCTGCACCCGTCTCACCAAAAACCCCGGACTATGGTGCCCCACATACAACCGACTCACTTCTCTAAAAATCTATTGCAATGGGCTGGGTGGTTCATTGATCAAAAATGGCAAACAACATACCGACCGGTTGTGGGAAAAGAAAAATAAAAATGAGCATACGTTAAGAATCCAACCAACATCACAGTATTGTGGAGTTGACCGGTGAAGCCAGGTAACCACCGTAAAGATCTTCAACATCCAGACACCTAGCAAGCCCAACCCTGGGCCACCCCCGGCAAACGTTGTAAAATGGGGTACACCTAATCCAATACTGCCAGCAGAAGATCTTGCATATTTTGGCTTGAAGAACGCTTGTCCCCCCCCCCAACCAGAAATCTTGAAAACAAATGAAAACCCCGACCGAAGTATAAAAACGTCGGGAAGTGGCACGGCAGAACGGATAGCAGGACTAACGCATTCTATGGCCGCCTCAGTTCCGCCCGACACAGCTGCATTTGGGGAACAAACCACCAAAAAAAAACGGTCCATTATACAAAGTCAGCGGACCATACACAAAAACACGAGCAAACAACAAGAAAATTACTCAATGCGTGTACACCCTACAATCTGAAAAACTTGGATCCAGCTTCTGCGAAACCAAAAAAGACCTTCACAAACAGCCCAGTAATGGGCCGTGCCAAGCTACACAAAGGAGGGAACAGGCCGACCACGGGACAGTCGGGTCCCCGACGCCCGCCGGTTCACGAAGGAAAAAAGTGCACCTCGTAGCGCCCTTTTGGTCGGACATGCAACAGAGTCCACACCACAACGCGCCATCAGGGAAAACCCCACACTCATGCAGTCATGACAAACAAAACTAGTGGCCCTGGGGGGCGGTATCCACGGCCTCAAACAGGCCTCGAAATGAAAAGAAGTTGTGAAAAGATGGAAGTCGCACTTTCTGGGCACACCGGCTCCGCAGTAGGCACGTGAAACCATAAGGAGACCAGTACCCAATTGGCGTGTCGAATGGAAAAACCACAAAAGAAAGTCCGAACCCGGACCGTACCACGGGTCGGAGAACGAGATAGATAGGAGGGGTGTCCCCCCAACCCCCCCAACCCCCTAGCCAAAACGCCGGGGGCTGCAGTTGGTTGGAGAACATTCTTTCTGGCTCTGTTCAAACATTACTCCCTGCACACACCCCACCCAAAGCCGAATGGTAACCCAAAAAAGGGGAAGTACAGACGGTCTAAAACTTATCCAATTAAACTCTGGAAACCCACAGTGTTTCGAGTGAATCCACGATGATAAACAAAAATAGAAAACCCTACTGCGGATATTTAACCCCCATAACGTACTTATGGGACACGCACAATAAAAAATAAAGGAAGAAAAAAACGGCAATACGTACGCATCGTAAACTATCTTTTAAGTGAAAATAAAGAACAACATAAAAGAACGTGGGCGAAAAGTCCCCACGTTCATCGCACGGGGGGGTAAGTGGCCTTACTTACAGACACTCAAAAAGGAAAATACAAATAAAAGATGCAGTTGCAAGGGGGGGAAAAAAAAGGAAAAGTAAAGCGAATGTATGGCTCGCAACGACCGACTACAAGGGCCACAACAGGTCCCAAAAACGGTCACCAACATCGCGAGAAAGACAAATCAACTGCTGGTCAACCCCCCCCCCCCCCGCTTCCACCCCCCAGGCCACCCGGCCAAACAACCCACAAAAGAAGGGCAAAAATCATCGCCACCAGTTAACCTCACACTGTACTGCCCGAGATTACACAAAACTAAGTGGTTCAGCAGACATGGAAAAAAACAAGCTGCGGGGAACAAAACGGCGGTAGGGCTGGAGGTGGATTGGCGTAGAAGGGATGGATAACACAAACGGGAACAAAAAAAAGAAGACAAGAAGCCTGGGAAGGACAAAGACAAAAATTGTCAAGGGGTGCCGGCCCAACCCAACCCCCACGAGGGAACAGGTATTGGAAAAAAATACTCCGAATTTTACCAACCCCAACACCCAACCCGCACGGTGATAACATTGCAGATCCTGACGGCGGAAAATGGGGGGTGAACCCCCGTTTTTTGACCCCCCCTTCGTGGGGGTGGGTAGGGATGTGTTTTGGTGGTTACCTTCTCTTCTTCCACACAGAAATAGTTTGGGTTTGGTTTGTAATAGGGTGTTGATTTTTTGAAGAAGGGGGAATGGTTTTTGGGATGGGGTTATGTGTGGGGAGTGGACATGAGGATTAGTAGTGTTATTGGTTTTGGTTTGGTGTAGTTGTGTGTTTCTTTCGCGGTCTCTTTTGTCTCCCACGCGGGGGAGTTTTCCAGAGGATGGTGACACTGGGTCTTTTTACGGCCGAAAGCCCCTAATCATCCTGAGTCCCAGCCGCCACACGTCCACAATGGAACTGCCCCCTTAAGTCGTAAAATGGTGCCCCCGCAGGGTTCCGTTGTGCTGTTCGCGATGTTGGGCTTCGAATGACCCACCAAGGGCGTATAACCATCTACAACTGCTGGCTCTTGCACAACGGTGACGGTCGCGTATATGCATCAAACCGCACATCAAGCTCGAGGCACGAGGACACAAAACCTGGTGTGAGTAAGTCATGGGAGGGGGAAATCACTAACTGCGAAAACAACACCCCAAATAACCCCTTTGGTGGTTTGTTTCTTGCCTATCGGTGGTGGCCTTGGAAATGGGGGTTTGAACCACACCCCCCCACCCCCCCCCCACCCACCACGGCGAGCCTTTGGCTTTTCCCACCCCCCCACCTTGTTATTTTTTTTTTGTATGAACTCCTCCACTCTTCCGTGTACATAAAAGAAAGAAAATCCAATTCGAGGAAATTGTGGTGGGTGGGTAGGGTGATTTCCACCTCGCTACAACATATTCTAAACCTCGAACAAAACGAGCTATAAACTCCCCGGGCCACCCGCGCACATGCACGCGGCGGACTCGATAGGAGATCTCGCACCGCTCCTCATCCCCCACCTTCTGCAGACTAGGCAAACCACTTTTAGGCAGGACTCGTGATGGCACACCGAGCGCGGCACCACCAGGTGACCTTTCCGCAAGCACAGGATCATTCTGTTCAAAAAAGGTCATTCCTTAATCCAAGTTGGAACAACTGACAAAACTGTCCCTGTCTTGGGTTCGAGAAACGACGTAAATGACCAGCCCTGGTACCGAGAGGTGATTAAACCCACCCCTCGACGTGGACCCTACAGCACTAAAAATAGCGAACACACCCCGGTTATGGATCCTTTAGAAAAGATCTGGCAGGATTGCTGGTCGGGCACCCACAATCCCATTAAACCCAAAATTCGGCACGGTAAAGGGAACTAAACCTCGAACAAGGACCCCCGCCCGCAGAACAGACTGCCGAGAATTGTGGCCCCGCGCCAAAATGGCTCGATGGACTTATGAGCGGCAGACGTGTAGTTCACAAAGCCCCTGATTGGTCGGAATAAATGATCCGGAAGAAGTTGAGGTATAGGTATAATACGAGGGTAGTGAGTGAGAATAAAAGTTCTGGTGGTTGGAATGTGTTCTACAATCTCAAGAGAGAACTAAAGGGGCGCCGAAAATGTGGAAAGCATCTTGGAGTCGACTGAAAATCCGTAGGTACACGCAATTACTCTCGACGTGAAAAAGGAGAAGCATTCTAAAAAACCTACACTTACGGGGAAAAGGGGTGGCAAAAACGCCGTTTGCCCCCCACCCAAACCGCCCACCACCATTTTCCCAAGGTCCCACCCCAAAAAAGTAGCGGGGACGGTGGGGGTTACTTGGAAGAAAAACGAGTCGAGTGTATGATATATGTACATGGGGGGGGGTTGCAGGAGAACTCAAATGCGTCAACGTGTGTTGTGGGGAAAAATGGGGTCAAGAAGTAACAATCTCATTTTTGGGGATCAGGGAAGGATGGGTGGGGAAAGGGATTGGCGGACCGGTTTGGTGGGTGGGGGGGGTGGTGGGTTGGTGGCACCACCCCCCCCACAAAAATCCCACGCACCCCTTTTCGGGTTTTTTTTGTGAGCCTCGGTGGGGTTGTGGGAACCCAAACCACACCCCCCCCCCTGGGCAAAAAGGGGGGGGAATCCGAATAGGTTGTGCTGTCCCAAGTTTCCCAACCCCCTCCTTTACCATTTCCCCCCCTCGGCCCCCCGTGTGATGGAACTCGAAAATACTATTGTGGTAATAACCCTTTTCCCCCCCAGCTGCCCGGAGGTAGGCTCTTTTGGTAGTTGTATTGTCGACAAGAAGTATTTAAATCACGTATATGTCGACGTGTACAACTACACCCCCCCAACTGTTACCAATGAAAACACCCCATACACGGACCAATGCAACCGCTAAACACCGGGTGCAACAAACCTAATATTATTGGATTTCCTGAAGGTTCCAGGGATACCCCCCCAAACCCCGACCACGCCCCCTCCCAAATTAAGTCTGCGTGAAGCTTGGGAGCACACCACGAAAAGTCACAAAATAAAAGAACAGAAAAAAACAATATTTTTTTTTGAGAGATTCAGAAAGATGGGGGTAAATGTCGATAATGAGGCGCTACAGAGAATGTTGCGCCTACAAACCCTTTTTGTTTTCCCCAACCCACATACTGGTCCCCCCCCATTGTGGTGTGGTAGGGTGGAGGTTTAAAAATTAATGGCGTACGGGGGGTTTCTCGAAGTTTTCCCCCAGAACAAAATTCCTGGGGACCCTTGGAAAATCTCGGAAGATCGGGAATCTGAGTGGGGAAAGCTTCCACACCACCAAAAAAACCCACCCTCTTCGCTGGTTCAACAACATCAACTGTTGGGGTAGATGGAGTAAAAGGGCTAGAGTCCAGAACCCATACCAGCTTTGGGACGTAATGGGGGGGAGTCACTCCACTACCCCCGGTACCCATTTCTGCTCGACGGCCTGACTATATACATTACGAACAACATACAAAGAGGAGGGCAAAACCCTGGGACCAAATCCAACCTGTTCCTGATGGACGCGTGGGGAGTGGTGGTGCGGGGGTTTTCCTGGACTGAATTTTGTTCAGCCACTGGGTAGTATTCTGTGCGTGTGCTGTTGTAGGGCCGGGCTCGGGTCTGTGTATTTGTCCCCCGGGGTGGGTTTTTTTGGGGTCGAGCCTCCCCCTACCATGGCACGGAAGAACTGACAGCCAGGTGGGAAAGCAGGTGGGGTATGGCGCGATCAATGTGTTGTAATAGGGTATTTAGCAAAAGGGAAGGAACAGGTCGAAGTTCTTAAAACACGGGAGTGATGAGTTTCTTGTATGGTTGGAGGTTAAATCCAATTTCTCATGGAAAAAGCCTGGAGGGGATGTAATATGGGCGGCCGGCAACCCTAAAAGAAATAAAAAAAAAAAGAACAAAAAAAAAAGAATGATGGAAAGCGATTGGATAATTCAAGTTAGTTGGCCTGTGACTCTAAAAGGATTAGAACAGGAGGGGCGGTAACGTGCCAATTCCTGTCCAGCTAGGATTCTACGGCAGAGTGTAGGGTGAGGTGCAGTCCATGAAAAGGAAACGGGTTAAAAAAAAAACTATGCATGCGATCAGATATGTCTATTGGGGATTAGTAGTTCAAGTTGGGGATTGGAAAATCTTCTCAACAGAGGGCTGGACATGTGAAAAGGCCGGAAGTTCGACGCCATAGAGATTTGGAGAGGAAAAATACTACTGGGGTAAGGGGTGGCGCTATCGGAGAAAGTCGGGAAAGAAGTGTAAGTTTCGTGTTGTTCATGTTCAGAGACTGGGGGAGAACAGGTTGTGAATCAGAGAACTAAACTTTGAGGGTTAGAAAATCGTGAGGCAGGAGGAAGTATCACTAATTGCGGGCAATTTAACAATTTTGTCTCAGAACCCTGGGACAGCATTAATCTGGTAATGTGTACGGAGAAAACCTCCGCTGCACTGCAGAAGAACCTGGATGTCAGGGTAATATGAAAGGAATAATTGTCCACCTTGTAGCAAGGACTTTCATAGCTAGCCCCACGCACGACACTATCTACGAAAATGTGCATCAATGTGCAAAAATAGGCGATACGAGCCATCCGCACGTCCCGTGTGTGTGCTGAGACAAATAATCCGAAAAAAACACCCCCCAAGCCCCCTTATGTCCTGTGCGCTGTACATTAAACAAATGAAAAAATAGGAAGAGATCATACTAACCCGCTTATTCCCCATCCGGCAAGTCATGTTCAGCGTACGAGGGGAACGGAGAATAAAACTGCAGAGTCGTGGGTAATACACTTCGCCCCCCAATACTTCAACCGAGACTCAAACCCCGCCAATGGGCCCTCACCAAACGAAAAGGTACAACTATCCACGGGACGTAAGTCCTTCAAGTGTGGTTTCGACAAGGTACTTGGGTGTGCGGTGTGCACCCGGGGAAGTAGGGGTTGTGTTCTCACCATGAAGGGGGTGAAAGCTACCTTACGTTTTGGGAGTACTTTCCGCAAACGCAGGGGCCGTAAAGGGCCAGCGGACCCCCATCTAGTGCAACGCCCTTAATCGCGCCCGCTGGGTCTTGTGGTGGGTGGTTATGCGGCTGTGGTCACTCAACATCACCCTCGAAAGCCAGCGATCTCGCAACAGAAAGAGGGGACAACAGTCCGAGGGGTTGTGGGGGGACCTGTCAGGTGGCGCGTCGGGCCAATGGCGGGCAAAAATCTGTTCCGATTGGGCCACATTTTCAGGGTGCGGTTAATAAGATCAACAGACAACGCATACCAGGGGGCCGTAAACATCCCGGCAGGAATAACAAAGCCCCTGAATGCAACCCAAAAAAACCCGGTTGGTATCAAATGCCGGCGGACCGACGTCAAAATAGGCGGACATGGTACACGCGTGAATACAAGGATAGGAAAACAAGTGTCAACCCCACCCCTGTAGAATCGTGAGTTGGAAGAAAAATTGCCCCAAGTGTTAAATTAAAACGGTTGGTTAAAAAGAGGGGGGCTGTGTGGGGGGGGAGTGGGGTAGAATTCGGTTGCCGACCACAAGTTTTGCTACCAACAATATCCGCACCCGGGAACCCGGGGTATCATGGGATCTTGTGGGGGACAACCACCGAATCGCGAGACGGTTTAAAGGCGACGCAGACACGGGGCGCATGGACAGACTGGTTTGGGAGAAAGTATACTATCGAATCCCCGGGCACTCTCCTCATCCGTCAGGCTTCTGGCGAAATTGGGGGACGGATGCGCAGAAGGTGGCCTTTGCATGAATGGCAAAGAACTATAGCACCCGTACCCGTATGAGCGCCGACCCCAACCCCTTGAAACCTCACTGGCATTAACACGCAAAAAAAGTATGACAGCCGCCCAAAATCACGGCTCTTTGCCAAGGAAACGCAAAGACACCTGATGGGGCGGGCAAGGCACAAAAGGTGATACAATGGGGTGGGTCTCCCAAAGAGTGGGAGGGTGTGAAACGAGCTGATTTGAATTGTAAAAGACAAATGCCGCCCCCGAGGGAGGATGGTTGTATTTATGCTTGAAGATTTTTGTGACCAGAGGTTGGCGCTTGTAAGGGATAAGGCTACATACAAGGTCGATGACGGTAGTCCCTAAAGATGGCAATCGGGGTGGTGAGAAAAACGGTCAGACGAGGGGGAGGGGTAAATGAGCCAATTCAAGGACACAGCGGGACCGTGTGGTTATGGGTTGCACGGGGTGGTTCGGGTTTAGAGGACGGGGTTGGTCAGACGGTGGTCGGTGGGAGAGTAGTCTCTGCTCTTTGGTAAAAAAAAATCGTGGCCGAGGTAATTCGTCGACCTGCCTGAAAGGGTTTCGAATGAAGGGTTTTCTTCAGAAAATACGGGCCATGGCGCGGTGTGGACAACCCCCACCACACAGGAAAACGGAGGAACACCCCGGCATTGTCCTGGGTGGATTCGACCAGGACAGGAGAAAAGGAGTCATGCAGTTTGTGATGGGAGGCAATAAGACCTTCGAAGTAAAAATAATGCAAGGGACCGGGGGGTACCATCAAAGACTCACCTCGTGGTGATTGTTTGGGGTCATGGGCCGAAGAAATATACGGCGTCTCATGTTGGGATACATACCCGGTTAGTACAAGACTTGCCCAAGAAGGGGCACAAAAAGGACAAAAAACTGCCGAGAGTAGGCAAACACGATGATGAATTTGTGGGAGGTAGCGTTGGGGGGATTTACGATTGTCGAGAGTTTCTTGTGGTCGTTGTTTGTGTAGGGTGAAAAAAAAGTGGGTAACGACCCCCCCAACAACACCTGCACCATCGGCAAATTGAATGGCGCGGCCAACAATAGGGGAGCGGTCTTGGGGAAAATTGAATTTTGGGCTTGGGCCGGGCGCATAGTTTTGTTGCTGCGGGTGACAGGACTGTAACCATCGCGCCCGTGGATATACACAAGAAAACAGGTCTTCGCTCGACAGAAATGAGGTGTGGTCAAAAAGTGGGAGCTAAGATTACACACGATCTCGCGGGGGGTGAGCATGAAAAGGCTGTGACCTCGCGACAGCCACTGGCTCCTAGGGGGCCGCCCCGCAAAAGAGGTGCAACTCACCCAAACAAGAGAGGAGATAGCACATCACAGGCCGCTCACGGGGTACGGTTGGAGACTTGTTGTCTTTTTAACAGAGATTAGAGAACACAGAAGGATGGAGGTATGACAAAGATATAGATCTGAAAGTTAAATTGGAAATGGCATTGCTAAGGGCTGCAGACAGATCTGTTGGGGGGGGCTGGTCGACTTCACTAGGGGTGAGCTGATAAGGGGGTGCGGAGCCGCCTCGACCCCTATTGAAGGGCTAGACCGTTTTCGCCTCACAAAAAAGGAGAACAGGGGGAAACAAGAACAACGAAAAACCGAAATCGAATTATGGGAAAGTGTCCTAGATATATTATATCCATCGCGGTGTCAAGAGACAAAGAAGTAAAACCTGCACTAGGACAGTCATCTGTCATAAGCACACCAACGCAAAGCCAAAACGGAAAAACGGCCCCCCAAAAAAACATGATCATCATCGCACAAACAGCACCAAAACACAAACGGGGGGGGGAAGGATCCAATGGGTGGTCGCTTCTGCGCCCGAAACCAAAGAAAAACCCCCAGGGGGGGGGCGGATGACCACAACAACGCACATCCCCAAGGGAAAAAACAAATTTGTGATGCATAGAACAAAAAAAAAGGAAACAAAAGAGAAAAAAAATTCGAGCCCCCAAAGGGGGAGGTGGCTCAGAAAAAGAATTTAGCCCAATATCGGGGACATTGTGTTCACGGGTTCACAAACATTGTACTCTTGGGGGGGTTATCACGACCAACACCTCGAACGTCAAGACAAAAACGAACCCAAACGGACCACACCCCCCCTCCCCCCCCCCCCCAACCAAATCAAACCAGACGTTTTCATAATGACTTGGGGGGTGTGCAGGAAAAATCCCCCAACCACGGGCATAAGGCAAAACGAACCCAAAGGGTCGTGGGGAGTACACTCCCCAAGACATTGTTGTGATTAAAGGGGGGTCGGAGTTTTCGAGGTACTAACAGTGGATTTTGAGAGATTCCACACACAATGTAGGCGGGAGTTATTATTCCAAACCGAAACAAAACACAACCACACCTCACAAACCCGCTGGACTGGGTTGGGGTTTAATCCCGTTCCATACAATACAGCATTCCTACCCCTCACAAAAACCACTGTTTCACTACAACCCGAGGTTCAAGCTCAAGGAATCTTTGGGCTCGGCCCGTCGTCTCGTGTCAAGGGTGAAGGTCACAAAATAGTACCCCCAGGACTAGCACACCCATTTCTGAGTCTAATGCCAAATGGACGATCAAAGGCAAATGATCCCGAAGATACCAGGAGTAAACCCGATTACAGAAGGGGACGCACAATGGTTCAAAATACTGTCCCGAATTTGCCCCAAAACTGCCCGGGGGTGTACTCACGGTCTTCGGGAACTAGGCACTACCAAACCGATCATGCATGCCGGGGGGAATTATCAGAGAAGTCCGGAAGGGAGGGAGGCAAAAGCACGTTATGGGGGGGACCGGAGTGATCAGCAGCCAATTTGGGGCGACGTATCTCGCATGCACCCCAAAACCACAAATAACCGTAAACGCCAAAAAGCTCAATGAACCTAGTGTTTGGGGGGCCCAACCCCCCCCGGGCCCCCCCCTACCCAGTGAATCGCTGATTAAACTGTCATCATAACCAGTGTGAATCTTCTGATTACAAAACAAAAAAAAGAGTACTCTCGACGATTGCACCAGTCAGGAATGGGGTGGTGATGAGATAGTACGTTGCAGAAGAGGCAGAGGGCGTTCTACTACTTACCGGGGGTCGAAGACCAATTCGGAGTCTGAAATAAATGAAGGGGCCTCAGATGACTTATTCTGTTGGGCCCTGGGGATAGAGTGCGTCCGGATCATTGGGGAGGCGGAAGCTCGGGACATCGGCAATTTACGGTACTTACAAAGAAAAGAGCTAAGGCACCAGGAAGAGGACCGTCTCCCTCTTAACTGGGTTCAGAGATATATGATCTGGAAAGAAACGCGAGGTTCCAATAAAAATTACCGGCATTAAGAGGGGTGGGGTGCCCCCCCTCCCCCCACACACCTTTGCCCCCCAACAAATGGGGTTTTTACGAAAAGAACCCCCCCCCCCCCAAATGTGTGGTTTTGGAACCCCCCTGAACGGATTTTTTGGCAAAAAACCACATGACGCCCTTGCCCCCCAACCCAAACCCACACAACAAACCCCCATTGGTTTTTTTGTGTTTGAGTTGGGTGTTTTTCCCCAGAACCACGCAGAAAAACCTTGGTGGTGTATGATGTTCTATTGAAGACCACACCCCGGTTGTGTTACAGACCCGCGGTATGGGGGTGGGGTTGGTTGCTTGTAGAGATTCACACCCGGGCCCATCAATGTGGTTTTATGGTTCCCGGACAGTTCCCCCCGCAACTGTGGTAGGTAGGACACCGTCCGAAGTTATGGGAACGCACGGTGTTGTCTCCCCCCGGCCCACGGTGTTTTACCGCCCTGGGTGGGTTAAATGAGTTGTTATTAGCATGGGTCCCCCCCCGGGATGTTTGTTTGGGAAAAGGTGACCCATAGGGAGTGGTCGGCACAAATTGTTATGTGGTGGGGGGGTACTGTGGTTTGGGGGAGAGGTCCCGCCCCCCCGGCCACCATGAAAATAGGGGAGGGGCAGGCATCGCTCCCACTTCCGGGCCACTCCAACACCGCACCCCAACAAAAACAAGCACACTAGTTGGCCTCACAGATTATCTGCAGAAGGAGTGTATCACATTCCGTGGGAAGAACACAGAGGTTTACCATGCGAACACCAAGCTCGCTGGTACATGTAAGAAATCCTCTCGATCCACCACACTCATGCTGGCCCGTGTGCGCTTTATGACATTGGGTGAAATGTTTTAGAGGACTTCAGGGCTATATGAAAAAATAACAGTTGGCCGGGGTTTTGCCGAATCGGGAAAATACATCTAGGCCGCGCAAATTAGGGAACACAAGGGGTAATTTTCTTTGGTCACGCTGGGGTTGCAATGGGGAATAAAGGGTCAATAAGGATTAGGCGACTCTCCGCAGATCAAAAAGCGAATGTTGAACAAACCAGGTTGAACCAGTGACAATACATAATAAAATAAAAACAGTCTGGCCGGGGCAGCGTCGTGGTGGGCCCATAAAAGGTTGTTGTGAGTGCCTCGCCACGCCACAAACAACCCCCCATGACGACCACAAAAGCAGCCATTAACGCATTGAGCACTGCGCATAGACCACCTCGACTGGTTGTGCGAGAGTAAGTTGGATATTCGTCGTGTTGGGACTCGCGGGGACCCCCGCCAAACCCCCCAATAACAGACTTATAACTGGGAAAAAAGGGAGGAAGTGATAAAGTTCTGAAAAAAAATAAGATGTTAAACCCATTTTTGGTCAGTGTTAAGCCCACATGGTGTAGTAAGGACATGTTATTGCACCGCCAAAGGACATGATTTTGGGGGTGTTTTTTGGGGTGTATAAAAGTAGCACCCGACCATGGTTTTTTTTCATGTTAGAATCGATGGCTCGCTATGCCGCTGTCGACAAACCATCCGGTTTAGAAGAATGAAGGATAGAGTGGACTTCCAATGACCAACGGCCTTACACCGGCTCAAAAAAAATAAGAAGTTAGAATTCTAATTAGGGTGACATGCATAATTAAAGGAATTCGATTGAATAGAATCGCGAATCTCCGTATCGACAAAATCCACACGCAAAAAGACCGGTGTTCCTATACAGTTACAGGAACTAAATCAGGACGAAAAAAACTCGTAGCCAGTGCTGCGGTTTTCACGAGCGTAGTTCGTCATCCAGAAAAGTTGGCAGTATAGGTGAGTTAGTAGTGTAGGTGTTCCCAATCGCATGTGTCAGAGGGGTAAATAGGGGGAACATACTGAAAAAGCATCATGGGTTGTCAGCCCAGTGAGGGGGAAAGCTGTTCCACGAACACCATCGACAGTACTGATGCACCACAACACAACCCCCCATTCGTGTTCCCGACGGCCGCTATATAATTTGGGATGGCCGACACTACGTCAAATCATAAGAGCAAGCGAACATAATCGCAAATGAGGGAGTGCTTCATTGGTGAAACAACAATGGTTCTACAAAGGTGCGTGCGTGAAGAAGTTTCAAACAATACCACGAGCAAACGAAGACCACAAGGGGAAAAAGAGGAGGGGGGGGGGGAGAGGAGATTAAAACCGCGGGGGTTTCGTACCCCGCCACTCCACATCCCCCAAGCCTTTTTATGAAGTGGTTTCTAGGCTGCTTAAAGAATATGACAAGAAAAACCCTCCAGCCTACTTCACCCGTTGGCACCCCGTCACTTATTAAAGATGCCCCAACGATAGCCAATAGGGGTTATGACGGACCACAAAACCGTCATTGGAGAGGAACACCTGGCAGGACAAACCGGTCCAAAGATTGGGCCCAATCACCCATAAAATGCCGAAATCGACCGACATGCATACCGCGGCCGACGTGTTGGGGAAATGCCCTTGGCTCATGGGAAACCTGGCAAGCATCGACGTGATGCAAAGAAATATCCCCCCCCAAAGAGGGGAGCCCATATGACAAAGCAAACAAAAAAGGTCTAACCGGGGTTCTATACTGTGATAAGTGGCCCAAATCGTAAGGGGCGCACAACGGGCCTGAAAAAGTGAATCAATAAATTGGAAAATACAACTTTCGACATCGAAACTCACGTGTTCGGCAAACCAGGGGGAGGGGGTGTGCTACGTTGCAAATTCACCCCGATTTCGAGTTGGCCCCATCGAGAAAAAAAGAAAAAGTCGGTGCTACGTTGGGGCGGCAAAGATCGAAAATTTTCATTGTTGTTCCCCCCACACAAAACATCTCTTTGTAAATTCGAGTTCCATGCTGTGGATGTTTGTGTTGCTTCAGTCTGGGGGCCGAAGCAAGCCTAAGACCCGACCGTAATGTTCTTTAGAATGCGATTTGGGGGTGGGCCCGGCGAGCCGCGCAAATCAGCAGTGCAGATTGAAACACAAAACCCCCTCCCCCCTGTTTATCCACACCCCATACCAACAACAAACAACAAAAGGTCGAATTGGTCTCCCAAGTCGTGGCGCACCCCACAGAAGCGAATGCCCAAACAACCACCCCCCCCAACACCCCACCCGGGCCAAAACAAAAACACAAAAAACCTGGGTGGAAAGAAAAAATCTCACAATGGGATATGTATTATTGGACGATTTGGCCCCCCACCCCCAAGGGGCTTTTCCGAATTGGTTGACCCCCAACAAACGGTGACGCACAAGAAAAAAAACGGGTTTGCCTGAAATGGCGCTTTATAGAGGGATAGGCCACCCAGTAAGACCGCCCAAAACACTAATTTTTCGGGTTGGTGGGGACGCTAAGACAGAAGTTGTCTGGCAGGGGGGGAGGTTGAAACGGCCGTTCTAGCACCCCAAAAATGGGGCAGGTACCTACGAAATGAAAGGAGGACAAACGTTCGCACGGGGAAGCGTCCTGAACAAAAGGTTTTTTCGATGGGGAATATGATAGGGGATCGGGAAGCGACACAACGGGGTTATGAGGATAGAAGGGGGAGATATCGCGCTGGAATGGTTGCTCTTTGTTAATTGAACGTCTGAAAAGGTGGAACTTTTGATATAGGTTGGAAGATTTGTCGGCGCTCAACCCATCAATTTAAGAGCCGAGTTTACGGGTATGTGTCGGTGTAAGTGAGAGGGGTGTTATAAACACGTCTTTGATGAAGTCGGCGTTGATGGTTTATAGCGAAACTGAAGGCGGCGTACCTCTCCGGAGTGACTCGAATTGCAGGGCTACCGCGGTAGAAATATTTCCAAGAAGCGGAACCAAGGGCGAATCGTAAAAAAGGCCGGACAGGAGCGTGACGAAGATCAAAGCCTCAACCCCGACCGTAGGACAAACAAGACACACCCCCACCCCCAGCCCGTCTAGTGATGAAAGAGTTAATGTCCGGGCCCCTATGAATAAATAATATCCCCCGAAGACAGGGGGCTTTGATAAAGACAAACAACTGTATGCCCCCCGGCGCAGCTGTGAAGGGGGTAAAGCGGGGCAGCCTCAGAATCAAGTGTATGCTGTATATAAGGGGACCAGTCAAAGCTCCGGACGGTCTTTACGGGAGCCTCCAAGAGAGAGAAAATTGTGTTGATTTTGGGGCGGGACGTACCCGCTTAGCCCGGGAATGGGGTCATCATGCCGGAGGACTTTCGGGCTCGTAGAGGAGGGGAAAAGTATTCCAACCCCTCATCCTATGTAGAAATCAGAGAGTGTTTTAATGGGAGTTTGCATAAGATAGGAGGCTAGAGTTCTTTTCCATCCCCAAAAAAAAGACACGGAGAATGTGGAGTGGCCTACTACAGAGTTTCAATAAAAAGAAAACTAGAAAACAAGAAGAAGTAGGAGAAGGGGGTGGAAGTGTGTCGTGAGGACTTATGAGCTTAAGTCACCAAAGCGGGGGTATTCAATTGCCTAGGAAGGGGGTCTTTTGTTGAAAGTGCGATGGAACGAGGATTCAGGCAGCCTGGGGCGAAAAACTAACAATGGGTTATCCGGGTTTAGCTAGCATACAAAAGCAAAGAGACCGGGGGTTAAGCTGGTTCCGGAAAATTTGAAAGGTAGACGTGGCGGATGAGGAGGGCATAAAAAATTTCTCGTTGGTAAGAGAGAGCTATCGGGGGTGAGACCCACTTTTATCTGAATAAGGGTTTGGCAGTATAGTCCATCGAAGTGAGAAAAGGGGAGATCGGGCTACAGACTTAGTAATCATTTAAACTAATAAATCACAGGATGATACACAACCAGTAACACACGGGCAATCGTGTGATCCTTTTGGCATGAAGTGTTGGCAACATTCCAAAAATTGAAAGCGCGAACACCATAGTGTGCACGCTATTCTGGGAGAGATACTCGTGTGTGGTTGGCCTATATGTCTAACCTGTTCAGGGGGAGACGTGGGGGCCGGTGATTTCGGGGTGGGGGTACACCTTCACGTTTTACGCAACCTTGCCCGAACCGGGGCAAAGGGAAAACAGGACAAAAGATCGCAGTAAAAGTATTCGAGGGGTGAAGAGGGGAGTGAGAACTGGACGTTCGGCCAAAACTTATGTGTACAAATCGTCTATTGGGGGGGGGGGGGGGGGGGGAGGGGGGATGGGGGGGTGGGGGGGGGGGGGGGGGGGGGGGGGGGTGTGGGGGGGGGGGGGGGGGGGGGGGGGGGGGGGGGGGGGGGGGGGGGGGGGGGGTTGGAAACGGGGGGGGCGCGGGGGAGTGGGGGGGCACCGGGCAGGGGGCCCCGTGCTGGGGGGGGGAGGGAAGCCATATTTTTGGACAGTCTCGCCGGAACCACTGGAAGGGTAAAAAAAACTGAAAAAGGCTTTTTTGGTTTAAGGGGGAACCGGATGGGGGAGTTCTTGTATTTTTGTGTTAGATTTTTGTCGAAGGATATTTGTTTGGGGGGATTATTGTGGTTCTATACCCACGCCCCCTCCCTTATCTCCCCCCCGATCTTTCACCGCCCCAACCATTTGTTAAATTGATACTGCCTTTATTGTTAATTTTTCCCCCCCCCCCAATACCACCCCCCCCTAACCCCCCCACCCACCAAAAAAAACCCCGCACCCAACCTATCATACCGTCTCCAGAAGTCAGGCTACACTCGACAGGCGGGCGCCAAAGTTAAGAGGCAGAAAGCGTCGCCAAAACACATACCATGAATGCACCCGAAATAAAACATAGTAGATTGAAACGGGCAAAAAGTCTAAAGGAACGCACCCGGGTAAAAAAATTGAAGCAAACAAGGAATCACTGGGGACAAAAAAGAACGGCATGAAATCACTATAAATGGACTCTCACACCACGCGCGCAAGAGGGGTTACCCGCCAACGTAATGTTAATGTGGCCCACCGACCAGCGATGAGGGGGAACCTACAATGTTGGAAGTGCTCCAGTCGCCCTCCTACCCCCACCATAAACCCGCCACCCGAGAAAAACCTTCGCCCAAAGGACCCTACACAAACACAGTTGGGGCCTGGTGATGGCAAACGCGTATCCTGACGACGCCAACACACTTGTCGGCACTCCCCGTGAGTTCCGACAAAATCCGACGTAGATCCCCCCTCTAATTGGAAAATACGTCAGGAAAGTTGGTCCTAGGCCACATCGGTCACCGGCAAACCACGTCCCAACTATAAACGCAGGTGGGGAGATAAAGGCATCCCTACCGGCCCCCTAGAAAAAAAAGAAAAAAAAAAGGTAAAAAACCAGCCCCCCCATGCGGGGGGGCTACATCAAAAAAACACTTTCGGCGGTGAGTAAACAGACACAGTATGTAGGCGACCACAAGGGTTTTTTGGGGGCTATAAATTGCTTAAGTGTTTAGTTGACAAAAGTTGGGCCCCCACAAAATGTTTTTGTGTGGGTTGTGGCGGCCCCACGGGCCCAACAGTTTTCATACTTGCGTTCGGAAGAAGAAATGCCCGTCCACCGATCCCCAGGGGCGTATCAGTCACAAGTTCAATGAATTGCTTGGTGCACAAAGCGAGAGTGAAAAGGAAAATTGAGTGTACATGAACTGCGCAAACGGTCGCGTACACAATGTGGAGTAAATTAATAAGACCCCACATTGCAGCCATACAAGAGGAAGCCAGCTAGTTCTTCAACCCCCATGGACGCATAAGGGCGGGGAAACCCACCTCCGGTTTTTGGACGTCTTATGCCCGGAGGAAAAGTAGGAAAAGGGGGGAAAAGACGAAGAAACAAAGGGGGAAAAGCCCAAAACTTCGCAGTTAATAGTGTGGAATATGTCAGACGAGCACCCACTGGGGGCGCCAGACTCAATGGGGCTAAAAAAAAGGTTTGGCCGACAAAGAACTGAACAAAGACAAGAAGTCGTGAAAGGAATGACGGTATTTCTTGCGGACAACGCCAACACTGGTACACACAACGTCCGGCCTGGGTGGTAAAAAAACAACAAAAAAAAATCAGCATAGGGTCTCCGTTCACACTGGTTTGGGGACAGGGAAGTAGGGTCCATCAAAGTTATTTGGACTTTCGCTCAGGGTTGCAGCATCCCGAAAAGCCCGCATTGTCCCACAAACTCTGCAATCGGTTCCTCTGCCGGCGGGTCACACACCCGGACACACAAAGGAGGGGGGTTGAGCAAAACACACTATGCAATACACTCAGGAAACATAGAAGTGGAGAACCATAATGCCAACGGGGGGGACACCAAATACCCCCCCATCCGCGGGTAAGGGGGACACAAACCGCCCCCGAATGCCCGTAAGCAATCACTGGACAATTTCGGAAAAAAAACGCTGGTGGTCAGGGGTACAAATGGGAATTTAAGAGCGGGGATTCTTGTTTTTTGTGGGGTGTGTGCTGGTTGCTGGTTGGAGAGGCCGGGCCAAAACCGAAATCCTACTTCCCCGGTTAAAAGACACAAATGCCATTGGCACCAGGAACGCACCACTAATTTACGGGGTGAGAAACCCCCAAGGGGGCTCCACCCCCACCCCACCCCGGCGCTAAGCAACTCATGTTGGTGCTCCAAAGGGAAAGTTTGAATTGATTCCCCCCTCGCACACATCCCCATGCTGATACAGCAAGGGGTTTCTGCGTGCGCACGAATCGTAAAAGGCCTGGTTGTGGTTGAGGAAGAAAAGGAGGGGGTTGAATTGGTCGGCATCTTTTTGTCGTTCAAAGATGGGCGTGTCGTGAATTCTTAGAAAGTGAAAACACAAAATAGTACTTCCAGATGTTGGGAGGGGGGGGAGAAAAACAAGAGGGTTAGTACTTCTGCACAGTTGAGCAGCCAGCGAAGAGGAAAGGTTTTGGGCGGTCGGCCCGAATTTACTTCCTGCCCGTTGGGAGACATTCATTGGCGTGGTTGTGTCCCCACACTGATTGTTGAAGAAAGCGCCGGGGCAATCCGCTACCAAGGGATTAAAAGGGGTCAGGTCATTTGGAAAACAAAGACACGCCCGCCCCCGTTAAAACGAACTGGAGCTTCAGTGCTAATGATACGTTCCTAACAGAACACAACCACAGAACCCACAAGATCCGGCGACTTTTGGGTGCTTCTTAACTAGGGTTAGAGGGGCACACGAGAAAAGGAGAACCCACCGCGGGGCTCATGTTCATCGTCATTGTCAGTCGAGTTCCTTGTTGGAAGATAACTCATCTACACCACCAAAGACTGAGCCCCCGAGTAAACCAGACGCTGCAAAGCCGCAACTACACACGAGCGAAGTGTATCTCACGACCGCCCCACCCCCTTAGCAGACATTTGGCTGTATGGCCCGCACACCTGCGGAGGTGTGGGTTTGTTTAGATTAATGCTCGTTTTTTAACTTCGGTCCCTCATACCCCGGAACTGCGAACCGTGAAATGGGGGATGGAACACTCGTGTCGTTTTCGGTCCACAATCTGATATAAGTAGGACGTCCGTTTATAGGGCAACAGCACGCGCTCCGACTATTAACACACTCCCAACGCCGTACACTGCTAGAAAAAAAGAAAAATGTGGTGGGGCCCCCTGGGGGGGGGGAAAAAAAAGGGGTTGGGCCTAAGACGTACCGGTGCCCCCACCGCCAAGGTACATTTGATGCCACAGCGAACCCGACAAAGGCCGATGAAAAAAGTAGGGCACACGGAACATGTACCTTCTAAAACAAAACACCGGCAAGCCCCCATTGTCCCAACCCCCGGTGGGGCAACCTACGTCTGCGTCACCACCCGTCCCTGCACACAGCGGAAGAGAAACGGGCCCCCTTAAAAGTTGGACCAAGCAGGCCGGTGCGTCGCCAGGGGTTGCTGATGCAACCACACGGCAAACAAAAAGGGGGGCCCAGTCCTCGCCAAGGGAGAAAAGACTTTTTGTTTCTTGCAAACCCCAAGAATACAGACTAGAAACTGGTTTGGGGGGTTTGCCCCCAACCCCTCCCCCCCGTGAACACCAAACAGATGAAAAGGGAAAGGAGCCACCCCCTACATTCCACTCGTGCAGCGGTTACACCCCTACAAAGTCACCGAAACCCGGCCAGTAGGTGGGAAGACCTCACTCTGATGTGTCGGAGTACCGAATACTACACAAAATCACAAACGAGCGGAGAAACTTAGAATTCAACTACAAGCAAATGACGCAACCGCCAAACATCTAATTGAGTGGAATACAAGTAAAAATCATTTTGGGGAATGCAAACCAAATCACCCCAAGGAAAGAACAACACCCCAGGCCTAAAGTAAGAGCGGGGGACGGGTAATCCCAACAACAAGTAATGTCGCGAGTGGGGAAATTTCCTGTAACTTTCTCTTTTCTGTGAGGCGATCAACTCGCTAAAAAAAGGGAAATCACTGCGTTGGGAACCCCTTACGTGGCAGCAAGATTCAACCTGCAATTTGAACTTTCCCAGGGACAAAGGCACGGACCTTTTGGTGAAAACGTCTCGCTACCCCCCTGCCCCGTCAAGAGTGTTGTTTTTTTAGATTGAACCCGATTAAAAAAAAACAGAAGGAATTCCACCAGTCTTAACCGAAAGAGTGTGGAAGGACGAGGTGTATTACTATGGAGGAACTCATAAGAAAGGGGGCAGGTTTTCCGTGTTCCCCCAATAAGCCCCACGGCCGCTCCGACTTGAAAGAGAACAGTAAAAGAAAAAAAACAAAACAAAAAATGCCACTGCCAGTGAAGTGCACATGCCGAAAACTACCCATTCCACATCTGTGGGCCACAACCCCCTATCTATAAAAAAGCCACCCCCAAACAACAGCCCACCGTGGGGGGAAAAGGCTATCATCTAAACCC